>Ga0075418_10004885_pt1 | contig 15209 bp, 13 predicted proteins | sample SoiMetdeltSBSDD2_FD_81776 | JGI IMG/M metagenome (GOLD analysis project Ga0075418, IMG submission 81776) | Bulk soil microbial communities from a Populus tree surrounding site in Tennessee, USA - Soil MetaG P. deltoides SBSDD2 | ecosystem: Environmental > Terrestrial > Soil > Tree plantation...
AACCCCATTGCCGGGGCGACGGTGGTGTTGGCCGCCACGGGGACGGGGAATACCGTGACCCAGCCTGTCGGGGCCACAAACGCGGGCGGAATGGCGACGGGCAGCCTGAGTTCCACAGCGGCTGGAAGCAAGACGGTTTCGGCGACCATCAACACGCTGGCGATCACGCAGACGGCGACGGTGACGGTCACCGCCGGCGCTGTCAACGCGGCCCAATCAACGGTTGCTGCGGCTCCCACTTCCATTACCGCGGGAACGGCGACCTCGACGATCACCGTGACTGCGAAGGATCAGTTCGGGAATCCAATTGCCGGAGCGACGGTCGTCCTGGGGGCAACCGGTGCGGGCAATACGCTCACGCAGCCTGTGGGCCCCACGAACGGCAGCGGGCTGGCGACCGGGACGTTGAGCTCGACCGCGGCCGAGAACAAAACGGTCTCGGCGTCGATTAACTCCACTCCGGTCACGCAGACGGCGACGGTGACGGTCACCGCCGGCGCCGTGAACGCCGCTCAGTCGACTGTCGCGGCAGCCCCCACGTCGATTACCACGGGAACGGGGGCCTCGACGATTACCGTGACCGCGAAGGATCAGTTCGGCAACCCGATTGCCGGAGCAACGGTCGTGTTAGCGGCCACGGGGACTGGCAACACACTGACCCAACCAACGGGGAACACGAGCGCGAGTGGCGTCGCGACCGGGACGTTGAGCTCGAACACGGCCGAGAACAAGACGGTCTCGGCGACGATCAACTCTGTCCCGATTGCGCAGACCGCGATAGTCACCGTGACGGCCGGCGCCGTGAACGCCGCTCAGTCGACGGTGACGGCAGCTCCCACATCGATCACGGCCGGAACGGGCACTTCCACCATCACCGTGACGGCGAAGGACCAGTTCGGTAACCCGATTGTCGGGGCGACCGTCACGCTCACGGCGAGTGGCAGCGGAAATACGGTGATCCAACCCGGGCCCACGAACGCGGGCGGGGTGGCGACAGGCACCCTGAGCTCGACCGTGGCCGAGGGGAAGACGGTCTCGGCGACCATCAACACGGTGCCGATCACGCAGACCGCCGCCGTGATGGTGACGCCCGCCGCCCTATCGGCCGCCGCGACCACGGTGAGCGCCGCACCCGGGACGATCACCGCGTCAACCGGCGCCAACACCAGCACGATCACCGTGACGGCGCGGGATCAGTTCAACAACCCGATCCAGGGCGCGACGGTCGTGCTGACCTCTACTGGCACGAGCAACACGCTCACGCAACCGGCGGGAACGACCGGCATCAACGGGGTCGCCACCGGCACGATTAGCTCCACCGTCGCGCAATCGAAGACCGTGTCGGCCACAGTGAACGCGATCGCCATCACGCAGACGGCGACCGTCACGGTCACGGCCGCGGCGGCCACGACGATCGCCGTTAACGCCGGCAGCGGGCAAACGGCCACGGTAAACACCGATGTGACCACTCCGCCGAGTGTGCTGGTCACGGACGCGTTCGGCAATCCGGTGACGGGCGTCGCGGTCTCCTTCGCTGTCACCGCTGGGGGCGGCACCGTGTCACCCGGCGCCCCGTCGATCAACACCAACGCAAGCGGCGTTGCCGCCCTGAATCGCTGGACGTTGGGCACCGTCGCCGGGACGAACAACAACGTCATTACAGCGACGAGCACGGGCCTCACGGGCAGCCCGCTCACGTTTACCGCCACGGCGACCGCGGGCGCGGCGACGCAGATCGCGATTCAGGCCGGCAACGGCCAGTCGGCCGCGGTGAACACGGAAGTCACGACCGATCCGGCCGTGCTGGTGCGCGACCAGTTCAACAATCCGGTCGCGAACGTCAACGTGACGTTTACCGTCACGGGCGGCGGCGGGACAATCTTGCCCGCCTCGCCGGCGACCATCGCGACCAACACGAGCGGCGTGGCGGCGCTGACCAGCTGGACGCTCGGTACGACGGCGGGCACGAACACGATGACCGTTGCGAGCACCGGCCTCACCGGCAGCCCGTTGACGTTCACCGCCACCGGTACCGCCGGCGCGGTCTCCGCCACGACGTCGACGGTGAGCGCGACACCCGGGTCGATCGCGGCGTCGAGCGGTGCGACGACGAGCACGATCACGGTCACGGCGCGCGACCAGTTCAATAACGCCATTCAGGGCGCCACCGTGGTGCTGGCCGCGACCGGCAGCGCCAACACAATCACGCAGCCCACGGTCACGAACGCGAGCGGCGTGGCGACGGGGACGTTGAGCTCGACCGTTGCCGAGGCGAAGACGGTCTCGGCGACCATCAGTTCGGTACCGATCACGCAAATGGCGGCGGTCACAGTGACGGCCGGAACGCTGAGCGCCAGCCTATCCACCGTGACTGCGGCACCGGCATCGATCACGGCCGGAACGGGCACGTCCACCATCACCGTCACGGCAAAGGATCAGTTCGGTAACCCGATCGCCGGGGCGACGGTGGTGTTGGCTGTCACGGGCACCGGGAACACGCTGACCCAACCCGTCGGGGCCACGAACGCGAGCGGCGTCGTGACAGGCACCTTGAGCTCCACGGTTGCCGCGAGCAAGACGGTCTCGGCGACCATCAGTACGGTACCGATCACGCAGACGGCGACGGTCACAGTGACGGCCGGAGCGATAAGCGCCAGTCAATCGACCGTCACTGCGGCACCGGCATCAATCACGGCCGGAACGGGCACCTCCACCATCACCGTGACGGCGAAGGACCAGTTCGGGAACCCGATTACCGGGGCGACTGTCACACTGACGGCGAGTGGCGGCGGGAATACCCTGACCCAACCCGTCGGGACCACGAACGCAAGCGGCGTAGCAACCGGCACCCTGAGCTCCACGGTGGCCGAGGGGAAGACGGTCTCGGCGACGATCAACACTCAAGGAATCATCCAGACCGCGTCCGTGACGGTGAACGCCGGGCCGGTGAGCGCGGCCCTGTCGACCGTCGTCGCAGAGCCCACAACGATTGCGGCTGTTACGGCAACGTCGACTATCACCGTCACTGCCAAGGATCAGTTCGGCAATCTGATCGGTGGTGCAACGGTCGTGCTGATTGCCACGGGCACTGGGAACACGCTTACCCAACCAGGGACCACGAATGCGAGCGGTGTGGCGACGGGCTCGATCAGCTCGGTCATCCCGGAGACCAAGACGGTTTCAGCAACTATCAACTCCGTTGCAATCACACAGACGGCGACCGTGACCGTTGAGGTTCTACCATGACCGCTCCCGCGAGGCCTTCATGATCGCTCAGGCGAAGCTTCACCCCGATCCAGACGCGGCGGTCCAGCGCGAGCTCGGTCACCTCTTTGCGGACCTGAGCCCACTGTATCACGGACGGCTCGCGTCGGTCTATCTGGCGCGGGATGTGAAGTCGAAAGCCACGGTGGCGCTCAAGACGATTCTGCGCCTCCGGTTTCTCGCGCCGGGGAACGCTTCCCGATTTCGACGGCAGACGGTAGCAGCGGCGCGGCTGGACCATCCACATATCGTCTCGGTGCACCGACACGGGGTATCGCCGTCGTTCCTGTGGTACTCGATGGACTATTGTCCGGGCGGGCCACTCAGCACTGCCCAACCTATGACGGTCATCGAATGCGTCAATGCGGTGCAGCACATCGCGAGTGCGCTCGAGTACGCGCACCGCAGCGGAGCAGTGCACGCTGATCTCCGACCGTTCAACGTCCTGCTCGACGCGAGCGGCGGCATACGAGTCTCCGATTTCGGTATCCTGCGCTCGCTCGGCGGCGTGGCGGCCCTCGAAACCAAGGAATGTGCTCCGGGCGCACTCGACTACATCGCCCCCGAGCAGATGGTAAAGGACGGCGTGGTCGGACCGGCGGCGGACCAGTACGCGCTCGGCGTGCTGGCTTACGAGTACCTTGCCGGCCGACCGGTCTTCGGTGCCACGTCGGCGGAGGATCTCGTGGCTCGGCGACGTGCCGGGCCACCACCCGATCTCAAGGCCCTCCGGCCCGATGTGCCATCGCGCCTGGCAGCAGCCTTGCTGCGCGCCCTGAGCGAGGCAGCGGCCGATCGCTTCATGAGTGTCGCCGAGTTCGCAGCGGCAGTCACCAGCCCCCCGGCGCGCGTTGTGCTGTGGCCTGAAGAGGCAACGCCTGACGACGATCTGACTGACGACGAGGACGCACCGGACGACGCTGCGCCGAGTCCTGTGCTGCGCCCTCGCGGGAAACTCTGGCGGATCGTGGGCGTCGTCGCCGCGGTCCTTGTGCTTGCCGTGGGCGGCACGCTCTGGTTCGCCTCTTCGGCGGCCACACGGTCGCCGACCGAGAGCGCGGTGGTTCGTCCGGCGCCGGTGACGCGACCTGAGCCACGTTTACTCGACGTCGAGCCTGCTCCGCCGGCCACCGCCGAGCGACCCGCCGATCCGCCCACCGCGCCGCCCGCTACTCCGCGACCATTGCCCCCGGCGCCCCCGGCGCCCCCGGCGCGTGTGGTCGTGAGCTCTGTGCCATGGGCGGAGCTATATGTTGATGGTCGCCTGGTCGGAAACACGCCGGTCGCGGACTTGCGGCTGCAAGCAGGCCGGCACCGGCTGCGCCTACAGCGGGCTGGCTTCCGCCCTTATGAGGAAGTCGTGAACCTCGCGCCGGGGCAGTCGTTGAGACTGGTCGGCGTTGTGCTGCAGCAGGAGACCGCACCGTGATTCATCGTTTTGCGGCGTGGGGATGCGGAATTGCGTTGGTGCTGGCGTTCGCCGCACCCCAGGCCTCCGCGCAAAGCGACGGCTTGGTTGAGCGCGGGGTGCGCGCTTACCAAGACGTTGAGTTCGAAGCGGCCGCCACCCTGCTCCGGCGCGCCCTGGCCGGCGCTCTCAGCGACAGCGAGCAAATCCAGGCCCTCGACTATCTCGGCGCTGCAGAAGTATTCGCCGGACCCCAACGCCGGGATTCGGCGCAAGCGGCTTTCCGCCGGCTGGCGCTAATCGATCCACGGCATCGCCCAGATCCTCTCGTATTCCCACCGCAGGTTCTTGCCGTTTACGAGGAAGTGCGCCGGGCGACCAAAGCGGTGCGCGTGGAGACCCCGCCGGAGGCTCGCTTCAAGCCCGCGGTCGAGGCCGGAGGATTGAGTGTCCGGCTGCACGCGACCTCCTCTCACGAGATCGAGGTCCGAATTGGCCGTGAAGACGGCGCGGTGGTCCGTACGCTGTATGTGGGGCCGGTGAGCGACAGCCTGGACGTGCGATGGAACGGGCTCGATATGAATGACGGCGAGGTGCGTTCGGGACGCTATGTGCTGTCGGTCGCGTCGCGCCGGTCCGTGAGCGCGCCGGTCGTGCGCGTCGTGAAGCTGCCGTTGCGGGTCGAGATTGTTGTCCCTGACACCACCGTCATGCCCACGCTGCCGGACTCGCTGCTCCTGCCGGAACAGGTGTCGCTCCGCGCCGGAACCGGCTCGCTCGCCACGGGACTGCTCGCAGCCGGCGCGGCGATAGCGCTCCCGTCGCTCGTCGCGGACGGCACTCAGCCGTCCGGCGCGCAATTCGCGGTCGCGGGAGTCCTGAGTCTGGCGGGCATCGTGGGTTTCGTGACCGAACCAGGTAGAGTGCAGCGTCGCCATATGGCGGCGAATGCAACGACCCGCGCCGAATGGCAGCGTCGCGCCGAGGCGGTGCGAGCCGAAAACGCGCGCCGGCGCGACGCTGCGCACCTGATCGTATCGGTCGGACCGGCGACTGTCATTGACTCGCTCGGGGGGGGGCGATGACGCGCCGGCTCTTGACGGCAGCCGTGTGCGTGGTCGCGCTGGGGAGCGGCGGGGAGGTACTCGGAGCTCAAACAGCGAACTGGCTCACGGTGGGCGCAGGCGCGACCGGGATTCGACTGCAGAACCGGTTCGCCACGGGCGCTTCGTCGGACGTGTCGGGCATCGCGGTGGGAGCGTCGAGCGGCGTCGAGTTCGGGCGGGTAGCGCTCGAGTTGGGGTACTGGCAGGGTCGGCTCGGTGCTGATCCTAATGGCACCCAGCAGCAGGATGTGATCGACGGGTACGCGATGCTTGTGCTGCGTGCGGCACCGTGGCTCAGAGTGAAGGGGGGGGCCCAAGCGCGAAGCTACGTCACGGCCGCCGGCACAGAGCATTGGCTGTTCTGGCAGGCCCGGTTGCGCGCTGAGCGCACGATCGTGGACCCATCGGTCCGCGGCCACATCGAGATATGGCGCGCGCTCTCGACCGAGGTAAACACGTCAGTGACCGTGGACCGGGCTCAAGGAGGAGAGGTGGGCGTGACGCTGCTGCACGCCCTCGGGCCGCTTTGGGCACGGCTGGCGTACGGGATGGATGACGTGCGACTCGTCGGGAGCGCCCGGCGGCAAACGCTCGAAGCGCTGGCATTCACGATCGGCTACGGCGGGCGGTGAGCCGCGGCGAGGCTCTCCATGAGCTCGGCCGCGCGCCCGAGGACCTCCTGATCATCCGTCGTTAGCTGCGCAACTCCGTGCGCGAGTCGCGCCACCCGCCGCGCCCGGCCTCGGTTCAACAAGCGCCGGCCAGCCGCGGTTGCCTCCACCAGTTGGACCCGTCCATCGCGCGAGTCGCTGACGCGCCGCACGAGTCCCCGCCGCTCCAATCCCGCCACCAAGCGTGTGATCGTCGGTGGCCGCACCTGCTCCGCTTCGGCCAGGGCGCTCATGGTCAAGGGCCCCCGAAACACGATCACGGACAACGCCGACGCCCGGGGCCCCGACAGCCCGATCGCCTTGTCCTCGACACGGAGCCGCCGCAGCACGTGAATGGCGGCCGAGTGCAGCCGGTCGGCGATGGTGGCGGGTGGGGCTTGACGGGGAGCGGCAGGCATAATTACTTAGCTAAAGCTAACTACTTTTCTGGGGAGGCACAATGGCCACCGCTGCACCCGAGCTCGCGCAAGTCACCAACGTCGTCCACGATCTCGACCGCGCCGTCCGGTTCCACCGCGACGTCCTCGGCCTGCCGTTGCTGTTTCAGGCGCCACCCGCGCTCGCGTTCTTTCAGATGGGCGCTGTGCGGCTGATGCTGTCGCCGCCCGAGAACGCCGGGCAGGATCACCCCGGCTCGGTGCTCTACTTTCGGGTGTCCGGCATCGACGCCGTTTATCGGCGATTGCTGGAGCGCGGCGTCAAATTCGTTGGCGAGCCGCACCGCGTGCACGAGGCTGCGGATCACGATCTTTGGATGGCGTTCTTCCACGACCCCGACGACAACCCCATGGCGCTCATGGAGGAGAAGCGGAAGGCGTAGATCTTCGAAACGATGAAATCACCGCGACCGCGGCGACAAGGATGTTGGCCACGATCACAGGGAGCGAGTTGATCAGCACGCCATATAGCGCCCAAAGTCCCGCGGCCACTCCCTGGACGCGACGCAGCGATGTCGGCTGGCGCGTGTAGTAGGAAACGAGAAACACGGCCGTCGCAAGCCAACCGATCCAGTCCACGCTTCTCATCGCGCGCGCTCCTTGAGTGGCTTCAGAACGAGAATCCCTTCCTGAGTGACACAGCCCATCGCTTCCCCTTCACGCCCTGCCCGAACCGGTAGCCGAACGCGAGCTCGGCCGCTTCACCACGCACCGCGCGTGTCGGACCGAAGCGCAGCGACATCCCGGCATTGCCTCCCTGTCGCGCGGGTTCGTCGGCATACCAGGCGCCTCCGTATTCGATAAAGGGAGCCAGACCGAGGGCCATCAGCCCGAGAACGTCGTCGACAAGGAGAATCCGGTCCTCCAGAACGAACCACGTCATACGTGTCCCGGTGAAGTCGTGGATGCCGAACAAGCGGGGGCCGCGTTGCTCGAGCCACGGATCGAACTCGCGGCCCGGCTTCGGATTGGTCAGCAGCCCGCCTTCCGCATGCAAGATCAGTGTGTGGCGCTCGATGTTCTGGCTCACGGCGGTCACTCCCGCGCGCGTCCGCGTCGAATCGAGACCGCCGCCGGTGGCGCCGACCTGCGCCAGCACGAAGCCGCGATTCCACACAAGCGACGCCCGGGCCAGCGCCTCGTATCCGATGCCCGATTCAAACACCGCGCCCAGCCGCAGGCTCGGCGAGAGATCGACGTCCTCGCGGCGCGCGTAGGAGTTGAAGTGCTCGAGCACGCGGAACCGCACCGATCCCAGATCGATCCCCGCCCGCACCGTCGTAAACAGCGACCGCGGGAAGGGCGTGGTCCCGCTGTCGGCAAAATCCTCGCGGCGCCACTCCCAGGCGGCCCAGAGCCGGTTGTAGCTGTGCGTGTTGGGCTTCACCGCGATTCCGCCCGTGATCCCGACTCGCAACAGGCGGTGCCACTGCGTCAGGACCAATGAATCGTCCCGAAAGCTCAGCACGCGCTCATCGGCGGTTTGCCCGTACGTGATGAGCGAATGCGGAGCGGCCGTTTCGTGAAACGGCATGCCGAGCACCCACTCCCCCTGGTTGCCGTCCGACAGCGCCGCGTATTTCACCTGCATCAAGGTGCGGCGACCGACGAAGTGCTGATTGATGAACGTAAAATCGAGTCGGTTGCGATCGGGATTCTCTCCATACACGAGCGCCAGCTCCGTCGCCGTACCCAGGAAATTCCGCTCTCTGAACCCGACCTCCCACGTCTTGTCGCCACCGACAGTCGTGTAGCTCGCTTGGGGCTGCGTGCTCCAACCGTCCGACGTGACGGCCCGCACGGCGAGCCGGTCGCCCGGCTGCGATCGCACGGTATCCACGCGGACCGACCGAAACACGCCCAATGTCCGCAGCGCCCGTTCACTCTCTTCCAGACGCGCCGGATCGAATGCATCGCCGGGATTCAGCAAAAGCCGGCGTCGGATCACCCAGTGCCGGGTCCGCACGTGCAATCCGTTTGCCAGATTGGCGACCCAGCCAGGCGTCGGGTCGCTGCTGTCGAAGATGTTGCGGTTCTCGACGATGATGGTATCTACGGTTGCGCGGGTGGACGGTTGGACTGTTGGACGGTTGGTCTGCGCGTCCAGTCTGGAGAATGCCAAGGCGGTGACGATCGCCATGGTAAGGCCGACCGTCCGACCGTCCAACCGTCCAACCGCCTTCAGGGTCTCACCCCATGTATCCGCTGCTGCAACCGGTACGTCGCGTGCGTACTGGGATTGTCCCACGCCGTGAAATACAGCGTCGCATCGATGCGTCCGGCGAGCTGGCGCAGGCCGCGCGTCTGAATGGTGTAGGTACCGCGCACGGAATCAGGGCGCAGCGGACGGCAGAGACAGGTCACGGTTGCAAAGGCGGGAATGGAGTCGCCCAGCGAGTACGGGCGATTCGCAGAGCGGGCGCGCGCGTTGCCCAGATCGAGCGCGATCGTCAGCGCGTATTCGTCGCCGGAACCCTCACTCGGGTCGAAATCGAATCGCGCGAGCATGACGTCATGACGCTCGCCCACCGCGGCCGTGTCGACGCGCATGTGCACGACCGTGTAGCGCGGGTCGGGCTCCACCACGATACGCCCGTGCTGGTGCCATTCGCCTTTCTGCTGCACGCCATCGGTGTCGCCGGGCCGCGGGAGGAGATCGCAAGCCCCAAGCCCGAGCCCCCAAACCCCAATCAGTACACACTCAAGTACCGCTCTAGCTCCCACTCGCTCACCTTTCCGATGTACTCCTGCCATTCCTCACGCTTGGCCTCGACGAACCGCTCGCAGATGTGCGTGCCCAGCGCGTCCTTCACCACGGCGTCCTTGTCCAGCATTTCCAGCGCTTCGTGCAGATCGCGGGGCAGCTCGTCGATGCGATATTTGCGCCGCTCACGGAAGCTCATCTCGAAGATGTTCTTGTTGACCGGGTCGGGGGGCGTGAGCTTCTGGGCGACCCCGTCGATCCCCGCTGCCAGCTGCACCGCCAGCGCGAGATAGGGGTTTGCCGATGGGTCCGGCATCCGCAGCTCGCAGCGAGTTCCGGTGCCCCGCCGATCCGGAATTCTCACCAGCGGCGAGCGATTCCGCATCGACCAGGCAACATTTACGGGCGCCTCATACCCCGGGACGAGGCGTTTGTAACTATTCACCAACGGGTTCGTGACGGCGCAAAAGCCTCGCGCGTGCGTCAACAGTCCCGCAATGTACGATAACGCGACCGCCGACAGCTCCCACTGCGCTTTCGGATCGTAAAACGCGTTCACCCCGTTGCGGAACAGCGACTGGTGGGTGTGCATGCCCGACCCGTTCTGGCCGAAAATCGGCTTGGGCATGAACGTCGCGAGAAACCCGTGCCGGTAGGCGACGTTGCGCACGATGAAGCGGAACGTCGCCAGATTGTCCGCCGTCTGCAGCGCCTCGGCGTAGCGAAAATCGATCTCGTGCTGGCCGGGCGCGACCTCGTGATGACCCGCCTCGACCTCGAACCCCATCGACACGAGATCCGTCACGATCAGCCGACGAATCTCCTCCGCCCGGTCCACGGGCGTCTGGTCGAAGTACCCGCCGCGATCGTGCGTCGCCGTAGTCGGATCGCCGCTCGCGTCGAGCTGGAAAATGAAAAACTCCGCTTCGACGCCCGCCATCATCTCGAAGCCCAGCGACTTGGCTTTGGTGATTTGGCGCTTGAGCGCTTGCCGCGTACACCCCGCGAAGGACGTGCCGTCCGGGTTATAGATGTCACAGATGACCCGGGCCACCCTGCCGGATGCATCGCCGTTGGGAAGGATACGGAACGTTGCGAGATCCGGCTTGAGCACCATGTCCGATTCTTCGATCCGCACGAACCCTTCGATCGACGATCCATCGAACATGATGTCGCCCTCGAGCGCCTTTTCGAACTGGCTTGCGGGCACCTCGACGTTCTTGTTGACACCGAGGATGTCGGTGAACTGTAACCTGAGGCTGGTTACGTTCTGCTTTTTGGCAGCGTCGAGGATTTCGCGTTTGGTGGTCATGGCAAGTCGCGGTAAGGGGCGGTAAGGAGGCGGTAAAGGGGCGGTAGGTGTACCGCGCCTACCGCCCCTTCCGCCTCCTACCGCCCGTCGTTACGCGTCGTAATAGAGGAAGAACTCATACGGATGCGGTCGCAACGCCACCGCGTCGACATCCTTCACTTTCTTCATCGTCAGCCAGGTGTCGATCACGTCCTGCGTGAAGACCCCGCCCTCGAGCAGGAACGCGTGGTCGGCTTCCAGCGCCGCCAGTGACTCCTGCAGGCTTCCCGGCGTGTTCTTCACATGCTTCCGCTCCTCCGGTTCCAGCTCGTACAGATCGACGTCCATCGGTTTCGGCGGCTCGATCTTGTTCTTGATGCCGTCTAGACCGGCCATGAGCAGCGCCGCGAACGTGAGATACGGATTCGCCGACGGATCGGGCGCCCGGAACTCTAGCCGCTTGGCATTCGGCGACGTCGAGTACATCGGAATCCGGCAGATCGCCGAGCGATTGCGCTGCGAGTAGATCAGGTTGATTGGCGCTTCATAGCCTGGTACGAGCCGGCGATAGCTGTTCGTCGTCGGGGCCGCGAAGGCCAGCAGAGCCGCCGCGTGCTTGATCAGCCCGCCGATGTACCACCGCGCCGCCTCGGAGATCAGCGCGTAGCCGTTCTTGTCGAAAAACAGGTTGTTCGTCCCGTTCCACAGGCTCATGTGCACGTGCATCCCCGAGCCGTTATCGCCGAACATCGGCTTGGGCATGAACGTCGCCGTGTAGCCGTGCTGGCAGCAGACGTTCTTCACGATGTACTTGTACATCATGATCTGATCGGCCATACGCACCAGCGTGCTGTAGCGCATGTCGATTTCCGTCTGGCCGGCGGTTCCGACTTCGTGGTGATGGACTTCGACGTCGATTCCAGCGGCGATCATCGCGAGCATGATCCTGGAACGCAGGTCCTGCAGCCTGTCGGTGGGTGGGACCGGGAAGTAGCCCTCTTTATGTCGCGGGCGGTGACCCAGGTTCGCCGTGCCGTTCGTCCCAGAGTTCCAGATGCCTTCTTCAGAGTCGATGTGGTAATAACCCTCGTGCGCGTTCTGATCGAAGCGCACGGAGTTGAAGATGTAGAACTCCGCCTCGGGTCCGAAATACGCGGTCGTCGCGACGCCGCTCTTCTTCAGATACGCCTCGGCCTTGCGCGCGACATAACGGGGATCACGCGAATACGGCTCGCGTGTGATCGGATCCACGATGTCGCAGGTCAGCGAGAGGGTGGGCACCTGCAGGCACGGATCGACGAATGCGCTGGACGGATCGGGCATCAGCAGCATGTCGCTTTCGTTGATCGCCTGGAAGCCGCGGATCGACGAGCCGTCGAAGCCCAAACCGTCGGTAAAGGTGTCCTCCTCGAGCTCCTTCAGGGGAATCGAGAAATGCTGCCAGGTGCCGGGGAGGTCGGTAAATCGGACGTCGACCACCTGCACTCCAGCTTCCTTGGCTTTGCGAATCACGTCGGCGGGCAACGGGCCAGCAGATGGTTTCGCCCCACCGGAGACGGTGGGTTCCAGCGTAGCAGTCATTGGGGGGGATCTCCTTCCCGGGTCGGTGAAGTGCTTCGCAAGCCGCAGGCCATATGGGAAGGTAGGTGGCACCTTCGGGAGTGTCAAGAAAACCGCGCACGTTTTGCAGTAAAAACGCCCAAATCAACTTTTGCACATCCCAAAATGTGCAAACTGTGTGCTCAAATGTGCAGCAAGTGCGCTACAGCGACTCCACGAAGTGCAGAAGCTCGACAGCGGAGAACTCCCCAAAACGCTCGTGAATCTCCTTCTCGTGCCATTCAAGGAAGATCCAGCCGGTCATCTTATGCTGCTCGCCGCTCACGAAGTGGATTCGACCGCGTACTGCCCCCAGTGCGGTATCGGGCTGGCCCTCCAGATAGACGTCCCAGCGCTGCTCGCCGCGCTTCAACTCTCCCATGTGTTTGCCGTACTCGGTGCCCGCCATGCGCCCTACACTACCGGCTTTCACTCCGCCCGCTAGCCCGCCGGGCCGAGTACATTCTCAGCCCTATGACCTGTTATGCCTGTGGTGCACAACTCTCATCGGGGGCGCGGTTTTGTCATAAGTGCGGCGCCGCGGTGGCCACGGCGAGAACAACCGGGTGGCGAGCCGGGCTGCCGTGGGGCCTAGCCGGCGCCGCGCTGGGCGCGTTGGCGACGGTCATCGCGCTGCGGGGAGCAGGGAGCCCGGCGCAGAACGCACGGAGCACCGAGCAGGCTTCTCCTCCTGGCTCCGTGCTTCGTGCTCCCGACATCTCTCAAATGACCCCCGACGAGCGTGCCAATCGGCTCTTTAATCGCGTGATGATCCTGGTTGAAGCGGGGAAGCAAGACAGCGTCCGGTTCTTCCTCCCCATGGCCCTCGGGGCGTATGCCCAGCTCCCCACCCTCGATCCGGACGCACGCTACCATATCGGCATGCTCCAGATGGCGGGCGGCGACGCTGCGGCGGCCTTGGCCCAAGCAGACACGATTCAGCGCTCCAGCCCCACGCACCTCTTCATTTATGTACTGCGTGCCCACGCGTATCAGCAGCAGCGGAACACGCAGCTGGAACGGCGTGCCTACGCAGACTTTCTCCGTAACGAGCCGGCCGAGATTGCCAAGAAGCGTCCTGAATACACCGATCACGGTGACAACCTCGCCAACTTCAAGGCTGAAGCGGCGCGGGTTACTGGAACACGGCCAGGCGCATGACCGCGCATCCCACATCCCGCATCTCCCATCCCGGCGTCATCCGCGTGGCTCATAGCCCCGACGCCGACGACGCGTTCATGTTCTGGGCGATGGCCGAAGGAAAGATCGATACGGAGGGCCGACGCTACGTCCACGAGCTCAGCGACATCGAAAGCCTGAACCGTCGGGCGCTCGCGGGTGAGCTGGAGGTCACCGCCGTCTCACTGCACGCCTACGCCTACTTGGCCGATCGCTACGCCCTGCTCGCGCACGGTGCGAGCATCGGCGATCGCTACGGCCCGCGTATTGTCGCTCGTGAACGCGCGCCGGCCGATCCTCGCGCTGCGCTCGCGGGGCGACTGGTCGCCGTGCCGGGCGAGCTGACGACGGCATTTCTGACGCTGCGCCTGTATCAGCCCGCGGCGCGTCACGTCGTCGTCCCGTTCGATCAGATCGAGGATTTCGTCGCCGCGGAGAAGGCCGATGCGGGACTCCTCATTCACGAGGGCCAGCTGACATACGCCGACCGTGGCTTCCACTTGTGGGCGGACATGGGCGAATGGTGGTATCAACAGACTCGCCTCCCGCTGCCACTTGGCGGCAACGTCGTCCGACGCGACCTCGGCGAGGACTTGATGCGCGCGATCGCACGCGACCTGAAGGCAAGCATCGAATACGGCCTGGCCCACCGGACTGAAGCTCTGCGGCATGCGCAGCAGTTTAGCCGCGGTCTCGACACGAAACGCACGGACGAATTCGTGGGCATGTACGTGAACGACTACACGGTCGACTACGGCGCAACCGGACGGCGCGCCGTCACGGAGCTACTCTCGCGCGCCCGCGCCGCCGGCATTATCGCGGCACCGATAGACTTGGCATTTGTCGCGGCCGATTCCTAGCGGGCCGGTTTTCCAAAGAGCGTCGCTTAATTAAGGAAGGGACCAGCACAGCCTCTTGTCGTCCTGTCGTCCATCGTCCTAAAAAGACCAAACCCCGGGGCGATAACTCTCCCCGGGGCTGGCGGTCGGGTGAAGTGGCCGTCACACTTCAGCCGCGACCCTTCAACAACGTGCAACTGCATTTCCAAGTTTCACACGATTAGATGCATCGACCTGCCGAACGGTTGCATCTACCAGCGCTTGACTCGTCCAACACGCGACATCGTGATGGTTTCGGATTGGGACCCTCGTCGCAGCACGATGCGCGTGTTCGAAACGCCCCATGCCATTCCGTTAGGACCGAACGTGACAATCGGGTTGGAAATCTCCATGAGCACACCGTGGCTCGCGGGACCCGCTGTCTTCCACCAAGGAACCCAACTCTGCGACTCCAAACGCTCGATACGGATCGAGTCGGGGTTGAATCGTATACGGGCGCGAGTCGCGCGCATCACGGCACCATGTCGGCCCACGGCGATGGCCGTTGTGACATCTTGAGCAGCGCGCTCGGTCGCGAACCAGTCCATCAATCGGCTCGCGCGCGGCACCCAAAACGCCAAAAGAATGCCTGCGATGCAGGTGACGACCACGAGTTCGAGCAGAGTGAACCCTTTAGGCATACCTCCGTTATAGCGGTCAGCGAAGCCCTTC
>Ga0075418_10004887_pt1 | contig 15208 bp, 12 predicted proteins | sample SoiMetdeltSBSDD2_FD_81776 | JGI IMG/M metagenome (GOLD analysis project Ga0075418, IMG submission 81776) | Bulk soil microbial communities from a Populus tree surrounding site in Tennessee, USA - Soil MetaG P. deltoides SBSDD2 | ecosystem: Environmental > Terrestrial > Soil > Tree plantation...
AACGTGGTGCCTGCATCGGCGGGCGCCATTACGACGATCGGCTTCGATCACCAGGAGCTCCTTGGCGATACGCTCGAAGCCATCGCGTACGAAAAGGCCGGCATCATCAAGCCGGGAATGCCGGTCGTGGTTGGAGCGCTGCCCGAGCAGGCGCGTCAAGTGGTCGCAGCAGTCGCCGACGATCGACGCGCCACTCTAATCGAAGCCGCGGCGAACGCCACGGTGGACTACCAGATGCACGACGGACGTGGCACTGTGTCTATCCAAACGCCGGACGCACACTACGGGCCGGTGATCCTGGGCTTGCGCGGCGAGCACCAGGTTCAAAATGCGCTGGTCGCCGTTCGCCTTCTCGAAGCCGCAAAACACAAAGTCGCGATTCCGCTGCCGCGAGACGCCATCGAGCGCGGCCTCGTGGACGTCAATTGGCCCGGGCGGCTCGAGCTGATTCGAATGCCCGATGGGGCGCAGGTGCTGCTCGATGCCGCCCACAACGGCGAAGGCGCACAGGCACTCTCTGCCTATCTCGAAAGATGGCACCCGGAACGCCCGGCGCTCGTCATCGGGATGATGCGCGACAAGCACGTCTCGGACATCGTTGACCCCCTGCTGCCGGCGGTCTCATCGATCATCGCAACCGCCGCCGACACACCGCGGGCACTTGCAGCGCGAGAACTGGCCATGCGGATCGCCGCGCGAGGGGCATCCAATGTGCGCGCCGAGCCAGATCCGGCGATGGCGGTCGAGCACGCCCTCGCGACGAGCCGCAGCGTGTGCGTAACGGGCTCCATTTTTCTGATTGGGGCCGTTCGCGACCGTCTTCGACGCCGTGCTATCCTGCGGTAATTCTTCGAGATCCAGCCAAGGGTTGCCCCTTGAGATTCCGCCAGTCGTGACGATGAAGGTGAAAGCCCTTGGCTCGGTAACCGGTCTCTCTTGGGGGCGCATGGCGCCCGTCCTGGGCGTTTCGCGGCTTCTCTTTTGCGCTCTTTGTACGTGTGCGGCCCCGGCGCTGGCCCAGACGACGCCGCCAGGCGCATCGCTGGCCCAGACGACGCCACTAGGCGCAGCGTCGGCCAGGAATGACCCGTTCTTCGGCACCTGCACAAGCTCCACCCAATGGCATTACGAGCAGATGTCCGTGGACCACGTCCGTCTTACCGGCCAGGTGCAGGTCGAATGTCCGCAGATGGCATTTTTCGCGGACGTTATTGACATGTACACAGATCCCGAGCTGCGCATCGTCGCCACTGGCAACGTCGTGTTCACCAATCCCGAAGGGCGCCTGGCCGCCGAACGCGTCGACTTCAACGTTGTGAAGGGAACAGGTACTTTCTACGTCGCCTCCGGCATCATGTCGCTCGGCGAAGAAGTCGACCGCGCGCAGTTCGGCAATCAGGAGCCGGAGGTCTATTTTTACGGCGATACGATCGAGAAGCTCGGGCAGCGCAAGTACCGGTTGACCCGCGGAGGCTTCACCACATGCGTCCAACCGACGCCACGATGGGAGGTCACCAGCGATTCCGTTGTGCTGACCCTGGACGACTACGCAATTGCGCGAAACACGGTGCTCCGAGTGAAAGGAGTACCGATGCTATACCTGCCGCTGCTTTATTACCCAATCAAGAGTGACGATCGGGCCACCGGTTTTCTGCTTCCCACGTACGGCACGTCGACACTGCGCGGCCAGAGCCTCAGCAACGGCTTCTTCTGGGCGCTCGGACAGAGCCAGGATGTGACGTTCGTTCATGACTGGTTCACGAGGATCGGGCAGGGAGCAGGCGCCGAGTATCGATATGTGGCCAGCCAGAACTCATACGGCAACGTCCGCTTCTACCGCCTCGACCAGCACCAGGCGGAATACCGGCAAAACGGACAGGTGACAAGTTTGCCGGCGCAGTCTTCGTATCACGTCACCGCGGCCGGCAATCAGATGTTGGGCACCTCGGTACGCGCGCTCCAGCGTATCGACTACAGCACCAGCGTCGTGGCGCAGCAGCTTTACCAGCAGAGTCTCTACCAGGCATCCAATGCCACGCGAACCGTCGAGGCCGGCATCTCGGGCAACTGGGGTGCCCTTACTGCCGGTGCATTTTTTCAGCGCACGGAGACTTTCACGGGGACCGACGAGTCACAGGTGTACGGGAACACGCCGCAGCTCACCGCCTCTGTGGCACCGACCAGGGTGTTCGGGTTGCCGGTCTATGCGTCGATTGACAACGACTTCAGCTATCTGCCGTTCCGTGAAATCAATGACGGGAAAGTCGAGGATGACAGGAGTCTTGCACGGTTTGAGGTGGCGCCGGCGGTGCGGGCGGCCCTCTCGCGCCTCAGTTTTCTCACGGTGAACACCAGTGCGTCATATCGGACGACTTACTTTTCTCGGAGTGCCGATGCGAGGGGCACCGTGACGACCGAACCGCTGACGCGCCGGTATCTCCTGGTGCGATCGGACGTGATCGGTCCAGTCCTTTCAAAGATTTGGGATACACCGGGCAGCCGTTTCAGCGAGCGTATGAAGCATCTGATCGAACCGACGTTCGTGCTCGAATACATCCCCCCGATTTCAAACGCGTCCCGCGTCCTGAAGCTCGCGGACTCCAGCGACGTGATTCTTGGCAACACGGCACGGGTCACCTACGGGCTCAACAACCGCTTCCTCTATCGCGCGCGCAGCTCGGGAAGTTCGGCCAGTTCGACGATTCAGTTTCTGACGGTCGGCATAGCGCAGACGTATTACCTGACACGGCTCTCGAGCCTGAACGACACGCAGTATGTCAGCGCGTTGAACCGATCGCGTTCGGTGGATCTCTCTGCCGTGGCCCTGAACGTCAGACTGACGCCTTCGCCGGCGCTCGAATCGACCACGCGGCTCGAATACGACGTGAACGGCGCAGGGCTCCTGGCTATGACAACCGGAGGAACAGCGCAGGTCGGCGTTGGCTCGACCACTGTGAACTACAGCCGTCAACGCCGCAGCCAGCGTTCAAGCCCGGAGAGCTCGATGACCTGGACAAACTCGCTCAGGTTCCTGGAGGGACGCGCGACCGGAGCCTACTCCCTGACCTGGGACATCGGTCGCGGCAGCATTCTCAATCAAAACATCGGCATGTCATACCTGGCGCAGTGCTGCGGCATCCAAGCCGAGTTCCAGAAGTACACGTTTCCGCAGTCGCGCTCGGACTTTCCGATTCCTTCGGACCGCCGGTTCAACGTGTCGTTTGTGCTGGCCGGCATTGGGAACTTCTCGAATTTCCTTGGCGCCTTTGGCGGTCTGGTCGGCCAGTGAAAGGGCTGATTCTCAGCGGCGGCAAGGGTACGCGCCTGCGGCCGCTGACGTATACGAGCGCCAAGCAGTTGGTACCAGTAGCCAACAAGCCCGTCCTGTTCTACGGGATTGAGGCCATCGCGGGCGCGGGTATACGCGACATCGGGATCGTCGTCGGCGAGACGCAGGCGGAAATCCGGGCGGCTGTCGGCGACGGCTCGAGATGGAACGTTCGTGTCGAGTACATCGAGCAGGACGCGCCGCGCGGCCTCGCCCATGCTGTGAAGATCAGCCAGCCGTTCATCGGAACGGATCCGTTCGTGATGTACCTCGGCGACAATCTGCTGAACAAGGGCATCACGCATTTTGTCGATCAGTTCGCACGTGAGAAACCCGCGGCGCAAATCCTGCTCGCGCGCGTACCCGACCCGCAGATGTTCGGCGTCGCGGAGCTCCGCAATGGCAACGTGGTGCGCCTGGTCGAAAAGCCGAAGGAGCCCATAGGGGACCTGGCGCTGGTCGGCGTGTACATGTTCGGCTCGGAGATCTTCGACTCGGTGAACCAGATCGCGCCGAGCTTCAGGAACGAGCTCGAGATCACCGATGCGATCCAAAACCTGATTGACCGCGGCCTCACCGTGCGGCCGCACATCGTCGAGGGTTGGTGGAAAGACACGGGCAAGCTCGAAGACATCCTCGAGGCCAACCGGCTGATCCTGGACACACTGGAACGGCGCATCGAGGGAAAGGTGGACGACGACAGCCGCGTGGAAGGCAAGGTCGTCATCGAAGACGGAGCGACCGTGGAGCGATCCGTGATTCGTGGACCCGCGATCATCGGGCGCGGCGCGCGCATCGTGCATGCCTACGTCGGTCCGTTCACCTCCATCATGAACGACGTGGAAATTCGCGATTCGGAGGTCGAGCACAGCATCGTGCTCGAGGGAGCATCGCTGAGCGACCTGGCGAATCGAGTCATCGACAGCCTCATTGGCAAGAACGTTCGTATTTACCGCATTCCGCTGAAACCCAGCGCCTATCGGTTCATGTTGGGTGACAATTCTGAAGTCGGCATCAGATGGTGACTGCCCCATGACGACCCCATCGGCATACACGGCGACCGTCGCGAAGCACCCCCGGATCGAAGGGGTGAAGACGAAGAGCCTGCGTCTGATTCCGGACGAGCGGGGATGGCTGCTGGAGATCCTGCGCGCAGACGACAAGGAGCTGTTCACGAAGTTCGGCCAGGTGTATCTCTCAGCGACATACCCTGGCGTGGTCAAGGCGTGGCACTACCACCGTGAACAGGTCGACAACTTCGCGTGCATTGCCGGAATGGTCAAGCTTGTGATCGTCGACATGCGGCCCGAATCTCCCACCCATGGGGCGATCAACGAATTCTTCGTCGGCTCGCAGAATCCCATGCTGGTGCAGGTTCCGAAGCTGGTGTACCACGGCTGGAAGTGCATCGGTACCGAAACAGCGCTCGTCATAAACGTTCCCACCGAGCCGTACCGCTACGACGCGCCCGACGAATACCGCCTCGCTCCCCACGACACGCTCGCATACGACTGGGCACGCAAAGATGGTTGATGTCCTCGTCACAGGCGGCGCCGGATTCATAGGAAGCAACTTCGTTCGATACGCGCTTTCGCGGCATCCGGACTGGCGTATTACGACGCTCGACAAGCTGACGTATGCGGGACGACGTGAAAACCTTCACGATGTCATAGACCATCCGCGACACAGGTTCGTCCATGGGGACATCCTCGACGACTCGGTCAGCGCACCGCTCGTCGAACGCGCCGACGTCGTCGTACACTTCGCCGCCGAAACGCACGTGGACCGTTCAATCCGTGCGGCTGGAGAGTTCATCCGGACCGATGTCGAGGGGACATTTGTGCTGCTCGAAGCGGCGCGGCGGGCGCCTCGACTGCGCCGCTTCGTGCAGATTTCGACCGATGAGGTCTACGGCAGCGTTCCGACCGGCGCAAGCCGCGAGACCGACGAGCTCAGACCGCGCAACCCGTATGCTGCGAGTAAGGCTGGGGCGGATCGCCTTGCGTACAGCTATTGGGCCACCCACAACCTGCCAGTCATCGTCACGCGCGCCTCCAACAATTACGGTCCCTACCAGTTTCCTGAAAAGGTTATTCCGCTGTTCGTCACCAACGCCCTGGACGACATTCCGGTTCCGCTCTATGGCGACGGCATGAACGTCCGCGATTGGCTGCACGTCGACGATCACTGTCATGCCCTCGACCTCCTGGTGGAGAAAGGCGAGAACGGCGAGGTCTATAACATCGGCGGAGGCAACGAGATCGCAAACCGGGATCTTACGCATCGGCTCTTGGGGCTCGTCGGCAAGACTTCGGCGCTGATCAAGCCGGTGGTCGATCGGCCGGGTCACGATCGTCGGTACTCTCTCGATTCGAGCAAGCTGCGGGGGCTCGGCTGGACGCCACAGACGCCATTCGACGCAGGGCTGCAGAACACGGTGGAATGGTATCGGCGCAACGAGTGGTGGTGGAGGCCGATCAAAGAAGGTGATGTCGCCTTCCGCGCCTATTACGAAACGCAATACGGGGGCTGAACACGCATCGGCGGTTTCGGGGTGTCTAACCGTCCTATCCTCGTAACAGGCGCAGCGGGCTTCGCGGGCAGCCATCTCGTGGAGCAGTTGGCGGGCTCAAGCGACATCATCGGATGGGCGCGATCAGATCCCCCTCGCGAGATTGCCGATCTCGCAGCAGCATGGACCAAGGTCGACCTGCTCGACCGCGACAAGGTTCGCCGGGAAATCGCAACGATCCGGCCTCGCGCCGTCTACCACTGCGCCGGCGCCTCGCACGTAGGGGCGTCCTGGAATGACACTGCCCAGCCGCTGGCCAACAACGCGCTTGCCACACACTACCTGCTCGATGCGCTGCGCATGGCGGGCGTTGAGGTCAGAGTTGTCGTCACCGGATCTGCCACGGTGTACGCCCCGTCCACGGCGCCCCTCCGGGAAGACGATCTGCTGGCGCCGAACAGTCCCTATGCGTTCAGCAAGCTCGCGCAGGAACAGCTCGCGCTCCGCGAGTCGGCCGAAGACGGCGTCAGCGTCATCGTCGCGCGTCCGTTCAACCACACCGGACCACGGCAGCGGCCCGACTTTGCGGCGCCGGGCATGGCACGGCAGATCGCGTTAATCGAACAGGGGTCGCTCGATCCAGTGATCAAAGTCGGGAATCTCGATGCGGAGCGGGATCTGAGTGACGTGCGGGACACGGTGCGAGCGTACGCGCTTCTGATGGAAAACGGTGTCCCCGGAATGGTCTACAACGTTGCGTCAGGCGTCGCTCGTTCGATCCGGGCGGTGCTTGACGCGCTCCTTCAACGTTCACGGGTGCCCATCGCGGTAGCGGTCGATTCCGAGCGTCTGCGTCCGCTCGACACTCCTGTCATCCTCGGCGACGCCTCGCGGCTTCACACGACGACGGGATGGACGCCGGTTATCCCGTTCGAGCGAACGATGGACGATCTCCTCGCGTACTGGCGAAGCAACGTATAACGGCCGTCCCGATCGTTTGCCGACGCGGGATTAGGGTTTCGCTGTGGGCAGATCGTATCGTCTGTTCGACAGGCTCACCGGGTGCGGGTCGCCACGGTGGCAGGTATAGCAGGTCACGACCTGCGGTCCCGTGGGGAAGACGCCCGTGCCCGGGAAGTTCGCGTTGATCTGACGCACCAGCATGATCATCTTGCGTGCGAGGTCCTTGCGCGGGTTGACATCAGTCTCCTGCGGTCTGCCGCCGCCATGGCAATACGCGCAATCAACGTTCAGAGCGTCGCGGAATTCGCCCATGAGCGAATCAGGACCGTGGACGGGAGTGTTCGGAGGCAGAATCCTCAAGCTGACGGCGGGTGTCTGAGCGAATGGCCCATCACCCAACGAGTTTGCGCGGTTGTAGTACTTCTTTGGCGCCACGGTCTCGGGCTTCACGCTTCCGCGATGGCACGTGAGGCAATCCACCTCGTGATACCCGTCCGGGAAGACACCGTTGCTGCTCGGAAAGCTCGTATCGATGATGCGCACCATGCCGATCATCCTGCGCGCCATCTCCTTCTTGGGATTCCCGTCGGCAGCGAGGTCACCCTCCGTATGGCAGTACGTGCACTGCACGCCTAGCGCTTCGTTGAAGCTGCGCATGATGAACGGGACGTCGGAAGTTGCGGCAAGCAGCTTCAGGTTCTTGTAGGTCGGTGCGGGACCGCTTCCGCGGCCGGCCGGTTGTTGGGCCACCAGCGAGACGGGTACAAGAAGCCACAAGAGGAAAATCCGCATGAATGACTCCCTCGGTGACGCCGCTGATTTGTGACCGAGAGCCGGACGTTCGCCGGCCCTGATGTTCGCAGAATCGTGCCCACTTTGGACCAACTGGCCGAGAACGTCAATGGCCTTCGCAACGAAGAAGTCCGCCGCATTGCGCCAGACTTTCGATGTATATTCGCCTTGAATCAATGAGGCAGCCTCTGCTCTTCCAGATCAGCAGGGATATCCCCACAACCCGGCAGATCGCGAGCCTGGTGAAAGCAGGCGGGGCAGCTGCGCTCACCGAGGCACAGCGTCGCGCCGACGCAGCGCGCTACCAGGAAGTTCAATGCCGGTCGGCGCTGAATCGAGTCGAGGGCATGCCGTTCGAGTGGACTCTGAATCCCTACCGAGGCTGCACCCACGGCTGCCACTACTGCTATGCGCGGCGATACCACACGCAGTTCGAGCTCGGCGTGGACGACGAGTTCTCGTCGATCATTTTTGTCAAGACCAACCTGATAGAAGTGCTGCGGCGTGAGCTGCAGCGCTCCTCATGGACGGGGGAATACGTCGCCGTAGGAACCGCGACCGACTGCTACCAGCCGATCGAAGGGCACTACAAGCTGACTCGCCGATCGCTCGAAGCGATGCGCGACTTCCACAATCCGGTGGGCGTGGTTACCAAGGGACCGATGGTCGTGCGCGACAAGGACATCCTGCTGGATCTCACGGCGGGTGCTGGTTGCGGCGTGTACATCAGCGTTCCAACCGTCGACGAGGATGCATGGCGGATGCTGGAGCCAGGCACTGCGCCGCCGCTGCAGCGGCTGCGGGCCGTGCGCGAGCTGGTCGACTCAGGAATCCGGGCGGGTGTCCTGATGAACCCTATCGTGCCAGGCATCACATCGAAACCTGCGCTCCTCGAACGGACCATGAAGGCGATTTCGGATCATGGTGCGCGTTTCGTCGGCTGCAATGTCATGTTCCTCGATGGCGGTACGCGCGATCACTTCATGCGCTGGCTCGAGCAGGAGTTTCCTGAGCTGGTCGACGGGTATAAGAGCCTCTACACCGGCAAGTACGCGTCCTCGCCGTACCGCAAGGAAGTCGCGCGCGTCGTCGGCGCGCTTCGAGGGAAGTACGGCGTGAACAGACGTGATGAGGATGGAAAGACCGACGAAAGGCAAAAGTCAAAAGGCAAAAGTCAAAAGGAAGGTACCGAAAGTACCTTTGACTTTTGACTTTTGATTTTTTTGACCTGTGTTCTCAGACGGCTATCGCGTCCGGATCCATCGTCGCGATCAGGCGCGGGCCGACCGACTCAATGACGATCTCGGCATCACGCATCGTCGCACGGAAGTTGTTCGCTTCCTTCCACTGGTGACTCAGCGGAAGCTTGATGCGGTCGTCAATGACTCGCTTCAGGAAGCGCGCGCCGTATGCGAGGCTGTACCCTTCGGCAACCAGCGCTTCGAGCGCTGCCGGTTCCACGGTCAGCGACTTGCCCGACCGCTTCAGCGTGGTAATAACCTGCTCGAGGTAATTCTGGGCAATCGTCCGCACTTCGTCTTTGGTCAACGGCTGGAACAGCACCACTTCGTCGATGCGGTTGCGGAACTCCGGCGGGAATCGTCGTTCGAGCTCTCGATTGATCTCGCCCTGCACCTGCTGTATCGCGATCTGTCCCGAACGGAATCCCATTGGGGTGCTCAGCTTCCGGAAATGCTCGGAGCCGGCGTTCGACGTCATGATGACGATGGCGTCGGACAGGTAAACCCGCTTCCCGCGCCCGTCAGTCAGCCATCCCTCGTCGAACGCCTGGAGGAACAGATTCAACAGGCTGGGGCTGGCCTTCTCGATCTCGTCGAACAGAATGACGCTGCAGGGATTGTCCCGAAGCTGATTCGTAAGAATGCCGCCACGCTCGCTGCCGACGATCCCGCGGGGCATGCCTATGAGCTTGTCGACTGACACGCCGCCGTCCTGGTACTCGGACATGTCGATGCGAATCATCTTCTTCTCGTCGCCAAACAGGAACTCGGCGACAGCCTTTGCGAGCTCGGTCTTGCCGACACCCGTCGGCCCAATGAACAGCAGCACGCCGTCGGGACGATCGAAGCCGTCCTTCAGCGGGCCCTTGTTCAACACGAGGCGCTTGGCGAGCGAGGACACGGCCTTGCGCTGTCCGATCACCCGTTGCCCGAGGCTCTCCTCAATCTGCTTGAACCGATCGCCGACGTCACGGAACACCATGTCCTTCGGGATCTGCGCAGCGTGAGAGATGACTTCCACGACATCCTTGGCGTTCACTTCCCACCGCCGGTCGATTTCAGCGCGCACCGCTGCCGTATCGAGCCAGCCAATGACCTTGTCAGGCAGGTGCAGATGTCTCTGGTAGCGCACCGACATCTCCAGCGCCGTCTCGATCGCGTCGTCCATCAGACGCACGGAGTAGTTGCGTTCGAGTCGGGGGCGCAGGTTGTAGAGGATGCGCCGCGTCTCTTCGACGCTGGGCTCCGCCACGTGCACAGTCCTGAAGCGCCGCGCCAGGGCTTCGTCTTCCTGGATGTATTCCTTGTACTCGCTCAAGGTGGTCGCCCCGATCATCCGGACGTCCCCGCGTGCGAGCACCGACTTGAACACGTTCGCTGCGTCCGACGGGGCTCCGAGCGCGGAGCCGGCGCCGACCATCGTATGCGCCTCGTCGACGAACAGGATCAGGTTGGGTCGTTCCTTGATCTCGCGGATCACGTTCTGGATGCGATCCTCGAACATGCCGCGGAGCATCGTGCCGGCGACCATGGTGTTCATCTGCAGGTTGATGACCTGACAGTCGCGAAGCCGCACGGGCACGCTGTCGGGCTCGAATTCGATGCGCCGCGCCAGTCCTTCGACAATCGCCGTCTTGCCGACCCCGGGCTCCCCGATGAGCATCACGGAATTTGAACGTTCGCGATGGCACAGGATCTCCAGGACCTGCTGAATTTCGTGGTCTCGGCCGTAGACCGGCGGAAGCTTGTCCTGCCGTGCGAACAGATTGAGGTTGGTCGCGAAGTGCTTGAGAAACGGCGGCAGCTCGAATCGCTTGCGCAGACGTTCTTCGCGCAGCTCGTTGTCGCGCATCCTTGTCGCAATTCGCGTCACGAGGAGCTCCGGCTCGATCCCGTGCCGCCGGATGATCGACACGGCGCCGCCCTGGCTCTCCTCGAAAATTGCAGAAAACAAATCGGATGACTCGATGCTCTGGCGTCCGCCGCGGCTTGCCTGGTGGAAGGCCAGCTTGAAGACGAGTTTAGTCGCTGGCGCTACACGGAGCTCGCGGCCAGCCGATGCCGACACGACATGCAGCTGCTCCTCGAGCGCCTGCAAGATCTCGTGGGGGTTCAAATCGAGATCACGCATCACCTGCGCGAACGTATCCCACTCCACCTGCGCGAACGCCAAGAAGATGTGTTCATTGGTCAACAGCGCGTGATCACGCCGCCTGGCTTCTTCCATCGCGCGATCCACTACGCGCTGCGCTGACTCACCAATCTTGTTAGGCGCAATGTCGAAGTCTTCCACCACGTCGCCGCCTCCTGGACTCGTGTCCCGAAGGACCTCCTCGAGTCTCTAACGGTTCGAGTGGCAAGATGCGAGCCAGCTGGCCGTTCTGTATTCACTTTTCACGACGCTCTGCAAGTAGCGTGGTCATGCGGACTTATGGACGAAGCGCGCGAAACGGGACATGTGCGCGGTGGCGAGCACGACATATTCATGGACGGGTCAGATGTCACGTGTTGGCCCCTGTACGGGTCAGAAGTGCGGTTGGCCTCTATAATGAGCGAATGGCGCGTCTGATGATTTTGATCGCCGCCTCGACTGTGATTTCCACCGTCGCGCTAGCGCAGACGCCGCAGCCATTTCCGCGGCCCGGCTCGCCTCCTCAGCAGCCCGCGTCGCCGGCGCAGCCCGCACCACCCGTGTCCGCCAGTGCTCCCGCACGGGCTGCAGATGTGGACGCACCAACCGAGGCATCGCTGGGCGTGCCGCTGTATCCCACTGGACAGTTCATCGCGTCTTTCGACGCGGGACGAGGACAGCGGTACTACATCTTCGGGACGACTGCTCCGTACGCCGAGCTGGTTACTTACTATCGGACGGTGTTGAAGGACCGTGGCGACGAGGTGTTTGAGCAGCCGCCGACGCACATCTTCGAGGTCGGGCGGTTCCGCGATGAGACGATGGCGTTCCCGCCGAGCGTGACGATCAAGGATTGGACGTCAGGCGGATCGGCAGGGTATCCGAACCCACGGCCGGGCGCTCAGCCGGCACGCTTTCCGACGATCATCATGATCGTCCCCGCACCACCGAGTACTGGACGCAATTAGTCGCGGTAGAACCCTATTGCCTGGCGCCCGGTGCGACTGATGGGCCGACTGCCGGATTGGTCAACGTCCCTACATCGGCGTACGTGCACACGGATCGGTCACCGTCTTTGAGGTAGATCGGCAGCGTGCGAGCCGGCCCGACGCTCGCCGGTGTGCCGGTGCCGATCCCGTCGCCTGGCCGCAGTGTCAGGATGTTGCTGCCGTACGCGGTTAATTCGAACACGTCGTGGTCATCTGCGACATATTCCCTTCCTGCAGCGTCTCCCCATCGAGCGCGAACCTCATGCGCATCGGTACGAATTCCTTGGACACGATGAACGGCCCCAGTGGTGCGAAGGCGTCATGCGACTTTCCGATGAGCCAGTCGTTGCCGAGACGCTTGTCGCCGCGCTCGCCTCGATTGGATACATCGTTGTGCAAGGTGTGGCCGAAGACATACTCAGCGGCCGTTACGACGGGAACATGGCTCGCCTCGTGGCCAATGACGACACCAAGCTCACACTCCCAGTCGATCTGGTCGCGCCCGCGCGACAATCGAATCGCTTAGGCCGTCGGTCACCACGGCCAGTGGTGACTTAGGTTATCTGAGTCGTGGGAGTATTGAGTTCTGAATCTTTCGGAACTCAACACTCGCTCACGACGCATAGCTCAATTCTTGACGTAAATTTCACCGGCCCGCCGGAACTCCTGGGATTTCTCCCGCAGGCCGGCTTTCAGCGCCTCGACGTCAGTCAGGTTGTGATTCGCAGCATAGTCCCGAACCTGCTGGGTCAACTCCATTGAGCAGAATTTCGGTCCACACATCGAGCAGAAATGCGCGACCTTCGCGCCATCGGCCGGAAGCGTCTCGTCGTGGTAGGCGCGAGCGGTAACCGGATCGAGCGCCAGATTGAACTGATCCTCCCACCGGAATTCGAACCGCGCCTTCGACAGCGCGTCGTCCCACGCCTGGGCACGCGGATGGCCTTTCGCGAGATCGGCCGCATGCGCCGCGATCTTGTACGCGATGACCCCCGCTTTGACGTCCTCTCTGTCGGGCAGGCCGAGATGTTCTTTCGGCGTCACGTAGCACAGCATGGCGGTGCCGTACCATCCGATCATCGCGGCCCCGATTGCGGACGTGATGTGGTCGTATCCGGGCGCGACGTCCGTCGTGAGCGGACCGAGGGTATAAAACGGAGCCTCGTCGCACCACTCGAGCTGCTTCTCCATGTTCTCCTTGATGAGATGCATGGGAATGTGACCAGGACCCTCGTTCATCACCTGGACGTCGTACTCCCAGGCGATTCGAGTGAGCTCGCCCTGCGTCTTCAATTCGGCAAACTGCGCTTCGTCATTTGCGTCGGCAATGCTGCCGGGGCGCAAACCATCGCCGAGCGAAAACGAGACGTCGTATTCGCGCATGATCTCGCAGATTTCTCGGAAACGCGTGTACAGGAAGCTTTCCTGATGGTGCGCCAGGCACCATTTGGCCATGATTGACCCGCCACGCGACACGATACCGGTGACGCGCTTGGCGGTCAGCGGGACATACCGCAGCAGTACACCCGCATGAACCGTGAAGTAATCGACTCCCTGCTCACACTGCTCGATGAGCGTATCGCGGTAGACCTCCCAGGTGAGATCCTCGGGCCGTCCCCCGACCTTTTCGAGCGCCTGATAAATCGGAACGGTGCCAATTGGGACCGGCGAATTGCGGATGATCCATTCGCGGGTCTCGTGGATGTTCTTGCCGGTGGAGAGATCCATCACCGTGTCCGCGCCCCACAACGTCGCCCACTGCAGCTTTTCCACTTCGTCCTCGATGGACGATCTCACGGCGGAGTTCCCGATGTTCGCGTTGATCTTCACCAGGAAGTTCCGACCGATGATCATCGGCTCGAGCTCCAAGTGGCGAATATTGGCGGGAATGATCGCGCGCCCGCGAGCCACTTCGCTCCGCACGAACTCCGAGGGCAGTCCCTCTCGCGCCGCGATGAACTCCATTTCGGGCGTGACGGTACCGTGTCGCGCATAGTAAAGCTGCGTGCCGACGACGCCGGTCCGCCGGCGTGCGTCGATCCACGGCTCTCGCAGCTTGGGCAGGCCGCTGCGCACGTCGCAGCCGCGAGGGCCACTCGTGTCGTACAGGCGAATGGGAGGTTCCCCGTTGCTGAGCGTCACTTCGCGCATGGGAACCTGCAGGATCGTCGATGGACCGTCAGCGGTTAGCTGAACCGTCCTGGCGTCGTGCACTTTCCGGGAGCTTGGGTAAGCCGTTTCGAAATCAATCATGCAAGTTCGGGGCGGGATCTGCGAAGGATCGCCGCCTCCCTCCGCCGGTTTCAACCGGATCAGGTTCCAAGGGTTTGTCTCAATCCCGGTCGGCCGTCAACGAGCATGAGCCAACTCAGCACGTCGAAAGCCGGGATACCCCTGGCGGCCGCCGACGATTATACTCGCGACATGCGCAGTCTGATCGTCGTTGGCTTGTTGCTGTCAGGTTACGTCGTCGCGGCGCAGACGCCGACTGCGCCGAAGCCCGCGACCCCTCCTCCGCCCACGTCGAAGCCCGCTCAGCCGCCCCAACCCGCCCAACCCGCCCAACCCGCCCAGCCTGCGCCAAAGCCGGCGCCCAAACCGGCGCCGCGTGCGGCTCCAGCCCGCGCGGGTATGGCAATTACGGTGACTGATTCGCAGGGTATGACGCTTCCTGGCGTGCGCGTCGAGGTTGTCGGCGCGTCCGACCGGAGCACCGAAACAAACGGGAGCGGACAAGCCAACTTCGCCGCAATGCAGGCGGGAACCTACCGCGTCCGACTCAGCGGTGAACGCGTCATCACGTTCGAAAAGGAAGTGGTCGTACGCGCGGGGCAGATAGCCGACGTTGACGTGATGCTGTCGCTGGCACCACCGCCGCCTCCTCCGCCCCCGCCGCCTCCTCCTGCGCCCGTCGCAGCTCCCGCGCCTTCCGTCGGGCCGGCGGGTGAAGCGCGCGTGGCGTCGATCGTCGGCATGATCGAAAAGGAACTTATCAGCGGCAGTCAACCTCGCCGAGACAGCCTCGTGTCATGCAGCGGCAACATGCGGACGACGCTGGTGCAGCTCAATCAGGATCAGGCGCAGCGCTTGTACGACACTGCGGAAGTGACGTACTACGTGGTTGCCGGGGAGGGCGCCGTTCGCCTCGGGGACCGCGATACGAAGCTCGTAGCGGGCAGCTTCGTGTCAGTTCCGCGAGGCACGGCACACAGCATCATCCGGAGCGGCCGGCGACCCCTCATTCTGCTCTCG
>Ga0075418_10004891_pt1 | contig 15204 bp, 17 predicted proteins | sample SoiMetdeltSBSDD2_FD_81776 | JGI IMG/M metagenome (GOLD analysis project Ga0075418, IMG submission 81776) | Bulk soil microbial communities from a Populus tree surrounding site in Tennessee, USA - Soil MetaG P. deltoides SBSDD2 | ecosystem: Environmental > Terrestrial > Soil > Tree plantation...
AACGTGTAGAGAAACTCTCCGATAAGCGCGTATGTGGGATCGATCTGGAGTGGAGCGATCGATGGCTCGCCCTTGAACAGACCAACCGCAAACGCCGCCAGTGCAGCCCCCACGAACTGGGCGACCATGTAACCGGGAACCTCGGCGGCGGAAATTCCGCCACGCATGAGCAACGCAAGCGTCACGGCCGGGTTGTAATGCGCGCCCGACACATGCCCGCCGGCGAACACCATCGCCATCAGGATCGAACCAATCGCGATCGGCGCCATCGGCCCGGCATCGTTCGGCGCTATCACCGTGCTACCAATCGTCAACATGAGGAAGAACGTCCCTACGAGTTCCATCACATATCTGCGCATGCGAGTCGCTCCGTGAAGGGTGTAAGCATACACTCAGAGTTGACTCCCCTCGGCTCGCTGACCGATAGTTCCCCTTACAAGGAGGATCCTTCATGGCGAGATCCATCGTCCTGGCTCTCGTAAGCGGCGCTCTCTTTCTGCTGCCGCCCTCGGCTGCTCTAGCGCAGCGACCTGCTGAAGAAGCCACCAGCTTCGCCGCGTACCTCGCAACCGGAACACAGGTGAACGCGAACATCACTTACCTGACGGCGAGTGGCGTGGAGCTGAAGCTCGATGTCTACCGCCCGCGCGGTGCGGCGGGTCCGCTGCCGACCGCAGTGTTGCTGCACGGAGGTGGCTATCGAATTCAGTCCACGAAAGAGGCGTTCGCGTTGAACGCTATTCCGTGGCTACAGATGGGCTGGAACGCGATCAACGTGGAATATCGATCCAGCGGAGTGGCGCTGGCGCCCGCTGCTGTCGAAGACGTCCGCTGCGCGCTGCGCTGGGTGACGCAGAACGCCAAGCAGTACAACGTGGATCCCAACCGCATCGTGATCACCGGCGCTTCGGCTGGCGGCCATTTGGCGTCGATTGGAGGGATGATCCCTGAGTCCGCCGGTCTCGATCGCCGATGCCCCGGGCGCGAGCCCATCAAGGTGGCAGCGATCATCAGCTGGTACGGCGTGTTCGACTATACGACGCTCGTCGAAGATCCGACGCGCGATTACGCGGTCTCGTGGATCGGTCCGCAGCCAAATCGCATGGAAGTCGCCAGGCTCGTGTCGCCCGCTACTTACGTACGAGCCGGTGTTCCACCGACGATGCATATCCATGGCGACGCCGACCCGACGGTGCCATATGAACAAGGTGTGCGAGAGATCGAGGCGCTGAAGAAGGTTGGCGTTCCTGCGGAGCTCGTCACGATTCCTGGCGGCGGGCACGGCAACTTCCCGCGCGATCAGGTGCTGCGCGCGTGGATGGCGATTGAGGCGTTTCTCGCGAAGAACGGATTGATGAAGCCGGCTGCTGCCCAGACGGCGCAGCGGTAGAGCACGCAGTGTGTACGTAGCGCGCAGGCTTTAGCCTGCGCGCCCTAATCCTCCCTCTTCGTCTCCCTCACCCAAAAACTCCCCCGACTGGCGTCGGTGTTCGCGCTGCCCGCCCACGTCGTTATTCCCCACAGACACGACTAACTGCTGGTTGCGTTCCAGAACGGATTCTTCTGGAAAAGCTTCTTCGAGCAGCGTCTCACAGCGCCGGCCACCCCGGCGCTTACTTGAGTCTCGCGACCAGCTTCTGGAACCGCGGATCATCGCGAAGGATGTCGTAATCGGGATCATGGTCCACCCAGTCGCGCTTGCCCCAGCCGCGCGCGAATACGCGCTCGAGAAACTGCAGGGCCTCCTCCTTCTGCCGCAGCTTGCAGTGAAGGCAGGCCGCATTGATCAGCGCGCCCATGTCGTCCGGATACAAGTTGACCGCCCGGCGCGACCACTCGATGGCACGCGCAACCTGACCATCGTGGAAAAGTGCCGCCGAGCCGAGCGACAGCGCGCGTTGATCGAGCGGGTTCAGCACGAGCATGTGTTCGGCGCGGCGAATCCCTTCGCGCGTGGCCGCGCGCTCTTCCTCGACGCGTCCGAGCATACGCAGCGACTGTGCCTGCAGAATGGCGCTCTGAAAGTCCTCGTGGCGGACGGCCGCCGCCTGCCCAAACAGTTCGGCCGAGCGTGCGATATTGCCTCGCGCGAAGCTGCTGCGCGCGAAGTAGTAGTACGCATCGAAGAGATTGGGATTGATGCGGATCGCCTCTTCGAATTCCAGGCTGGCGTCGTCGTAACGGCCCGAAAGCGACAGGACGAAGCCTCGCGCCGCGTGCGGCTCCGCCAGATCGGGTGCGAGTTCTCGCGCTCGCTGACTTGCCCGTTCCGCCCGCGACAGGTCGGCGTCTCCTGCGCCAAACCACTCGTACATGGTGGCGTGCACCATAGCCAGTCCTGCCCACGCGGGGCCGTACTGGGGATCCAGCTCGATCGCGCGTCCGAACATCTCGCTGCTCTTCTCGAGGTCGGGCTCAGTCAAACGAGGCAGGTGGTGCCGTCCACGCAGGTAGTACTCATAAGCGGCGGCGACCGTTTGCGGCCGCACGAGCGCCTCCCGTTCCCGGCGGCTGAGCACGCCTCCCCGCAGCGACGCCGCAACGCTTTCAGCGATCTCGTCCTGCATCGCAAATACGTCATCGAGCGTGCGATCGAAACGCTGGGACCATCGGTGGTATCCCGTCCCCACGTCGATCAGCTGGACGCTGACGCGGAGTCGCTCGTCGGCCTTCCGAACGCTCCCTTCGAGGAGGGTTCCGACACCGAGTTGCTGCCCGATGGCGCGAATGTCGCCGCCGGGCTCCCGGAACTGAAACGATGCCGTGCGCGCGACGACGCGCAGACCATCTATGTTTGTGAGCGCGTTGATCAGCTCCTCGGCGAGGCCCTCGCAGAGATAGTCCTGGTCGCGGCCGGCGCTCATGTCGGCAAACGGCAGCACAGCGATAGCGGACGGATCGTGCGCGGCAGACGAGACATCGGGTTCACGGTCGCGTGCCCGCGAGGAGATCCGGGCAACGAACTGGTAGCCGCGCCGATGGCGCGTCTCGATGAAGCGGGGCTGTTTCGGATCGTCGGCGAGCGCGCGCCGCAGCTCCTGGACGCACGACGTGAGCGCGTCGTCGCCAACAGCCGTATCGCTCCAGACCGACGCGAACAGGTCCTCCTTGGACACCGGTTGTCCTGCGTGCGTGACAAGCACCTTCAGCACGGCAGACGCCTTCGGCGTAAGACGGACCTCGCGTGTGCCGGCCCAGAGCCTGCCAGACCGTACGTCGAAACGATAGCCGCCGAAACTGACGTCCTCCACTTCCGTTCCCTACGCGGCGGTTCGCCGAGCCATCAGAATCCCGGCGAAATCCCGGCGCAGTCCCGGGACTTGGGACCCACGCGTCCCGTACTTTTCTGACATATCGAATGGACGGAGGCAATAGGGAATGACGGAAGTGCCACAGTTACTAGATGTTGCCATCGTTGCGCTCGCATGGGGACTTGCCTTCGGAGCTGTCGGGGAGACACGCGAGCTGCCGGCCTCGGCCTTCCCGCCAATCGTCGTGCGCATCTACGATGCCGCCGGTACGCCGACCGAATTCCAGCAATCGGCATTGCTGGTGGCAGCGGCGATCCTGGATCGTGCGGGAGTCAGCGTCCGGTGGATTCGTTGCGACCCGAACGCCTTTACCGCCGCGTGCAGGAAGCCGCTTGGCACGTACGAGCTTGCCGTGCGCCTGATCAAATTGCGTGAACGTCCGTCTACGCCCGAGCTTCCGCTCGGCGAGGCCAACGTAGACGTGGTCAGGCGAACTGGAAGCCTCGCGACCGTGTACGCAAACCGAGTACGGTGGTTTGCCGACGCTTCAGGTGTTGACTTTTCCACCGTGCTCGGTCGTGCCATCGCACATGAGATCGGCCATCTCGTCATAGGCACCACGATGCACTCGACGACCGGACTGATGCGCGCTGTTTGGGGGCCGAAAGACGTGGCCGGCGAGCACTGGGTGTTCGCGGAGGGAGACGCGCTGGCGCTTGGCCAGGCCTGCCGACTACGCGCGGGTCTTGCTCGCAGCACGTGGTAGGGCGGACCGACGGCCCGCCTGCATCCTACGCACGCGCGATGCGGGGCTCGAGCACCGCGGCCAGCTTGCCCAGCTCGCTTTCCCATCCCATTGTCGCGAGCCTGGTCCATTCGTCGTTATGCATTGCATCGAATGTGAGGACCATGCGGACGCCCTCGTTCGATTCGTGGAGTTCTACTACCGTTGCCACATCGTAGGGATCGACTCCCGGGATGAAGTCCGCCAGGTGCACGTATGCAAGGCGGCGGCGCGGCACGATCTCGCTGAAGGTAATCCGGTATTCGCGAGTGACCGGCATCCCGGCCTTTTTCATGAACTCTACTTGTGGCGGGTCGATCGCTGTCATGGCGTACAGGAGCTCGCCGCCGGGCCGTAAATCGAGCTTGCGGACGGTGACCGCAAACCCGCCGGGCCCCCACCATGACTCGATGCCGGACTTGGTAGTCCACAAGTCCCAGACATCCTGGACATTTGCTCGATAAATCCTCTCGAACGTGATGCGTGTGCGGTTCTGCTCGGTCATTGTCTCCTCCGGGCGCGACGTGCGCGTGGACGCGACTGCTGCTTGCGCTCGAGCGCCGCTGCAAAGGCATCGAGGCGCCCTTCCCACAGCGCGCGGTATTGGCTGACCCACGCGTTCAGCTCACGGAACGGCTCGGGCCGCAATGAGTACAAGCGCCGGGGTCCGTCCGGGCGCATACGGACGAAACCCGCCTCCTCCAGGATGCGCAGGTGCCGCGACACCCCCGACTGGTGTATTTCCATTTTCGATACCAGGTCGTTGACCGCCTGCTCTCCTTCGAGGAGTGCCTCGACGATCTGGAACCGGCTTGGGTCGGCAAGCGTCTGAAGTGTCGTGAGCTGCATGCTTACGCATATGTATCAGTATGTATATGCGTCGTCAAGCATAATCTGGTGTGTCTGAAGCGAGCGCCGAACTAACGCCCGTGAACGTGGGCTAGGAACCCCAGCTTACCGTCGAGATGATCACTGAAGTAGGACTCTGGATAGCCACGCCTGCTGAAGAAGGCTTCGGCGCGATCGAGCATCGGTTTGGGCACCGCGCCTTCAGAACGCAAAACGAAAAAGGCCGCGACGGGACCTAAAAGGGAGCTTTGTTTACTCGCGAGGCTTGCTTCGAACGACCAGTCGGACGAACCGTTTCATATCCATTGGATCAAGCACGAACGCGGCTCGTTTGATGAACTCGCGAAAGACCCATCAGCGACTGGAGTTCGGCGAGTCACTTAGATGTGTTGGCAGCTTTCAGCGCGCGGACCGTAGCATCCAAGACGTCGAGTTGCGCTTGAATCTGCGCCATGCGTTGCAATTGCACCTTTAGCTGCCGATAGACGTCGTCGAAGTGCTGTTCCATTATTTCAAGCACCTCATTTCGCTGTTGGATACCTTGGACTCCAGGCGGTCCTGTTCGTCCCGGTTTGCCGATTGGCCCTCGCCGCCCAAGCGTTCCTGTTGGTCCTCGCGCTCCTGTTGGTCCTCGCGCGCCTGTTGGTCCTCGCGCGCCGATTGGGCCTCGCCGTCCGCGTGCCCCTTTTGGCCCTCGCCGCCCCGGTTTCGCGTCTGACGCCATCCGTCGCCTCCGTTCGGCCCTTAGTCGATGCTTCCGGACGCTGATACCACCCACGAGTTCGTGCCGACCGCGCAGGTCACGGTAAGCATCGCGAGCTGCGCGTCTGACGCAAGTTCACCGAGGTCCGCGTCACCGCACGCGATGATTACTGCGTCGGCGCGCATGTTCGCCGGCGGTGTGTACGTGCCACCCTTTCGAGTGCTCGTTGTTGAGAGAAGGCGATGAGCGCCTCGCGCTGTTGATCGACGGCATCGTCGTGTCGCCGTCGAAGCGATGTAGTCCGAGAAAACTACCCGAATAGCCGGTCTTCGCCAGATCCAGCAAGGAGTTGATAAGTGCGGTGCTCATAGGACTGGCGGTGGTGGCAGGAGTCTGGCCGCGGGGGCCCGGCGCGGGCTTCGGCGCCGACGCGCGCGACTGGCCATCCGCGAAAGTCACCGCGGACAGGAGGAGCACGATAGCGATGACAACTGGACCCATCACGAAAATCTCCGCGAGTAGGTCATCAACCAAACGGGCGCCACCCGCGGCGCCCGTTGCAATTCCGTTGCGATTGATCGAGGAAAAGTGGTCGGGGCGACTGGATTTGAACCAGCGACCCCTCGGTCCCGAACCGAGTGCTCTACCAGGCTGAGCCACGCCCCGACGAAGAAGTCAGTCTACCGTACCTCCACAGGGGTCACCAGCGGCAGGCTCTCCACAAAACCCAGCGCGGCATGTGCCGTCATGTCCGGATGAAGGGGCGTGATCGATACGTATCCGTCGCGCACGGCCTGGTAATCCGACCGGTCGTGCGGCTCCCACTGGTTCTCCCCTTCCTCGATCCAGTAGTACGGCTGATGGCGTGGGTCGATGCGCTTGCTCACTACCGTCACATGATTCCGCTTCGCTTGCACCGTTACGCGGAATCCTTTGTTCGGCCCGAACGGCACGTTGACGTTGAGGAGCGTGAATTTGGGCATACCACGCTCGAGCACCGCCTCGGCCACCGTGAAGGCCGCTCGCGTGGCCGGCGGAAAGTCGTACTGATTGCCTCTGTTCTGAGTCGAGATCGCCAGGCTCGGAATGCCGAGCAAGGCGCCCTCGAGCGCGCCCGACACAGTTCCCGAGTAGGTGACGTCGTCGCCGAGGTTCCACCCCTTGTTGATGCCCGACACGATCAGGTCGGGTTTGCCGTTCAGCACGTGCGCAATCGCGACGTTGACGCAGTCGGTCGGTGTGCCGTCGACGGCATATACATCGGGGCGTACCTTATCTAGCCGTAGCGGCCGGCGCAGGGTCAATGCGTGTCCAATCGCGCTGGCTTCCTGAATCGGCGCAACGACGGTGATTTTTCCAAGCGACGCCAGCACATCTGCCAACGCCTGTATTCCTTCGGAGTGCACGCCGTCGTCATTGGTGAGAAGAATTCGAACCATTGGAACCTACCATCTTACCAGCCTGGGACGAGGGCCGGAGTGCCATCAACAGCACGGCTGCGAGCGTGGCCAGCACTGCGCCGGTTGAAAACGCGACCGGTGCGCCGAATCGTTCGTATAACAAACCGAACATGACACTTGCGGCCAGTGCCCCAACGCCCAGCGTCGTGTTGTACATGCCAAACGCCACACCATGCTTATCGGCAGGCGCGAGGTCGGCGACGAGGGCCTTTTCGGCTCCTTCGGTCAGTGCGAAGAACGCGCCATAGACGAGGAACCATCCGACGAGCGTCCACGCGCTCTCCGCCGTTGCAAAGCCGACGTAAACGAGGGCGTACAGCAGCCAGCCGATGACGATGACGTGTCTGCGCCCGAGTCGGTCTGAGAGCGTTCCCCCCCACGTCGAGAGCGACGCTTTGACGACATGAAGGCCCGACCAGAGGAGCGGGACGTAAGTGGCGCTGCCGAGAGCGTCCGACAAGCGCAACAGCAGGAACGCATCGGCAGAATTACCCAAACTGAAGAGCAGCAGCACGCCAAGGAACGCGAGCAACGGCTTGTCCACGGCTGATGTTGTGCCCGGGCTTGATTCGCGCGACGGGCGCACTGGGGCCGGTACAGCCGGCTCCCGGACGAGGAACAGCAACGCGACAGCTATGGCTCCCGGGATGACCGTAAGTGCAAAAACGAGACGGTATTCGCCCGGCGCGAAAAACAAGATGGCGGTGGCCACGATCGGTCCCACGATCGCCCCCGCGTGGTCCATGGCGCGGTGAAAGCCGAAAATGCGTCCTCGCTCGGCGGCCGGCGCCAGACGCGCCAGCATCGCGTCGCGGGGCGCGCCGCGAATGCCTTTTCCGGTGCGATCGAGCGCGCGGATGAGCAGTACTTGAGGCCAGCTCTTCGTGAGCGCGATGAGCGGCCTTGCCGCGGACGAGATCGCGTAACCGGCGATGACGATTGGACGCCGTTTCGACGAGCGATCCGAAATGTAGCCGGAGACGATCTTGAGCGCACTGTTCACCGCCTCGGCGACACCTTCGATGATGCCGAGCGACAGCGCGCCTGCGCCAAGCACTCTCGACAGGTATACAGGCAACAGGGGATAAATCATCTCGGTGGCTGCGTCAGTAAACAGGCTCGACCAACCAAGCAGCCAGACAGGGCGCGGGATGCGGGACATCGATTGACCCGTATCGTACGATCGAAGTAGAGAGGATATGCCCACCCTCGAAGAAGTGCTTGCGGCGCGGACGCGTGATGCAGCCCCGGAGCTCGTCGAGTCAATCGACAGGAATCGGCTGCGATGCTACGCGTGCGGACATCGATGTCCGATTCCAGAGGGTGCCCGCGGTGTCTGCAAGGTGAGATACAACGAGCGCGGACGTCTTCGCGTGCCCTGGGGATACGTAGGTGGTGTTCAGTGCGACCCCGTCGAGAAGAAGCCTTTCTTTCATGCTTACCCCGGCGCGCTCGCCTACAGCTTCGGGATGCTTGGCTGCGATTTGCACTGCAGCTACTGCCAGAACTGGGTGACATCGCAGGCGCTGCGCGATCCACAGGCTGTCGCGCCGCCGCAGGACACCACGCCTGAATCGCTCGTCCAGGATGCGCTGCGCCAGGGCGCGCGGATTGTCGTCTCAACGTATAACGAGCCGCTCATCACCGCGGAGTGGGCGGTCGCCGTATTCAAGACAGCGCGCGAGCAGGGACTCGTGACCGGCTTCGTATCCAACGGCAATGGCACCACGCAAGTGCTCGAGTACCTCCGTCCACACATCGACTTGTACAAGGTGGACCTCAAGAGCTTCGACGACCGGCACTACCGGGACCTGGGAGGCAGGCTCGAGCCGATCCTCGACACAATCCGCTGGCTCGTGCGCAGCGGCGTCTGGGTGGAGATCGTCACGCTGCTCGTGCCCGGCTTCAACGACGATGAGAGCGAGCTGCGCCGCATGACCGCGTTTCTCGCCGACGTCTCGCAGGATCTACCCTGGCACGTCACCGCGTTTCACCAGGACTACCGAATGACAGACGCGCCGAATACTACGGCCGCGATGCTGCTCGGGGCGGCGCAGATCGGACGCGAGGCCGGCTTGCGCTATGTGTATGCGGGCAACCTTCCTGGCCGGGTGGGCGAGCTGGAACACACCCATTGTCACGGTTGTGGCGAACGCCTGATTTCGCGGTACGGCTATCTCATTCAGCAGTACCGGCTCAACCGCGATGGGATGTGTCCGAACTGTTCGACGGCGGTCCCGGGCCGCTGGAGCGCCAGATTCGAAGGCCAACGCACGGCTTTTCCCTTCCTGCCGCACGACCGGACCCGATTCTCAATCGTGTAAGTGCAAGGGTTCTTTTGACTTTTGCCTTTTGACCTTTGCCTTACCGATAATGCTTCCAGTGCTCCTCGACCAGTTCCAGCGTCCGTTGCGGAATCTGCGCCTGTCGGTCACCGACCGCTGCAACCTGCGATGCAGCTACTGCATGCCGGAGCAGGACTATGTGTGGCTTCCCCGCCAGGACATCCTGCAGTTCGAGGAAATCGAGCAACTCGTAGACGTTTTCGCGGATCTGGGGGTGAACAAGGTGCGGCTGACCGGCGGCGAACCGCTCCTGCGCCGCGACCTGTCCGTGCTGGTCGCCGCGCTAGCCTCGCGGCCGCGTATTGCCGACCTCGCCATTACGACCAACGGGATTCTGTTGCGGCAGCACGCCCGCGAGCTGAAGGAGGCGGGGCTGCACCGCGTTACCGTCAGCCTCGATACGTTGCGGCCGGACCGTTTCCGCGCGCTGACGCGATCGGACGAGCTCGATCGCGTGTTCGACGGCATCGCTGCTGCGGCGCCGCTCTTCCCGCAGCTCAAGCTCGACACCGTCGTCATCCGCGGCACGAATGACGACGAACTGGTGGATTTGATCGAGTTCGGCCGGAGGTACAACGCCGAGGTCCGCTTCATCGAATACATGGATGTCGGGGGCGCGACACACTGGTCGATGGATCGCGTCGTAACACGCGACCAGATGATTGCGTTGCTGGAGTCGCACTACGGCCCCATCACCCCCGTCGTCGAAGCGTCATCGGCGCCCGCCGATCGCTACCGCCTGCCGGATGGGACGACGTTCGGCATCATCGCGTCCACGACGCGGCCGTTTTGCGAGGACTGCGATCGGAGCCGACTTACTGCGGATGGCGTGTGGTACCTGTGTCTCTACGCGTCACGCGGTACGGATCTCCGAGCGGCGCTGCGTAGTGGATCATCGGCGAACGAGCTGGGGGAAATGATTCGCTCCGTGTGGACGGCGCGGCGCGACCGTGGCGCCGAGGAGCGGCTCGCAACCCGTGACCGGGCGCCGCTTATTTCGGTCGATACCCTTCGCCGCGACCCGCATCTCGAAATGCACACCCGGGGTGGGTGATCACATCCTGTGCTTTGTCTACCGTATCCAGAAAAGCCGTGACGAGCGTCTTGGAAAATCTTTCCTGCTCAACCTCTATGAGCAGGTGCCGCACAGCCGCATCAGGCGTCAGCGGTGGCCGATACGGGCGCTGCGAGGTAAGCGCGTCATAGACGTCGACAATTCCCACAATCTGAGCAAGCAGCGGAACCTGGTCGGCTCGCAAGCCGTCGGGATAGCCGCTGCCGTCGAGCCGTTCGTGGTGCGAGCGAATGATTGGCCGCACGTGTCGAAGCGACTGTAGCGGCGCGCACAGCGTCTCCCCAATCTCCGTGTGGCGCTTCATCACCGCGAACTCGGTCGCGGACAGGGGCCCCGCCTTCAGCAGCACGGAATCGGGCACGCCTACTTTGCCGACGTCGTGCAGATATCCGCCGCGATGGAGGGCACTCAGATCGTCGTTGGAGACGCCGAGGACGCGACCGAGGCGCACGGCGTGATGCGCAAGGCGCTCACAATGTCCCCTCGTCGTGGGATCGCGCGCTTCGATCGTCATGGCGAGCGCCATGAAGGCCGCCTCTGCCGAATCAAGCGCGTCAGTGAGCTGCTTCATCCGCAGCAGCGCTGCGACGCGCGCCCGCAGCTCCTGCGGATGAACAGGTTTAGTAAGGAAATCGTCGGCGCCCGCTTCGATGCCCCGGATGCGATCTGGCAGGTCGGACAGTCCCGTGACCAGAACGACGGGTGTCAGGTGCGTAGACGGATCGCGTTTGAGCCGGCGACACACCTCTATCCCGTCAACGCCCGGCATTCCGACGTCGGTCACAATCACGTCGGGGTGATACACGCTGACGGCATCGAGCGCCTCAATGCCGTCCACCGCGCTGATCACCTGGTATCCATCGTTTGTGAGCAGCTTTTCGAACAGTGCTCGAATCGTGTCGGTGTCGTCGGCGACCAGGACACGCGGCTGGCGACGCGCAGGCGCAGAAACGGCAGCAATCATGTGGGCGTCACTTTCGGCCTGGCCGCAGGGCGCCCTGGGGTGCGCCGGTGCAAGCCGTGCCGCTCGAGCAGGCGATACAGCGCCCGTCTGCTCATGCCAAGCAGCCGTGCGGCGCCCGCCTTGTTGCCCCGGACGACCTCGAGCGTACGAACGATGTGCTCCCGTTCGACTTCGAGAAGCGGCGCGGGGATGGTGGGTGTGAACGAGGCCGCCGACCGCACATCTGCGACGGGTCCGCCCAGGCTCTCGCGGAGGGCATCGACGGCGGCCTCGACAGTTTCGTAACCGGTAGTCAGAACAGCTTCACACTGAGGGCTGACGCTGCGCAGCGCGCGCAGGACCTCCAGGCAGCTCACGTTGGTGCCGACGAGCGACAGCACCACGCGGTCGTCGTCTACCACGAAGATGTGGGGGCGCTCGCCCTGCATTTCGGAATTTGAGCCCACTGGGAGCCGGCTGATTAGAGCAAGAGTGTCACCAACCTCGCACACACCACCGTGCGCTCTGTTTGCTGTTTCTCAAAGCGTTGAAATACGGTGGGTTACATCCGCGCAGTCTGGGCGAGAGAGTGGGCGGCCCCGATACGGGTCGCGTCGCCCGCGCACAGTTATGTGCGAAGACGGCACATCTACGAACAATCTTGGTGGCTACTGGACTCTTGACCAGATGTCCTCAAGGCGCCGATCGCGGCCGCATGCGTACCGGTAAAAGCGGTACTGCGCTGAGTTCTTCTTGTAATAGTCCTGGTGGTAGGTCTCGGCGGGATAGAAGGCGCCGGCTGGCGAGATGGCGACCACGATCTTCTCCGAAAAGAGCTTCTGCATCCGCGCCTTCGATGTCTCGGCTGCGGCACGCTGTGCATCGGTGTGAAAGAAAATCTCGGGCCGATACTGATTACCCACATCGCAGAATTGCCGGTTGGCGACGAACGGGTCGACGTTGTGCCAGAAATGGTCCAACAGCACCTCGTAGGTCACAATCGACGGATCGAAAACGACGCGGACCGCCTCGGCGTGCCCGGTGCCGCCGCTCGATACTTGTCGATACGTTGGATTTACAACTGTTCCGCCGGTGTAGCCGGATGTCGTGGATATGACGCCGCGAACCTTATCGAAGTCCGCTTCCGTGCACCAGAAACAGCCCGACGCGAACGTCGCCACCGCTTGGCCCTGCCCCTGTGGCTCGGCCTGCGCCGTTGCAGCGATGGCGGCCGCGGGCGCCGGGTTGATTTCGAGAATGCCGATGAAGCCTCCCCTCAGCCACACGTACCCGGCAGCGAGGGCGAGCGCGGCGACGAGAATCCAGCGCTGTAGATGCATGGCTCGTTGCCGTCAGGCGTCGGGAATGAATTTCATGGCGATTCCGTTCATGCAGTACCGCTGGCCCGTGGGTTTGGGCCCGTCGGAAAAGACATGACCCAGATGGCCGCCGCAGCCGAGGCAGTACACCTCCGTGCGGATCATGAAAAAGCTTCGATCAATGGAGGTTCCGACGGCGTTCGCGAGCGGCGCCCAAAAGCTGGGCCATCCGGTCCCGCTGTTGTACTTCGCGGCCGACGAGAAAAGCGGTTGACCGCAAGCCGCGCACACGAACGTCCCTTGACGAGTTTCGTGGTCCAGCGGGCTGCTGTATGGACGTTCGGTCCCCCCCTGCCGGAGCACGCGGAACTGCTGCGCGGTCAGCGCGGCACGCCACTCCCCTTCCGTCTTGTCCACTCGAAACCCGTGGGCGTTCGCGCGGGAACTTACCGGCTCAGAACGGCCGAGCCATGCTGCTACGGGTGCAAGTCCAAGGATCGCCCCGATGACAGCGAAGAGCTGGCGGCGGCTCTCCATGGATGAAGAGTAACCCGAATTCACCGCCGGAAAAATAGAAGGTGGCCCAGGAAAATCTTCGTTCGTCAACGCAACGAGGGCCCATGTTGTCGCAGCCACGCCCGTGCCCGTTGGTAGTCGGGATACGCCGCGGCGACGAGCTCCCAATATCGGCGCGAATGGTCCATACGGCGCAGGTGCATCAGCTCGTGAAGCATCACGTAGTCGCGGATCTCGGGTGGCATCAGCATGAGCCGCCAGTTCAGACAGATGTGGCCGTCGTACCCACAGGAACCCCACCGCGACCGCTGATCGCGGATGCTGATCCGCGAGACGGTAAGCCCGTGATCGCCGGCCAGCTGCAACAGACGCTGCCGCAGCTCCAGCGAGGCGCGGGCGCGCATTACGTTGCGGTCCAGAACGCTCACGCGCGACTGTTCGAGGCGGGTGCGCTGATTCGCGATCCATTCGAGGTGGCGGAGACCGAACTCTGCAGCGTTCCGCCGCGAGCCGCCGCGCGGAATCGTCACGCGCACGCGGCCGTCATTGTCGACGCGCAGGATGTATCGCCGCGCACGGCGGTGTCGCACGAAGTAGAACTGGACAGGTGGTTCGTGCTCGAACGGGAGCCCGAGCTGCACGATGACAGAATAACGTAGGGCGGGCCTTTACGGCCCGCCCACGAGCGGCATCGTGACCGAAGTCATTCAGATCGATCGACGGCATCCGGATCCTGAGGCTATCTCGAGGGCAGCCGATTGTCTCCGCCGCGGTGGCCTCGTCGCCTTTCCGACGGAGACGGTGTACGGCCTTGGCGCGCACGCGCACGACCGCGACGCGGTGCGGCGACTGTTCGCGGCCAAACAACGGCCGCCGAACGATCCATTGATCGTCCACGTGGCGGGCGTGGATGAGATGAGATCTCTCACATCACACGTCCCGCCGACGGCGGGCGCGCTCGCCGAACGTTTCTGGCCTGGGCCCCTCACGGTTGTCCTAAGTCGCGCCGGTTCTGTTCCCCTCGAAGTCACTGCAGGAATGGACACCGTCGCGGTCAGGGTGCCCGCCCACCCTGTTGCGCAGGCGCTCCTTGCGGCGGCGCGGCTGCCCATTGCTGCGCCCAGCGCCAACCTCTTCTCGCGGCCAAGCCCGACTCGCGCTGCGCACGTACTCGCCGACCTGGACGGTCGCATCGACATCGTGCTCGATGCCGGCCCGGTCGACATAGGCGTCGAATCCACGGTCGTGGACCTGACGACTGTGCCACCGACCGTGCTTCGGCCCGGCGCAGTCGGAGTCGAGCAGCTACGCGATGTCCTTCCGGACGTACAGCTTCGGACGAAGGCTGTGACGAGCAGGGACACCCCGTTGCCGTCGCCCGGCCTCCTCTCGCAGCACTATGCGCCTCGCACCCCCATGACGCTCTATCCTCGGACCCCATCGGCCGGTTCCGAATCATTTGTCGCGCATGTGCGCGAAGTGCTCACCACAGGCCAGCGCGTCGGCGTGCTGGCGACGACAGAAGACGCAACGGCGCTCCGGCAGTTGCCGGTCGTCATCGCCGAGCTCGGATCGGAAGCTCAGGCCGAAGCCGTTGCGGCCCGTCTGTATGCGGCACTTCGGGAACTGGATGCCTCGGAAGTTGACGTTATCCTGGCGCAAGACTTTCCAACTGACGTTGGGCTCTGGCGTGCGCTGCGCGATCGCCTTCGCCGAGCGTCGGCACGGCCGTAGCCCTACTGAACCTGCGGCGTTGCTCCCGGGCACACTGCTTGCGACAGCTGTGGTATGCCGAAGACGACGATTGCGACAGCTACGCCATTGCGCACCGAGCTCGACAGGCTGGCCGGATTCCCGCCGACGACCTGGCCTGTGTTGAGCCTGTATCTGGACACGCGGCCCGACCAGAGCGGCCGACGGAACCACGACATCTTTCTTCGCAAGGTGTTTCCGGAGCGC
>Ga0075418_10004895_pt1 | contig 15199 bp, 12 predicted proteins | sample SoiMetdeltSBSDD2_FD_81776 | JGI IMG/M metagenome (GOLD analysis project Ga0075418, IMG submission 81776) | Bulk soil microbial communities from a Populus tree surrounding site in Tennessee, USA - Soil MetaG P. deltoides SBSDD2 | ecosystem: Environmental > Terrestrial > Soil > Tree plantation...
GTCCACCGCGTGTGCGCCGGCGGGGAGGAGCGCAGCTATGGCCACGGCCAAGGCGAGCCTTGGCGTCTTCGCAGAGGTCTTCATTGGGCGTCCTCCTGGAAGGAAGGCAAGCAAACAAGGTCTTGAGGCAAGCCACCCGATCCCGGGTTAGACGCGCCCCGCGTTGTGCCATGTTCTAAAGCAGTGAAAGTTTAGCCGAGCTGGGATGTCCTGACAAGCGCCTCGAGGCGCGCCATCAGGGCCGTCGCTCGCGGCGGGGGAGCCGCGGCCGCAATAGGTCGGGATCGTGCAAGAAATGCCGCCCGCCGGCTGCACCACCTGAATGCCGAAGGTCCTGAGGCGCATCGAGGATCTGCGTGAGCTTGAGGAGTTCTCGGATCTCGGTTTCGTTCTCTCCCATGTTGTTGTTGATCGGCAAGCCGATCGGGAAGCTGACGTAGGTGGCGTGGCCGGGGCCGCCCGTGAGGTGGTGCACGCCGATCTCGAAGGGCTCCGGGTTCACGAAGTTGGAGTCCCTGAAGGCACGCACGAAGGTCGATTCCGGGTAGACGTACAGCGTCGAGGCGTCCTGGCGAGACCTGAAGCACTCCATGATGGCTCGCAAGCCCTGGCTGAGAAAGTGAAACTCCGTCAAGCCCGGGTGGACCAATGCCTGCACCGTGTCCGCCAGGTCGAGGGAGAAATTCGTGCTGCCGTTCGGGCTCCGGAACACCGTCTCGATCCCGAACAGCTCGCGGAAGCGCGGCTCGTGATCGCCGAAGGCGCTCCGCGTGCCGAACACGAGGCCGCTGCTCAGGAACAAACGCCCGCTCCGTGACAGGAGCGAATCCAAGCCGTTGCGAGCGAGCTCGAGCGCCCCCGAAGACGTCGTATCGGCGTCGGTATACCAGACCACATTGTCGAACAGCTCCACCGTCGCCTCCAGGTCTCCGCTGCTCAGGCGCGGGATCGTCTCGATGTCCAGTATCACGTAGCGCCCTGGGGCGCTGGCGGCCAGGACGTTGCGGTAGGATTGGTCCGATGCGTTCTCGAGGAATCCGCCCATGCGGCAGTCGTCCACCAGGAGAATGCCGTTCTCGGGGGCGGGCTCGACATCCCAGGTGTGCTGAATCGCCTCGCTCGCCGCGCCGCCGTCGTCGACCGCCTGCACGAAGACCGTGCGCATCCCGTAGCGCCCGCCGAAGTCCCCCTCGCGCAGCACGACCACGTCGTCCTCGATCGGATAGTCCTTGGCGGCGGCCTCCGCTCCATCAAGCCAGGCGCGGTAGTGATCGAGATAGGCCCGGGAGTCCTTGTCGCTCTCCGTCCGCGTCGTATCCGGGTCCGTCGCGGTGAGATAGAAAGTGACCGCCGGGAGCGAGCGCACCGGCAGCGTCATCGGCTCGAACTCCACCTCGGGACGATTGTTCACCAGGTCGAAGACCTGACGTGCGGGCGCCGGGTCGACGGCGCCGTCGTCGTCCACGGCCGCCACTTCGAAGATGTAGCGCGCACTCCCTTCGGGGGCCGGCAGAGAGAAGAGCTCGGAAAGCGCCGACGTCTCCATCCAGGTCGTGTCGATGGGACACGCCGGGTTCTCCGGGGGGCAGGTCCAGCGGTGTCGATAGGCGGTGACCCGGCCATCGGCGTCGGTGCCCAGCCAGGAGAGCTGGAGCCGATAGAGTTGCGGCTCGAGGCTGTCACCCGTCACGACGAGGAAGGTCTCCGGCGGCGCGTTCTCCTGTTTCGGCGGCTCCGGCGCCACGGCGTCGTCGCAGCTCCCCAGCCAGACCGCCCCGAGGACCAGAGCGAGGGCCAGGGCCAAGCCCTGCCGGGCGGCCCGCGTGAGCCGGACATGCCGTGCGGGCCGGTCGATGCACACGGGTCCGGTCCGACCGGCGAGCGCGGCGTCGCTACGGCTTGGCTCCTTCACACACATCAACGGATCACCATGAACTTGCCCTGCTGCGCTTCGCCCGTGTCGAGGTTCTCCACCGTGAACAGGTACAGACCCGAGGCGATCTCCTGGCCGTCGCTGTTCAGCAGGTCGAATCCCGCCATCGAGCCACCCGTCACCAGGTTCCGGCCGACGGCGAGATCGCTCCGGTCCGGGCTGATGCCGTCGGTCTCGACGCCGGTGTAGGTGGCGGCGTCGAAGGCGTACTCGCGCACCCTGTCCCCCGCCAGCGTATAGATGCGGATCTGCGCTCGCGGCGGGAGGTTGACGAACCAGAGAACGCGCTTGCGCGGATTGATGGTCGGCGGCTCACCCGGCGTGGCCGGGTTCCAGCCGTCGAAAGACGACTCGCCGCGATACGGATTCGGGAAGACGCTGACACGGTAGCCGCCCGCTTCCGCTTCGGCGGCACTGGGCCCGGAGATGAAGTAGACGCTGTTCGGTAGAACGCCGCCCTCGAGGCTCCGCGGTTCGCCATCCTGGTAGTCGAAAGCCGTCACCGAGGCATAGCGCTTGAAACCGTCCGGAATGCCGTCCAGGCGCAGCTCGTATACGAGCGTGTCACCCTCGGTGGTGATGTAGGGCTCGGGGCGACGGATCCCTTCCATCCCCGTATCGAAACCGATGCCGTCGCCGTCCTTGTCGAACTGCTGCACGAGGCGGAACTGCGACGCCAGCGCACTCTCGCTCAGGTAAATGCGATAGCCCTGGAAATCGAAAAGCTTCGAGGCGGGGTCGGGCTCGCTTTCAGAATGGTCGCTCCAGCGCAGCACCACGGATCGGTGTTGCGGGAAAACGCGGAGGATCGGTGAGCCGGGCGGCGACGGCAGGGCGTAGCGGTCGTTGTAGGCTTTCTGCGCCCACGAGGCGTTCGTCCGCAGCTCTTGCTCATCCTGGCCGGCCAGGAAGGCGAAGACGACCTGGACGGTATCGCGCGGCGCCAGGAGGTTGAAAGGTCCCGCGGCGACGATGCTGACCGGATTGACCCCCGTGTCGAGGGGGGAGTCGAAGATCTCCGGCGGCACGTCCGTGCGCCCCCGGCTCATGAAGGTGTAAAGCGAATCGTCGTTCCAGGTGCCGTTGAGAAAACGCGTCGGGCTCCACGACCAGCCGGTCAGCGTCAGCTGCTTGGTGGAGATCGAGTCCGGCCCACGATCGTAGGGGCCGCGACCGCCCGAGCCGAGCACCTTGATCCCCGACCACTGGGTGGCGCCGGTGACGAACCCCTCGGGCGCGTTGCGGCGATTGAGCAGCAACCGCTCGGCATCGTCCCACTCCGGGTCCTGGAAATCGAACCAGATCCCCCCCGGCGGCCAGTTCCGGTAATAGTTGCGGTTATTGGTGACGAGCTCGGTGTAGATGCCGATCCAAACGTCTTGGAGAGCAGTCTCCGTGACGTTCACGACGTTGACCTCCACGATCACGAAGTCGTCGACCGGGTCGAACCCCCAGCCATAGGTGTTCTGGATGATGCGGATGCCCATCGGAGAGTGTTGCTCCTCGCCGGGTCCCGTCTTGACTACGTGGAGGGTGTCGACGTACACGGTGCGCAGGTTCTCGTCGGAAACCGTGCCGGCGCGGTAGTGGGGGCTCGAGCGCAGGCGCGAGAACTCTTCGGGCGCTTCCGGATGGATCGGCGAGAACTCGGAGTGCTGGAAGATCGGTTCCAGATAGTTGGCGTCGCGGCCTCCGGTGGTCACGAGGGTGTCCCCCGTCGTCACGCTGATCGCCCCCACCCAGAGCGCTCCCCGCACCAGGTGATCGAAGCCGGAGCGTGCCGGCCATTCCATGCTGGGGTTCTGGCGCGAGTCGAAGGCACGCCCGAAGGTGCCGGCGTTCGAGACCACGAACCGCATGTTGCCGATGTCCGTGATCCCGAGCTTGAGCGAATCGTCCCGATCCTCGATGTGATCGGGCGGCGCGAAGCGGTCGCTCTGCAGCACCAGCCGGGGCCGCTCGCGGTCACGGGCCGCCCCCTGTCCGTGCAGTGCGGCGACGGCCAGGGCGAGACCGAGCGCCGCCCCGGCTCGCGCCCGCGTCGGCCGCACCGCTGCCCATGCTGCTCGGCGCGCCCTCATGGCTCCTCGATCACCGTGTTGATCTTGTAGATCGTGCACAGCTGACTTCCCGGATCGGCCACCCAGACCTGGGTGGTGTTCGCCACCACCGCGGCGGGCATCGCCGCCGCCAGGGCGTCGCGCTCGGTCACCACTTCCTTGATCGTGCCGTCGGGACGGATCTGCAGCACCTGCGATTGCTGCGCCACGTAGTAGCGCCCCTCCGCGTCCGTCCACACGTCCACGGGAGCGTGCAGCGCCAGACGAGCCGACTCCGGACCCTGCACCTGGCCGCGCCCGGCGAACGGCACGTCGGCGGCGAGCACCTGCAGCCAGTTCTTCTGCGGGTCCACGAGGACGAGGGAATCGCCGAAACAATGAATGCCGCGAGGCTTCTGCACGAAGTGGTCGCCGTCGCCCAACGTCGCCAGCACCGCCACCCGCGCGCCGCCGCTCTCGGTGGGGGCGTACTTCACGACCGTGCTGGCCACAGGGTCGGCGACGTAGACGAAGCCGCTGTCGTCGTCAGCGGCGATGCCGCCGAACTCCTGGAAGGCCTCGTCCCGCACCCAGAGCCCCGTCGGCTGTGGCGGCGAGGCGATCCGGAATTGCACCAGCCGTCGATCGGGCCGCTCGAAGGCGATCCACAGCGTCTTGGCCGGGCCCGCGGCCAGCTGCACCGGTCGCTCCAACCTCACTCCGCCCGCCACGATGGAATCGGGGAAGCTGAAGGAGTTCGTCACCGGCGTCGCCTTTTCGGAAAGGTAGGCGTGGACGAAGAGGCTGTCTTCGATGACGTAGAGGATGCCGCTCGTCAGCACCATGTCGACGAAGCGCGGCACCTCCTGCCAGCGATACTGGACGTCGTAAGCGATCTCGCCGGTGCCGCCCGGCGTCTCCGGCTCCGGCGGCAGATCGATCCGCTCCGAACAGCCCGAAGGACCGCTGCAGAAGAACAGGGCCACCCACGTGGCAGGCAGGGCGAGGCGCTTCCAGAGCGAAACAGCTGGCGGCCTCGACCTCAAAACGCCACCTCCACGCTGAACCGATCGACGCGCCCCAGGTCCTGACCGTCGGTGTAGGCGTAGTCGAAGCGGAACTCGCTGCCTCCGAGGCTGCCGCGCAGGCCGAAGCCGGCGGAGAAGTCCATGGCCGAGGCGCGCGGGTTCCACCCCGCCCGGAGCGCCACGATCTCCTCGAGCCAGAGCTCGGCGCCGCCCTTGAGCAGCTCCCGTGTGTCCGCCGGGTGATCGAACTGCACCGTCGTGAGCAGCCGCGCCGGCCCCATCTGTAAGGGCTCGACGGCGGCCCCGAAGGCGAAGACGCTGGGCGGCGAGAAGCTGGAGTATTGCTTCTCCCCCGGCGCCGCGCCGGGCGGCGTGCTGATGAACCCGCCCGAGGGCTGGTAGTCCGGACCGATGTTCGTCCACGCCATGCTCATGCGGAAGTTGCGGTAGGGCAGCGTGAAGACGGTGCCCACGTCCACGGCCCACGAGTTCACCGTGCTCCCGCCAACGTCCGAACCCAGGTCTTCCCGCACGTACTTGACGTTGAAGCCGAAGCTGAAGCGGTCGGAGAGCTGCCGCGCATAGCCGCCGCTCACCACCAGGTCCGAGTACCCGAAGGTCCGGCCGTGGGGCAGCGGTTCGACCTCGCTCGTGTAGTCCAGCGTGGTGCGGAGCGACGCCACCTGCAGGCCGAGACCGCCCCCCAGCGCGGCGACGGGGACGGTGACGAAGACGGCGCTGTAGTCGATGTCCGCAGGCCACTCGGTGTGGGAGAAATGCACGTGCCGGTCTTGCAGCAGCGCCAGACCAGCGGGATTCCAGTGCATGGTCGTGGCGTCGTCGGCCACCGGCGTGAAGGCCTCGCCCATGGCCACGGCCCGCGCCCCGACGCCGATCTTGAGGAAGGTGAGCATGGAGGTGGCGGCACGCTGCTCGCCCAGCTCCTGTGCCGCCGCGGGTGTGGCGGCGAACAGCAAGCAGAGCACGGCTCGACCCGGGCGCAGGCTCTGGAGACCTTGCAAACAGAGACCCAACTTTTGGAAGCGCGGCATCAGAAGGTCACCTCGATGCCGAAACGCACGTTGCGTCCTTCACCGTAGAAGGCGGGGTTGGACAAGCGGTCGGCCTGGGCCTGAGGGGAGACATCGCTGCTGCGGATGGTGTAGATCCCTTCGCCCGGCACGGGCGCTGCTCCGGTGCTCGGATCGACGACCCGCAGGGGTTGCTGATCGAACAGGTTGCGAATCTCCAGGATGATGCCGAAACGCGTTCTCTCGCCGGGATCCCAATGCTTGTCGAGCTTGAAGTCGACGACGTCCTCGAACGGCGCATTGTCCGAGTTCGTCTTCCCCGTCTGCTGTCCGCGGATGTCCCGGGGCGTGTAGGGCTTGCCGGAGCGGAGCGTGTAGTAGAGGCTGGCCCCCCAACGATCGGGCAGCTGCAGTCCCCACAGCCGAGGGGCATCGCCCTTGCGCAGGCGGTAGTCCAGGCTCGCCTGCAGGCGATGGGGCCGGTTCCAGGGCATGTAGGCCTCGTTGAGATCGGGCTCGGCGTCCCCCGATTCCAGGGCCTCCGGATCCACCGACTTGATGCGATTGGGGTCGGCGGGCTTCCCGGTGGCGATCATGTACTCGTAGCTCAAGTCCGTGGTCAGGCGGCGCGCGCCGCGATGCGTCCAAACGAACTCGACGCCCCGGGTGCGGGAGAAATCGCTATTCACGTAGACGAGACGCTGGCGGGTAGCCTCGAAGGGGCGCGTCGCCGTGGGGTAGTCGTAGGTGTCTTTGTTGAAGAGGGTGATGTCCATGGCATCGGAGTCGTTGAACTGGTGCTTCAGGCCGAACTCGAACTGCACGGAACGTTCCGGGTCGAGGTTCAGGTTGCCCTCGATGGGAAAGGCCTCGCTGGAGCGCGAGCTGATCTTGGCGTAGTAGTAGACGAAGCGCGGCCACTGCACGAAGTGTCCGAAGTTGAAGTGCAGGGCGTCGTGATCCGTGACCGGATGGTTCACCGCCAGCCGCGGGCTCCAGAAGAACTTGTAGCGATAGCCGAAGAGCGAGTTCGTGTCGGCGAAGTACTCCTGGGCCACCAGTTCGTCGGCTGCCGCGGCCTGGTCGGCGGCCTTGCCGAGGAAGATCCAGTCGCCCCGAATTCCCACGTGGCCGGTGAAGCCTTCGTAGCTGAAGCGGTTCTGCAGGTAGAAGGCCCCGTCGTTGGGGTTGACACGGTAGAGGTCGTGCACGCTCCCCAATCCGCCCTGGCCCTCGACCGGATTGGTGATGGCGATCATCTGCAGCGTGTAGTAGCTGGCTTCGATCCCGCCCTTGAACTCGTGGTGCTCCTGCCAGCGACGGGTGTAATGGCCGTCGGCGGTGAAGCGGTCGACATAGTGGTTCTCGTAGACGGGGAAGTCGCCGTTGTCATCGGAGACGAAGAAGGTGTCGACACCGGTGCCGCGCCACTCGGTGTATTCCTCTCCGGCGATCCAGGGGCGCTTGCCCTGCACCGCCCCTTCCAGGTTGTTGAAAAAGTGCGACACTGACATCGACGAATACGATTTGTCGCTCACCGCCCAGCGCCAGTTGACCACCTGCGAGGAAGTCACTTCCGTGTAGGTCGGGAACTGGTCCATCTGATCGCGGAAGGCATAGTTGTAGCGGGTGTCGGCGGAGGAAGCGTCGGCGCCCTCATCGCCGACGCGGAAGCGGGTGAAGGCGTGATCGATGCCGACGGTCTTGGTGAAGGTGGCGTTGATCTTGTGGTGCGGGTTGAGGGTCCAGGTGACCTTGCCGTAGAGGTTCATGCTGTTGTCCTGGCGGGGGCGCAGGAAATCGTTGTACTCCCACTGCAGGCCCGCGAAGCTGGAGGTGGCCTGCGACCTGAGAGTGCGCCGTGTGTTGCCGAAATTGGTCGCCTCCCGCAGGCTCGGGAGATAGGTGTCCGTGGCCAGCACGTCCATGCCGACCAGGAAGGACATCTTCCCGGGGATCGGGTACCCACCCTCGAGAGGCAGGAGCGGCCCTTCTGTCTGCAGGAACATCCGTTCCGTGTCGTTGCTCCCGCCATGGAACTCCACCTCGGAGCGGAAGACGTCGCCCCCTTCTTTCAGCTGCACGTTCACCACCCCGCTGATCGCCTGGCCGAGCTCCGCCTCGTAGCCGCCGGTGATGACCTGCAGGCTCTGGATCGCCTTGGCGCTGAAGGTGCCGCCGACGGCGGAACCGGTGATGGGATTCTTCATGGCCACGTTCTCGATGCGGAACATGGTCTCGTCGCTGCGCCCGCCGCGGATGTGCAGCTGCCCCTCCTCGCCGGCCACCCCCACCTGTCGTTGCACCACCTCACCGACGTTGTCCACCGCGAGCCTGGAGATCTCCACCGCGCTCTGCTCGCGCACGGTGGAGATCTCGCTCACGTCCACCAGCGGGCGCTCGGCGGTGACCAGCACCTTTTCCGTGGTGCCCGCCGCGGCCCTCTTGCGGAGCAGGAACCGCACGGGCGCCACCTTCATGGGCTCCACCGTCACCGTGAGCTCCTGTGGGTCGTAGCCGATGTAGGAGGCGCGCAGGCGGTAGACACCCGGAGCGAGGGCGCGGATGGCGAAGCGGCCGTCGCTGCCGGTGTTAGCGCCGAGCGTGGTGTCCACGATGGCCACGTTGGCGAACGGCAACGGCTTACTGTTGGTCACATCGAAGACCAGGCCCACGATATCGCCGGTATTCTGGCTTTTGGTCGGGCTCTGGCTCTGCGCCAGCGCTGGAACCGCCATGGCGAGCAGCCCGACGAGCACGCCGGACGAAGCGCGGCAGCGCCCGGAGAGCCTGGCCCTCCGGCGTCGGAGTCCCCGGGTTGCCCCCGCGGCACCCATCGGCTCGGACCTCTCGGGTCGGGAAGGTGATCGTCGGCGCAAGCTACCGGAAATGTAGCACATGCGGAAGCCCAACGAGGGCTCAGCGGTTTTCGGGGAAGAGCGGTTTCACTGCACCCCAGGCGCGGATCTCCGTGCGCGGGGAAGGGAACGGGTCGTTGTCGAGCGCCGTGACCTCCGGGCCCGGCATGCGCTCCGCGGCGGGCTTGTCGACGATCTCGTCGAGACCGTTGAGGGTGCTGACCCGGCCGCAGACGGCCTGGATAGGGCCCTGAGTGTGGGTAATGAAAATGCCGAGCCCGCAACCGCTGGAAATGGTGACGATGAAGCCAGCCCCGCGCGCACCGGAATGCTCCCACGCCACGTAGTTGCCGCTCGTGCACACGGCGTCATCGGCCACGTCGGCTTGGCAATCGCCATTGGCGTCGGCCTGCACGTCGAAGAGCGCACCGGAGGCGAAGGGCGGATCGCCCTGGGCGAGTAGCAGCCCAGGCGAACCAACCAGGCACAAAAGAAGCATCGACAGCCTTCTCATGAGCCACTCCTCCGGCACTCAGGTTTGCTGGCACGTTACGCCCCGTCGAGACTCGGTGCAAGCGCGACCTTGCCGCTTCTCGCATCGGCCGCGGTCCCCTCTCGCACCGGGCTCGGCCCGCCTCTCTCATCGGCCTCGGCCCGTCTCTCTCACCGGCCTCGGCAGGTCTTTTGAGGTGACCGGCGCGAGGAGTTGTCATTCGGGTAGAATCATGGCGCTCGCAGCCCGAGCGCCGTATCTTGCAAGAACACTTACGGGCCCGATGCCGACCTCCCTGCCCACGAGGCATTCCTGGTCCGTCCCGGAGGCCTCCATGCTCTCGCGACCGACCGCGCTCTTCGCCGCCCTCGCTTGCGCCCTGAGCCTCTGCCTCCTGCTGGGCTGCGAAGACACCTCCTCTCCCTGGGAGCCGGCTCCTCCCCTGGTCATCGACAGTCCGGAGGCCGTGATCACGACCCTGGCGCGGGCTTACTCCAAGAAAGACACCGAGCTCATCGCCACGCTCCTCGCGTCCGAGCCTGGAGTCGAGTGCCGCTTCCTTCCCTGCGGCGTCTCCGACCCCCATGAGGGTTCGATCATCGACCCAAGACTTCCTCCACCCCCCATTCCCCCCACCGAATGGACGCCGCAGACAATCGTTGTGAGCGTCGTGCAGCTCGAAGCCTTCGGCGAGAGGCCGGATCTCTATTCGGTGGACGGCGGCCTGGACGGCAAGCTCGATCCACGGAGATGGCACGCCGTGGATGCCCGCTACTCGGGGACCGTGCTTCTCCGTTTGGCTGACCTCGACTACAAGATCGAGGGCGAGGCGAACTTCGTCGTCATTCAGGATCTGACGAAGCACCCCGGCGATTCGGGCACTTTCTTCCTCTACCTCTGGGAGGAGATCTGCGCCGCAGCCATGCACCTGGAGAAGTCATGAAACGGCTCCTGTTCTTGCCCGCTTTCCTCCTGCTGGTCGCCTGCGAAGAGCCGCAGAAGTTGGCTCCGCAGAGTACTGAACCCACGTCGGACCTGGTGGCGACGCTGGCGCGGGCCTATCAGACGCGTGACGTCGAGCTGTTCGCTTCGCTCCTGGCGAACGACCTTGCCAGCCATGCCGAGTTCGTCTTCCTGTTCGAACCGGCCCACGACAGCGGGGAGACGCAGTGGGGCCGAGACGAGGAGATCCGCCTCCACCGCCGCATGTTCCATCCCGAGGCCCCCGCACCCGGGGAAGTGCCCGTGCCCCAAGCCCGGTGGCTGGAGCGGATCGTGATCCAATTCACGCCTCTCGAACCTTTCCAGGAACGTCGCGACCTCTACAGCGAGAACGGCGGCGAGCTCGATTCGGGGCGCTGGCGGGCCGCGGATGCACGACACGCCTCGTTCATGCTCTTCGAAAGCCAAGACACGGACTACCTGGCGCAGGGTGAATCGAACTTCGTGGTCCTCGAGGATCTGACCAAGAACGAGGGCGACCCGGGGAAGTTCCTTCTCTACATGTGGGAAGACCTGTGCAGACCTGCCAAGCCGGCGCCCGGTGGAATCGAGAGGCTCTGTCTGAACGGCGTCAAGGAGTGGTATCGTTGAGACCCATCACGATGGCGCCGGAACGTCCAGAGAGGTCGACGATGAAGAGACCCAACGCATCGGGCTGCTGGGCGGCGGGGCGGGCTGTGATCACACTTCTCGCGCTTTCACTCCTCCCGAACTGCGAGGATCCCGTCGAACTCAAGCCGGCTCCGGAGGCTCCACCAGGCAGCCCCGAAGCCGTCGTCACAGCCCTGGCCAAGGCGTACCAGCAGCGCGACCCGGAACTCTTCCGTTCCGTCCTCGCCAACGAGCACGGAGCGAACGCCGACTATCTGTTTTTCCTCAGCGAGCCGACGAATGTCGGCGAGACGCAATGGGACTATGCCGAAGAGGCCCGCATCCACCAGCGCATGTTCCGCCCCGACCAGCCCGCGCCCGGTGATCCCGTGGTTCCCTCCGACCTCTGGCTCCAGAGCATCCAGATCACGCTCACGCCGCTGGAGGTATTCAAAGTCCGGGAGGATCTCTACTCGGCGAATGAGGGCAAGGACGGCAAGCTCGATCCACACCGATGGCGCGCCACGGATGCCCGCTACTCCACCTATGTTTACTTCGATCTGGCTAATACCGACTACAAGGTCGAAGGGGAGTCCAACTTCGTCGTCATCGAGGATCTAGCCAAGCAGGTGGGCCAGGCGGGCAAGTTCCTCCTCTTCGTCTGGCAGGACCTCGGGTCAGGTTTTCCCGGGATCTCGCAGAGTAGTAGCAGCTGGGGTTCCTTTAAGGGTTTGTACAGATGAACGAGAGGTGCAACAACGATTTTCGGGCGGTGTGTGCCACCGCTGCACTCCTCGCGCTCGCACTCCTCGCTTCGAGCTGCGAGGACCCTATCACGCTCACGGCTGCCCCTGAGCCTCCTCCCGCCAGCGCCGAAGCCTTCGTCACCACCCTGGCCAAGGCGTACCAGCAAGCCGACCCAGAGCTCTTCCGTTCCCTCCTGGCCAACGAGCACGGCGCGAACGCCGACTATCACTTCCTCCTCAGCGAGCCGACCGATCTTGGCGAGACACAATGGGACTACTCCGAAGAGGCCCGCATCCACCTGCGGATGTTCCGGCCCGATCAAGCGGACCCGCCCCTACTTTCTGACCTCTGGCTCCAAAGTCTCCAGATCACCCTCACACCGCTGGAACAATTCCAGGAACGCCCCGAATTCTACTCGGCGGATTCTGGCGCGGACGGCAAGCTCGACGCAAAGAGATGGCGTGCTGTGCGCGCTCGCTATTTCACCTATGTTCTCTGGGATTTGGCCGGCACGGACTACAAGGTGGAAGGCGAGGCCAGCTTCGTCGTTATCGAGGATCTGACCAAGACGACGGGCGAAGCGGGCAAGTTCCTGCTGTTGCTCTGGGAGGATCTCGGGAGGCGCTTTGCCCTCGATTCCCAGATCTCGAGTGAGAGCTCTTCCTGGAGCCAGATCAAAGCGTTGTATCGGTAAGGCCTCGGCTGCGCTGAGTACCTGCAGCAAGATGAGGCGGCGAAGGAAGCGCGGGCATGGCCCGCGCTTCCCCACCTGATCGCAGAATCAGTCGCGGTAAAGGGACTTCACCGTGCCCCAAGGCACGCCTTCCACCGCTACCGTGCAATTGTTGCCAGGCTTGAAGTCCGCCAGCGAGGGCGGCAGGATCTGGTAGCCCGTGCACGGCACTCTCGTACCACCCGCACCGGTGCGGTCGAACTGACCGAGAACACCGGAGACGGTCACCGCCCCCGTCGGGATGGCTGTGCCGTCGATGTCCGTGTCCCCGTCGATCCGAATGATGCAGGACTCGCCGAAGGCATCGATGAACACGTAGTTGGTGTTGGCCGCGAAGGTTCCCGTGGCCTCGAAATGGCCGCAGATCTGCACGCAACAGCTCTCGAGGACCTCTGCGGTAGCGCTGTTGTCGGCGATCTGGGAGCTGCGGATGAAGGTGCACGGGAAGGTGAACGGACCTGGGTCGAGGATCGTCACGATGGGATCCTCCGCCCCGTTCGCCGGGTTGTCGACGATCTCGTCCAAGCCGTTGAACGGCCCCATCCAGCCGGAAACCTGGATCCGGGTTCCCACCGGGATGTTCGGCGCCAGATCGATGTCGAAGATGCTGATGCAGCATCCCGAGGCCTCGCTGTAGATGGCGCCGGGGCCGCGGGTGCCGAATTCCTTCCACATGATGACGATGCCTTCCACGACAACCGGCTGGTTGACGTTGTCCGCTTCGCAGTCTGCGTTGGCGTCCGCTCGCACTTCGCAGATCGAATGCGCGCTCACGATTGCTGGGAAAGCGACGAGCAAAAGGAGGATCGTTAGCAAGTGCTTCATGGCGTTCTCCTCCGGGCTACGGTGTATGTCGACTTCCGATGCGCCACCGCGAGGACGATGGCGACCCTACCTGCCGGGGTCGTCCGGCGACGGCCCAAGAGTAAGCGGTCGTCACGAGAACGGTGAGGATACCGCGACGCGGCAGTCTGCGACAAATGATTTTTCCCATGTGTGCGAGAACCGCGCCCAACCTGCATTCGGGAAGCACACCAGGCGAGTCCGAGAAGACCGTGACCCCCCTGGAACGAGAAGCCACTGCAGCGTAGACTCCAAGGAGAGGCTCGAGGGCTTCGTGCGGGATGTGCCCCTCTGATGTGCCTTGCTCGGGAGTGGAACCTTTGAACCAACAGAGCAACTTTTGCATTGCGTCGGCGCGCGCCCTGGTAACAGCCCTGGCCCTCACGGTCCTTGCTGCGAGCTGCGAGGACCCCGTCAGTCTGCCGCCGCCGCCGGAGCCAGCCATCGACAGCCCGGCAACCGCGGTTTCGGCTCTGGAGCGAGCCTACAGGCAGCGCAATCCAGAGCTCTTGCAATCCCTTCTGGCCAACGAGCCCGGAGCGAACGCCCAGTATCTCTTCTTGCTCAGCGCGCCGACCGGTCTCGGCGAGACGGAGTGGGACTACTCCGAAGAGGTCCGCATCCACCAGCGGATGTTCCGCCCCGATCAGGCCGACCCAGTCGTTCCTTCCAAACTCTGGCTGCAAAGCATCCAAGTCACGCTCACGCCGCTGGAGGATTTCTCCGAACGCGAGGACCTCTACTCGACGAATAGCGGCCAGGACGGCAGGCTCGACTCGAAGAGATGGCGCGTCGTGGACGCCCGCTACTCCACCTATGTTCTGTTCGATCTCGCCGGAGTAGATTACAAAGCGGAGGGCGAGGCCAATTTCGTCGTCCTCGAAGACCTCACAAAGAAGACTGGCGAAGCGGGCAAGTTCCTTTTCTACATCTGGGAAGACCTGGGCTGGGGGTCGCTGCCCATCCTGGATAGCGAAGCCACCTGGGGCACACTCAAAGCTCTCTATCGTTGAGGTGCCCGCCCCTCCGCCCACGGGCTGGAGAGCGCCTCGCCGCCGTGCTATGGTGTCTTACCTCGCCCCATCATGGGCCGCGCGGCGCGGCCAAGCCGAGCGGCCAACGCGGAGCCGGTAGGTCATTCGCCGGCTGCCGGAGGGGCTCGGACGAGCTCGTGCCCGCAACCCCTAGGGCAGGTTCGAAGCAGCGGACGGGGCCGGTGCGGGCGCGCCGGCCTGGAGAGGAAAACGAGAAGGAACCATGCGCGCTGATCCATTGCATCGCTTCAGGTGTCTCATTTCGCTCGCGGTGATCGTCGCTGCGGCCTTGCCGGCGCAGGCGATCGAGACGAAGGAGATCGAGACCCACCAGCTGGCCAACGGCATGAAAGTCGTGCTCTGGCCGGATCACTCGATCCCCAACCTCGCCCTCTACACCTTCTACCGGGTGGGCTCGCGCAACGAGCGCCCCGGGATCACCGGCCTCTCGCACTTCTTCGAGCACATGATGTTCCTGGGCTCGAAGAACTACGGTCCGGGCGAGTTCGATCGCACCATGGAGGCCGCCGGCGGCGCCAACAACGCCTACACCGCCCAGGACATCACGGTGTACCAGGACTGGTTCCCCCGCTCGGCCACGCCGACGATCTTCGCGCTGGAGGCGGATCGCATCGCCTACCTCTCCTTCGACTCCACCAGCGTCGAGAGCGAGCGCGGTGTGGTGGCCTCCGAGCGCCGCCGCTCGGTGGAGGACAACAACGTCCGCGCCCTCGATGAGGAGAACTGGGCCGCCGCCTACAAGGCGCATCCCTACCAGTGGCCCGTGATCGGCTGGATGGTGGACATCGAGAACTGGAAGATCGAGGACCTGCGCTCCTACTTCCACACCTATTACGCCCCCAACAA
>Ga0075418_10004897_pt1 | contig 15193 bp, 16 predicted proteins | sample SoiMetdeltSBSDD2_FD_81776 | JGI IMG/M metagenome (GOLD analysis project Ga0075418, IMG submission 81776) | Bulk soil microbial communities from a Populus tree surrounding site in Tennessee, USA - Soil MetaG P. deltoides SBSDD2 | ecosystem: Environmental > Terrestrial > Soil > Tree plantation...
CGACACGACGTCGGCGTGGCCGAAGTCCTCGACGAACACGGGCTCGCCGAGCGCTTCGATCAGGGACGGCCGGTCGCGCACGACGTCGTCGAAGGCGTGGTCGCGCGTGATCACGCAGAGATCGACATCGGAGAACTCGTCGGCGCGGTCGCGGGCACGCGATCCACCGAGGAAAGCCGCCACGATCCGATCGTCCGCCTCGCACGCCGCGACGAAGCGCTCGATGATCGCTTGCGGGTCGGGAAGGGTCACGGGCGGCAGACTCGCAGGTCCGCCGCCCGTGGTCGAGCTACGCGGGGACGAGCCCCAGGTCCTGGAGCAACCCCGGCGGGATCGCGTGGCAGTACGGCTCGTGGCCGTTGTTCAGGTAGTAGCGCTGGTGGTAGTCCTCGGCCGGATAGAACACCGAGAACGGCTCGATCTCGGTCGCGATCGGCTTCGAGTACCTCGCCTGCGCCCGGTCACGGGACGCCTCGGCCGCCGCCTTCTGCTCGTCGGAGTGGGCCAGGACGATGCTCCGGTACTGCGTGCCGTGGTCCGGTCCCTGCCGGTTCACCTGCGTCGGGTCGTGCATCGCCCAGAAGACCTCGAGGAGCTGGTCGTAGGAGACGACCTCGGGGTCGAACGTCACCTGGACGACCTCGGCGTGACCGGTCGTGCCGGTGCAGACCAGGCGGTAATCGGGGTCCTCCACGAAGCCCCCGCTGTAGCCGGAGACGGCCTCGATCACGCCCGGGACCTTTCGGAAGAGGTGCTCGACGCCCCAGAAGCAGCCGGCGCCGAACGTGGCGGTCTGGGTGGACATCTCGATCCTTTCGTTGGCTTCCATCTTCATAGTCGCAGTTCCGGCCCGGACGTTGCGCTCGACCCCGTTCAACCTCGTCCGGAGGACCTAGACCGTTGGGTGATGCACGGAAATAGGTCCCTTCGCCGATTCACATCTGGGGGGCTGGTACCCGATATCGGGTAGTGCAGGGTGGCAGACCGAGGAGGGCAGTGGACATGCGACAGTGGGAGCTGATCGGGATCACGGACACGGTGGATTGGACGCCGCCGCGCCGGGACCCAGCCCCGACCGAGGAAGAGGCGCACCTGCCGGCCGTCCTGTGGACCACGGACGGCTCGCTCCGGCTCCGGGGCGTGTCGTGGGTGGCGTCGCAGCACCTCGGGATCCACCCTCGGTTCCTCGAGGGTCGCGAGCTCCTCGAGGCGTTCGGGATGGAAGGGGACAGCCTCCCGATCCTCGAGGCGCACGCCGCGGCGCTCACCGGCGAGACGGTGACCTTCAGCCTCCGAGGGGTCGACGGCCGGATCTGGTGCCGGGTCGCGCCGACGCACGACGCGGGCATGCAGATCGTGGGGACGTTCTGCATCGCGACCGAGCCCGTCGAGGACGACGAGCCGGTCGCCGCCGAGGGGACGCTCAGCCTGGTCTGAGCATCGGGGCGGTCAGCCGGTGAACCGGCTGGCCGCCCCGAGCACCGCCTCGCGTTCCGTGTCGCCGAAGGCGGTGCCGAGCGTCCAGAGCTCGTAGCCGGACGGCGGCAGGTACACGCCCTCGTTCAGCAGGTGATGGAAGAAGCGAGCGAACCGCTCGTGGTCCGCTTCGCTCGCGTCCCGGAAGTTCCGGACGGGGCCCTCGCGGAAGAAGACGCTCAGCATCGATCCCGCGCGGTTGATCGTGGCGTCGATCCCGTTCGTCTCGAACGCGAGCGCGAGACCGGCTTCGAGATCCTCCGCGGTCTCCTCGAGCGTGGCGTACGGGTCCTCGCGATCGATCAGGTCGAGCGTCGCGAGCCCGGCGGCCACGGCGACCGGGTTCCCGCTGAGCGTCCCGGCCTGGTAGACCGGTCCGGCCGGGGCGAGCTGCTCCATCAGATCTCGCCGCCCGCCGAACGCGGCGCACGGGAACCCGCCGCCCATCACCTTGCCGAGGACCGTGAGGTCGGGGATCACGTCGAAGCGCTCCTGGGCGCCGCCCGGCGCGATCCGGAAGCCGGTGATCACCTCGTCGAAGATCAACAGCGCGTCGTGCTCGTCGCAGAGTCGGCGGAGGCCTTCCAGGTAGCCGGGGTCCGGCGGCACGACGCCCATGTTCGCGGGGACCGGCTCGACGATCAGCGCCGCGACCGCGTTCGCCTCGAGGAGCGATGCGACCGCGTCCAGGTCGTTGAACGGCGCGACGAATGTGTCGCGGGCCGCGCCGGCCGTGACGCCGGGCGTGCGGGGGATCCCGAACGTCGCGAGTCCGCTCCCGGCACGGGCAAGCAGGGCGTCCGAGTGGCCGTGGTAGCAGCCCTCGAGCTTCACGATCGCGTCTTCGCCCGTCGCGCCGCGCGCCAGTCGGATCGCGGACATCGCGGCCTCCGTCCCCGACGAGACGAGTCGGACCTGATCGACCGAGGGAACCATCGCCACGATCCGCTCCGCGAGGAGGACCTCGCCTTCGGTGGGGACGCCGAACGAGGTCCCTCGTCCCGCCGCTTCGGCGGCCGCATCGACGATCTCCTTGCGACCGTGACCGAAGAGGAGCGCGCCCCACGACTGGCACAGGTCGACGTAGCGGTTGCCGTCCGCGTCCTCGAGGTAGGCGCCGTCGCCCTTCACGGCGAAGCGAGGAGTGCCGCCCACCGCCCCGAACGCACGGACCGGCGAGTTCACGCCGCCGGGGATCGTGCGCTTCGCCCGCTCGAAGAGGTCGTCGGATCCGCTCACGGCCGCTCAGTGTATGGCTGTGGTTGTATCCCAGCTCATGACCGTGGGACCCGAGGATGTTCGCAGTGCCGCCGATCGGATCGCCGGCCGGGTTCGCCGCACGCCGGTGCTCGAGTTGGGCGAGATCGGCGGCGCCTCGGTCGTTGCCAAGCTCGAGTTCCTGCAACACACGGGTTCCTTCAAGCCTCGTGGCGCGTTCAACAAGCTCCTCTCGAGTGAGGTCCCGCCGGCCGGCGTGATCGCTGCCTCCGGCGGCAACTTCGGCTCGGCCGTTGCCTACGCGGCCCGTGAGGTCAGCGTGCCAGCCGAGATCTTCATCCCCTCGACGTCACCGGAGACGAAGGTCGCGCGCGTCCGCGGGTACGGCGCCCAGGTGACGATCGTCGAGGGCTATTGGGCCGAAGCGCAGGCTGCCGCCGTGGAGCGACAGGCCGAGACCGGCGCGCTCTCGATGCATCCCTTCGACCAGCCGGAGGTGATCGCTGGGCAGGGGACGATCGGGATCGAACTGGACGAGCAGGTGCCGGACCTCGACACCGTGCTGGTCGCGATCGGCGGCGGCGGGTTGATCGCGGGGATCGCCGCGTGGTTCCAGCGGCGGGTCCGGGTGGTCGGCGTCGAGACGAGCGGGTGCGCCACGATGACCGCAGCGCTCGAAGCCGGCGAGCCGGTGGTCGCCGAGGTCGGTGGGGTCGCCGCCGACTCGCTCGGGTCGGCCCGCGTCGGTGACCACACGTTCGAGATCGTGCGGGATCAGATGGATCGCGTCGTCCTCGTCGAGGACGACGCGATCCGGGAGGCCCAGCGCGCGTACTGGGGCGAGTGCCGGGCGATCGTCGAGCCGGGCGGCGCCGCAGCGTTCGCCGCGATCCGATCCGGCCCCTACGAGCCCGTGCCAGGCGAGCGCGTGTGCGTGCTCGCTTCGGGCGCGAACTGCGACCCCTCCACGGTCACGGGCTGACCACGACTCAGTCGGTGGCGTCGAGGAGCGCAGCCAACTTCGTGGTCGTGTTCCAGTTCCGGATCGTCATCTGCTGGTAGATCGGCCGCCCGACGATCCGGTTGATCCGGCTCGACGTCGCCTTGCTGATGAGTCGCGAGTGGTACAGGACACCGGGCCCGGCCCAGCACTGATCGACGCCTTCCTTCAGCTCCACCTCCTTGATCGCCGTCTTGGAGGTGAGCGGAGTCTTCAGGAAGATCGCGTCGTATCGGTACTTCTCGGGCTGGGATCCGAAACCCTTCGGCGCTTCGTCGACGACCTTCCGCATCTGCGCCTGACTGCGGAGCACCACACTCGCGGGGTAGTGATCGAACGCCTTCCCGAGCATCCGCTCGATGCGGCGAACGAGGTCTGCGTTGCTCGCCGTCGGCGCGCTGAACAGTACGTTGCCGCTCTGGATGTAGGTGCGGACGTCGCCGAAGCCGTCGGCTTCGAACGCCGCCTTCAGGCCGGGCATCGGGATCAGGTTCTTCCCGCCGACGTTGATGCCACGCAGGAGGGCGACGTAGCGAGTCATCGAGAGCGGGTCAGCGGCGGAGCCAGTCCGCGGCGTCCTTCGCGTGGTACGTGAGGATCAGATCGGCGCCGGCGCGACGGATCGACGTCAGGATCTCGAGGACGACCCGTCGCTCGTCGAGCCAGCCGTTCAGCGCCGCGGCCTTCACCATCGCGTACTCGCCGCTCACGTGGTACGCAGCCATCGGGAAGCCCGTCTCGTCCTTGGCACGGCGGAGCACATCGAGGTAGGGGAGCGCCGGCTTCACCATCACGATGTCGGCTCCCTCGTCGATGTCGGTGCGGATCTCGCGGAGTGCCTCGTTCAGGTTGGCCGGATCCTCCTGGTAGCCGGTCCGGTCACCGAACCTCGGCGCGCCCTCGGCGGCCTCGCGGAACGGCCCATACAGCGCGCTCGCGAACTTGGCCGCGTACGCGAGGATCCCGACGTCCTGCTGGCCGGCCCGGTCCAGCGTCGAGCGGATCGCGGCGACCTGGCCGTCCATCATCCCGCTCGGCCCGACGAGGTGGGCCCCGGCGTTCGCCTGGGCGATCGCGATCCGCTGGTATCGCTCGAGCGTCTCGTCGTTGTCGACCTCGTTCCGCTCGTTCAGCACCCCGCAGTGGCCGTGGTCCGTGTACTCGTCGAGGCAGAGGTCGCCGATCACGACGGCGTCGTCGCCGAACTCCGTGCGGAGCGCGGCGATCGCCTGCTGGCCGATCCCGTCGGGGTTCCAGGCCTCGGACCCCTCGGCGTCCTTGGTGGCCGGGACGGCGAACACGATGAACGAGAGGACGCCACCCTCGGCGATCTCGACGGCTTCCTTCCGAAGGGACTCCAGCGTGTGCTGCGACTGCCCGGGCATCGAGGTGATCGGGACCGCGTCGGCGATCTCCTCCTTCACGAAGAGCGGCGCGATCAGGTCGGACGGTCGGACATCCGTCTCGCGGATCAGCGAACGGAGGGCCGGCGTCCGCCGGAGCCGTCGGGGTCGATGCTCGGGGAAGCTCACGGCGTAAGGGTAGCCAACGGCGGACCGCCGGGGACGTTCCGTCCCCGGCGGTCCGCTCGAGCGCTCTCGCTCGGCTCAGCCGAGCGAGATCGCGACCTGCTCCAGCTTGTCGAAGCCCTCCTGCATGCCGCCCTCCATGCCGGAGGCGATGATGATGTCCCGGATCTCCTGGCTGGGGCACTCGGTGACGAGGGTCATCGTGGTGCGTCCCTCGGACTCCGTGAACGTGGTCGTGTTCACCGTCGCCTGGGCCTCGTCGTTCTCGGCGCCCGGCCCGAGCTCGTAGACCTCCGTCGCGACCAGGCGCTCGTCCGGCACGACCTCCCGGTACTCGCCGTGGAAGGCGATCTCCATGCCCTCGTTCGCCTTCATCACGTATCGCCACGTGCCGCCCACGCGGACGTCGGCCTCGACGCTCGTGACGGTGCCGCGATCTCCGCTCCACCACCGCTCGATCAGCGCCGGCTCGGTGTACGCGCGGTACACCAGGTGCTTGGGGGCGTCGAACTCCCGCGTGATCACGATCTGCGTGTCGGCCGGGAGCGTCACCACTGCCGTTCCGCTACTCGCCACTGCGACCATCTCCTTCCTCCTTCAGCTCTTCCAGGACCTCGTCCAACTTCCGGAACCGTTCCGTCCACGTCTGCTCGTAGGTCGCGACCCAGTCGTGGATCGGCTTGAGCCGGTGGCCGTTCAGGCGATAGATCCGCCGGCGCCCCTCGTTCCGCACGTCCACCAAGCCCACCTCCCGCAGCACCCGCAGGTGCTTGGACACGAGCGGCTGGGCGATGCCGATCCGTTGGACGAGGTCGTTCACCGGCTGCTCGCCGTCGGCGAGGACGTCCAGGATCTGCCGCCGCCGAGGTTCCGCCACCGCGTTGAACGCGTCCGCCGTCGTCGCCGCCCGTGCCATGGCGACGAACATATACCGATATCGGTATGTATGTCAAACGGACCGAGCAACGTGCTGCTCCGTCGGGGTTTCGGTGGATCAGGTCCAGTCGACGATGCCGCGGCGGCGAGGGCGGCTGAGGGCTTGTTCGACGGCGTCGACGAGCCCGTCGATCGTGTGCGGGTTGGCGATGCGACGCGGCGAGAAGCCGCGCTCACGCGCCTCCTGCGCGGTCACCGGGCCGATGCAGACCGCGATGAACGAGCCGTATCGGCGACCGAGGACGTTCGCGAATCCGCGGACCGTCGAGGCGCTCGTGAACGTGACGGCGTCGATCTCGTCGTTCGCCAGCTCGTGTCGGACGTCGCGGGGCAGCGAGCGCGCGAAGACCGTCCGGTAGGCGTCCACGCGGACGGGGTCCCATCCCTTCCGGGAGAGGGCGTCCTCGAGGCCCGCCGGGGCGATGTCGGCGCGGGCCGTGAGCACGCGGCCCGAGCCCCTCGGGAACGCGCGCGCGAGCGCCGAGGTGGTGAACGTCGCGGGCTGCAGATCCGGGTCGCGTCTCGACCACCGTCGGAACGCGGCGGCGGTGCCGTCGCCGATCGCCGCCACGTTCGCGAGGACGTCGCGTGGCGAGGCCAGTCGATCGCGGAGCACCTGCACCGTGGTCTGGCTCGTGAGCACGATCCACGTGAAGTCGCCGGCGGCGAGGTCCCTGAGGGCAGCCGTGAGGGCGGCGGAGCGAGCGGGCACCAGCCGGATCGTGGGGGCCACGAGGGCGCGCGCTCCGCGGCGCTCGAGCGCACGGACGAGTGGCGCCGCTTGCTCGGCCGGGCGCGTCACGAGGACGGTGCGCCCGGCGAGGGTCTGCGTCACTCCTCGAGCTCCGCGAGGATCTTGTCCGCGCCGTCGGCGTTCAATCGCTGTGCCAGGGTGGACGCCGCCGCGCCGGGGTCGGTGCTCTCGGACGCCGAACGCACGACCTTGGCGCCGTCGGGGGTCGCGACGATCGCGACCACCCGGATCCGTTCGCCCTTGGTCGCGGCGAACGCGCCGAGGGGGAGATCGCAGCCGCCGCCCAGGAGCTGCACGAGCGCCCGTTCGGCCTCCAACGCGCGGCGCGAGGGGACGTGGTCGAGCACGGAGATCACGGCGCGCGTCGTCCGGTCCTCCTTACGCACGTGGATCGCCAGCGCGCCCTGTCCCGGCGCGGGCACCATCTCCTCGACGCGAAGGCGGCGGGCGTTCGGCGGGTCGACGCCGAGGCGGGCGAGGCCGGCGGCGGCCAGCACGAGCCCATCGACCTCGCCTTCGGCAAGCTTGCGGAGGCGCGTGTCGACGTTCCCTCGGATCTCGGTCACGCCCATCCCCGGGAACCCGGCCAGCAGCTGCGCGCGCCGACGCACGCTCGACGTGCCCACGACCATGCCCGGCACGAGTCGCTCTTCGCGACCGATCAGGACGTCGAGCGGGTCCGCGCGCTGCGGGACCGCGCCGATCACGACGCCCTCGACGTCCTCGGCCGGGAGGTCCTTCGCGGAGTGCACGGCGAGGTCGACCTCGCCGACTCGCAGCGCGTCCACGATCCGATCGATCCACAGGCCCTTCATCCCGGTGGGGGACTCCGTCGCGGCCGCGCCTTCGTCCCCGGACGTGGACATCGGGACGACCTCCGCGCGGAACGCGTTGGCCGACAGCAACGAGACGACCTCTTCGGCCTGGGCCAGCGCCAAGGCCGACCGCCGCGAGGCGATCCGGAGGGTGGTCACTCCCCGTCGAGCGAGGAAGGGTCGAGGCCGAGGAGCTGGGCGAGCAGCGCGGCGTGCGGCCGGCCGGAGCCGGGCTCGGAGCGCTCCTTCAGGGCGACGATCGGGTCGTGGAGGAGCTTGGCGACGATGCCCCGCGCGAGGGCCTCGACGGCGGCCCGCTCGTCGGGCGTGAGCTGCGCGAGGCGACCGGCGTGGCGCGCGAGCTCGGCCTGGAGCACGTCGTCGCCGCGCCGACGGATCGCGCGGATCAGCGGGGCGAGCTCGTCGCCCCGCCGCCGCACGACGAAGCGCCGAACCTCCTCGGCGACGATCGTGCGAGCCTGGTCCACCGCGTCCTCGTCTCCGCGACCGGGGTCGCGAAGGGCGTCGACGTCGAGCAGCGTGACGCCGGGGATCGACCGAGCCTCAGGCTCCACGTCGCGGGGGACCGCGAGATCGACGAGGACCAGGGGCGCATCGCCGGGTCGCCGCGCCTCACGGACGGCGTCGGCGTGCACCACGAAGCCGGTCGCGCCGGTCGCCGAGATCACGAGGTCGGCGTCGCGCAGCGCCGCCGGGAGGGCGTCCAGATCGCCGTGCTCCGCGTTCGTACGATCCGCGAGCGACCGCGCGTGCTCCTGCGAGCGGTTCAGGATCCGGACCGGCCCGGCGCCGTGCGTCCGGACGTGCTTGACGGCGAGCGAGGCGATCGAGCCCGCGCCGATCACGACCACCGAGCGCCCGGCGAGGTCGCCCAGCACCCTCGCGGCGAGCTCCGTCCCCCGCCCGACGAACGCATCGGGCGCAGCCCCGATCGCCGTCTCCTGACGGATCCGGCGCCCGGCCCGCGTGGCCGCGTGGAACAGGCCCGTCAGCTGCCGCCCTGCGCTGTGCTCCGCCTCGGCGGAGCGCAGCGCCTCCCGCACCTGGGACTGGATCTGGGTCTCGCCGAGCACCATCGAGTCGAGCCCGCCGGCCAGGGAGAAGAGGTGCTCCACGGCGTCGCGCTCCCAGTGCGCGACCATCGCGTCGGCGAGCTCCTGCCCCGCGACGCTCCGTGTCTCGGCCAGGAGGCGCTTCAGGGCAAGGAATCCCGAGTGGTACGCGTCGACCCAGCCGTAGACCTCGACCCGGTTGCAGGTGGAGAGGACGACGGCCTCGTCGATCCCGTCGAGGTCCTCGACGCGGCGGTACGCCTTGACGAGGTCGTCCTCGGTGAAGGAAAGGCGCTCGAGGAGGTCGATCGGGGCGCGTCGGAACGAGACACCGAGGGCGAGCACGGCCATGACCGGGGCATCCTATCGAGCGCCGGTCCCGAAGCGCCCGGGGGCGAACGGCTCCGGGTCGAACGGCGGCTCACCGCCGAGGAGCTGCCAGGCGACGAGCTGCGCCGTCCCGGCGCCGAGGATCACGCCCTCGGATCCGTGGCCCGTCGCGACCGTCAAGCCGTCCGCGACGCGCCCGACGAGCGGACGCTCGTCGGGCGTCATCGGCCGGATCCCCCACCAGGCCGAGCGCACCTCGGCCTCGGCGAGCGCCGGCACCAGCTCGATCGCGCCTCGCACGATCGTGGCCGGGACCCCGGCGTCCTCCGCCTCGGGCGAGATCGCCGGCTGACGAGAGGACCCCGCGATCACCGAGCCGTCCGTCGTGGGGTGGAGCAGCGTGGACGTCGCGGGGCCGACCTCGTCGAGGTCGCCCGCGCGGACGGCGCCGTCCTCCCCGCGCCCGGTCACGGTCTCCCACCCGGCGGACGCCACCAGGTGCCTCAGCACGTCCTCCGCTCCCTCGAGACGAACGAGCCAGCCGCGCACGCCCGAGATCGGCAGCCGCACTCCGACCGGATCGAGCAAGGCCGAGGACCAGGGACCGGCCGCGACGATCACCTCGTCGGCCTGGATCGGGCCGTCGTCCGTGATCACGCCGATGACCCGATCACCGCTCGCGATCAGCACACGCGCCGGAAGGTGATGCCGAACGGCTGCACCGCGATCCGCGGCCATCCGAGCCAGCGCCACGGTGAGCGCCGCCGGGGCGAGCCGATGGCCGTGCCCCACGAGCCAGCCGCCGAGCACGCCGGGAGCGAGCGCCGGCTCGAGCCGCAGGAGCTCCTCCGGCTCGAGCCGCTCCACGGGCACCCCCGCCGCGAGGTACGGCTCGTGCGCCTCCCCGCCGAGGCGGAGGGCCGCCTCGTCGAGGGCCGCCGCCACCAGGCCGATCGGCTCGGGATCGAGCCGATACGGCACGGGACTGTCCGGGGCGAGCTCGAGGTACCTCGCCAACGACGCGCGCGACATCGGCAGGTGGGCCGGATCGAGCGGCGTTACCCACAGGCCGTTGTTCCGGCCGGAGGCGCCGGCCGCGAGCTCCTCGCGCTCCAACAACGTGACCGACGCGCCCCGCTCGGCGAGCTCGAACGCGCACGCGGCGCCGATGATCCCTCCGCCCACCACGACGACGTCCGGCACGGCCCGGAGCCTAGCCGGGCTGCGCCGTGGCGGCGGTCAGGAAACCGTGAAGGCGGCGTGCATCCCCTGCGCGTAGTGGCCGGGGAGGTTGCAGATCAGGACATAGCTCCCCGCGTCGAGGTTCACCGTCAGCGACTGTTCGCTTCCACCTCCGACGTCCTCGATCTCGTCGACGACCTCCACCCCATCGGCACTCTCGTCGACGCCCTCGTCGTCGAGCGGAAGCTGATCCTCGGCGAGGTCGGTCTTGATGACGACGAACTCGTGGGACTGCTCCGCGTCGTTCGTGACGTCGAACGTGACGTCGCCGGCGGAAGCGCTGTTCTCGTCGGGTGTCACCGAGAAGTCGGCGAGGGTCACACCGACCCCGCCGCTGTCGCCCCCGCAGGCGCTGAGCAAGGTCAGGGCGCCGATCGACGCCACCGCGACCGCACGACGGACGTGCATGTCTTACCTCCTTCTTCACGAGGCATCTCGAAGCCTACCCCCGCGTTCCGAGCGGGAAACCGCTCGGCCTCGCAGGCCTCCGCTAGCATCGTGAGCGGAGACGTGGCTGAGTGGCCGAAAGCAGCCGCCTGCTAAGCGGTTAGGGGGGTAACACTCCCTCGGAGGTTCGAATCCTCCCGTCTCCGCCGATCCGGCCTCAGTGGTGGAAGCCGGCGTTCGACCGCCGTTCCTTCGGCATCGGCGCCTCGAGGCTGTCGAGGTAGCCGACGGAGTCACGCAAGTCGTCCATCAGCAGACCCACGAGGTCGTGCGAGACGCCGTTGCGGACGACGATCCGCATCACCGTCATGTCGTCGATATCGGCGGGCATCGGGTAGGCGGGCACCTGCCACCCGCGGGCCCGGAGCTTCTCCGAGAGGTCGTGGAGGTCCCACTTGTCCGTGTGGCCATCCGCCAGCGTCCACGTCACGAGCGGCATGTCGGAGCCGTCGGCCAGCACCTCGAAGGCGGGCATCTCCGCGATCTGTGCCGAAAAGCCCAGCGCGACGTCCTTGCACGCCTGTTGGACGCGCCGGTACCCCTCCCGGCCCAGGCGAAGGAAGTTGTAGTACTGGAGCAGCACCTGGGCGCCGGGCCGGGAGAAGTTCAGCGCCAGCGTCGGCATGTCGCCGCCCAGATAGCTCACGCGGAAGATCAGATCCTCGGGGAGGTACTCGGCCTTCGCCCACACCACCCAGCCGAGCCCCGGGTACACCAGCCCGAACTTATGTCCCGAGGTGCTGATCGAGTGCACGCGGGGCAGGCGGAAGTCCCACGTGAGGTCGGGGTCGAGGAAGGGGGCGATGAACGCGCCCGACGCGCCGTCGACGTGGAGCGGCACGTCCAGCCCCGTCCGTTCCTGCAGGTCGTCCAACGCCGAGGCCAGGTCCGCGATCGGCTCGTAGCGGCCGTCGTACGTGACGCCGAGGATCCCGACCACGCCGATCGTGTGGTCGTCGACCGCCTCGAGCATGCCCTCGGGCGTGAGGTACGGCCGCTCCTTGGTGATCGGGACGTAGCGAGGCTCGATCTCCCAGTAGTTCGCGAACTTCTCCCACACCACCTGGACGGAGCTGCTGAACACGATGTTCGGCGTGTCCACGGGTTCGTCCGCCTCCCGACGTCGTTGCTGCCAGCGGCGCTTGAACGCGAGGCCGGCGAGCATGCACGCCTCCGACGAGCCGATCGCGGACGTCCCGATCGTGGTCCGAGGCTCGGGCGAGTTCCAGAGGTCGGCCAGGATGTGGACGCATCGCTCCTCGATCGCCGCGGTCTGCGGGTATTCGTCCTTGTCGATCATGTTCTTGTCGAAGGCCTCGGCGTACAGGGCACTGGCCTGCGGCTCCATCCAGGTGGTGACGAACGTCGCCAGGTTCTGACGGGCGTTGCCGTCGAGGAAGATCTCGTCGTGGATCACCTGGTAGGCCGTCTCGGGCTGCATCTCGTCGTCCGGGATCCTCCAGCGGGGGACGCGTTGTTCCCCCTTCCGGGCGAACATCGGGTTGACCGAGAGGTGTTCGGAGGGCGCGCTCTTCCCGTGATCAGACATGAGGGAACCGTAGGCCATCGCCGCGTCGCGGCATCATCCGGTCGGGGTGAAATCGGCTACATCCGAGGCAGCGCGATCACGGTGACGAGCGTGAGGACGAGGAGTCCGATCGCCACGGCGTTGGCGCCGATCCGGATGTTCCGGATCGTGAACCGCTGGGCGACCGCGATCAGGAACAGGACGGACGCGAAGAGCACCGTGTCCCGGACGTACTTGTTCGCGATCTCCCGGGCCTCCGTGCCTCGATCGAAGAACGAAGACGCCTTCGCGTTCAGCCGTGCCGCCTCGGCGAGATGGGGGTTGTGGAAGCCGGGCATGTACCCCGGGCCGGGCGGAGCGTCAGGGTTCGAGAACGGGTCCGTCGCCAGCCAGTCCTCGAACGCAGTGCGGTAGTCGGGGGAGAAGCGCCCCTCGAGCTGGCGCTGGAGCTCCTCGTCGCCGGCCTCGCGCGCCTGGAGCCAGGCGGTGAACATCGACGCGTCGGCGACGAGCTGCTGTCCACCCAGGGTGCTCGCAGCGTCGGCGTGGAACCGCTCCGTCGAGGCGCGTCCGTAGAGGAACGCCTGGTGCCCTCCCCACGTGGTCCCCTGGAACCCGCTCCACGCCGTTGCGATCGCCACGAGCGAGAGGACGATCACCTCGACGATCTCGACCCGCTTCCTCCAGCTCTCGGACTCCTCCTCGTTCGGCATCGATCACAAGATGTTGATCGCGCGAGCGATCACGAGGATCGCGACGACCAACGACGCGGTCGACTGGAGCATCATCGTCATCTTCGCCCACAAGCGGACGGGCAGCGTGTCCGTCGGACTGAACGCGGTGGCGTTCGTGTAGGCGAGGTAGAGGTAGTCGGGATAGGTCGGTACCCACCCCTCGGGGACGAGCTCGGGGGTCGCGTTCTCGGGGAACGCGAAGCTCGGAGGCACGTCCGCACCGACCGCCCGCTCGGGGGGCCCGCCACGATCGATCTCCCAGTACCAGAGGCTGAAGACGATCACGTTGTTGAACCACACGGCAGCTCCCCGGCCGAGGAGATCGGTCGCGTTGATGCCGGGCAGTCCCTCGATGATGTCGTAGATCAGGACGACGATCGCCCCGAGCGTGGCCGCCGACATGACGGCGATAAGACCGATCGTGAGCCGGCGCGTGAAGCGGGCTCGGCTATCGACCCTCCCGGGGTCGACCACCACCAGGAACACGAGGAGGACGACCTCCAGGATCGGGAAGAGCCACCAGCCGGGGACCCGGCCGCGATGCGGGGTCCCCACCTGGAGGATCACCGCGGCGAGCACCGCCGCCGCCATCGGCCATCGGCGTTCCGCGTGGACCCCGGCGGCGCGAGGTGTCGAGTCGCCCTGCATCAGAGGTTCCCCTTTCGCTTGAGGGAGCGCATCGAGAGCACGCCCCAGGCGGGCGGGAGGTAGAAGGTGATGATCCGATACGCGATCGTCGCCGCGATCGCCTCCGACTGCGGGATCCCGACGCCGACCAGCAGCGTCGTCATCGCGGCCTCCGTGACCCCGATTCCGCCCGGGACGGGCATGATCCCGGAGAAGAGGCTCGTCATCGTGTTGACCAGCAGCAGCTCGGCCATCGTGGCGGACGCTCCGAACGCTTCGAGGCACAGGCCGAGGACCACCGCGAGCATCGCCTGCGCCACGAGGTTGCCCCCGAACAGCTGGAGGAGCTTCAGCGGGTCGCGGAGCACCCGCGCGGCCTGCTTCGCCTCTTGGAGGTGCGGGGTCACGTACCGACGCACCCGGGGGATGAACACGGCGATCACGGCGAGGATCAGGAGCACCGCGGCACCGATCAGGACGAGCCGGCCGTTGAACGTCACGTCGTTGTCGTTGAACGACAGGTCGAGCGACACCAGGTTGGCCAGGGCGATCACCGAGAGGATCACCGCCTGGATCACGAACCCCGAGACGCTGTCGATCGCGCCGATCGCCACGGCGCCGGCGGTGGGCACACCCGATCGCTGGAAGAAGCGGACGCTCACGGCGATCCTGGCGGCCGACGCCGGCACCGCGAGCGCGATGAATTGGATCGCGAACTGCAGTTGGAGCACCGGGCCGAAGCGCAGCGGCTGGATCGAGGCGCCGATCGTCGAGAACGCGCCGAAGACCTGTACGGAGGGAGAGAGCGCCAACGCCCCGACCAGCCAGGGCCAGTCCGCCGTGCCGAGCTCGTCGACGATCGTGTCGACGCCGACGCCGGCGAGGGTGGAGATCACGACCCAGGCCGCGACGCCGATCAGCGCGAGCTGGATCAGCGAGCCCCACGTCACCCGGCGGAGCGGGACCAGATCCGGCACCTCGCTCCCCGTGGCGGACGCGGTGGCCGTCCGGAGCGCGTCGAGGTCGAGGTCGGCGCTCTCGACGGCCGCGCGGGAGGCGCCGCTCAGGGCGGCCTCCTGCAGATAGGGCAGGAGATCGACCAGGGCCGCGGCGCCGAGCGCGTCCACCGCCACGGCGATCGCGCTTTCCGATCCGATCGCCAGGGCCGTGGTGACGAGCAACTGCGCCCGATCCGCCTGTACGTCGGCGTCCGACGCGAGCCCGGTGGCCCGTCCGAAGTCGCCGATCGCGAGTGCGCCGTCCCCCCTCACGAACAATCGCTCGGCGTCCAGCGAACCGTGAGCGACCCCCGCCTGGTGCATCCGGTCGACGCCCCGCCAGAGGTGCCGGAACATCGTGTCGGTCGCGGCGGTCGTCGCCGAGAGCGGTTCCCCCTCGGTCTCCACCACCAGGAGCGCGTCGCTCAGCACCGGCCCGGCCGCGACGACCGGGAGGACGGGGACGTCCGCCCGCTCGGCGAGCAG
>Ga0075418_10004899_pt1 | contig 15191 bp, 11 predicted proteins | sample SoiMetdeltSBSDD2_FD_81776 | JGI IMG/M metagenome (GOLD analysis project Ga0075418, IMG submission 81776) | Bulk soil microbial communities from a Populus tree surrounding site in Tennessee, USA - Soil MetaG P. deltoides SBSDD2 | ecosystem: Environmental > Terrestrial > Soil > Tree plantation...
CCTGTGGCAGGACGGCTGGAAGATCTCGTCAGTCCATGCTCCGCTATCGGGAACCGGCAACTTCGACAAGGACCAGTGGGAGCTGTACCACGTGGACAAGGATCGAAGCGAGTCGACGGACCTCGCCAAGGAAAACCCGAAGAAGGTCGAGGAGCTCGTGAAGGTCTGGTTCGAGGAAGCGGAGCGGAACAAGGTCCTGCCGCTCGACGATCGGAGTGCACCGGAACTCTTTGCAATCGAACGGCCCCAGGCCGAAGCCAAGCGGAACCGGTACGTCTACTACCCCGACACTGCCCCCGTGCCGGAAGGTGTGGCGGTCAACGTTCGCGGCAAGTCGTACAAGATTCTTGCCGACGTCGAAATCACGGATCCGAATGCGTCAGGCGTTATCTTCGCGCATGGATCGCGCTTCGGCGGGCACTCGCTGTTCCTCAAGAACAAGAGGCTGCATTACGTGTACAACTTCCTCGGCATCAAGCCGGAACAGAAGTTCATCTCCGGCGAGCTGAAGCCAGGCAAGCATGTCCTTGGTGTCGAGTTCACGCGCGAGGGCGCCGGCAAGTACAAGGAATCAACCGGTACGGCCAAGCTGTACGTGAACGACAAGGTCGTCGCGCAGGGCCCGATGCGAGCGCAGTTTGGCAAGTTCACGCTCGCGGGTGACGGTCTCTGCATCGGCCGCGACAGCGGTGACAACGTGAGCCAGGAATACAAGTCGCCGGCGACTTTCAAGGGCGGAACGATCCTTGGCGTTGGCATCGACGTCAGCGACGAGTCGTATCTCGATCTCGAGTTGGAAGCGGTTGGCGCCTTCGCACGTGACTAGATCCTTCGTGCGATAGCTTCGCCCGCACAACCTCCCGTAGTTTGCTCGGGCAACTACGGGAGGTTATTGATGGCAGAATGCTCTTCACATAGAAAGACTCAGAAAGTCCAGCCCACCGACGCAGACACCCCGGAATCGTTTCTTTTCTGGCCCGGCGGCGGCGCGCTGTTGTAGCTCTCGAACAGGTTGATGCTCCAATAGAGGTCGCCGACGATATCGCTCTTGAAGCTGGCATCCAGTTCGAGGCGTACTCGGCCCTCGCCCCTCAGCGCGTAGAACGACAGCGCCGATACATCGAGATTGGTCGATCGGCCATCAAACGTGAACCAGTCCCAAGTCAGGCCCGCCACGGCTTCGGCGACCTTCTCATCTTCGGCATCCTCATACTGCTCGCTCGTGAAGGCAGCGCCGACAGCGGCGCTGAGGACCGTCCGGTTGGACTGCTGCAAGATTCGCCGAATGCCACCGCCAATGACGGTGCGGAGCTCGAGGGCCAGCTCTTCGTTCTGTTGAAACTGCGAGAACCCCAGTGCCGACCACCGCGGATGAAGAAACCGCTCCGATTGGAGCGTCAAGCTGCTGCGGGTCTGGCGGTCGGCATCTTCCCGCGTGGTGAGCGCCGAGTCGGCCTCGAGACTCGACAACCATCGGCGGCTTCGATAGCTGACGCTGGTGTCGAAGGTCCATTGGGTCTGAACGTTGGCTTCGGTAAAGCTGAAGCCAGCATCAATCGATCCGTCGAGGCGATGCCAGAAGCTGCCCTTCAGCGGCGTGACGCGAACAACGCTCGTCGTGTCGAGCCGCACCGGGCCTGTGGACGTGACCACGACGATCGTCCTTGCATCGCCGCGCGCGAGCGACCCGAAGTAGCGCTGGCCGGAGCTCAACTCGACGTCGTAGTTCGCAGCGCTCGTGGCATGCGCCACATCGTCCCACTCGATTGCGATGGTGCCGATGCCATCGGTCTTGACGGTCAGCTTGCCGCGTTCGAGCTTGCGAATCTCGCACGTGACGCGATCGCCGTTGAGGAGCTCGATGATGTCGGTCTTGTCGGCAGCGAGGCAGGGAATCGCGAAACGAGCGACCAGGACGCCGGCGACGGCGAGGTGCCTGCGTCCGAGAAACATTGCCGCTCTTTCACCGCGGCGATCAGTTCGTCTTTTGCGATCCTGCGTTGCCGGTGGGTAACTGCTCGGGCAGCCGATCGAAGCCGACCAGCTTCCAGTTTCCGCCATCCTGACGGAAGTACGCGCGAACCGGCTGTTTCCACGTCGGATAGTTCGCACTGTCGGCGGCGATGTCAACGGCCACAAAGCCGCTCGAGGGCAGGCCAGCCGGCGCAGCGATCGTCGTCGTGTCGCTCTTCGTTTCCGATAGTGGTTTCGTCGCGCCGGTCGCGTTGTCGAACAGCATCCACGAAGCGCGGTAGGTCACCTGCCCATTTGACACGCCACCGCTGATCGCAGCGTTCTCGAACGTGAGACCCTTGGCGTCGAGCCGCGGGTTGACGATCGGGTTCACCTGCGTCAAATAAATGCTCTTGATCTTCTCTCGACGCTCAATCAGCACGTCGCCGAGATGCTTTTCCGCCGTAGGATGGCTGAACTGACCGGTACGGACGGCCGCGCGAATCAACTCGTCGGTGAAGGCCGCAATCTTGCGGGCCGCCCAGAACGCGTCGTCATCGCGCAGCTCCATGTAGGCGATCGTCGGCGTCTGCGGTCGCCAATTTCGTGGATCGAAGACCTTGCCCTCGAACTTCCCGACCGATGGGTACTCGACGTAGTCGACCGTTTGCCACGGGCTGAGGCCGAAACCCAAGGTAAAGAGTCGCTTGCGAGACGGCGGGCCTTCGTAAAAGTACTCGTAGCTCAGGTCCCACTCATGGAAGGCATTGCACATACCAAAGGTCGAGCCGACGTCCTGCAAGTAATGCTTGACGACCGCCTTGCCGTTCTCGGTCACGAGCGTATCGATCGAGTTCGCGGCTTTGAGGTCGGTGAGGTTGGTCCAGGCTCCAAACACGCGCAGCGCGCGCAGCTCTCGGCGATGCTCGTGCGGCACGAGATCGTTGGGATCATCGGGACGCGTCCCAGCGTATTGGTAGCCGCCGAGAATCTTGCCGGGCAGCAGCCGGCCGGCAATGATGCGGTACGTGCCGTCGGGGTTGCGGTGAACCTTTTCGAGAATGACGTCGATGTCGTCTTGCGTAAACCGCGTGCGCTTGCCGTTCGGCCGGCGAACCGTCGCTTTCGGATCGATCGTCGTCTTTCGCGGATCGAAGGTCGAAACGAATGATTCAACCTGGTTGTAGCCGAGGGCCCAGAAAATTTTGGTCGCAATCGACACGGCCGCCGTTGCGCCCTCCGGGAACTCCGGCGGATCGAACTCGATGAACCACGTCTCGCCTTTTGCGTCGACCGCTGTGAAGCCCGGGTGCGCGCCAGAGGTCTTTTCCCTGATCAGCACCCACTTCGACGGGTCCGGCGGCGCGCCGACATTCGGCCCGCGGGTGATCTCTTCCGTGGTGATGGTCCGGTTCCCAATACGGTTGGTAAACCAGCTCGAATCAGGCACCTCGTCAATGGTGTTGATGCTCTTCGCCCGAAGGCCGCTCGCCTGGTGACCCGACGCGACGAACAAGTTGTAGGCCAGCTCGTAGAACTGTGAACGTTCGTCGGGTTGCGCTTTCGAGGCATCTTGCGACTCAGGAGCACGCGAGATGGGGTCGTCGGAATAGAAGCGGGGTCCCTGCGTCGAAACGCCTTTCGCGACAAGGACGACTGCGCCGGCCGCCAGTATCAGGCGAATCGAACGACGTGCACGTCTTGAGAATGATGAAGTCGACATAAGAATCTCTAAAAGGAAGCCGACGACGCGAAAATGAGGGAGAAACTGTTCTCTCGACTCCGAGCGACCTCGATTCGCAGCGGCGTGGCAAACGGCCCGTGGAAGCGCATGCCTACGCCGTAGTTGTCTTTCAGGCCGTCGAGATCAAGATCCGATGTTCGCGCCGTCACTTTGCCCGCGTCGTAAAAGAACGCCAGGTCGAGATAGCGGTTGACCATAATCCGCCACTCCCCCTGCAGCAGCAGGCTGTTCTGATCGCGGAACCGCCAGCTGGCGTAGCCGCGCAGCGACGATCCGCCGCCGAGTGCCGGCAACATGAAGAAGGGAATCTGCTGATCGTCTTTTTCGGACGCATGCTGCATCCGGGCGCGGAACGAGAGCACCCACGTTTCGCGAAGGATTGGCAGGTGCGCGATGCCTTCGTACTCGGCAATGCGGAAGCCAAAGTTCCCGTCGGAATCGTTGTAATCGTGAAGCGTGGCCCCGACGTAGGCGCCGCGGCGGCTGTATCCCGGAGAAGTCCGCGAGTCGAGCCCGATGGTGCCCTGCGTGTGCAGGTAAGTCACTTTCGCCCCGAGCCCCGGCAAAGTCTCGGGCGTGTACCGTTCCTCGACCGATGGACTCGAGCCTTGACCCGGTTCCTGCGACCACTGCGAGAACTCGGCGCCGCCGCGCAGCATCAGCGCTCGGCGCGTGGGAAACACGGTGAGCAGACCCGACAGGTACGGCTGGTTAAACAGGTAGTTCGTGCGGTCGTCCTTTGACGTGTCCGTGCCAATACCGTAGAAGCCGACCTGGGTCGCCTCGCGCCAGCCTCCGAGCACCGAGAGATGGCCGCGCCGTTTGAACAACCGCGGCGCGATGAACTCGGCCTCCACCCGCTTATAGCCTGAGAACGTGTAACTGCCCCGCACGTCGACCGTGTTGTAGCCGCTCACATAGCTCCGGTACCCCAGGCCAAGCGTGAAGCCGCCGCCAGAGTAGGCGCTCTCGAAGAATGGGTGCCACCGCAGGCTGCCACCCTGAAGAACCGCGTCTAGCCGATCGAAGATCTGCTCCGCCTTGTTGTGTTCATACGGGTGCAGATCCTTCGCCTTGGCGGCCTGCTCCTCCTCGATGGCCGCCTCCCGCGTTGGCGCTTGCGTCGTCGGCGGCGGCGCGACCTTCGCTTGCGACGACTGCTGTTCGGTCGAAGTGCTCGTGACCTCGCTCGAGCTGGACGCCGGCACCTGTTCAGCGGAAACCGTCGAGGCGGCCCCCAGCGCGACGAGTACCAACAAGTTCAACAGGACATGACGGCGCACGGCTAACCAACCTTTCGAGAGCGACGCTCACGGATAAGCTAGCACGTTACGGTTCCGTCATGCACCTAGCTGAAGCGGCGCTACCATCGAAAACTGAAGAGCGACGCAGCTGAACGACTGGGGTCTGGTCGATTGGGATCCGCGACTTTGTACGAGTTCGGCACGCTTGCCCAGTCCGGGTACAACGTACCGCCGATGTAGAACCCCGGTACCCGTGTAGCGATCACTTTCGGCGTTGGCACCGATACTGGTTTCGTCGTGGACAGCGTGTAGATGCTGACGGGCGGGACTTTCCCAATCTTGTCGCTGGCGGGGACGTTCTCGGCAACGCCATCGCCGGTCACGTCGGCGCGAATCCAGTCGACATGCAACAGGCGGTGGTACGTGCGATCGGTAATCATTCCACGAATCTGTGCGTTGAAGCGGTCGACGAGGGATTGCGCGTCTGGAAAATCCCGCCGAATCGCGAGATAAAGAGGCCTAATCAGGAGCGGCGCGGAGCCTAACTGGAGCCGGCCCTGCGCTTCCTTCGGGTAGTTGTTGTTGATGTAGCTGACCACGAGCTCGTCCATCAGCGTGTAGTCGACTGCACGGCTGAGCAGCTGCGCGAGGCTGTCTTCCTCTTTATCGGTTCGCACGAATGTCGGCCCAGCGTTCTCGATGGCGTCGCCATACGAATAGCCTTCGACGATCGCGATCTTTTTTCCTTTCAACGCCGCAAACGACGTCGCGGAAACGTCCTCGCCGCGCCGGCCGACCAGGATCAGCCGGTTCTCGAGGTATGGCTGAGAGAAGATGAGTGCTTTTTCGCGCTCGGCATCCTTCCACGCCGCCCCGCTCCCATCGAAGCGCTTGCTGAGGAGCGACGACGTGAACTCGGGTGCGGCGACGATGGTGGTGGTCGAGCTGACGCCGACGCGGCCGAAAGCGGCTTCGACGAGATCGAGTGCAAATCGCGGCTTCCCGAGCTCGTTGGTGAACGGAGTCCACGCCGTCGATACCAGTCGCAAGGGGAGGCTTTGCGCGACGGCCAACGCGACGGCCCCAAGCAGGACCAGGACGACCACGAACACCCGGCTGAGACTCACCTGTTCTCTATCCGTCGACGCGCGCATGACCCGACCCTCCTGATCCTCGAGATCCTATTGTTATTGTTCCGCGTTCGCGAATCACGACCTTTTATGAGCGGCGGGCATGGTCCATTTGACAGTCTAATGTTGGCGGTGGTATTCCATTCGTATGTCTAATGAAGTTCGCCCGTCTTCGCCAGAGCCGCGACGCGGTCTTCAGCTGCGCGAATGGGTCTCACGGTTGTGGGGCACGCTGACGGGCGGACGCCGCGACGACGATATCCAGGAGGAGTTGCGGCTGCACATGGAGCTTGCGGCCGAAGAAGAACAACGGCGGGGCCTGCCGGCGGACGCGGCGATGCGAGCGGCGGCGATTGCGGGCGGCGGCCTGGCCCAGGCGATCGAGGTGCTCCGCGATCAGCGCGGGTTGCCGTGGCTCGAGGATCTCGCCGGGGATCTGCGCTACGGGTTTCGCGCGCTGGCGCGCAATCCGCTGTTCACCGCCGTTGCGCTCGTGACGCTGGCAATCGGCATCGGCGCGAATACGGCCATCTTCACGATCGTCAATGGCGTCATCCTGCAGCCGCTCAATTACGCCAAACCCGAGCAGCTGATGTACTTCAGTACGTACAATCCCGCATTCGACAGCGACTTTCCGCTTGCGCCGGCAGAGTACCTCGAGTTTCGTCAGCTGACTCGGTCCTTCGCGCACGTGGGCGCCTATACGGCGCGAGAGGTCAACCTGACGGCCGGCGATCGCCCGCTGCGCGTCCAGGCGGCGTTCGTCGATGCCGCCCTGCTCAACGCACTCGGTGTGAAGGCAGCGGAAGGACGTCTGTTTGCCACCGACGAAACGGAGGTCAGCGGGCCGTGGTTTCCCGGCTCTGAGCCTCCACCCGCTGCCGTCGTCATGCTGTCGCACGAGTTGTGGCAATCAGCGTTCGCTGGACAGCCAATCGTCGGCCAGCGAATCGACGTCGACGGCCGGCGCCGCGAGATCGTCGGCATCATTCCGCCCTCCACCGATCTCATGGATCTCGGGACCGACGTCTGGCTGCCGCTCGGCTTGAACCCGTCCACGCGGAACTTTCGCGGGTATCACATCCTCTCGGCGATCGGACGCCTGAGAAACGACGTCACGCCCCAAGCGGCGCAAGACGAGCTGAACAACCTGATCGCGAACTGGGGCGAACGTGTCGGGCTGAAGCTCGAGGATCACATCTTCACGCCTGCCGGCACGCGGTTCTCGCATGTCCTGCTGATGAGGCCCTTGCAAAACGCAGTCATCGGCGACGCGAGCCGATCGATCTGGCTGCTGCAGGCCGCGGTCGCGCTCGTCCTGATCATGGCGTGCGCGAATCTCGCCAATCTCCTGTTGGCGCGCGCCGAAACCCGGCGGCGCGAGTTCGCGATCCGCACGGCGCTCGGCGCGAGCGGCGGACGGTTGCTCCGTCAATCGATTGCTGAAGGCGTCCTGCTGTCGATTGGTGGCGGCCTGCTCGGCCTCGCCCTGGCACAAGACGGCGTTCACGCGCTCTTTCGCGCATATCCCACGAGCTTGCCCCGCACCGGCAACGTGTCGGTCGACGTGCCCGTCCTTCTCGTCACCCTGGCTGTCGCGATCGCCACCGGTGTGCTCTTCGGCTTGGTACCGTTCGCACGGACACGGGTGCGCAGCCTCGTCAACGCATTGAAGGAGGGAGGCGACCGGATCGGAGCTGGCCGGACCCGCCAACTGGCTCGCCGAAGTCTCGTCGTCGTGCAGGTCGCAGTGGCAGTGATGCTCGTGACCGGCGCGGCGCTGCTCGTGCGAACGATTTTCAACCTGACTTCCGTCGATGGCGGCTTCAACCGATCGCGCCTCGTCACGTTCTCGATATCGCTGCCCGAAGCCAGCGGGCTCGGCGGCCGGGCGCAGGCCTTTCAACGTGTCCTCGACGCGCTCCGCGCGCAGCCGGGCGTCCAAGGGGCAACGGCGATGTCCAGGCTGCCGCCGAACCAGCCGTACGATGGGGAAGACACGCAGATCGACAACTACGTTGCGCCGCCGCAGGGTCCGTACGAATCCGTGGACTACTACCAGTCGGTGATGTCCGACTACTTCGAGACGATGGGCATTCCGATCCTTCAGGGACGCGGATTCCGTCCTGCGGACGCGCTGGCGCCGGGCATGGTGGCAGTCGTGAACGAACGGCTCGTGAACACGTTCTGGCGCGGACTGAATCCGATCGGCCAGCGGATCCGGCCGGACTGGGGCGACTGGGTGCCGTGGTTCACGGTGATCGGCGTTGCCAAGGACGTCAAGCAGGCTGGCGTCGATCGCCCCGCGGGCACGGAGATGTATTTCTTCGTCGACCAAATGAGCCGGGCGCCAAGCCCGCTCGGACGGACGCCGGAAACGATCAACATCGTGTTGCGCACGACGTTGCCGGTCGCGAACCTCTCCGCTTCGATCGCGCGAACGGTCCACGACATCGATCCTTCGGTTCCTGTCGTCCGGCTGCGCGACATGGACGCCGTGTTCAGCGAATCAATCGTCCGGCGGCGCCTGCTGGCGCAGTTACTGAGCGGATTTGGCGTCCTTGCGCTGCTGCTGGCTGCGCTGGGCACCTACGGCGTGTTTTCTTACATGGTCTCGCAGCGGCGGCGAGAAGTTGGGATTCGGCTGGCGCTTGGTGCGGGCCGCTCGCGTATCGTCGCGCACATCATGAAGGAAGGACTTCAGCTCACAGCTGTCGGTGCGGCCGCCGGCCTCGCCGGCGCGCTGGCGGCCAACCATGTGATCGCATCGATGCTGTTCGGCGTACAGCCAACGGATCCAAAGACGATCGCGGCGGTCATCGTGGTTATCGCGGCCGTTGGTGCGCTGGCCTGCTGGCTGCCGGCGTTTCGTGCATCGCGAGTCGATCCGAACGTGGTGTTGAGAACCGACTAGGAGCTTCAAGCACCACCAAGTAGCAACGCTTTTCGAGCTCGATGGATAGCTCCGATCAGGAATTGCGCAGCGCAACCGCCGGGTCGATTCGAGCGACTCGCCGTGCCGGCCCGAGAATCGACAGCGCGGCCGCAACGCCGAGCACGATCGTGACCAGCACAAACGTCGTGACGTCGAGTGGCTGGACGCCGAACAGCAGCGTCTGAATCAGCCGGCCGCCAAGCGCCGCGAGCACCAGGCCAATCGCGGCACCGGTGCCTATCACCCAGGCGGCGTTCGCAATTACGAGCCGCATCACGTCGCCAGTTGTCGCGCCGAGTGCTCGACGGACACCAAAATCACGCACTTGCTGCTGAACTGTGTACGCCAGGATTCCGAACAGGCCGACCATCGCCAGCAGCAGCGCAAGCGCTGCAAACGCCGCCACCATCACCGCGCGGAAGCGATGACGCCCGGTGGCCGTCCAGGCGATGTCCTCGAGCGTGACGATGTCTCTCACGCTGACGAGTTGCTCTTTATCGATGCGCGAGATCGCTTCGCGGATCGACGGGACAAGTGCTTCGGCATCGCCTGACGTGGGTCGCACGACGAGAAATATGTCGTCCGAGAGATTCTGCGCCATCGGCACGTAGACCTGGACGAAGTCTTTCGGCTCGTCCGGACGCCCCTTGACCTGACGCGCGACGCCGACAATTTCGCGCACCTGCGGCTTCGACTGCGGCGATACCGCCGGTCGCAGCGACACCCGCTGGCCGATGGGCGATTTGCCGCGGAAGCTGCGCGCGAACGCCTCGTTCACGATGCAGACCGGCAAGCCGTCACCTCTATCTCTGGCATCGAACCCTCGTCCTGCGACGATCGGCAGATCGAGCGTCGAGAAATACGCGGGGCTGACGACCTGGTACTCGGTGATCGGACGCTCGTTGTCACCGAGCGGCGGTTCACCAACGATCTCAAATGAGAATCCGCCGGCGTCGAAGAAATCGAGCGGCAGCGCGTCGGCGTACGCAACGTCTTTGACGCCCGGCACGGCGCGGATCTCGGCCTCGACTTGATCGTAGAACTGCTGAAGCGCCTCGTCGGTTGGATATTTGGATCCCAACGGATCCAGCAGCATCGAGATCACGCTCTCGGCGCGGTACCCGCGATCGAATCCCTCGACCGCCATGAGCGTGCGAAGTAAGAGTCCGGCTCCGAACAGCAGCAACACCGCGAGCGCGACTTCACCGACGACCAACAAGGCGCGGGCCCGGCCACCGCCCGCGACAGTCCGGCTGTCCGAACCAATCGCCTCGGTCAGCGAGAAGCTCGTCGCGCGCCACGCTGGCATGACGCCGAACACGAGTCCGACGAGAAGCGCGGTCACCGCGCAGAAGGCGACGATGCGCGCGTCGAACGTCAGGGTCACCATCGGCGGCAGCAGGCCTTGGGGAATCAGCGATGGTGCGACCCAGAGGATCGCAGCGCCGATCAGGCTACCGAGCGCGCCGCCGATGACTGCAAGCACGACGCTTTCCGTCAACAACTGCCGGATGATCCGCCGGCGGCCGGCGCCGAGCGCGGAGCGGACCGCGAGCTCCCGCCGGCGCACGGTGGCCCGCGCGAGCAATAGGTTCGCCACGTTGGCGCAGCAGATTAGCAGCACGAAGCCCACCACGCCGAGAAACAGCATCGAGGTTCGGCGCAGATCGGTTCCGATCATCGAATCGTGGAGCTTCTCGAGCCTCACGCCGCGACCGGCATTGGTCTGCGGATACTCTCGAGCGAGGCCTGCGGCAACCGCGCCAATGTCCGCTTCGGCTGCCTTGATTGAGACATCGGGCCTCACGCGTCCTACGACCTGGAGGGCGTAAGCGCTCCTCGCGCGCGGCGGCAGGTTCGTGATGGGCCGCATCGCCCACATGCTGCTCTGACCAATCAACTGGAAGCCGCTGGGAACGATGCCGACGACGGTCCACATGGAGCCGTCGAGGCGCAGCTCGCGGCCGATCAGGCTGGGATCGGAATTGAAGCGCGTGCGCCACAGCGCCTCGCTGATCACGACCACGTTCGCGCGCTTGACATCATCCTCTTGACTAAATGTCCGGCCGGCGATTGGTGTGACGCCAAGCACGTCGAAGATTCCGGCGGTGACCCACTGCCGGGAAACCGTTTCGGCGTTGCCGTCCGCACCCGCCATCACCATGCCGCCAACGGTTGGCGTGAACCCCGCGATCTTTTCGAACGTCCGACCCCGGGTGTGCCAGTCGAGCATGTTGAGGGGCGACACGTAGCTCCGCGGGGTCTTTTCCGTGGTCTCCCACATCGCGACGAGCTGATCGGGTTGGCCGAAAGGCAACGGCCGCAGCAGCGTCGCGTCGACAAGCGCGAAGATCGCGCTGTTCGCGCCGATGCCGAGCGCCAGTGTCAGCGTCGCGACCAGCGTGAACGCCGGCGCGCCGGCCAATTGTCGAACGGCGAATCGCAAATCCTGACGAAGCTCATCGAACCACTGTGTCACTCGCATGTCACGATCTCTCTTTCGTCCAAGATCCGTCATCGTGCGTTTCAAGCGCTCAACGTCCCCGAGCCGACTGAGCGCCCACTCACGAGCGGCCTTCGGGTCCATTCCTCGCGCGATGAGTTCCCGCGTGCCCATCTCGACGTGCAGCGCGAGCTCCTCGTCAATCTCCTGATCGACCGGGATTCGCCAGAGCCACGACCGCAGCGATCGCTTCATGTGGACAGCAAGACTTTGGAGACGCCAGCCGAAAAGCGGCGCCACATCGCCGTCTCGGCCGCGAGCTGATCGCGGCCGGCATCGGTTAGGCGGTATAGCTTGGCGCGGCGGCCAAGCTCTGAGGTCCCCCATTCGGCTTCGAGCCACCCTCGCCGCTCGAGGCGATAGAGCGCCGGATAGAGCGACCCCTCTTCCACGAGGACGGCGTCCCCGGAGGTCTCCTCTATGTAGCGCCCGATTGCGTACCCGTGATTGGGACCGCGCGCTAACGTCTTGAGGATCAAGGCATCTAGCGCGCCGTGGAGGAGCGCATTTGACGGTTTGGACATCGGGTGTTGGTTGCCCCTATTACCCAGATATTCTGGGTAATCACACCCTTTGACGAACGGAACCGCCGGGAAGTTTACCGGCTATGCGTCGTACGAGGCTTCGACGGAAAACCGGCGGACGGATGCGAGGATGTCTTCAGGGCTCGAAGGCTTCTTCAAGACCCCGACGAAGAATCTCGTGAACGGCGGCTCGTAGAACTCGGGCTTTGCCGTATAGGCGATCACGTTGACGGCCTGCGTGACCTGACTCGCCTTCAACACGCGCGCGGCCTCAATCCCGTTGAGGACCGGCATCGAGAGATCCATGAGGATCACCGAGGGACGGGAGTAGTGGGCGACGATCAACGCCTCGAGCCCGTTGTTCGCGGTGATCGCTTCGTACCCGGAATTCTCGAGGAGGATCGCAACCATCTCGAGATTGTCAGGTGAATCATCGACGACGAGCACGCGGGGCCGTCCCGATTCATTGACTTGCGGGACATTCCCGATGAGCCTCGCCAGCAAGCTATTGGCGACGACGCGCTGTAACTTGGCCTCGGCACAGATCCCGCGGATAGCACTCGCGACGCTCCCGCGTTCGCCATCCAGGCTGTTCACGAGCGCGACAAGGCGGTCTTCGAGATCGAGAGCGCGTGCGGCAACGTTCTCCGCATCACTCAGAACTTGTCCGAAGCCGTGACTATCGAACGCGAAAGCCATAGATCGTCCAGTTGCTAAATCGTTCTCTTGAGTTGCGACGCCGGCCGACATCGCACTCGCCCGCCCCGAGGACCGGGGACGGCGTCAGCGTCACGGGAGAGTAACACATTCCAATAATCTCCAAGCCATCTGTAGTTTGAAAGCAAAGTGTCTGCCGTCGACATTGCTCGTCGAATCTCGACAGACAGATCTGATACGGCTGTGCTTGGATGCTTCGGTTCTTGCACTACCGCAATGGAGGAGGTCGCGTGGTCCTTGGACGGACAGCCAACGATGTACTTCGGGAACTTGCTCGAGCGGACCGAAGCGTTTTCGATCAACTCGTGAACGATCTGGAAGTGCATCCGCTGCAGCGCGGGGGCGTGCTCGGCACGCCTCACATCACTGCCGAGTCGGTCTACTTTGTCGAGTCAGGCATCGTCGCGCTGGTTGCCAGCACCAAGAATGGCAGCTCGGTCGAGGTTGGACTGATCGGCCGGGAAGGCGTGGCAGGCGTCGCGGATGCGCTAGGAAATCAGCCGCTGCCCTATCGGCTTGTCGTCCAGCTGCCAGGCATCGCGTATCGCGCGCCCAAGGACGTCATTCGCGAGCACATCTTTTCGTGCAGCGCCTTGCATGAGTTGCTGATGGACTACTCGCAGCGCGTCATGCACCAGCTGGCGCAGTCAGCCTTGTGCAATCGGTTCCACACCTCGGTTCAACGGCTCGCGCGCTGGCTCCTACTCACCGCGGAACGCGCCGACACCAATCGATTCGAGCTGACTCACGAGTTCGTGGCGCAGATGGTGGGGGCGCCGCGCTCTGCCGTAAGCGAGTCGGCCGCGGTGCTGCGCGACAAAGGCATCATCGACTATCGGCGCGGCGTGATCACGATCCGCAATGCGCAGCGGCTCCGCAAGGTCGCCTGCGAATGTTTCGATGCCGTCTCGCGGTCGAACGGCCATCCCAGCCGAAGAAAGAACTAGGCGATCTTCTACTGTGCTCCTCTCCTTGCATAGCACCAACGATCAATAGCGCGTCCGGCATCGCGTTGGTATTGATCGACATAAGTCTCGAGTCTCGGGGTTCGGGACTCCGGACTCGTCAGGAGGAGTGCAATGATGTGGCGCGGACTCATCAGTAATGTGATTGTCGCTCTCGGAATGCTTGCCGGTGCAGCGGACGCTCGTGCTCAAAGCCAGGCAGGTGGATCGCCATGGGCGGTGGACTTCGGATTCGGGATCGATATCAGCGTGAACGGCAACGTGAACTCGGGCGCGATCGGCGTCCTGCAAGGCCAGGCCGCCGCGATTCTGCCCAACCCATATGGCGAGGTTTACGGTACAGGCATCCAACTCCGGATTGGCGCCGGCTACGCGCTGAACGAACAGTCCGAGCTTCGTGGCATGTTCACGTTCCAGTCGGCGGACGCAGATCTCGTGCGTCTCGGCGATCTCGGCCCGTCAAGCCTCTACGCCCAATTCACCGACTATCAAAACCTCTCGCTCGATTTCGGATATCGGCGATACGTGCCCATTGAAGTTCGCAATCTGCGCGTCTATGGCGAGGGCACCATCGGCATTGGATTCATCGACAGCATCGACGTGCAGTTGGCCGCGCCCCAGTCGAATCTGGTCTTCACCTCGACGGATTTTTACGATCAGACCGCAGCGTTCACCTGGGGTGTCAACGCCGGCGCCTTGTTCCGCCTGACCGACAGAATCGATCTGAACGGCCAGATTGGCCTCAGGCACGTCAGCGGCTTGTCGGAAGTCGATCAGCTGGTCGGAACCGGGCTCGAAAGCATCAACGACGACAGCGGCCGCCTGACGTTTCCGATCGTCGTCGGTCTGCGCGTCCGCTTCTAACGTGCGCGCCGTGGCGCGACAGCGCGACGGTGAGCTCACGCCGGCTTGTACCACACGACGACGTTGCCGTTCGTGAACTTCTGCGTTTGAGTGAGTGAGAGGGGCATCGTCGTCCGGACGGTGTCGAACAGCGTGCGCCCGCGTCCCAAAACGATCGGGTTCACGACGATCTGATACTCATCGACCAAACGCGCTTCGGTGAGCTGCGACACGATGCTGCCGCTGCCGAGGATCGCGATATCGGGTCCGGGTCGCCGTTTGAGGCGGGCGGTCTCGGCGACGAGATCGCCGTGGACGAGCGTCGTGTTCTGCCACCCGGCGCGATCGAGCGTTCGCGAAAACACGATTTTTCGCATCCGGTTCATGCCGGCTGCGACCGTAGGCAGCATCGCCGCGGCCTGCGGCGTTGGCCAGAACGCCGCCATCATTTCGTACGTCACACGGCCGAACAGCAATTCGCCATCGCCGCTGGCATTGCTGCTCATGAACGCATTCCACTCCTCGTCTTGCCTGTGCGCCCAGCTCATGTCGTTCTTGGCGTCGGTGAAAAAGCCGTCCACGGACACATGCTCGAAAACAAGTATCTTTCGCATCGATGACCTCGCTCGTTCG
>Ga0075418_10004900_pt1 | contig 15182 bp, 10 predicted proteins | sample SoiMetdeltSBSDD2_FD_81776 | JGI IMG/M metagenome (GOLD analysis project Ga0075418, IMG submission 81776) | Bulk soil microbial communities from a Populus tree surrounding site in Tennessee, USA - Soil MetaG P. deltoides SBSDD2 | ecosystem: Environmental > Terrestrial > Soil > Tree plantation...
GCATCGGACTACACCGACGATGTCCGCTTTGGCCCCGAAATCCTCAAGAACTTCGCCGAGACCTATCGCAAGCTGCGCAACACATTGCGCTGGATGCTGGGCTCGCTCGCGCATTTCCGCGCCGAGGACCGCGTCGCGCTCGCCGACATGCCGGAGCTCGAGCGGCTCATGCTGCACCGGCTGACCGAGCTCGACACCCACATCCGCAAGGCGTACGCCGAGTACGACTACAAGCGCGTGGTGGCGTTGCTGACCCAGTTCATGAACACCGACCTGTCGGCATTTTACTTCGACATCCGCAAGGATGCGCTCTACTGCGATGCGATTTCTTCCGGCAAGCGCAAGGCGGCGCTGGAAACTATCGAGCAGATCTTCCGCTGCACCTGCCTGTGGCTTGCTCCGCTGATGTGCTTTACGGCCGAGGAGGCGTGGCTGGCACGCTATCCGTCCGAGACGGCCTCCGTGCATGTCGAGACGTTCCCGAAACTGCCGGCGTCCTGGCGCGACGATGCGCTGGCGCAGGAGTGGGAGCAGATCAAGCGTGTGCGCCGCGTCGTCACCGGGGCGCTGGAGATCGAGCGGGCCAACAAGAAGATCGGCTCGTCGCTGGAGGCGGCGCCGCAGGTGTTCATCGACGACGATGAGCTGATGGCCGCGCTCGAGGATGTCGATTTCGCGGAAGTGTGCATCACCTCGGGTGTGGAGATCATTGCGGGCGAGGCCCCAAACGGCGCGTTCAAACTGCCCGATGTGCCAAACGTCGGCGTGGTGCCGAAGCGTGCCCAAGGCAAGAAGTGCGCGCGCTCCTGGCGCATCACCAAGGACGTCGGCAGCGATCCTGCTTTCCCGGACCTGTCCGCGCGGGATGCGGCGGCTGTGCGCGAGTTCGATGCGCAGAAGGGAGCGATGCGGTGACCATCGCGGCCAGATGCGCTTTGGCCTCCTCCTGGAAAGGGGCGGGCGGCGCGCCATCACTTCGCTCCTTCGAGCGTTGCCGTGCTGTCGGCGGATTGCCAGGCCAGGGGCTAGATGATCCTGGCGCGGCGGGTGGGGGTGTCGTGACCTGGAAGGCCATCGCACTCGGCGCGCCTGGTGCATGCTACGATGTCTCGATGCGGCGCGCGCAAAGTGCGTGGTATTCCGTCCTCCCCCCTGCAGCGGGAGGGAAACGACCGGGCGCAAGCGATCGATGACCACTCCGCACAAATCCTGGCTATACGGCCCGTACTCACAGCTCGGCTACACCATCATGGTGCTGACCCTGGCCTTCGACCAGGCGCACAAGTGGTGGATGCTGCTGATCTATCGCATCCAGGATCGCGGCCGCGTCACGGTCACGCCGTTCCTGGACCTGGTGTACGTGAAGAACACCGGCGTCAGCTACGGCATGTTCCTGCAGGAAAGCCAGGAGGGCCAATGGCTGCTGGCCGGTTTTGCCGTGCTGGCGACGCTTGCCATGGCCATCTGGCTGGCGCGCGGCGTCACCGACAAGTTGGTGGCGGTGAGCCTCGGGCTGATCATGGGAGGGGCGCTGGGCAATGCCATCGACCGCATCGTCATCGGGGGCGTGGCCGACTTCTTCTCTCTGCACGCCTTCGGCTATTATTGGTACGTGTTCAATATGGCCGACGTGGCGATTGTTGCCGGCGTTGTGGGCCTTCTATATGATTCGCTTGCGCCGAGTCGTAATCGTGCCCCAAAATCAACGTAGTTGATTGGAATGTATGAGACTTCGGCTCAGCTTGCCCGGCGGGCCCGGGGGATGAAACGATGACGGGATGGCAGCTACGCGTTGTGCATCTGGCTTCGACCGTCGCGTTCGCAGCGACGCTCGTTCTTGGCGGGTGTTCGGACGGCCTTGAGGTTAACGGCAAGCTGTTCGACTGGATGGGCATCAGCACGTCTGCTCTGGAGCAGTCCAAGCGCGAGCCGCAGGTTGCAGCGCGCGCCCCCCTCGTGCTGCCGCCCAACTCCAACCGGCTGCCGGCGCCTGGCTCCGAACAGGAGCAGGACCCGACGAACATCGCTGCCTTGAACGACCCTGATCGCAAGAAGGCGGCCGCGGCCAAGGAGCGCGAGCGCTTGCATCTGGCCTACTGCCGCGGCGAGATCCAGTGGAAAGACAAGGTCTACAAGGCGGATGACTCGTCGGGCAATCGCAGCCCCTACGGAGCCTGCCCGACCCTGCTGGGCGACACGCTGAGCAACGTGAACAAGCCGTAGCCCTCTGCACCTGCAAAGAGGGGCAGCGATCCACCTGCGTCAGGGTTTGTGATAGGTGACCCTGCGCGGTTCACCGCCCAGCCGGCCTTATTTTTTGGAACGTTCCAGTCCGCAACGACGTTTCGCCAGATGATCGAGGCCCGCACAGCGATAGCTAGTGCCTCGCTTGGCCCCGCGGAACTGAGCACCTTGCTGCAAGCCTTCGACGAGGCTTGGCAACAGGTGGCCTACGGCTTCACAGCCCCCTGGAGGCCAAGGCCGCGCGGCTCAAGATGGCGAATGCCGTACTTGCCCAGGCCAAACACGGCGTCATTTTCGGTAGGCTGAAGCAGGCCGCGCTGGATGTCATTGCTGATCGCTTGCGAACGCCGCACGAGGTGGAGCTTGATCGAGCGCTGGATCTGATCAACGAAGCCAAAGAGCGCGTTGCCGTCCAGCGTGACCGTGTTAACGAACAAATACGCCTTGGGCAGAACAGTGAGCTTTCCCGACAACTGCTGCGGAGTTTTGAGCTCACCCTTGGCCTGATGGTTCGCCACAGCAAAATCATCGAGAAAGAGGTGAAGCGTGAGGAGGCTGACCCAGCGTGACCGGCGGTATGGCCTGAACGAAACGCCCCACCTGCAGGACGGGGTCCGAGGCGCTTCCCTTGGCGGCTACCCCGAAGAGGTTACGACGCTCAACTCGAGACGTCGAAGGAACGGGGATTGTTTGCCACCACGACGAGGTGGCAGGGCGGGAGTGAACGCCCTCGGCATGCGTGAACCTTGGCTGCCCGCGCTCGAATGTCGCGGGCGAGGCTGCGCTCTGGGACAATTTCGCCCGCACGACCTTGCTGCACGGCAGCTGCTTGCCCATTCGGCGGTCGATAGTGGGCACGATACATCGTAGCGCGCCCGCGTGCCGCTAGGGCGCCACTATCCCACACTCTCATGCGACTGCAGATTGGGCTGAGCAGGCCGGCCTCGGTGAGCAGCTTCCGATTGGCCCTGGTCTTGCGTCAGTTGTCCTCTCACCTTCAGGGATGGCGAGTTTGAGGGTTTGCGAATGCGCATGACAGGGTCCTCTTGCGCCGCGGTGATACAGTCGGCACACAACGGGTGTGCACCAAACTGACGTACCCAGCGGTTGCGAGAGGCCCGCAAAAGGCCAGCATAAGTGCCTGTCAGGCTTCGCGGAATCGTCTCGCGATGCCGCGCTAACCTTGGGTGAAGGAAGTGTGAAACATTGCTCCCTTGTCATTTGACTTCGTGGCCCCGAACGCCGGACAAGGACTTTCTGCGGTTTCGGTGCGCAGTGGACGCAAGCGTGCCGCATTTCTTGCCCCGCATTCGATGGGCTCGCGCCGTCAGGGACGGCTGTATGTCGCTCGCGCACAGGAACGATCATGCGTATCCATGCTAGGCAGCTGCTTCTTCTCCTTCTTGCACTCGGAACAATGATGTTCACGCAATCCTTCGCATCCCTCAACGCCAAGCCGATCGCCACTCGCGTCAGCGAGTACAAGCTCGCCAACGGTCTGCAGCTGATCGTCGTGCCGGACAATCGCGCGCCGGTCGTGACCCACTACGTGTGGTATCGCGTGGGTGCTGCCGACGAGCCGGCCGGCGTGTCGGGCATCGCCCATTTCCTCGAACACCTGATGTTCAAGTCGACCGAGAAGCTGACATCGGGCGAGTTCTCCAAGACCATCTCGCGGCTCGGCGGCCAGGACAACGCCTTCACCACGCACGACTACACCGGCTACTTCCAGCGCATCTCCAAGGACCGGCTCAAAACGGTGATGGAGATGGAGGCCGACCGCATGGTCAACCTCAAGCTCGACCCGAAGGACGTGGAGACCGAGCGCGAGGTGATCCTCGAGGAGCGCCGCTCGCGCACCGAGAACAATCCTTCCAGCATCCTGTCCGAGCAGATGTCGGCGGCGCTGTACCAGAACCATCCCTACCGCATCCCGATCATCGGCTGGATGCATGAGATGAAGAAGCTCTCGCGCGAGGATGCGCTCGACTTCTACAAGCGCTTCTACGCGCCCAACAATGCCATCGTGGTGGTGACCGGCGACGTCGTGCCGGAACAAGTGAAGTCGGTGGCCGAGGCCGTCTACGGCGGTCTCAAGCCCAACGACGCCATCAAGCCGCGCCAGCGTGCCCAGGAGCCCGAGCATCGCGCTCCGCGCCGCGTGGAGCTGAAGGACCCGCGTGCCGGCAATGCCTCCATTCGCCGGTTCTATCTGGCGCCGAGCCACGCCAAGGCCGACAAGGGCGACGCCGAGGCGCTCTACGTGCTGATGAAAATCGCCGGCAGCGGCAGCACCAGCCGCCTCTATCAGAAGTTGGTTGCTGAGGAGAAGATCGCCGCCGGTGCCGGTGGCTGGTACTCTGGCGGCGGCCTCGACAGCGGCTCGATCGGCGTATATGCGACGGCGGCACAGGGTGTCGGCCTCGACAAGGTCGAACAGTCGATCGACGCGGTGCTGCACGAGTTGCGCGAGAAGGCCGTCAACCCCGACGAGCTGGAGCGCGCCAAGAAGGCCTTCATCGCCGAGTTCATCTACGAGTCGGACAGCCAGGCTTCGCTGGCGCGCCGGTACGGTGAGGGCATCATCGTCGGCCTTACGATCGACGAGATCAACAACTGGCCGGTAACGGTGTCCAAGGTGACGGCCGACGATGTGAAGCGGGTGGCAAACAAGTATCTGGATATCCGCCACTCGGTGACCGGTACGTTGATTCCGACCCAGCCGAGCGCGGAAAGCGAAACCACCAAGTCCGCTCCGGCGAAGAAGTCCTAGGTAGGGGAGATCACCTTGACCTGTTCCCGCTTCCGGCCGACAGCAATCGGCCTGCGTCTTGAAGCCTGCCTCTTCGCAGCTCTGCTTGTGGCCGCGCTTCTCATCCCATTCAGCAAGGCACAAGCTATGAAGATCCAAGAGGTCAAGAGTCCGGGTGGCATCACGGCGTGGCTCGTGGAAGAGCACAGCGTGCCGCTGATCGCGCTGCGCTATGCCTTCGATGGCGGCAACGCGCAGGATCCGGCCGGCAAGGAGGGCCTCGCCAACTTCCTGGCCTCCATGCTCGACGAAGGCGCCGGCGATCTCAACGCCAAGCAGTTTCAGGAGCGCATGGAGGAGATCGCCATGCGCATGGCCTTCGACGACGCACGCGATGCCTTCTACGGCAGCTTCGAGACGCTGACCGAGAACCGCGACAAAGCCGTGGCGCTGCTCTCGCTGGCGCTCAATAAGCCGCGCTTCGACAGCGATGCCGTGGACCGCATTCGCGGCCAGCTGGTGGCGGGGTTGATCCATGCCGCGCGCGATCCCGACCGAGTCGCTTCCGAGACCTGGGCGGCGACGGCGTTCGCCGGCCATCCGTACGGCCGTCCCGCCAACGGCACCCAAGAATCGATCAAGACGATCGTGCGCGAGGATCTGGCGGCTCTGCGCACGCGCATGTTCGCCAAGGACACGTTGCGCGTGGTGGCGGTGGGCGATATCGACGCCGCGACCTTGGCCAGCATGCTCGACCAGATTTTTGGCGGGCTGCCCGAGAAGGCCAAGCTTACTCCCGTTGCCCAGGTGAGCCCCAAGGCCACCGAGAAAATGAAAGTGGTCGAGATGGCCGTGCCGCAGTCGGTGGCCCGCTTCGGCCTGCCGGCCATGCCGCGCAAGGACAAGGATTTCCTGCCTGCGTTCGTGCTCAATCAGATCCTTGGCGGTGGCGTGATGTCGTCGCGGCTGTGGGAGGAGGTGCGCGAGAAGCGCGGGCTCGCCTATTCGGTGTACACCTCCGTGCAGCCGTTCAAGCATACCTCGGTGTTCGCCGGTGGCGTCGCCACCAAGAACGAGGAGATCGGCCAGTCGCTCGACGTCATCAACTCCGAGCTGAAGCGCATTGCCGCCGAGGGGCCGACCGCGACGGAGCTTGCCAACGCCAAGAGCTACCTGGTCGGCTCGTTCGCGCTGCGGTTCGATACGAACGCCAAGATCGCCAACCAGCTGCTCTGGATTCTGCAGGAAGACCTGGGCAAAGACTACGTGGATCGCCGCAACGGCGAGATCGAGGCGGTCACGCTCGACCAGGTGAAGGCCGTCGCCAAGCGGCTGTTCGCGGACCAGGAGCTGATCACCACCATCGTCGGCAAGCCCAAGGGCCTGGCGCCGCGCGGGTAATTGTCATCCCGGACTTCGCGTCGGGCGCATGTCCGGCATCCAGCACGCGGGTAGTGACCCCGGGATGACAGTGGCGTGGATTCGCGCTAGGCGTCGGGCATGAGCACGACGATTGCCGAGCGGGCCGGCGCGGCCCCCTACTCCCATTCGATTGCCGGCTGCCTCGACGGCGCGATCGGCAAACACGGCCTAAGCCAGGACGAGCTGACGCTCTGGATCGAGCGGCTGGCTCCCGCTCTCGACGCCTTGCAAGGCGACTATCGCGAGCGGCGCCTGCCGCTGCTGCGCATCGCCGAGGACGAGGCGGACATCGTCGCGGCCGAAGCGGCGCTCGCCAGGCTCAGCGCCGGCGCGAAGGCCATCATCTTCTTCGGCACTGGCGGCTCCAGTCTTGGCGGCCAGACGCTGGCGCAGCTCGGCGGCTGGAACATCCCGGGCCTCGCCGACGAAGCGCAGCGAAACCGTCCACGCACGCGCTTCTACGACAATCTTGATCCCGTCACGCTCGAATCGGCGCTCGGCACGTTCGACATCGCCACCGCGCGCTTTGTCGTCACCTCCAAGTCGGGTGGCACGCCCGAGACGCTTGCGCAGACACTCGCGGCCATGTCGGCGGTGCGGGCGGCAGGGCTGGAGGCGCGCATCCCCGAGCTGTTCCTGGGCATCACCGAACCGCGCGCTGCCGGCAAGGCTAACGGTCTGCGCGACCTGTTTGAAGGTCTCGGTATCCCGGTGCTGGAGCACAACCCGGGAATCGGCGGTCGCTTCTCGGGGCTGACCAACGTCGGCTTGCTGCCGGCCCTGGCGCGCGGCCTCGATGTGCGCGCCGTGCGAGCAGGCGCCCGCAGCGTGGTGGACGCGATGTTGGCGGCCGACACGCCCCTCGCCTTCCCGCCGGCGGTCGGCGCGGCGCTGGCTGTGGCGCTGGCGCGCGAGCGCGGCATACGCACGCACGTGATGATGCCCTACACCGATCGCCTCGGGCGCTTCTCGCACTGGTTCGTGCAGCTGTGGGCGGAGAGCCTCGGCAAGGACGGCCAGGGCACGGCGCCGATTGCCTGCGTCGGGCCGCTCGACCAGCACAGTCAACTGCAGTTATTCATGGCTGGGCCGCGCGAGCATCTGATCACCATCGTGCGCCTGCCGAGCGCGGGCGTCGGCCCGAAGCTGCCGACCGATCTGGCGGGCAAGGCGGGCGTGGGCTTTCTGGCTGGCAAGACGGTCGGGGACCTGGTGGCGGCGCAGACGCATGCCGTGCCCGAGGCGCTGGGCCGCGCTGGCCGCCCGGTGCGCACCTTCGATCTCGACCGGCTCGACGAGGCGTCCCTGGGCGCGCTGATGATGCATTGCATGCTGGAGACGATTCTGGCTGCGCGCCTGATGGGCGTCGACCCGTTCGACCAGCCGGCGGTGGAACTCGCCAAGGTGATCACGCGCGAGCGCGTCACCCAGGGTTAGGGCGGACGGCCGCGGGCAAGTCTACCTGCCGACGCGAACGCCGCCGCCGATGACGCCGCCACCGCTCCCCGGCCGATGCCGATCCCTCCGCTGGCAGAGCCGCCGACCGATCCACCGAGGTCGGGCAGCGACGGGCGGACGTCGACGCGATCGCCTGTGTCGAAGCGCGGCGCGTCCCGCTCCGGCAGGCTGGTGCGCAGGTCGGCACGCGCGGCCACGCTTGGCTGATAGATCGTGACGCGGCCCACCGTGCGCATGCCGACGTCGGGCCGAGTCTGACCATGCACGACGACCGCCGGCGCGATGCGCACCTTAGCCGCTGCCGAGACCTGGGTCACGTCGACGCCGCGGTTGACGATCCGGCCATTGAGCGCGGCATAGTTGCCGACGCGCGCCGTCGCCGCCAGCATGGCTTGGTTGCGCGCTGGCGGCACGCGTCGGGCCCTGATGTTGCCACGGGCAAAATCGGCCTCGCCGACGAACACCCAGCTCGGCTGATAGCGGGGCGCCGAGATGTCGGCGCCCACATAGACGACCGTGCCGCGGCGCCACGTCGCTTCGGGCGGCATCGGCGCCCATCCGACATAGCCGCCTCCATAACGCCACTCGACCCAGGCCGGTCCCCATGCGTCGTCGGGCGCCCAGACCCAGCCATATTCCGCAGTGTAAACCCAGCGGCCGTAGTGATACGTGGCCCAGCCCCACGGCTCATCTGTTTCCCAATACCAGCCGTATTCCTCCGTGTACACCCATTGGCCGGACACGTAAGGCTGCCAGCTTGCATCGCGGCTGGCCGGATACCAGACCATGCCGTAGTAAGGGTGGCGCACCCATTGGCCCTATGCGGCGAGATCGTCGTAGAAGAACTCTATGGCGACGGGGTTGTCTGCTCGTGCTCGGTCGAGCGCCGCTGGACCGACCAGGATCAGGGCCGCGACGGCAAGGCGTAGCAGCGCGCGCACCACAACGATCAGGCCACCCGTGTACGTTCACACCTCCCCGCCAGGCTGCGCGCCAGTCACGCTCAAGTTTGCGCGATTCGCAGCAGGACAAATGCTGTCCTTGCGAGTTTGCAGGAATTAGGGCCGCGCCCAGAGTGACCAGGTTCCCGCGCGTTAAGAGAACGCGCGGGTCAGGCTTTTGCACAGGGCCAGGCCCGCGTGGGCGGCCTGGCCCTGCGCCCTTAGATGTCGGGCATGCCCTTGCGATCCTTGCGCTGCTTTTCGTGCAGCCACGCGGCGGGCAACGCGTGTCGGTCGACCGTCACCACGTCCCAGAGGCCGCCCAGCTCGGGCACGTCAACGCGCACGCCGACCCGCGCGCCACGCTCTTCGATCCAGCCAATCGTGGTGGTGGTGCCCTGTCTCAGAGTGCACTGGAAATACCGCATGGTGAAATCTCCTGGTTGAACGCACAAGCGCAAGGTGGCGATCGATGCCGCGCGGAGGCGTGTCTTGTCGGGGTTGGCGCGACCATCGCGGCCGGTGCAAGGCAACAACTGAGCGCTGCCGGGTTTGGGGTGCCGGCACAAACAACGGCGCAGCTGTCAGGTCAAAAGCGTCATGGCCGGCTTGTGCTGCGCCAATGTGGCGTTTTCAGGTTGCCGCCGCCAAGGCGTTTGACGGCTGGCCTTGGCAACGGGCCTCGGACAAGCATGCCATGCAGGGGTGCACGAGCGGGAGCCGGCTATGCAGCTGGCGAGGTTGACGCGCGCATCTGCGGGGTCCAATGGTCCGGCCATGACCATGGTTGCCGCCGCCCCGCGCCGTCCGCTCCTGCCCATCCTGGTGGCGTTGAGCGGAGCGCATCTGCTGAACGACCTGATCCAGTCGATGATCCCGGCCATGTACCCGCTTCTCAAGGAAGCGTACGTGCTGGACTTCGCCCAGATCGGGCTCATCACGCTCGCCTTTCAGGTAACCTCGTCGCTGCTGCAGCCGGTGCTCGGCTTGGTTATGGATCACAAGCCCTGGCCCTACGCGATGGTCGCCGGCATGGCCGCAACGCTCTCAGGCGTACTCGGGCTGTCGTTCGCCGGCAGCTACCCGATGATCCTCGTCTCGGTTGCCTTGATCGGGCTCGGATCGGCCGTATTCCATCCTGAGGCGACGCGCATGGCGCGCCACGCCGCGGCCGGCCAGCAGGGATTTGCGCAGGGCATTTTCCAGATCGGCGGCCATGCGGGCTATGCCATGGGACCGCTGCTGGCGGCGATGATCGTGGTTCCGCGCGGACAGTCTAGTCTGGCCTGGACGTCGGTTGTGGCCCTCGTTGCCATGGTGCTGATGACGTGGACGGCGGGCCGCTACGCCGAGATGCGCCGCTCGCAGATCGCCGCAGGCAAGGAGCAGACGACGAGCGACGCAGGCGCTCAGGTCGTGACGGACGGACGCGTGATGTTGGCGATGGCGATCCTGATCGTGCTGCTGCTGTCGAAGAACGGCTACACGGCGGCGTTCACGTCCTACTACACATTCTTCCTGCTCGAGCGGTTCGGGGTGTCGGTGCAGCTGTCGCAGATCATGCTGTTCCTTTATTTGGTGGTCGGCGCGCTCGGTGTGATTATCGGCGGCATGATCGGCGATCGCTTCGGCCGCCACCGCGTGATCTGGATATCGATTCTGGGGTCGCTGCCGTTCGCACTGCTGCTGCCCTACGCGAACCTGTTCTGGACGGGTGTGCTCAGCGTGATCGTCAGTATGGTGATGGCTAGCGCATTCTCGTCGATCCTGATCTATGCCATCGACCTGGTCCCGCATCGCGTGGGTCTTGTGGGTGGGCTGTTCTATGGCCTGGCATTCGGGCTAGGCGGATTGGCGGCGGCAGGGCTGGGCGTGCTGGCTGACCACATCGGTATCATCGCGGTATTCAAGCTCGTCGCCTGGTTGCCGGCGCTGGGCCTCCTGACTTTCCTGCTGCCGCGCACAACTACGGTGCGGTAGGGGCTCTGGTCCACTCTTGAGCTTGCATTCGTGCACGCGCTGGTCGACGCTTTCGACACAACGCGCCAGCATGGAGCAAGCCGCATGTCCGAGCTTCCAAAACAGGTCCGATGCGTGGTCATCGGCGGCGGCATCATCGGTTGCTCGGTCGCCTATCATCTCGCCAAGCTCGGCTGGCAGGACGTCATCCTGCTGGAACGCAAGCGGCTGACCTCGGGCACCACCTGGCACGCGGCGGGTTTGATCGGCCAGCTGCGCTCCTCGAGCACGCTCACCAAAATCGCCAAGTACTCCGCAAACCTGATGGCGGAGCTGGAGGCCGAGACGGGCGTCGTCACCGGCTTTCGCCAGAACGGCTCGCTGTCGCTCGCCCTGTCGCGTGAGCGCATGCAAGAGCTGAAGCGACAGGCTACCATGGGCAAGGTGTTCGGCGTCGAGGCCTATATGGTGTCGCCGTCGGAGGCGCGTGACAAACATCCGCTGATCGACCAGAAGGGCGTGGAAGGCGGCCTGTTCATCCCGGCAAACGGCCAGGCCTATCCGGCCAATATCACGCAGGCGTTCGCCAAGGCGGCCCGACAGCGCGGCGTGCGCATCTTCGAGAACACCAAGGTGACCGGCATCCGCCAGGCCGATGGGCGCGTGACGGGCGTCGATACCGCGCAGGGTGCGATCAGCGCCGAGTACGTCGTCAACTGCGCGGGCCTGTGGGCGCGCGAGATCGGCCGCTGGGCCGGCGTGAACGTGCCGCTGCTGGCGGCGGAGCACTTCTACGTCGTCACCGATGCGAGCCCCGATATTCCGCGCAACCTGCCGGTGCTGCGGGTGCCCGACGAGAGCGCCTACGTCAAGGAGGAGGCGGGCAAGCTGCTGATCGGCTTCTTCGAGCCGAACGGCAAAGCGCTGCCCGACAGCAAGATCCCCGAGGCCAGCGAGTTCCTCAATCTGCCCGACGACTGGGAGCACCTGAGCCGCGAGCTGGAGCTGGCGTCCGAGCGCCTGCCGATCCTGAAGCGCATCGGGCTGCACACCTTCTTCAACGGGCCGGAGAGCTTCACGCCCGACGGCCGCTGGGTGGTGGGCGAGGCGCCGACCCTGCGCAATTTCTTCGTTGCGGCAGGCTTCAATTCGATCGGCATCCAGACCGCCGGCGGCGCAGGCAAGGCGCTCGCCGAGTGGATGGAGGCGGGAGGTCCGACCATGGATCTCACCAGCGTCGACATCCGCCGTTGCCAGCCCTTCCATGGCAACACGACCTATCTGGCCGATCGCATCGGCGAGGCGCTCGGGTTGCACTACGCCGACCAGTTTCCCCATCGCGCTCCCTCGACTGCGCGCGGCGTACGCACCACGCCGCTGCATGATCGGTTGCTGGAGCGCGGCGCCTGCTTCACAGAGGCCTCCGGCTGGGAGCGCGCCGGCTGGTTCCTGCCCGAGGCGGCCCGCGACCGTGGCGAGAAGGCCGAGTATCGCTACAGCTGGGGTCGGCAGACCTGGTTCGGCCACGCCGGCGAGGAGCACAAAGCCGTGCGCACCGGCGTCGGCCTATTCGACCTCTCACCATTCGGCAAGATCCGCGTCGAGGGCCGGGACGCCGAGGACGTGTTGCAGCGCATCTGCGCCAATGACGTCGCCATGCCGCCGGGCCGCATCGTCTATACGCAATGGCTGAACGGCCGCGCCGGCATCGAGGCCGACCTCACCGTTGCACGGCTGTCCAGCGACACGTTCATGGTTGTGACGTCGTCGGCGACGGTGCTGCGCGATCTCGCCTGGCTGAAGCGGCACACGCCGGAGGGTGCGCATTGCGTGGCCACCGATGTGACCTCCGCGGAGGCCTGTCTGGCGGTGATGGGGCCGCGCTCGCGCCAGCTGCTGGCCGGTCTTGTGGATGTGCCGCTCAGCAACGACGCCTTCCCGTTTGCCAGCTGGCGCCAGGTGGAGATCGGCTATGCGGTTGGGCGCGCGCACCGCGTCTCCTACGTCGGCGAACTCGGCTGGGAGCTGTACGTTCCCTCCGACATGGCGCGGCATGCGTTTGATGCGCTCGTTGAGCGCGGCGCTGACGTCGGCTTGAGACTTTGCGGCAGCCATGCGCTCGACAGCTGCCGCATGGAGAAGGCGTATCGCCACTTCGGCCACGACATCGCCTCCACCGACCATGTGCTCGAGGCGGGGCTCGGCTTCGCAGTGAAGATCGACAAACCGCGCGGCCGGTTCGGCGATTTCCTGGGTCGTGACAGCGCCGTTGCGGCGAAACAGGCGGGCCTGCAGCGACGCCTTGTGCAGTTCATGCTCGCCGATGCGCAGCCGCTGCTCTACGGCAACGAGGCGATCTGGCGCGACGATCGCATCGTCGGATACCTGACGTCCGGCGCTTACGGACATCATCTGGGTGCCGCAGTCGGCCTCGGCTACGTCACGTGCCCGGCAAGCGCGACGGCGCGTGACCTGCTCGCGTCCGACTACGCCATCGAGGTGGCCAACGAGAAGGTCGCAGCCCGCGCCAGTCTCGAGCCGCTGTACGATCCCAAGGGCGAGCGGCTGCGCGGCTGACCGACCGCCGCGAGGCGACCAGCTGGTGCGTGGGCGGCATTGGCTTTTCCACCGATGCTGAACCATCTTGGCGCAGCCCTGGCTATCGGAGCGCGGGCCCGCTAAGACCGTGCGACGTCGCCATCACGATTCGCGAGGAGCCGGATTCGTGCCGATTCGCCAGCTCAGCCCCGAGATCGTCAACCGCATCGCCGCGGGCGAGGTGATCGAGCGCCCGGCCAGCGTGATCAAGGAGTTGGTCGAGAACGCAATCGATGCTGGCGCGCACGAGATCGAGGTGGTGACGGCGGCGGGTGGACTGTCGCTGATCCGCGTTACCGATGACGGGCACGGCATGAGTGCCGGCGACCTTGCCGTGGCGGTGGAGCGGCATGCCACCTCGAAGCTGGCGGACGAAGACCTGTTCAACATCGCCACGCTGGGCTTCCGCGGCGAGGCGCTGCCGTCGATTGGATCGGTGGCGCACCTTGCCATCCGCTCGCGGCAGCGCGACGCGGCGGCGGGCTCCGAGATCGTTGTGGACCGCGGCGCCAAAGGCGCTGTGCGGCCCGCGGCGCTAAATTGCGGAGCGCAGGTGGAGGTGCGCGAGCTGTTCTCCGCGACCCCGGCCCGCCTCAAATTCCTGAAGAGCGAGCGGGCCGAGAACATGGCCACCTCCGAGGTGGTCAAGCGCCTGGCCATGGCGCAGCCGACGGTCGGCTTCACGCTGACGACCGGCGAGCGCGCGGGCCTCAGGCTGCAGGCCCAGCCGCTCGGCGCCGACGGCCATCTGGCGCGCCTGGGGCACATCATGGGCCGCGAGTTCCTGCACGATGCGCTGCTCATCAACGCCGAACGCGAGGGGCTTAGCCTGTCCGGGTTCGCCGGCCTGCCGACCCTGCATCGGCCCGATCCCGGCCAACAGTACCTGTTCGTCAACGGCCGCCCGGTGAAGGATCGGCTGCTGATCGGTGCGGTGCGAGCCGCCTATGGCGATCTACTGCCCAAGGCGCGATATCCGCTGTTGGCGCTGTTCCTGACGCTCGATCCGCGCGCCGTCGACGTCAACGTGCATCCAGCCAAAGCCGAGGTGCGGTTCCGCGATGCAGGTGCGGTGCGCAGCCTGATCGCTGGCGCACTGCGCCAGGCGCTGGAAGGGGCGGGGCATCGTGCGTCGTCGGCGGGTGGTGCGCAGGCGATCGAGACACTGGCGCGCGGGGTGCAGTCGGGCCTGGCCAGGGGCGGCGGATCCCCAACCTATGCCGGCGCACTTATGCGCGCCAATGGTGTGTCGCGCGCCAGCCTCGCACGTGGATTTACCGAGGCGATGCAGGCGCCGTTCGCACAATTGGCTGCGCCGAGCGCGGATGCCGGCGCCGCCACCGAGCCGGCGCAGTCCGATCTCATTGAGCGTCCCCTTGGCGCGGCACGGGCACAGTTGCATGAGACTTACATCGTGGCGCAGACGCGCGATGCGGTGGTGATTGTCGACCAGCACGCCGCACACGAGCGGCTGGTCTACGAGCGCGTCAAGGCGGCGCTGGCCAACGGCGGCGTGGCGCGCCAGATGCTGCTTATCCCCGAGATCGTCGAGCTCGATACTGACGAGGCCGCCGCGCTCGCCGAGCATACGGGCGAACTGGCCGAACTCGGCTTGTCCGTGGAGGCATTCGGGCCGGGCGCCGTGGCGGTGCGCGAAGTGCCGGCGCTGCTCGGCGATACCGACGTTGCGGGCCTGGTGCGCGACCTCGCCCGCCAGGTAGTCGGCGAGAGGCATGGCAGTCCGCTCAGGCAGCGACTTGAGGCGGTGTGCTCGACCATGGCCTGCCACGACAGCGTACGGGCAGGAC
>Ga0075418_10004901_pt1 | contig 15182 bp, 9 predicted proteins | sample SoiMetdeltSBSDD2_FD_81776 | JGI IMG/M metagenome (GOLD analysis project Ga0075418, IMG submission 81776) | Bulk soil microbial communities from a Populus tree surrounding site in Tennessee, USA - Soil MetaG P. deltoides SBSDD2 | ecosystem: Environmental > Terrestrial > Soil > Tree plantation...
TCCAGATTCACTACGTGACGACCGGCGTCCCCGCGGTCGACCGGACTCGGCTGGGCATAGTGTTCGCCAAGGAGCCGCCGCGCCACGAGCTGCACACCACGTCCGCCTTCAACCGCGATTTTGCCATCCCGCCGGGCGCCCCTAACCACGAGGTCTCGGCGGAGTACGAGTTCCAGGACCACGGCCAGGTCCTGTCGTTCTCGCCGCACATGCACATGCGCGGCAAGGCGTTCCGCTACGAGCTGGTGAGCCCGGAGGGCGTGCGGACGGTGCTGCTCGACATTCCCCGCTTCCGTTTCAACTGGCAGATCGGGTACGAGCTGGCGAGGCCGGTCCGCGTGGCTCCCGGGACTCGGCTCGTCGCCACCGGCTGGTTCGACAACAGCGCCTTCAACCTCACCAACCCAGACCCGACCCGTACCGTCTCGTTCGGGGTTCAACTGACCGACGAGATGATGATCGGCTACTTCAACTGGATCCCCGACACCCCGGTGCGGTCCGCCCGGGCAGGGCCCTGAGCGACGCAGCGAGCATCGCTCAAGGCAGCTGGTCGCGGATCAGCTTGCCGACGGCGTTGCGCGGGATCGACTCGATGATGACGATCCGCTTCGGGCGCCGGATCGGCGGCAGTGCCCGCACGCAGTGCCGCATCAGCGCCGGGCCGTCGCCGGTCGCCCCGCGGCGCAACGCCACGTAGGCAAGCACAGTCTCTCCGAGCCACGGGTCGGGGGCCCCGACCACAGCGCAATCCGCGACCGCCGGGTGCGCCAGCAGCACCGCCTCGATCTCGCCGGGGTGGAGGTTCTCCCCGCCGCTCTTGATCAGCTCCTTGAGCCGGCCGGTCAGGAACAGGTAGCCGGCCTCGTCCAGCCGGCCGAGGTCGCCGGTGTGGATGCCGTCCTCACGGAATACCGCCGCCGTCGCGTCGCGATCGCCCTCGTAGCCGAGGGCGGCATGGTCGCCGCGCACCACCACCTCGCCCGGGCCTGCGCCACCCCCGTCGATCGTCAGCTCCACCTCGTCGATCGGCCGGCCGACCGAGTCGGGCCGGCGGGCATGCTCGTCGGCCGACAGACAGCTCACCAGGCCGATCTCGGTCAGCCCGTAGGTGACGAAGATGTCCGTCGCGGGGAACGCCCGTCGCAGCCCCTGCATCAGCGCGGCCGACACGCGGCCGGCTCCCATTCGCAGGTAGCGCAGCTGCGGCAGCGGGTAGCGCTGCAGGTCGCCTCGGCTCAGCAGGGCATGGCAGGCCGCGGGGACCGCGCACAGTCCCGTCGCATTCTCGCGGCTCATCGCGGCGAGCGCGGTGTTCGGCGTCGCGAAGCCCGCCTCGAGGATCACCGTCGCGCCGAGCCGCAGGTGGGCCAGGAGCGCGATCTTGTTCATCCCGAAGTAGAGCGGCAGCACGAGGCAGCTGCGGTCCGAAGGATCCAGGCCGAAGTACTTCGCGAAAAGCTCGGCGTTGCGGAGCAGGTTGCGCGGCGGCAGCAGCACGCCCTTCGCGGCGCCAGTCGTGCCGGAGGTCAGGTTGACGCACGCCACGGGCGCAGCATGCGGGCCCGGCGCCCGATCGGCCGCTGCGGTCGCCGCGGCGGGCGAGCCCCCCGGCCCGATCCCGATCGTGGCCACAGCGCCGCTGCGGCGGAACAGCGCTTCCTGCTCGGCGGGTCCGAGCGACGGGCTCGCCTCGACCACCGCTGCGTCGAGGCCCCAGGTCGCCATGTAGGCGGCGACCAGCTCCGGCGAGTTCGGGAGGCGGACGCCGACGCGAGAGCCGGCGCCGACGCCGAGCGTCCGCAACGCCCGCCCGGTCTCGTCGGCCAGGTCCGACAGCTCGGCGTAGCTCCAGCGGCGTCCCTCGTGCACCAGCGCCGTCCGCTGCGGCCCTTCGGCCAAAGCCTCGGCCAGGGCCTGGCGGAGCGGGTTCATGCCTGGTGGAACACCTGGTGCCAGCGCTCCAGGAAATAGAGCGAGAACAGCGCGTAGTGGCGCTGGTGGACGAGCCCGACCGACTCCCGGCCGAACGACGCCAGGAACGCGTCGAGCCGGCGTGCGTCCAGGATCGAATCGAGCGCGCGCCCCGGCCGGCGGAGCCGCTCGACCATTCCCACCACCAGCCCGTTGATCTCGAACGGCGGGGGCATCGGGCTCTTCTTGCGCGCGATCACCTCGGCCGGAAATCCCGGGAGGTGTTCCCGCGCCATGGTGCGCAGCAGCTCCTTCTCGGTCCGGCCGCTCATCTTCGCCTCGCGCGGGAGGTTGAGGGCCCACTCGACGATGTGGTGGTCGAGGTACGGCACGCGGATCTCGAGCGACGCCGCCATGCTGTGGCGGTCCTCGAGCTCGAGCATCTCGTGCAGGTGCGTCTTCACCAGCAGGTAGGAGATCCGGTTCATGAAATCGTCGGTCGCAGCCGCGCCGTAGATGCCGTCGAACACCGCCTGCTGCTCTTCGCGGTAACGGGTCGCCGTGCGGAACTCGGGCGAGGCCAGCGACTCGAGGACGTCGATCGCAGTGACCGGGTAGTCGGCGCCGGCCGGGTCGGTGCGCCACACCCAGGGGAAGAAGGTGGTCCGGGCCGGGTCCTTGAACTGCCACCAGTAGTAGTAGCCGCCGAAGAGCTCGTCCGAGCCCTGACCCGAGAGCAGCACCTTCACGTAGCGCCTGGCCTGGCGGCTGAGATGGAAGTGTCCGTACTCCGACAGCGTGATGAGCGGCTTCTCGCGGTGCCAGATCATCCGATCGATGTCCTCGAGCAGCGAGTCCAGAGGCAGCGTGAACGCGTGGTGCCGGGTGCCGAGGGCCAAAGCCGCCCGCGGCGCGTAGTACGCGTCGTCGCCCACCACCTCGCCGACGATGCGGCGCGGATTCGCCTGGAACAGCTCGCTGTTGCGCGCGTAGCCGACGTTGAACGTCTCGAGCGCGCTCGCGTCGCGCGCCGCGAGCGCGCTGACGACGGTCGAGTCGAGGCCGCCGCTCAAGCAGGCGCCGAGCGGCGCGTCGGAGAAGAGCTCGCGTCGGACCGAGGCGGAGAGCAGCTCGTGCAGCCGCGCCGCCGGATCGGGATCGGGCGCGCGGGCGTCGAAGCGCACGTCCCAGTACCTCTCCACGCGCGGTCTCTCGCCGGAGCGGCAGAGCAGGAGGTGCCCCGGCAGCAGCGACGAGACGCCCTCGAAGAGGGTGCGCGAGAGCATCGGGTAGCCGCAGAACAGGTACTCGGCGATCCCCGCCTGGCACGTGGCGGCTTTCGGGTCCCGGCTCGCGCAGAGCGCCTTGATCTCCGATGCGAACAGCAGCCGCCCGCTCACCTGCCGATAGAACAGCGGCTTGATGCCCAGCCGATCGCGCGCCAGGAACAGCGTCCGCCGCAGCTCGTCCCAGATCGCGAACGCGAACATCCCTTCCAGCCGATCGACACAGCGCACGCCGTGAGCCCGGTAGGCGTGGAGGATCACCTCGGTGTCGCTGTGGCTGTGGAACCGGAAGCCGGCCTCCTCGAGCTCCCGCCGCAGCTCGCGGTGGTTGTAGATCTCGCCGTTGAACACGATCGTCGCAGCGCCGTCGTCGCTGCGGATCGGCTGGTTGCCGCCGGCCGGATCGATGATCGCCAGCCGCCGGCTGGCGAGCCCGACGGAACCGTCGACGAAGACGCCGGCGTGATCGGGCCCGCGGTGGGCGAGCGCTGCGCCCATGGCGCCGACCTCGCTGGGGTCCACGTTCTCCGCCCCGTCCAGCGCATGGATTCCGGCGATGCCGCACATGCTCGATCCCGTCCCCGTTCCGGCTCAGCCCTGCGCGCGGCGCGCGCTCGAGTAGGCGGTGCAGCTGTCGCGCAGCGCGAGCCCGCGCGCCTCCAGGAAGGCGATCTTCTCGTCCGCCGGGATCTGGTACACCGTCTCGCCGCCTCGCGCGCTCTGGATCGCGAGCAGCCCCTGCACCGCCGCGTGGCAGGCGTCGAGCACGAGCTGCGTGACGTGCGTGCAGCCCTCGGCCCCGCCGATGCTGCGGTTCATCATCAGCTGCAGCCCTGCCTGGACCTTCATGCCCACGCACTCGGCAGCGCGCCGCAGCGCCGTCGGGCACACCGGGTAGGGGGTGCGCTCCATGCGCGGCTCGACCTCCTGGATCACCAGCTCGGGATAGGCGAAGACCACGCGCACCCCCATGTCGTGAAAGCGATCGACCATGTCGATGCGCACGATGAAGGCGCTTCTGGCCTCGTCCCACTCGACCCGGGACTGCTTGGTGCGGTGAAACAGCTCCATGGCTACGTCCCCTCATCCTCGGCGGCGCGCAGGCGCCCCCGATCAACCTTGCCGAGCGGCGTCCGGGGAAGGCTCCCCACGATGCGGAACGCGCGCGGCACCTTGTACGGCTCGAGCCGAGAGGCGCAGAACCGGGTGAGCGCGTCGGCGGCGAGGTGAGCGCCGAGCGCCGGCACGACGACCGCGAGCACGATCTGGCCGAGGCGCCCGTCGGGATCGTCCGCACGAAGCACCGCGCAGTCGGCAACCTGCGGATGTCCGCGCAGCGCCGCCTCCACCTCGTCGGGGCTCACCTTCTCGCCGCCCGAGTTGATCACGTCGTCGACCCTGCCTTGCAGGAACAGGTAACCGTCCTCGTCGATGTAGCCGTGGTCCGGGCTCTGGATCCAACCGTCGCCGAGCTGCAGATCCCGTGTCGCCTCGGGGCGGTTCCAGTAGCCGGCCGCCGCCATCGCGGTGCGCAGCGCGATCCGGCCGTGGGATCCCGGTGGCAGCGGCGTCGCCCGTTCGTCGAGCGCGCGCAGCTCCACCCCGGGATAGGGGCGCCCGATCGAGCCGGGCCTCGGGTCCGGTGCTTCCACGTCGCGGTAGCAGACCCGGCTGGCCTCGGTCATCCCGTAGGTGAGGATCACCCGCGTCCGAGGCAGCAGCGAGGCGAGCGCGGCGGCCAGCGCCGGCGGGCACGGGGCCGTCCCGAGCGTCACCGCGCGCAGGTGGTCGCGGCAGCGCGAAAGCGCCTCGCTGTAACGCTCCACGAGCAGCGCGAAGCCCGACGGCACTCCGGAGAGATACGTGACTCGTTCGTCGTGGAGCTGCCGCAGCACCGACGCTGGGAACGTGAGGGTGCGCGCCAGCATCAGGCAGGCGCCGGCGCGCAGCGCGGCGTCCACCTCGCGCAGCGCGTAGAGGTGGTGGAGCGGCGTGATGATCCCCACTCGGTCGGAGCTGCAGAGGCCGAGCATGGCGACGCCCGCCTCGGCTACCTCGCGCAGCGCCGCCCCGGTGAGCATCACTCCCTTGGGCTTGCCGGTGGTGCCGCCGGTGTAGACGATCGCCTGCAGGTCGTCGGGGACGCTCGCCCTGGGGGCGGCTTGTGCCAGGCCGGCACCAGCGGAGGGAGAGACGAGCGTGAGGCTCCCGGAGGGCGGGCTCCCCGGAAGGATCTCGTCGAGGCGCAGCTCGACCGGGCTGCTCGAAAGAGCGCCGTGACCCAGTCGCGCCGGGTCGTCCGCGATGAGCCACCGCATCGCGGCGTCCTCGATGGCGCCCTGTAGCACGACGGGGGGAGCGGACGGGTTCACCGGCACCACCACGGCACCGGACTCGAGGATGCCAAGGTACGCGGCGACGAAGGCCGCGGAGTTGTCGCACACGAGACCGACGCGGTCTCCCGGAAGGACTCCAGCGGCCCGCACGCGCGCCGCGACGGCACGTGCCGCGGCGTGGAGCTGGGTGAAGCTCAGCCGCTGGCCGCCGTCCACCAGCGCCTCTCTGGCCCCTTCCTGCGCGGCACGCTGCTCGAGCCACGCGAGCGCCGCGCGCGTGCGCTTCAGAGCCGCTCCTGCAGGTAACGCATGATCGCCTCGAGCGAGCCGAAGTTCTCCGGGTGGACGTCCTCGCCGGGGATCTTGATGCCGAACAGCTTCTCGATGAACACCACGAAGTCCAGCAGCGACATCGAATCGAAGATGCCGCGGTCGACCAGCTGCTCGTTGCGCCCGAGGTTCGGCAGCGACTTGCCGCGGGAGTCGGCGAGCCTCTCGAGGTACTCGCGGAGCGTCGTCTCGAGGGAAGCGAAGTCGGTCGCTGGCATGCCGCCTCTCGCGCCGCCACGGAGGGGGACTTCCGGGGCTTAGCCCCGGAAGTCTACGTCAGCTTGCCTCCGCCGTGTCCTCCCCGGCCGGCACGAACGGCTGCCGGCCTCCGGCATCGGGGCGAACCTGCATCGGGAGGAAGACGAAGTCGATCCGGGCAGAGGCCTCGCGGCGCGCGGCGACGGCCAGCCGATAGCCCGGCCTCGGCTCCAGCGAGGCGAACTGCCAGGCCCGTGCGTCCTCGTCATGACCTGGTCGGAACGATACGGCCGGCGGCATCCCGGGAACCACCTCGAACGAAGCCACGTCGAGCGCGACTCCGAGGCCGAGGCCGCGCGCCTTCATGTAGGCCTCCTTGAGCGTCCAGAGGCTGAAGAACCGGGCACGGGCCTCGGGCGCGGGAAGGCCGGCCAGGAACCGGTTCTCGGACGAGGAGAAGTAGCGCCTGGCGAGGGCCGCGGTGTCGGCCCGTCGGTCGACGCGCTCCACGTCGATGCCCACGTCCCGTTCGAGCGTCACGGCGCACGCCACGAGTCCCCTGCTGTGAGACAGGTTGAAGCGCAGGCGGGGAAGGGTCGGCGGCGTGTCGATCTCGGGTCGGCCGTGAACGGGCGCCGCGAAGCGCCATGCCTCGGGACGGGCCCCCGCACAGCGCGAAAGGGCGGTCCGCAGCAGAGCGTGAGCGACGATGAAGGAGACGCGATCCTCCTCGAAACGGAGTCGCTGGCAGCGCGCGCGTTCGGCGTCGCTCAAGAGCGCGCGCACGGCGCCGCAGTCCGACTCGGCCGCGCGATCGGTGAACGCGTACCAGACGCTGACGTCGTCGCGACGCAGCGGGGGCATATCTCTCGAGGCGGTGATGGTACCATCCCGTCGTCCGACGCGACGCTTGAAGGAGGCATGCCGATCATGTGGAACGAGGAACGCGCATGACGCGGGACCAGCTTCGCAGCGACGTCCTGGCCATCCTGCGCGAGAAGGTCAGCAAGGTGGACTCCGACTTCTCGGGAATCCTCACCGAGGAGACCCGCATCGTCGGCGACCTGGATTTCGAGTCCGTGATGATCGTCGAGCTCTGCATGGCCATCGGCAAGCACCTCCGGAAGAAGGTGCCGTTCCAGAACCTGGTGTTCCAGGACGGCCAGTTCCAGGATTTCAGCGTCGGGCAGCTCCTGGCCTTCCTGGAGGGTCACCTGACCCCGGAGCGTCAGTTGACCCGGGAGTGAGCGCGAAGCGACGGCGACCGCGTGCGGACGACGCCTGGCGTCAGCTTCCGTCCGCCTCGTAGTCGAAGATCTTGTCCCAGTTCGGCGTCGGTTGCTTCTGGGCGTACTGGCGCTGCAACTCCTCGCAGCGTCGTTCCAGATCGTCGCCCCGCTCCACCTCCTCCGGCGTACGGGGAATCATCAGCTTCTCCAGGGGGCCCGCGAGCTTCTCCAGGTCCTTCTTGTTGAAGTCCATGATCAGCACCACGCGGTGCTGATCGCTGTTGCTCCACACCTCGTGCGCGTAGGTGTCGTCGAACAGCCAGACGCAGCGATTCTCCCACTCTCGCTGGACGCCGTTGACGTGCAGCGTGCAGCCCGGCGGGACCAGCAGGCCCAGATGACAGCGCAGGACCGTGTGGTCGATGCCCTTGTGCGGATGGATGCGGCTGCCGGGTGCCAGGCGCGAGAAGCCCGCCGTCACCAGCCCTGCGAGGCGGTCCAGCACGTCGACGGTCCTCGGGAAGTTCTTCTGGTTCCGCTCCAGCTCCTTGTCGATCCCGGCCACGCCGTGCTGGGCCATGCGCCCGCGGTCCAGCAGCGGGAGCAGCTTCCATTCCTTCGTGTAGACGAAGCGCTGCGGCCAGGGAAGCGCGTCCCGCTCGTCGAACTCCCGGAGGAACTCCTCCCGGATGTTCGCCCATTCCGATTGCAGCGTTCCCGCGAAATCGAAAGTGTCGGTGCGATAGAACATCGTGAAAACCCCTAGGCGCTCGTGGCCTGCCGGCTGCCTGGATCCGGCTGCCGGGCTGCGCTGCCGGCTTTCACCGCGCTCGTCGCGGCCTGCACCGGGTTCCTCGCCAGCACGAGCAGCTCGTACTCGGCGTGAAGCAGGCGTTCCGCCACCGAGAGCGCCTTCATCGCCAGCCTGGTGGCAGGCGAGATCCGTCCACGAGACATCGGGATCGGCTTGATCGCCATCTCCACGAGCTCGAACCCCGCCCGCCGGAACAGCATGCCGAGCGGCTCCGCGGCGAAGTAGTGGAGGTGGTAGCGATGATAGAGGCGGTTCACGGGAGTGGTGATGAAGCCCCCGCTGCCTCGATACAGGAGACGCGCCAGCTGGCGGAGCAGCGAGTTCTCGTTCGGAGTGTTGACCAGCAGGAGTCCGGAAGGCTTGAGCAGCCGGCGGGCCTTCTCGAGCCCCTGCAGCGGATCGGGAAGGTGCTCCAGCAGGTCCCACATCGTAATCGCGTCGAAGGAGCCGCGGCCGAACGGCGCGTCCTCCAGCTTGCCGCAGAAGATCTCGCACCCGGTTCGCTCACGGGCCTGGGCGGCCGCGAAAGCGGACACCTCCACCCCATGGCAATGCCAGCCATTCACCTTCGCGAGGCTCAGGAAGCTGCCGGTGGCGCAGCCGACGTCGAGCAGCGATCGCGACGGGAGGCTCTGGGCTTCGATGAGGGCGAGGCCGGCCCTGAAATCCGCGACGTGCGAGCTCTCCTGACCGCTCCCGTCCACGACGCCGTCGTGAAAGAAGTACCCCTCCCGCTCGGTGAAGTAGTCCTGCGAGTAGAGCGACTCCGCCTTGGCGTCCTGCTGCCCCGGCGAGAGAAAGACACTCTTGCAGGACTTGCACTGCAGGATCTCCCCGATGTCGGAGTGCAGGTAACCGCCGATCGCGGACGAGCCGCAGGTCGTGCAGTTCATTTGGTGACGCTGTACCTCGCCCGGTACGCTACCACGATTCCGAGCGACGCAAGCTTCCGCTGTTTTTCGCGGGACAGTCTCGCCGTCGTCATCAGGCCCGGCTAGCCTTCCGCAGGGCGGAGGCAATGTTCGCGGCGGGCGACGTGGCGGAGATCACTCTGTTCGGACCATCCACTTGACTTCGCAAGGGCTAGGCAATAGATTCCGGTTTCCGGGCCATTGGGACTGGCGGGGGTTGGGGCGCCAGTTCTCGTTTCCCTCCCGTGGCTCAGACACCAATTCTTGATCAGTGTGTTGATCAGGGGGGGATCGTCTCTGATGGTGTTCGAGTCTCACTTCACTTGGATTGTCATCGCACCGGGCGGAGCCGCAAATATGCGGCTGGCCTGCGAGGCCGTTCGCGCAGGCGCATGGGGCTTCGTCGACTTCGAGGGCGTTCGCGACGCGGAAGGCTTCGGGCAGGCCTTTGCCAGGCTCCGGTCGGACGCGTACGTCCCGCTGGGCGTCAAGCTGGACGCCACACGGCGCGCGATCTGGGAGCCGCTGCTCGCGGCGCACCAGGCGCAGCTGAACCGGGTGATCCTGACCCGCCCGAGTCGCTCCGCATCGGAGCTTCGGGCGACGATCTCCGGCCTGCAGCGGCTGGAGCTGGAAGTCCTGGTCGAGGCCGTGAGCGTCGACGAGGCCGTCGTGGCGCAGCAGGCCGGCGCCGACGGCATCGTCGGCAAGGGGAGCGAGGCCGGCGGTCGCATCGGCGACGAGACCTCCTTCCTGCTCTTGCAGCGCCTGTCCGCGCTCTTGTCGAAGCCGTTCTACGCGCAGGGAGGGGTGGGGCTGCACACCGCGGCGGCCTGCAAGGTCGCGGGGGCCAGCGGCGCGGTGCTCGACTGGCAGCTCTGCCTGGTGGAGGAGTCGCAGCTGTCGGCGCCGTTACGGCTGCTCCTGTCGCGGCTCGACGGCAGCGAGACCGTCCCCGTCGGGCTGCGCCTGGGGGATGGGTATCGCGTATACCTGGGACCCGGCCGGACCCTGCTCCCGAAGCTTCAGGAGCTGGAGAACCGCCTGGCCACGTCCGACCTGTCGGAGGACGACCGCGTCGTCCGCTGGCGGGCCGTGATCGACGAGACGCTGACAGGACCCTCGGGGGAGGCGCGCGCGCTCGGGATGGAGGTCTCCTTCGCCGCGAGGCTGGCGGCGAAGTTCCGCACCGTCGGCGGCGTCCTGGAGGAGCTGGACCGGAGCCTGCGCTTCCACGTCTCGCGCGCGCGGGAGGCCGATCCGCTCGGACCGCGCAAGGGAGTCGCGAGGGTGCTGGGGACGCGCTATCCCATCGTCCAGGGACCGATGAGCCGCGTCAGCGACACCCCGGCGTTCGCCGCGGCGGTGGCGGCGGCGGGCGGCCTCCCGGTGATGGCGATCGCGGCCATGCGCGAGGACGAGCTCGAGCCGATGCTGCGGGAGACCCAGGAGCGCCTGGCCGACGCGCCCTGGGCGGCCGGGCTGCTCGGGTTCCTTCCTCAGGAGCTGTACGGGCCGCAGGTCGAGCTGGTGAAGAGGTACCGTCCGCCGGCGGTGGTCATCGCGGGCGGGCAGCCGGCCCAGGCGAAGCAGTTCGAGGCAGAGGGGATTCGCACGTTCATCCACGTGCCGTCGCACCGGCTGCTGGATCTCTACCTGGACGACGGCGTCCAGAACGTCATCTTCGAGGGACTCGAGTGCGGCGGCCACATCGGGCGCTACTCGGGATTCGTGCTGTGGGAGAACGTCATCGAGGTGCTGCTCGTCCGGATCCCGCGAGACGGCAAGGGCGGCCGCTGCGGGGCGCTGTTCGCCGGCGGCATCAGCACGGCGCTGTCGGGGGCGATGATCTCGGCCATGGTGGCTCCGCTCGCCGACCGGAACGTCGACCTCGGAGTGCTGGTCGGGACCGGCTACCTGTTCACCCGCGAGGCGGTGGAGTGCGGCGCGATCAACGCGGGCTTCCAGGGCGCGATCCTGGCGGCGCAGCGCACCGCGATCCTGGACTGCGGGGGCGGTTACCAGATCCGCGCCGCTCCGAACCCGTTCTGCGACGCTTTCGAGGAAGAGAAGCAGCGGCTGATCGCCCAGGGGCTGCCGGCCGAAGAGGTGCGCATGTCGCTCGAGCACCTGACGCTCGGCCGCTTGCGGATAGCAGCAAAGGGGGTGCGCTTCAACGAGAAGCGGCGCCAGGACCCGACCCAGCCCCTGACGCTGGAGGTGCCGGAGCCGGAGCAGCAGCGCGACGGGGTGTACATGGCCGGGCAGGCCATCCTGCTCCACGACTCCGTGTACACGGTGGCGGACCTGCACCGGCGCATCTCGGAGGACAGTGTCGCGCTGCTGCGCGCCTCGGATGAGGCGATTGCCCAGACGAGCGCGACGAGCGCCGCCTCCGACATGGAAATCGCGATCGTCGGCATGAGCGGCTTGTTCCCGGGAGCATCCGATCTCGACACCTACTGGCAGAACATCCTCAGCAGCAAGTACAGCATCACCGAGGTCCCGAAGGACCGCTGGAACCTGGATCTCTACTTCGACGCCGACCCGAAGTCGCGGGACAAGATCTACTCGCGCTGGGGCGGCTTCCTCGACCCGATCGAGTTCGACCCGCTCAAGTTCGGGATGCCGCCCAGGGCGGTGGGCTCCATCGACCCCTTCCAGCTGCTCACCCTGGAGCTCGTCGATCGCGCGCTGCGCGACTCCGGCTACGATGAGCGCTGGTTCGATCGCGAGCACACCTCGGTGTTCGTCGGCGAGGCGGGCGGCGGAAACCTGGGCCAGCTCTACTGCCTGAGATCGCTGCTGCCGATGATCCTGCGCGACGTCCCCGAGGCGGCGATGGCGCAGCTGCCGGAGTGGACGGAGGACTCGTTCCCGGGGCTGCTGCCGAACGTGATCGCCGGGCGTGTGGCCAACCAGTTCGACCTGGCCGGCACCAACCTGTCCACCTCGGCGGCCTGCGCCGCTGGGCTGGCCGCGCTCTCGCTCGGCATGGACGACCTGCGCTTGGGCAAGAGCCGCATGTCGATCGTGGCCGCGGTAGACGTGGCGCAGAACCCGTACGTCTACATGTCGTTCTCCAAGACGATGGCCCTGTCGCCCACCGGCACACCGCGCTGCTTCGACGCAACCGGAGACGGCATCGTGATCAGCCAAGGCGTCGGTGTCGTGATCCTGAAGCGGCTCGAGGACGCCGAGCGCGACGGCGATCGGATCTACGCGGTCATACGCGGGCTGGGCAGCTCCAGCGACGGGCGCGGCAAGAGCCTCACCGCACCCACCTCGAAGGGACAGATGCGCGCGGTCCGACGCGCCTACCAGCAGGCGGGCTTCGGGCTCGATACGGTGGGCCTGTTCGAGGCGCACGGCACCGGCACCGTCCTGGGCGACCGCACGGAGGCGGAGACCATCACGCTCGCGCTGCGCGAGTCCGGCGCGCCGGCCAAGAGTTGCGCGGTGGGCTCGGTCAAGTCGATGATCGGCCACACCAAGGGCTGCGCGGGGATCGCGAGCCTGATCAAGGTGGCGCTGTCCCTGCACCACAAGGTGCTGCCGCCGACTCTCGGGGTGACCAAGCCGACTGCGGCCGAGCTCTGGGAAGGCGACAGCCCGGCCTATCTCAATACCGAGCTGCGCCCCTGGGTCGGCAGCGATCATCCCCGTCGCGCCGCCGTCAGCTCGTTCGGGTTCGGCGGCACGAACTTCCACGCGGTCCTGGAGGAGCACCGGCCGCAGGAGCCGACGGGCCGAGGCTTCCCGACCGCGCTGCTGCCAGCTGAGCTCGTCTGCTTTGCGGGCAAGTCGCTCGACGAGCTGCGCCAGGACGTCGAGGAGATCCGGCGGGCCGCCGTGGAGCCGGCCGCGCTTCGCGATCTCGCCCGGCGGGCCCTCCTGTTGCGCCGCGACCGCGCCCGGACGGACGAGGGGCTGCGCCTGTCCGTCGTCGCCGAGTCCGTGCCGGACCTGGCCCGCAAGCTGGAGCAGGCTGTCGCCAGGCTGGCATCGGGACCCGGCGCGTTCATGGATCCCACGGGGATCTACTTCGCGCCCGAGGCCCTAGCGCGAAGCGGCAAGACCGCGCTCGTCTTCCCCGGGCAGGGCTCGCAGCGCGTGGACATGCTGCGCGACCTGACGCTGCTGTTCGCCGAGCTGCGCGACAGCTTCGCGCTGGCCGACCGGACGCTCGCGTCGCGGCTGCCGTTCCCGCTGAGCCAGTACGTGTACCCCCCGCCCTCGTTCACGGACGAGCAGCGAGCGGCGCACATGGAAGCGCTGACGCGCACCGACGTCACGCAGCCGGCGCTCGGCGCGGCCGGGCTCGGGCTCTACAAGGTCCTGGGCGCGTTCGGTGTTCGCGCGGACATGGCCGCGGGCCACAGCGTGGGGGAGTACGTCGCCTTGTGCGCGGCCTCCGTGTTCCCGGAGGCGGCGCTCTACGACCTGCTCTTCCAGCGCGGCTCCTGCATGCTGCAGGCGGCCGGTGCCGACGCCGGAACGATGATGGCGATCCAGGCCGCGCGCGACACGGTGGAGGAGCTGATCCGGGATGAAAAGCAGATCTTCCCCGCCAACTTCAACGCCCCGCTGCAGACGGTGGTCTCCGGACGCCGCGAGAGCCTGGAGGCGCTCGCGGCCAGGCTGACGGCTCGCGGCGTCGAGTCCCGCTCGATTCCGGTGGGCTGCGGCTTCCACTCTCCGTTCGTGGCGCAGTCCGCGACCTCGTTCGCGAACGCCCTCGAGCCGCTGCGAATCTCGCCGGGCCGCTTCCCGGTGTACTCCAACTACACCGCCGCTCGTTTCCCGGAGGGGGAGTCGGAGGTGCGGAAGATCCTGAGCGAGCACCTCAGCCACCCCGTTCGGTTCCTGGAGCAGATCCAGCAGATGTACGAGGACGGCGCGCGCGTGTTCCTCGAGGTCGGGCCGGGCCGGGTCTGCGGCAACCTGATCGGCGAGATCCTGCGTGGCAAGCCACACGCCGTCGTGTCGTGCGACGGGGCGGCCTCGCGCGTGGGAACGGTGCGGTTCCTGCACGCGCTCGGCCAGCTGTTCGCGCACGGGGTCGAGGTGCGCCTGGATCCGCTGTTCAATCGACGGCCGATGGAGTCCCAGGGCGTCGTTGCGATGCCCGGGGTGGCGCAGAAGCGCGCAAAGCCGAAGGTGGTCTGGATGGTTTCCCCTGAAGTGAGCTGGCCGGCCGGTACCCCGAAGCCGCAAATCACGCCGGTGTCCATGACCGCAGCGCCCGCAACTGCAGCGCTCGCGAATGCCGCGCCCGCGACTGCAGCGCCCGCACCCGCGACTGCGCCGGCGCCGGTGGCTGCGACAACCGCGCCGGTGCCTGCGATCCCGCCGGTCACCACCGCGCCGGCGGTGATGCGGCCGGCGACCTCGCCCGCACCCACGACCGTTGCGCCGCTCGCGCAAGTCGGCGACGGCAACGGCGCGCTTCGAGTGCCACTGGCCGAGGTCGTGGTGCGCCATCAGCAGCTGATGGCGATGTTCCTCGAGCAGCAGAAGCAGGTGATGCTGGCCTACTTGGGGCAAAGGCCGGCCGTCGCCCCGCTCCAGCTGACGAGCGCGCTGCAGCCCGCGCTCGTGCAGCCCGTCGCGTTACCGCCCGCCGCTGGGCCGAGGCCGATGCTGCCGGAGCCGGCGAGGATGCCGGACCCCGTCGCCCAGCCCGTGCCGGCGGCGATCAGCGCGCAGCCGCTGCGCGTGGCGCCCGCGCCCGCGGTCTCGTCCGTCCCGACCAGCGCAGACCTGCTGCAGCGCCTGGTGGCGCTCGTGGCCGAGCGCACGGGGTACCCGACGGAGATGCTCGCCCCGGAGCAGGACATGGAGGCCGATCTCGGCATCGACTCCATCAAGCGCGTCGAGATCCTGACGTCGTTCGCGCGCCAGTTCCCGGATCTCGGAGCGGGCGTGCCTGAGCAGCTGCGCGCCGCGCGCTCGCTCCAGAACGTGGTCGAGGTGATGCGCTCGAACCTGACGCGGGGCGCCTCGACCGCGGCGCCTGCGCCTCAGGCCCCGGCGCCGGTCATGGCTGCGCCCGTGCCGGCGGTCACGGCTTCGCCCGCCGCGTCGCCGGTCGCGCCCGCGCCCACGGCAGCGTCAATCCCGACGAGCGATGACCTGCTGCAGCGGCTGGTGGCGCTCGTAGCCGA
>Ga0075418_10004902_pt1 | contig 15181 bp, 10 predicted proteins | sample SoiMetdeltSBSDD2_FD_81776 | JGI IMG/M metagenome (GOLD analysis project Ga0075418, IMG submission 81776) | Bulk soil microbial communities from a Populus tree surrounding site in Tennessee, USA - Soil MetaG P. deltoides SBSDD2 | ecosystem: Environmental > Terrestrial > Soil > Tree plantation...
AGGCGCCCGTCAGCGCGACCGCTGCCATGAACGTCCAGAATCTCGGTAACCTCACCATGCGACCCTCCCAAGGACTGGAGAAGCGGTCCCGGTTGCTTCCATGAGCTCCGGGCGTAAGATGAAGCAGCCCCCGTCCGAAGTCCTGACGGAGTTCTCACGCTTTCGTGAATCCTGAGGAGGACGCGTGTCGCTCCGGTTCGGTGAGTGCCGGCTCGACGTGGATGCGCGACGACTGTTCCGTGGATCGCGCGAGATCCATCTGCCACCGAAGGCGTTCGAGCTGTTGCAGCTGCTCGTCGAGACGCGGCCTCGCGCGCTCGCGAAAGCGGATCTCCTCGAGCGTGTCTGGCCGGGTGTGTTCGTCTCCGAGTCGAGCCTGACGAGGGTCGTCAACCAGGTTCGGAACGCCCTCGGCGATGCCGCGCGCCAGCCGCGCATCGTTCGAACCGTTCACGGGTACGGCTACGCCTTTGTCGCCGAGGTCAGCGAAGACGGACGCTCCTCAGTGCCGGTCGCGGCGAAGAGACTTGGCGGTTGCTGGCTCGTTTGTGGGGGTCGCGAGCTGCCGCTGAGCGATGGCGAGCACATCGTGGGGCGCGAGCCGGATGCCGCCATCCGGCTCACGTCGCCGAAGGTCTCCCGCCGTCACGCCAGGCTCACCGTGGCCGGCATGCAGGTCGCGATCGAGGATTTGTCGAGCAAGAACGGCACGGCGGTGCGCGGCACGCGTATCGCGTCGCCAGTCGTGCTCGAGCCTGGCGACGAGATCGAGATCGGCCCTTTCACCCTGGTCTTCCGTGCAGGCATGGACCCGGTGTCGACCGAGACCGACGCCGTCTCGCCAGGAGATGAGAGCCGCCGTTTACTTCATGGCAAGAGGGGCGCGAACGCGGGTTGGCGGGCTGGGCGGAGCGGCCGGCAGGAAGCGCCAGGTGAGGCCGATTGAAAGGCCCACGCCGTAGTGGGTGTCGGCGCCCGAGACGAACGTCAACAACGCGCCGTCGAGATTCAGCGAGTCCGTCAGCGCGACGGTCGCTCCGCCGCCGACATGCCAGTACCGGCTGGCCAACAGACGGTCGTGATCGAGAAGCGCCACGACATCATTTGCATTGACGTCAGGCCGGACTTCACCGGAAGGATCGAATACCTGCCCGTACGCTTCACTCCAGCTGAGGCCGCCATGACTCTGCTGCCAGGCGGCGAGCGCGCGGACGGCCACGGTCGGAGTCACCCCATAGCCGACTTCGAACTCGGCGTTGCTGCGATTGAGCGAAATGTCGTACACCGGCTGCACGAACGAATACACGTAGCGCGCGTGGATGTACGCGCGCGGAATCAGTGGATCGAGCAGGCGGCCGATGTTCACGCCGGTGTGCAGCGCGAAGAGATTCTGGCCGGCCGCCGCCTCGCCGACCGTCCGGTAGTCGTGGGTCGGAATCGTGGCGCCGACGAGCGGCGTCACCACGAGCCCCTTGTCGAGCAGGTTGTACCGGAGCATGAGGCCGACGTCCTGAAACGTCGCGTAATACCCGCCCGTGTCGAGCGACGCGAGTTCCTGGCACCTCGGCGTCAGCGGGCAGATCTCCGCGGCGATACGACGGAGCTCCTCGGTAATCGGGTCGTGTTCGCCCGTGAACTTCGAGGCGACATAGAAAAGCCTTGCGTTCAACGCCAGCTTGTCGGTCAACCCGTACTCGAACTCGGCCACCGCGAGACTCGAGCGGGAAGGGACGGCACCTTCCAGCGTGCTCCCGTCCGTGTCGAAGTGCCCGTTCAATTCGAACTGCTGGAACGTCGTCGTGACAGCGGTTTCCCGCTTGACCGGAAGCCACGCCTGTCCCTGCGAGATTGCGGGGAGCCACAACTGCGATACGAACGTCAGCCCGACGATTCGAAGCGTCGCGGAGCGCCCCGCTGTCGTCAATGGAGGTCTAAACCTTGCGCGGAGCAGGGGGCGCGGAACGAACCGCCTCGGTGATGGTGTCGAGGTATTGTGCCATCCGGCTCGGCACGTTGATGAGGAACCGTTCCGTCTTTGCTGCTGCCTTGACTTGCGCCTTCGTCAGCTTGTAGGCGATAGCCACGACCGTGGCGCTCGACGTCGATGCCTTGACTCGCTCCTGCACCGTCGTGATCTCCGCCAGATCGGCCATGATGACGTTGAACTGGCCGGATGCGAGCGCCGACTCGAGCTCCGCGCTCGTAGTCGCTTCCAGATACGTGTGCCCAACCTGTCGCAGCGCCTGCTGCAGCTTCAGCTCGCGGGCGGCGGCGCCGATGCGCGAGGCTGGCGGACTGTAGATCAGGATCGAGGCAGGGTATTGGGCCGCGAGGGCGCGCTGCAGGCGGATGCCGCCAACCCCCAGCGACTTGTCGCCGCACGCGCCAAGACCGGCGCGGAACATCACGAGCCCGGCAACCACCAAACCGAGAGTCAAGAGGGGTCGTCGCACGTCACACCTCCTGTGAACCGGCGTCAGCTCATCAGGAGCGGATTCTATGACCGTTGCGGGGAGGCGTCAAACGGAGGGATCGTTTCAGCGGGCACCTTCGACCAGGAACAAGTCGCCCATCCACTGCCAATAGGTGAAGACCACGCTCTTGCCGTCCCGAGTGATCGCCACCTCGCCCCGTCCGGTCGCCACGCCAATCAGACCCGTCGGATCCCGCGGCACGAGCGTCTGCCACAGCGCGCGCTGGCCTGTTTCCAGACTGTAGCGGTAGACGCGGAGCGCGTCGTCGTCGTTGCCCCGGAGAAACAGGAACCGGGGGTCGGTGTTCCATTGAACCGGAATGTCTTCGGGACCGAGTCCCGCAAGTGGTACAGGATCTCCCCCGTCGAGCGGCCACATGTAATGGTCGCCCAGCGGGTCGCGCGCCAGGATTCGACGGCTGTCGGGGTGCACCAGCATGCCGAGCGTGCCGATGTCGCCGACACGCTGCACCCGGCCGCCTTCGACATCCTCAATCAGCGTCTGAACGCCGTCTTTGAGCATCGCGACCAGCAGTACCCGTCGCGAGTCCGGAAACCACCTCGCCCAGTACACGTCGGCAAGGCCCTCGGTCGGGAGCACACGGCTCTCACCGGTGCCCGTCGGATGCAGCACCACTTTCGGACCGTCCTTTTCCACGAGGGCGAGTGCCCAGCGGCCGTCCGGCGACAGCGCCAGGGCTTTGCCTTCGCCGAGCCGGACGGCGTCCGACCCGTCCACACGACGCGTGTACACCACGGGACTGGCGCCTGCTCCCTCGCCCCATTCGTGGAACAGCACTGTTTTGCCATCGGCGGAGAGATCGGCCACGGTGGACCAATCGAACCAGGACAGCTCGCGTTCCGCGCCTTGGCCCGACCAGATCATGCGAGCCCGCACCGGGGTGGAGGTGACGAGGAGGCGGCCATCGCGCGCGACGTCGAACAACGTCAGGTCCCCAGGGGCGTGGAAGATCAGACGCAGGTCGCCCGTGAGCGACACCGCGTACAGACTGCACGCCTTGCCGTTCCGGCTCCCGGTGAACCAGATCTCGTCGCCGCGTGGAGACCACTGGAGCCCGCGGATGGTCTTCCAGCCCGTGGACACGGTGCTGACCTGCCCGTCGAGGTCCACCACTTTCAGGGTTCCTGTCTCCTCCTCGAGCATGGGGAACTCCAGGAATGCCAGCCGGTCTCCGCCCGGCGCAAACCTCAGCGAGTTCAGCCGGCCGGTCGTCGTGTGCAGCGTCTTCTTTCCAAGGGGAAACTCGACACGATACTCGGTCGCCGTCTTGTGAATCGCCGCGAGCTGCAGCCCGTCGGGGGGTTTCCAGTCGGCGCTCACCACGTTTTCCAGCAGCTCGCGGGGCGCCCCGCCGGACAGCGGCATCTTCGCCAGGGTGCCGACGCAGAATCCGTACTCCAGCCTGCAGCCGAGGAGCAGAGCGAGCTCGTTGGACGCGGACACGCTCGCGAGGCCGGCCGATTTCGGGCGTAACGATCCCGATTCCGGTCCGGGCGATCTCGTTTCGTAGAGCTGCGTGGGACCGCCGTCCCACGCCGCCGAGTAGAGGATGGTCGCGCTGTCGGGCGCGAACCGCGCCTCTGTGATGATGCCGCGCCGAAATGTCAGCTGCTTGAACGTAGGCTCGACAGCGGCCTTGTCCATCCACCCCGCCCGAGCCGCGAGATAGGCCGCCGCGGCGACCGCAAGACACGCGGCAGCGGCCGACGCGACGGCCAGACGAGACCGCGATCGCGTCGAAGAAGTCCGTGGCGCGGATGCGGCTTGCGAGCTGCCTTCGGCGATCCACTTCAGCTCCTGTCGCAGATCCGCCGCCGTCTGCCAACGTTCGTCGGGATCCTTCGCGAGACATCTGGACACGACGTGATCGAGGGCCGGCGGCAACAGCCGCTCGTTGCCTGGCCCCGATCCCGACTGACTGCGGGCGGAGGAAAGCGGCGGCGGATTGTGCTCGAGGATCGCCGCGACCACACTGGCCCGGCTCGTCCCCTCGAAGGCGCGCCGTGCAGTCGCCATCTCGTACACCACGGCCCCGAGAGCGAAGATGTCCGTGCGGGCATCCGCGTCCTTTCCTTCGAGCTGCTCCGGTGCCATGTAGTGCAGTGTGCCAAGAATCGTCCCGGCTTCGGTGAGCGGCTCGGTCTCGGCGACCTGCAACGTGTCGGCATCGCCGCTGTCAAGGGACGCCGTGAGCCTGGCTACGCCGAAATCGAGCAGCTTCACCCCCGCAGACGTCAGCATGATGTTCGCTGGCTTGAGGTCTCGGTGCACGATGCCCGCGCGATGCGCCTGATGCAGGGCGTCGGCAACCTCAATCGCGTAGCGCAAGACCTGGCCTACGGGCAGCGGGCCTCGGCGCAGGCGTTCGGCCAGCGTCTCACCTTCCAGGTGCTCCATCACGATGAAGTGGATCCGTTCGTGCTCGCCGATGTCGTAGAGGGCGCAGATGTGGGGATGGCTCAGCCTCGATGCCGCCCGCGCCTCGCGCTCGAAGCGCTGCCGGCGGGCCGGACTGTCGAGGACGTGCTGTGTCAGGATCTTGATGGCGACCGTGCGTCCGAGCCGCGAGTCTCTGGCGCGGTACACTTCGCCCATTGCGCCCGCTCCGAGCAGGGCGACAATCTCGTACGGTCCAAGCCGCGCCCCAGGCGACAGCGTCATCGTTGGAGAAGCGATTATATGGTCGGCAATGCGGGCCGCCGGTACACGGCCATCCCAGCCGGGTCAACGGCCGTGCGAAGGCGTGGGTAGACAGTTGATGAACGCTCGAAGGGTCACCTCCGAGCGGAGCCGTTACGAGTTACGAACCCGCGATTACTTGACCGCCGGCACGAGCGTCACCTTCACATAGCGGTCCGTATTCAAGTAGGCTCGCGCCGCGTCGCGAACCGCTGACGCGCTCAGCTGATCGTACAACTGCCGGAGGTTGAAGACCTCGGCGACGTCCTCGCCGTACTCGTACTTGAACGCCAGCTGATCGAGCAGATAGCGGTTGTCGCGCATGTTTATTTCCAGATCGCGCACGAGGGCCGCATGCGCGTCGGAGACCTGCGCGATGGTCGGCCCGGTCACCTTGAACCGATCGATCATCTGGAACAACGCCGACACGAGCGCGTCCATGCGGGCCGGGTCGCAGCCGAACTCGATCGAGAGCCGGTACTCCTCCGTCGGGCGTTTCTTGAAGTCGGCCCTCACGCTCACGCCGTACGTGCCCCCCAGGTCCTCGCGGAGCGTCCGCTGCAGATTACCTTCGAGCGTCTCCGCCATCACGCGCGCCACGATGCGGTGCATCTGATCGTTCTGGAACGGTCCGCTGAACGTGACGCTCACCTCGCTCTTCGGATCGACGCCTTTCACGACCTGCCGCTCGACGATGCCCGACGGAGTGCGCATGCCGACGTCCCTGGCGCCCTCACGCCGATTCAGTGCCGGAAGACTTGCCAGGTATCGCTCGACGAGCGGCCTCATCGTCTCGGGGGTGACGCTGCCCACGAACATGAAGGTGAAGTCGCTCGCATCGGCGAAGCGGTCCTTGTAGAACGCGAGCGACTTGTCGAGGTTCATCTGGCCGATCAGGGCGGGGCTCAACGGCCGCGCCCGGAGGTGCCCCTGGCTGACCGCCTCCTCGACGGCATCGTTGAATGCCGCATCGGGCAGCGCCTGCCGGTTGGCGAGCGTCGCCGCGAGCTGCCCGGTCAGCGCCCGGAATGCCTCGGCGTCGGCGCGCGGCTGCGTGAAGGTGAGATAGATCAGCTGAAACATCGACTCGAGATCGCGACGCGAGGCGCCGCCGCGCAGCCCTTCGTCCGTTTCGCGGATTTCTGGCCTGACTGCCACGGTCTTGCCGGCGAGCAGCTTCTGCAGATTGCTTTCGTCGAGCTTGCCCAGCCCGCCGCGGCCGATGACCTCGTCGGCGGTTTCGGCCGCGACGAAGTCCTGGTCGCTCGCGAGCGACGTGCCGCCGGGGCTCACCGCTCGAAACAGGATCTCGTCCTGCTTGAACGTCGTCGGCATGAGCACCACGCGGACGCCGTTGGAGAGCTCCCATTCGGTGATCCCCAACGCGTCCTTCGTGCTGGTCTTCGCGATCTTGCCGGGCGCAGGCAGCGGATCGAGCAGCGGCAGCTTGCTGACCTCGTCGACGTACGCGGTGAGCGGCTTGCCGGTTGCAGCTTTAATCGCCGCCGCGAGCCTCGCCTGATCCGGCACCGTCACACCCTTTTTCTCCGGAGCGTTGACCATCACGACGCGATTGCGCTCCGTCACCCAGTCCTTGGCCACGGCATTGACTTCAGCCAGGGTAATGGTCGGGATGAACCGCTGATAGAGGGCGTACTCGTACGGGATGCCAGGAATCGGCTCCATTTCGTCGAAGTTGCGGATGTACTCGTCGGCGAGCGATTCGGAGGTATGGGCCTCCTCCTCGACCATCGCCCGCTCGAGGCCTCGCCTCATGTTCAGCTTCTCGCGCTCCAGCTCAGTGGCGGTGAACCCGAACTGCAAGACGCGGTTCGCCTCGGTGAAGAGCGCGGTCAGGCCGCGCTCGACCCCGTCTTCGGTGACGAGCGCGTTCATCGAGGTCGCCTCGGCCGTCCGGACGAACAGCGAGCGGCTCGTCTCGGCGGCCAGAAACGGCGGATTCGGTTTGTCGGCGAGCTCGTCGAGCCGCGACGAGAGGAGCCCGCCGAACAGCCGCTCGACCAGCGACTGGCGGTAGGCGCCGATCGTCGTCTGGTCGCGCGCCTTCATCTTGGTGATGACGCCGATCGTGGTGGCGGTTGCCTCGGGGTCGGTCGCCACGCCATAGGCCGTGGCCGGCTGATCGGGCACGTTGAAGACGGGACGCGCTCGTTTTGTCTTCGCGGGAGGAATTGCGGAGAAGTGCGACTTGACGAGCTTCTCGACGACGGCCGGATCGAAGTCGCCCACGGCGATGACCGCCATGAGGTCAGGCCTGTACCAGTCGGTGTAGAAGCGCTTCAGCGTGTCGTAGGAGAACGTCCTGATGATCTCCGGCTTGCCGATGGGCAGCCGGTCGGCGTACCGCGAATCCTTGAGCAGCACCGGAAACTGCTTGTCCTGCATGCGCGCGCCGGCGCCGAGACCGAGACGCCACTCTTCGAGGATGACGCCGCGCTCCTTGTCGACCTCCGCCGGGTCGAACGAGACGTTGTGTGCCCAGTCTTCCATGATGAGCAGCGACCGATCGATGACCCGGACGTCGTCGGTGGGAATCTGGAGCTGGTAGACCGTTTCGTCGAAGCTGGTGTGCGCGTTGACGTGCGCGCCGAACCGCATCCCGATGGCTTGCATGAACGCGATGACGTCCTGCTTCGGGAAATTTGCCGTGCCGTTGAAGGACATGTGCTCGACGACATGCGCCAGACCACGCTGGTCGTCGTCTTCGAGCACCGACCCGGCATTGACGACCAGGCGGAGCTCAGCGCGATTGCGCGGCGCCTTGTTGGCGCGGATGTAGTAGCGCAGTCCGTTCGGCAGCGTGGCGGTCGTGATCCTCGGATCCACCGGCACGGCCTGCGTGAGCGGCGCGTTCTGGGCGCCGGCCGTGAAGGCGGAGGGCTGCTGCGCGCCGGTGGACGTGGCGAACAACGCCAGGGCCAGCGCGGCACACGCCAGGCGAGCACGAATCTGAGCCAGCATAGGGACCTTTAGCCGCATCGAGTTACTCCACTCCATCCGACGCCGTTTACGCTCGTGCAGCCGGTACGCCACCGCACCGACTGGTATCAGCGATTCTACTCAACCAGCCAAGGGGCTCCCCTTGATATCCCCGCGGAACCCCTCGGCTGGTACCAGTGTCTCTTGCCGCCCGCCTCAACGGCCCAGGTAGCGGACGGTCAGCACGGTGATGTCGTCGGCCTGCGGCGCGCCTCTTGCGAACTCCTCGACGATGGAGAACACCCCCCGGGTGAGAGAGTAGGCGTCGGGCTCGGTGGCCGCGCCGACCGCGTCCATGAGGCGCTCGGTCCCGAACATCGCGCCGCCGGTGTCGGTGGCGTCGGTCACGCCGTCCGTGTAGATCATGATGCACTCGCCGGGCGCGAGCCGGTCGTGGCGCACCGGATAGCTGGCGTGGTCGAAGATCGCCAGCATCGGGCCGCCGTCGATGTCGAGTGGTTCAGGACGCTGGCCGGCCCTGACGCGCAGCGGCGGGTCGTGTCCGGCCGACGCATAGGTCAGCTCGCCGCTCAACGGGTCGAGCACGCCGCAGACGCCGGTGACGAACATGCCGTGCTCGTTCTCGACGCACAGGCGCTGGTTCAGCTCGGTGAGCAGCGAACCCGGGTCGAGCATCCGCGGCGCGAGCGCGTCGAAGAGCGTCTTCGCTCTGGCCATGAAGAGCGCCGCTGCCATGCCTTTTCCCGACACGTCTCCCAGCATGAACACCGCGCGGCCGTCTTCGACGAAGTGCACGTAGAGGTCGCCGCCGACGGCGCGCGCCGGGACGAGATGCGCTGCCAAATCGAACCCTTCGGCCGGTCCGCCCGCCCGCTCGCGCGGCAGCATGTCCATCTGGATGCGATGCGCGGCCCTCAGCTCGCTCTCGAGGCGCTCCTTGGCGGCGGTGGTTTCGCGCAGCGTGCGTATGTGCTCCTTCAGGGAGTCGCGCATGTGATGGAACGCGCTCGTCAGCGTGCCGAGCTCGTCACGGCTGGTCACCGGAGGCAGCTCGAGCTCGAGATCGCCAGTCGCCAGCTGCTTCGCGCGGTCGGCGAGCCCGTGCAGCGGCGCCGTGAGCCGGCGCGACAGGGTGATCACCACGAGAGCCAGGAAGGCGAGACCGCCTGCGGCGACGGCGGCCTGAATCCAGGACAGGCGGCGGGCGTCCGCCATCAGCTCGTTCTCTGGATAGAGCGCTGCCAGCGTCCAGCCGGTGGCGTCGTTCACCGGCCGGAACACCGTGCGGTACTGCCGGCTGTCGATCGTCATCGGCTCGAAGCCGCCAGCATGAGCAAGGCTCCGCCGGACGAGCGGTTCGAGTCGCTCGCGCGCACGAGCCGGCGTGTCCGCCGACAGCAGCACGGCGAGGAGCGATGTATCCGGATGGGCGATCACCCGGCCGCTTCGCGTGAGCATCGCAGCGTAACCGGTCCGTCCGATGGTGACGTCGCCGATGAAGCGCACCAGCCAGTCGAGCTGCAGATCGGCGGTAACCACACCGATCTGCTCCGAACGCCCATCTCTCATACCGTTGATGGGCACTGTGTAGGTGACCATCAGCGTGTTGCCGCCCTCTTCGTCGAAGTAGGGTTCCGACCACTGCGGTCTCCGGGATTCGAGCGGAAGGCGATACCAGTCGCGCTCCCAGTACCGATACGTAGGCGTGGCCAGACTCTCCGCGGTGAGCTGGCCCTCCTGTTTGGGATTGCGATAGAAGTACGGCGCGTACCGTTCGAGCTTGGCGTCGAAGGCGAACGGCTCGAACGACGCGGTCGATCCGTAGACGTCCGGGTTGCCGGCCACGAAGCGGCGCAGCATCTGCACGAGCGACAGGCGATCGGGATGGAGCGTTTCGAGCGAGGCGCCGAGGAGCTCGGTGCTGCGCTCGACCGAGCCGAGTACTGCGAGCACGCGGTTGCGCGCCGCGTCGGCGGCGTTGAGCGCCTCCTGTTCCGCCGCCCGGATGGCGGTGGTGCGTGACAGTCGGCTCGAGAGCGCCACCGTGGTCAGGAACACCACGCCGCTTGCCAGGAGCACCCACACGATCATCCGTGTGGTCAGGCTCTTGAAGCCGCGGGTATGCGCCGGCAGTGAGTCCATCAGCGAAGGGGGCTATCGGTGCGCGACTGCAAGGGCCCGGCCATCCGGTCTGCGATCGAGGAGTCTACCGGTAAAGCCGGTCGCGGGGCATGCGGCGAGCGCCTCGCGGTCGAGACCCGCCGCGCGATGGCTCGCGTCACTGCGCCGGCGTGTCGGCAGCGTGGAGTCCCGCGACCGAGCGTGGGGCGAGGCGAGGCGTCAGCGCGCGGCTGCTGGGTTCGGGGTCGGAGTCTGGGTGAAGACGCGCCCGTCCGCGAGCCGGGCCGACAGGTACTGTCCGCCCCGGGAGCCGTCCTTCATGGGATACCCCTCGACGGTGATCTTGTCGCCAGGCTTCACCGTGTCGATCTTCCACCCCTGCGCGGCGATCTGGCCGATCGATCCCATCTCGAACGACCAATCGACCGTCCGCCCCGTCCCGGCATCGACGACGGAGATGTGCAGCCAGCAATGCGGGTTCGTGAACTCGAATTCCTTGAGCGCCCCCGAGATCGAGATTTTCTTCTCGTGGTCGAACATCGCGAAGGAATGATGAGCCTGAACCTGGAGACCGAAAGCGGCGACCGCGAGTGAGACGAAGGCGATTCGCAGGGTCATGGTGTTTCCCCGTGGAATGTGCCTTGCGGCCTGATTCGATTGGGTGACGCGGCTTCGACCGGTTTCTTATACCATGAGTGCCCCGGACGAACCCGAAGACCCAGGAGGTGAGCTGTGCGACCTTTTGGCTCGATTCTCTTCGCCGCGCTGATGGCTTCCAGCCTCGGGGCGGCCGCCTGGAAGGAATACCCGCAACCCCAGCTCGGCTTCGTCGTGGAATTCCCCTCCGAACCGGCGGTCTCGACCGGCACCTACCGCACCGGCCTCGTGACCACGGCAACCGCCCACATCTTCTCGGTCAAGGAAGATCACGCGCTCTACGTCGCCGCCGTCGTCGATCTCCTCGAGCGCAAGGAGGAGGGCGCGATCCTGCTCGGTGAAGCCGAGGCGACGCTCTCGCAGCTTGGCGACGTGACGTCGATCTCGACGTCACGCGTCGAGCCTGGCCGCGCGGCCATCTACGGCCGCTTCATCACCATCAACTGCCGGGCGGCGCGCGTCACCGACCAGCTCGGTCAAACTGCGGCCAGCGTTCGCACGTGGCTCAAGAACGCGACCGGCGCAGAGTGTCCGGACGGCAGCCGCCTGATGGCAAATCTGTTCTTCAATCGCGGGCGGTTGTACCTGATTCAGGGGATCAACTTTCCGAGCACGAACGACGCGCCGGCCGGACCGGCGGCGCTGCGGTTCGCCAACTCGATCAGCTTCTTCGCGGCTGACGGATCGCGGAACTTCGCGGATACCTTCCGCTGACGGCGGCACAGAGGATCCTTCGCAGCGCGGATCTTTAAGATCCGCGGGGTCCGAGCCCCGAGTTCCCTTCGACTCGCGAAGGCTTCTCCATGTGAATGTTAGACTGCGAGCATGATCAGGCTGGCAGGGCTGACACTGCTCATCTCCGTCTCTTCCGTCTCGTCAGCCCTCGCTCAGGATCCTGACACGCGAGCCGACGCCGATCGGCAGCGCCGCGAAGAGAAAGCGCGCGAGGTGCGTTCGTACGAGCCGGGCGGCCTCGAGCGGGCGATGGCGTTCGCCGAGGACAAGGCGATCTTCATCGTCGATCGCGAGGGCTTCTATCCGAAGCTCGGCTCGCTCACCACCGGAAGCGGCTTTGCCTACGGCATCGGCTTCCGCGACCGGGACCTGTTCGAGAACAAGGGATCCTTCGACATCTGGACCGCCGGAAGCACACGCCGCTACTGGGCGGCGGAGGCGCGCCTGACGTTTCCCGAGCTCTTGGGCAGGCGCTTGTTGCTCGAAACGTGGGTCAGCCGGCGCGACTATCCGAAAGAGAACTTCTACGGCCTCGGTCCCGATGCGGATCGGGACGATCGCTCGGACTATGCCCTCCGAACTGACTTCTTCGGCGGGCGGGCAGGCTTTCGACCGATCTCGTTCGCGCTCGTCGGCGGCGGAGTCGAGTATCAGACGCCTGTCGTCGGCAGCGGCAGGGACGAAGGCGTGCCGAACGTAGAAGACGTGTTCGAGCCGGAGGACGTACCTGGTTTCGGCGACAGCGCCAACTTCCTGAGGACGAACCTGTTCGTCGAGATCGACTATCGCAAGCCGAAGAACGCGCGGCAGGGCGGATGGTACCGCTTCGACTTCGCCAACTACGACGATCGCTCGGCCGGGTTGTACAACTTCAACCTGTACGATGCCGACGTGAGGCAGTTTTTCGGATTCCTTGCCGGCCGGCGCGTCGTCGCCCTGCGGCTCGCGGCGTCGACGTCGACCACCGACGACGGCGACCTGATGCCGTTTTATTACATGCGCACGCTCGGCGGCAACGATACGCTGCGCGGGTTTCGCGAATACCGCTTTCGAGGACCGCACGCCATCCTGACGCAGGCCGAGTATCGATGGGAGATCTGGAGCGGTCTGGATGCCGCCGTGTTCTACGACGCGGGGAAGGTGGCCGACCGCCGGGCCGACCTGAACTTCGCGGACCTCGAGAGTGACTATGGCTTCGGATTCCGCTTCAACACCGACAGCGCGATCATCTTCCGGGTGGATGCCGGATTCGGAAGCCGTGATGGGAAGCACTTGTACATCGTGTGGGGTGGTGTTTTCTAGACGTTCGGGTCGTTCGGTTGCCTGCCGCGCCGAAGCCGTTTGGCGAAGGCGGGTCGGAGGAATCGGGTGCGTGTGACCGCAGTGATGGTGGTGGCGCTGGCCGCGGCCGGCGCGTCGATGGGCTGGTCCGCGTCGCCGCGTTTCTACCCTGACGATCCGGTCTGGGCCGACGACGACCGGGCGATCGACGCGTCGAAGGTGGGCGTCATCGAGGACACCAACGGCTACGATTTCCTTGTCAACACGTTCGGCGAGCAAGGCGAGCGCCGCGACGTGCGGGCGATGAACGTCAACTCCGTGGACGAGGTGCCCGATTCGAGCTGGTTCACCAACCGCATCGGCCGTCGCCGCATGACGGTCGAGGAGGTCGTCAACGGCCCCGATCAACTGACGCGCATCTCGCTGGACGGCTGGGTGGTGTCCGGAGGCAAGGCAACAGGCGTTCAGCCCGGCTTCCGCATGTCCGATCCCAAGGGCCAGCTCTATCAGATCGAGGTGGACCCGCCGTCGAACCCGGAGCTGGCGAGCGGGGCGGAAATCATCGGCACCGCGTTCTATCACGCCATCGGCTACCACGTCGTCGAGGTGTCCCTCGCGGACATCGATCGCAAGGCGCTCGTGATCTCGGAGAAGGCGACCATTCGCGATCCGCTGAACGGCAGACGCCGGCAGCTCAGGAAATACGACCTCGACTCGGTGTTCGACCAGGCGGCGCGTCGCAAGGACGGCCGGTACCGCGTGATCGTCAGCCGCTTCGCGCCGGGCCGGCCTGCCGGCAATTTCCGCTACTACGGCACGCGGCCCGACGACCCCAACGACATCGTGAGCCACGAGCACCGGCGCGAGTTGCGCGCCGCGCGCGTCTTCGGCGCCTGGCTCAATCATGACGACTCGCGCGGCATCAACAGCCTCGACATGCTCGAGACGGCGAACGGCAAGGCGTGGGTCAGGCACTACATGTTCGACTTCGGCTCGATCCTCGGCAGCGGGACCGTCTACGCACAGCGGCATCGCGCCGGCAACGAGTACCTCTTCGAGCAGAAGCCAGGATGGTTGACGCTGGCAACGCTCGGGCTCTACGTGCGCCCGTGGATGCGCATCGACTATCCGGACGTGCCCGCGTCGATCGGTCGGCTCGAGTCCGAGGCGTTCGACCCGCTGTCGTGGAAACCGGAGTATCCGAATCCGGCTTTCGCCAACATGCGTCCGGACGACGCCTTCTGGGCGGCGCGGATCGTGTCGCGCTTTACGAACGGGATGATTCGCGGGATCGTCGAGAAGGCGCAGTATTCCGATCCGCGTGCTACCGACTACATGACCCAGGTGCTGATCGCGCGGCGGGACAAGGTGGTGGCCGCCTGGCTCAATCAGGTGTGCCCGGTGATCGATCCGTCGCTCGCTGTCAACGGGACGCTTACGTTTGCCAACGCTGCCGTTGACGCTGGCGTCGCCACTATGCCAGACGAGTACTCGTTACAGTGGTTCAGGTTCGACAACGCCACCAACACGCGAACTCCGGCGGGTGATCCCGCCTCAGTGAGGGCGCCTTCGGCGCAGGCACCGGCAGGCCTGCTCGCGTCCGGCAGTTTCGTGGGTGTGACCGTCAGTGCCAGACACGCCATGCACGCCGGATGGGCGCGCCCTGCGACGTTCTTCTTTCGGCTGGGATCGGCAGGGTGGGGTCTCGTCGGCGTGGAACGCTGAAGAGGATCGACACTTGAATCTGCCCTTCAGTGCCCCAAGGTCACCCGTACCGCCGCCATGACGCGACGCGGATCGACGAAGACCGTCGGCTGGCCGAAGTTCGGGCTGAACAGGTTGTCCGTCGCCAGACCTTCAGCCGCCGTGCTGTTGAGCACATTGAGGACGTCCGCAAGCAGCTCGATGCGCAGGTGTCCGCCGGAGCGGATCGTCGTGGACACGCGGAAGTCGAGGAGCGTCTGGGACGGCAGCCGCCTCGAGCCGCGCGTCTCGAGCTGCACCCGCTGGTCTCCCTGTGGCAGCAGCACCTGCGCGCTCGCGGCCCATGGCGTGCCGCTGAAGTACTGAAGATTGCCGGCTACCGTCAGGCCCGTTCGCGGCACAACCATGGTGCCCATCGCCCGTGCGATGTGCGGCCGATCGCCCGGCAGCAGGCCGCGCGCATTAATCAGGCTGTTTGGATCGCGACCGAACACGAACGGGCCGGTTACGCTGCTGATCTGAGCGGCGGCGGCGCTCGAGCCGCTCGA
>Ga0075418_10004903_pt1 | contig 15180 bp, 13 predicted proteins | sample SoiMetdeltSBSDD2_FD_81776 | JGI IMG/M metagenome (GOLD analysis project Ga0075418, IMG submission 81776) | Bulk soil microbial communities from a Populus tree surrounding site in Tennessee, USA - Soil MetaG P. deltoides SBSDD2 | ecosystem: Environmental > Terrestrial > Soil > Tree plantation...
AGCGGCGCATGCAAGCCGAACAGTTCCGCGGCAACGAGTCGCAGCGCCCGACGCGCACCGAGTGGGAGACCGACCTCGGCCCCTTCCTTGCCGCCGAGGCAGCGAAACGCGGCCTGCCCCTGCAAGTAGAAGACGCCGGACTCCGCATCCTCATCGACGCGACTTGGCGTGACTACGTTTTCGACGAAGCGTTCACAAAGCTCGTTCCCATACAAATTTCCCGCGCCGCACAACGGCACGGCGAATCACCCCCAGCGCTCGTCGGAATGCTCGCCGAGATGTAGTCCGCTCACAGACGGTACGCCCGAGGTTGGATTTCGCTTGTCGGTCCATCGCCGCTCCACCCGGGTTGGGTCGCGAGTGGATTTCGTTTGTCGGTCTATCGCGGCTCCACCCCGGTTCGGTCGAAGGTGGATTTCGTTTGTCGGTCCCCCGCGGCTCCACCCCGGTTTGATCGCGAGTGGATTTCGTTTGTCGGTCCATCGCGGTTCCGCCCCCGGTTTGGTCGCGGGTGGTTTTGTTTGTCGGTCCCCCGCGGCTCGCAGGCGATATCTGGCGATGGCCCGTCGCTCACTCCAAATGATGCGGGAGGTGGACACCCTGCAATCGATGAAACCCCTCGCTCTCGATCGATCCTCCATCTCATGGGCCGCAGACTAGAATGCATGCATCTCTCGTGCCCCACGAGGACGCAGTTCAGTGCGTGAATGCGTCGCAAATGCTTGTGAACTGTCAACGAAGTCGACGGCGATCGTAAACGATGTTGACAGTCGAGGTGTCAACAACCGCAGCAGCGATGGCCCACCCCATTCGCACTCCAACATCGACGCCGGCTGCCAAGATGGCCATGCCGACCGGGATGAATCCCTCGTGCCCGTCGATAGCGAACGAGCCGCGACGGCGCACGGTCCTGGTCCCCGAGGCCGCCCATCGAGGGGAGTCCTCGAGCCAGACCGCCTCGGGCCCGTGGCTCTGGACGCCGCGCTGAAATAGTCATATAATATGACTGGTCGCGAGAAATGACCGGTGGAGGTGGGCTGTGAAACGAATCGGAGCGGCGCAGTTCAAGGAGCAGTGCCTGGCACTGCTCGACCGACTGACCCCAGAGGGCTTGGTGATCACCAAGCATGGAAAGCCCGTGGCACGAGTCATCCCCTATCCCCGGCCGTCAGGGGATCTCATCGGATCCCTGCAAGAGAAGCTCGAGATTCACGGCGACATCACCTCCACGGGCCTTGCCTGGGATGCCGATGCTGAACCTTGACACACACATGCTGATTCACGCACTTCGCGGCGACGTGCGTCCCGCAGAGCGAACTCTCCTCGCAGGTGACTCCTGGGGTGTTGCCGCCATCGTGTTGTGGGAACTTGCGAAGCTCGCACAACTGGGGAGAATCACCCTTGATCTCGACGATCCAGACGTGGTGCGTACGCTCAGCAGCATCCACGTCTGGCCGCTGGATCTCGACGTGGCCCGCACGTCGACGCGGCTCGATTTCAAGGGCGATCCGGCCGACGATCTCATCGCAGCGACCAGCGTGGTGCACCGAGCGCCACTCCTGACCCGAGATCGACGCATTCGGCGCTCGAAGCTCGTCCCACTGGCCAAGTGAAGTCCGGGCCGGCTAGCCCCGGCTCTCGTGTTTCTTCGGTCCGTCGCCGTCCACGACCATGAGGCGTGGTGCCTTCTCGTGATGCCAACGTGGTGGGAGCTGCCTCGATCGAAGGGGCGAGCGTTGTTGTGGCTCGTTGCGAGAGCGCGACATGGGGCGTGGCAGGATGCGTGCGCGCAGCCATCGAGCGGCTCGTCGAAAGGTGGGCAAGTGGGGGAGCGGGTCCTGGAAGAAATGCTGCGTGCCGATATCGGGACGCAAGGCGACAAGCGCCTCGGGAGGGACGGCCGGTGTGGTGAGCTCGCCGCGCGGAGCCGAGAACACGCGTCGGCGTTTGCGGCCGACGCGATAACGTGTCGGGCCCGTGATCGGTCTGCCGGCCGCGAGCTGTGCGTACAGCCACGGCATGTCGATGCCGCAGGCGATCGCAAGCTCGATGCTATCGTTCCATCCCGGGTGCAGACCCAGCAACCGGAATTCGTTCGCATGCACGTCGTGTTGAAACCCCACCGTGGCGATGCCGTTCCATCCACGACGGGACAACAGCTCGAGCCCCAGTCGCCGGATCTCCGGCTGGTGGGCGCTCTCCGCTGCGGTGCGTTCGAACCAAGGCAGGGCCGACTCGGCGGCGCTGCCGCGTAGACGGTGAACGAAAGTCGCGACGGGATCCCCGCGCCGACAGAGGGCGAGAATCGCGTATTCGCGTGCCAATGAGGATGCGTCGGACCCCTGGGGATGCGAGGCCGCGGCCCGCAACCCGATGGTGTCCGCCAGTGCCGGCAAGTTGTCTCGGCGCGCGAACTCGCGCAGGACCTCGCGCCCCGGGAGTGGGCAGCTGGCAGCGTGGATCTGCGCGGGATGAGAGGCGAGAATCTCCGCGGTGCAGGGATCGAAGTACACGAGGACGTCGTAACGTTCGCGATGCAGAGCGTCGTGCAACCAACGGTCATAATCGGAATGAGCGTGTGGACTCGGAGCGATCAAGTGGTCGCGGCAGTAGCGGGAAGCGGCTGCGATCGCGTGCTGGCCGGGGGTCGCCACGGTGACATGCGCCTTGCGGCGGCCGAGGCTGCGGACGACGGCAAGCGCTTGTGGATGTTGTCCATCCAGAACGAGGACACGCAGCGCTTGCGGGGGGAACGCCAGCATGGGGCCTCCTGCCCTGAGCTTCCAAACACTTCCTTGGTTGTTGATGGCGAGCAAGCAACTCGGGGTCCAAGGGCGGGACGCGGTGACGACAAGCTCAGAGTTCCTCGAACTTGCCGGCACCACGCGGTGAGCGCGCATGGAAGCAGTCGGCTCGGCGTGCTACAAATGCTCCGACCTGCGACAGCACGCGGGTGATGCAACGGATAGGAGGCCGGCGCTCGAAGCGATGCAACGGATAGGAGGCCGGAACTCGGAGCACCGGATTGGGGCCGGCAGTCGAAGGATGCAACGGATTGGAGGCTCGAACATGGCGGCAGTGCCCACCGAGATCGAACGGCTCGGCAACGAAGCCGTGCGGATCGCCTGGGAAGATGGGCACGAGAGTGTCTATCGCAACGGCGATTTGCGTTTCATCTGCTCGTGCGCACTGTGTGTCGACGAGATTTCCGGCGTGCGGCGCGTACGGCGCGAGCAGATCCCGCCTGACATTCGCCCGACTGGAATCGAGCTCGTCGGTCACTACGCGTTCCACATCAGCTGGAGCGATGGCCACGCGACCGGTATCTACTCCTACGAGATGTTGCGCGCACGCTGCCCGTGCGCGCCGTGTGCGGCGGCTCGGCCGGCGCGCGAGGCCTGAGCCCGGTCGCGGGGTGGCCCGGCGGCGCACGATGGCTGAGCGCGGCAGCTCGGAGCGGAGGGTTCAGCGGTTGGCGAGCGGCACGTAGGCGATGCCTGTGGGCCCGATGTAGTTGGAGCGCGGGCGAATGAGCCGGTTGTCCTGTGTCTGCTCGAGGATGTGCGCCGCCCAGCCGGCCACGCGCGAGACGGCGAAGATCGGCGTGTACAGGTGGATCGGGATGCCGAGAAGGAAATAGGTCGAGGCCGAAAAGAAATCGACGTTGGGATAGAGGCCCTTTTCCTCGCGCATGTGCTGTTCGATGCGCCTCGACATGTTGAACCACTTGTCGTCGCCGCGGAGCTTGGCGAGGGCCTCGGAGGATTGCCGCAGGTGCGTCGCGCGCGGATCCTCCACCTTGTACACGCGGTGACCGAAGCCCATGATGCGGCGTCCCGCGGCGAGCTGGTCACGCACCCAGGCTTCGGCCGTCTGGCCGCTGCCGTCGATTTCCAGCAATGTCTGCATCACGCGCGTGTTGGCGCCGCCGTGCGAGGCGCCTTTGAGCGTGCCAATGGCGGCGACGACTGCGCTGTGCATGTCGGAGAGCGTCGACGTCGTGACGCGCGCGGTGAACGTGGAGGCGTTGAAACCGTGATCCGCGTGCAGCACCAAGGCCTGATCGAAGGTGCGCACCGCGGTGCGGTCGTGTTCCTCCCCGGTCAGCATGTAGAGGAAGTTGGCCGCGTGTGACAGGCCCGGCTCGGGGAGCACGAACGCCTTGCCCTCGCGCGCCCGGCCGATGGCGGCGACCAGAGTCGACATGGCGGCGATGAGTCGCACGCCCTTGCGCTCCGAGGCCAGCACGCTCAAGTCCTCGGCGTCGGGATCGAAGGCGGATAGCTGCGACACGGCCGTGCGCAAGGTCGCCATCGAGTCTTCTTCGGGAGCGCTGCGAATCCATTCGAGGATGGGGTCGGGAACTTTGGCCTCGTCGGTGAGGCGCCGGCAGAACTCGTCGAGCTCCGGGCGCCGCGGCAGGCGTCCCTGCAGCAGCAGAAAAGCGACTTCCTCGTAGGTGGATTCCCGCGCCAAGTCGTGGATGCCGATGCCGCGGTAGACCAAGTTGCCTTCGTCGCCATACACCTTCGAGATCGCCGACGAACCGACGACGACACCCTCGAGACCACGCGTTGCATCGGACATGTGAATCGACCTCCGCGGCTCGGCGCCTTGGGGATCCTACAGCTTGCGCTCCAGCCAGTCGAGAAGATGCCGCAAACGCTCGCTGCGGTTGTGAGGTCGGCCGGAACGCTCGAAGCTCTCGCTCTCGCCGGCGAAACGCACCAGCTCGACATCCCGTCCCAACACCGCCAGAGCCGAGAACATTTCTTCGGATTGCGACATCGGACAGCGACGGTCTTGCATGCCGTGCAACAAAAGCAGTGGCGCGCGCATGTGCTCGGAGTAGGCCAGGGGCGAGGTGCGCCAGTAGCGCTCGTGCGATTCCCAAGGTGGGGCGAGGAACTCGGCCGTGAGAGCGCGGCCTGCAACGCCTGTGCCATGCAGTGAGAGGAAGTTGGCGGCAGCGGACGTCGCCACGGCGCACTTGAATCGGCGCGTGTGACCGAGCGCCCACAGGGTGAGGAAGCCGCCGTGATCGCGCCCCACCAGCGCCACACGACCGCCGTCCACGAAGGGTCTGCTCTCGACCCAGTCGGCGAGTGCGTGCAGATCGTTGAGATCCTCGAAGCCCCATTTGCCGGAGATCGCGCGCAAGTACGGCGTGCCGAAGCCGGCGCTGCCGCGCAAGTTGGGACAGATCACGTGATAACCGGCCGCGGCCAGCAGCTGCAGCTCGTGCACGAAGGACCAACCCAGCATCGCACGCGGGCCGGTGTAGAGCGCGATCACCGCTGGACCACGACGCGCCTTGCCGCGCGCGTGCAGGACGAAGCCGTGGATCCGATGCCCCGGCGCGGTGGCGAACACGAACGGCTGCGGGCGCACGGGAGCTTTGCCGCGCAAGGCGGCGGCATGGAATCGCGTCAAACGCCGCGCATCGGCGAGGGTGACCGTGCTGCGCCCGCTTCCGAGGCCGGCCACGTAGAGATCTCCGGGGTGGGTGGGGTCGAGTCGCAACAGCGCCCAGGCACGACCACTCGCGCTGCGCGAGAACGCCGCGATCTCGTGCCGGCCACGCGTACGAGCAGCCGGAGTACCACCCGTGGCCGCGACTTCGAACACGTTGACGCTCGCGTCCTGACTGGCGAGGAACAAGACGCGCCTGCCATCGACGGACCAAATCGGGGCGGCGGCGCGCGTGTCGCCGAGCGCGTCGGAAACACAGACATTCGTGCACATGAGATCGGATCCGGCGATCAAATCCTGCGGCCGACCACCACGTGCGGCGACCGACCACACGTGCATGGGTTCGGCGGTGTCTTTATGACCCAAGTAAGCGATCGTTTCCCCATCGGGTGACCATGCCGGGGCGAACTTGGGACCCGGAGCGCGGGTCAGCAGACGCGGGACGCCTCCACGCAGCGACACGACATGGAGTGCGCCATTCGCGGTCGGTTCATGGCGTGCTCCGGGAAAGGCGACGAACGCGAGAGCGCGGCTGTCAGGCGACCAGGCCGGCGCGCCGGCCTGCATCGATCCGCGCGTGAGCCGGCGGACACGCCGGGTGCGGAGCTCGAACATGCAGAGTTGCAGTGGCATACCCTGCGCGCTGCTGGTGGCGCCGTTTGCGCGCCAGTGCTCGAACTCCGGGCCCGAACTCGCAGTCTTCGGCCGCGCCGAGTGCAGGAAGGCGACGTACTTGCCATCCGGGCTCACCTTCGGCGCGCGCAGGTCGCCGTCCAAATGCGTCAGCTGCTCCGGCGCGGCGCTGCCGAGGCGCAGAATCCACAAGTTCGCGCGTCCATCGCGATCGGAGACGAACACGACCGCATCGCTCGCCGGGGTCCAGCAGGGTTCACGGTCGTCGTGCGTGCCATCGGTGAGGGCGACGATGCGCTTGGTCGGGACAAGCACGAGAGCGAGTGCGCGACAGGTGCGGTTCCGGCGCCAATCCGTGCGCGGCACGGCATAGGCGATGCGCTTCCCGTCCGGTGCCATCACCGGACCTTCCGGCGCACGCAGGTGAGCCCAGTCGTCGACCCCGAGGCCTCGCGAACCGCCGCGACCCATCGCCATTCCTCCAGCGTCTTCGCATGTTGGCGCGAACGCAGCACAGTACCCAAGGAAGGCGAGATCGGGCAAGTGCAGGGCGGCGCCGGCTCGCCGGATCCGCGGCGGCTCGCCGAATCGGCTGCGGCTACGCCTGGCGCTCGAAGGCGGCGAAGGCGTCTTGGTAGCGCTGCTTCAAATTGTCCCAGGAGAACTGCTGTGAGGCCAGACGCGTTTGGATGCGCAGCCGGTCGTGTGCGGCGGGTGAGAGCTGCAGCATGCGGCGCATGGCGGATTCGGTCTCGCTCGTGTCGCGCATGAGGATGCCGATGGCCTGCGATTCGAAGTCCTTCACATTGCCTTCGGACTTGATGATGACCGGCAGCTCGAAGGCGAGCGCCAGATAGATTGCGGAGCAGGTCTCGATGTACTTGTAAGGCGCGACAAAGCAATCGGCGGCGCGCAAGTACAGCTGCACGTCGTCGTCGGCGACGTACTCGAGGGCGAGGTGGATGTTCGGGACCTCGCGACAGGTGTCACGCAAGGTGGCGGCGAAATCCTCCGAATACGGCTGGCCGGCCAGGATCAAATGCGCTTCGGGATGCGCGGGCTGCAGGGCGCGAAAGGCCTCGACCAAGGTATCGATGCCCTTGTACGGCCGAATGTTGCCGAAGAAGACGAAGGTGAATGCAGTCGGCGGGATCCCGAGGCGCTCGCGCGCCTCTGCGCGCGACAACGTCGCGGGGTACGCCCCTTCGTAGCTTCCGATCGGGATGGTGTGCACGTGCTCGCGCCGGCCCCAGCGCCGCTCGGCCTCCGCGCGCACATCCGGCGTGTGGGTGAAGACGACGTCGGCGAGCCGCCAAAGCAGCCGCCGGGATGCAGCGTGGAAGCGCGTGTGACGCTGAAGATCGTGCACGTCCACCTCGTGCACGGTCCACACCAACCGGTAGCCGCGCCATTTCGAGAGAAGCCAGAACATGTGCAGGAGCACGAAGCCTTTCATGCCGAAGAGCTTGTGCGGCTCGCGCGGTCGAATGACGAAGAAGATCTCGGGCCAGTGGAAGTGCAGATAATGGAATGGCGTCTGCGGGCGATGGCGCAAAAGGTAGCGCCAGGAGAACGGGATCTGCACGTAATGCAAGCCGATGCCCTCGAGCGCGCGGTAGAGCAACACGTTGTACACGTTGCCGGAATCGCGACTGGGGATCATGGTGATGACGCTCACGGCGCCGTTCCGTCGCCCTGGACGCGTTGGCGCCAATCGTCGAGCACGTCGGCCAAGGTCGTCTCGAGCGGGATTTCCGGCTGCCAGTGCGTGCGCGTGCGCAGTCGCGTGCTGTCGCCAACGAGCACCGGCAGATCCGCGGGGCGCATGCGCTTGGGATCCGGCTCCAACGTGAGCGCGACGCGCGCCTTGGCGAGCAGCGTCGCCACCAGATCCTGCAACGACTCCGCCCGACCGCGCGCGACGTTGTAAGCCTGGCCGCCTTCTCCGTGCTCGAGCAGCAGGGCATAGGCGCGTGCCACGTCGCGCACGTCGAGATAGTCGCGCGACACGGCGAGATTGCCGATGCGGACGACATGCGGTGTGCGTCCGGCCTCCGCGAGCGCGATCTGCTTGGCCACCGCCGGCAAGACGAAATCGTCGCTCTGCCCGGGCCCACTGTGGTTGAAGCTCCGCGCCAGGACGACATCCAGGCCGTAGGAAGTTCGATACTGCAGCGCCAGGTATTCCTGCGCGATCTTGCTCACGGCATACGGGCTCGCGGGACGAAACGGCTGGTTCTCGCCGAGCGGCAACTCGCTCGTGTCGACACGGCCGTACTGTTCGGCCGAGCCGACGACGAGAACCCGCGTGCGTGGCCGGTCGCGCAGCGCCTCGAACAGGTTGCAGGCGGCGAGCAGATTGTTCTGCAAGGTGTGCTGCGGCGCGGCGAATGACCGCCCGACAGATGCGACGCTGGCAAGATGCACGATGGCATCGGGCTCGAGGTCATCGATCAAGGCGCGCACGGCGGCCGTGTCGGTGAGATCGCAGACCCGAGCGCTCGTCGAGTGTGTGTCACTCCGGTCGGTGGCCCAGACCTCGTGGCCCTGGCTGCGAAGCTGCCGGAGCACGTGCGGACCGACGAAACCGCCCGCTCCGGTGACGAGGATGCCAGCCATCTCAGCGCCTCAGGCGCTCGAGATCGGCCCGCACCATCATCTCCACCAGCTCCGGGAGCTGTACTGCCGCACGCCAGCCGAGCGCCGCCTGCGCCTTGCGACAATCGCCGACGAGCTCGTGGATTTCAGCCGGCCGGACGAAACGCGGATCGATGTCGACGTGGTCCTCGAAGTCGAGACCGACGGCCTCGAACGCGAGGCGGGCGAAGTCGCGCACGGAGTGCGTCGTGCCCGAGGCGATGACGAAATCATCGGGCCGGTCGAGCTGCAGCATTTGCCACATGGCGCGGACGTAGTCCCCGGCGAATCCCCAGTCGCGCTTGGCGTCGAGGTTGCCGAGGGCGAGCCGGTCCTGAAGCCCGAGCTTGATCCGCGCCGCGCCGTCGCTGATCTTGCGCGTGACGAACTCGAGACCGCGCCGCGGCGATTCATGGTTGAACAGGATCCCGGACGTCACATAGAGGTCGTAGCTCTCGCGGTAGTTCACCGCGATGTCGTGGCCGTACACTTTGGCGACACCATACGGGCTGCGCGGCCGGAACGGCGTGTCTTCGGTCTGCGGCGACTCGGTGGCGTTGCCGAACATCTCGCTCGAGGATGCCTGGTAGAAGCGAGCTTCCGGCGCCAGCAAGCGCATGGCCTCGAGCATCCGGGTGACGCCGAGTGCGGTGAACTCGCCGGTGAGCACCGGCTGATTCCACGAAGTCTGCACAAAAGATTGTGCCGCCAGGTTGTAGATCTCGTGCGGGCGGGACGTGCGGATGGCTTCCAGCAGCGAGTTCGGGTCGAGGAGATCCCCCGGCAACAGCTGCAGCCGGCTTTGGATGTGCTCGATGCGTTCGAAGTGAACGGTGCTGCTGCGGCGGACCAGTCCATACACCTCGTAGCCGCGCTCCAGGAGGAACTCGGCGAGATACGAGCCGTCTTGGCCGGTGACACCCGTGATCAAGGCTCGTTGCAAGCTGGGCCTCCAGGGGAGCAATCGCGGGCCGTTGGCCGGTGCCGGGGCGGGACCGGGTCGAGGAGCGTATCTCCAGGCAGGATAGCATACTAGGCGGTTGCCGACCCGACCGGCCTCGGCAACCTGAGGGGGTGCGGCGGGGGAGCCGGCACCCCGACTGGAAACAAACCGAAATAAAGGGAACCTTTCTTGCGGCTTCTAGCGAGCCACTGGATTAATGTAGGGATGTGGGGGGTCGAGACGAATTTGGAGGTCGGATGGAACTCTCGCAGCAGACAGCGCTCTTGTTGGTGGATGTACAACGTGATTTTCTCCTCGAAGGTGCGTTGCCGGTCCCGCGCAGCAATGAAGTCGTAGCGACCGCGAGTCGACTCGCCGAGGGCTTTCATGCGCCCGGCCTGCTCGTCGTGTGCGCTCGTGCCTGGTTGCCTGCCGACCACAAGAGCTTCCGCGGGCACGGCGGGCAACTGCCGCCGCACTGTGTCCAAGACACGCATGGAGCCGAGTTCGCCGATGACCTCGTGATTCCGGCTGACACCTGGATCATTTCCAAAGGAACGTCGAGAACGCAGAGTGCGCAGTCGGCATTCGACGGCACGGATCTGGCGGAGCGCCTGCGCAAATCGGGGATCGAAACGTTGCTCGTGTGCGGGTTGGCGACCGAGACCGGCGTCAAGCACACGTCACTCGATGCGTTGGAAGCGGGCTTCGGCGTCTACCTCGTGGCTGACGCCTGTAGGCCGTTCAATAAGCATGTGGGAGACGGGGCGCGCGCCGTCGAAGAAATGCTGCGTCGTGGTGCACGCATCGTGAGTTCGGGCGCGGTTCGCGGCGCGCTCGAGACATTCTCCGCCGCCGAGTAAACCAGCACTTCCCTACCGACCGTCGCGGCATCCCGTTCGACGCGGTGTACTCACCGCGTTGTCGCGTTGCCACATCCCCTCGCGTTGGCACTGCCGCATCCAGCCGTCATTGGCGTGACCGCATTCCCCCCGATGTCGCGGTCCATGGGACCGCGCAAATCTTGCGTGCGGCCGCGCAACCTCTTGGCATGAATCGATTCCGGAGGGCGGCCCGAACGAACGGGCGCAGTCTATTTCGGCTGAAAGCAGCGAACCCCCGCTCTGCTTCGGGGGTTCGCATTGGATCAGGAGAGGGGGGAGGTGTCGCCCGATCCATTCGCAGGTTTGGGTTTGGCCCGGGCCGCAGACTCGAGGCCGAACAAGTCGCCTCGCCCGCAACCCGGGATCCAAACTTCTTCTGCATAGTACGCGTAGTCGGGCCGGAAAGTGCCACCCAACCTGCAATCCCCGGGCATGAGGAGGGGAGTGGGTTCGCGGGATTGACCATTTTCGAGCCACTTCGGCTCATGGGGGCCCGCCTCCAGACGATCCAGCGGCCGTTTCGGCCCAGGCAGCGCGGCTGGCGATGCCCGCGAAGCCCAGTTGTTCGGCGGAGTCCAGGTCGAACTCGGCCAACCCGAGCAGACGAGACGGGACGCGTTCGGGGTGGCCGGCGCGCAAGTCGGCGAGGGCCAGCAGCTCGAGGCTCGCGAGCCGCGCATCAGGTCCGAGCTCAGGATTCCTGGTGAGTGGCTCGAGCTCCGAGGCAGCTTCCTCGAAGCGCTCGGCGTAGTACAGCCGGCGCCCCAAGAGATAGCGCGGAATTGCCGAATCGGGTTGCGTCCCCCGGACCCAAGCCAGCATCACGAGCGCCCCCGTCTCGGGTGCGGTCTCGCTCAGGATCGGTCGCAAGGCATCGACGAGCGCTGGCGTTCGCAACACTTGGACCGTGAGAGCAGCGGCCCGGCGTTCGGCACGTGATGTGGCTTCGCGAGCGGCTGCGGCGAAACAGGATTCTGCCTCCGCCACACGCCCGAGCTGCCAGAGCTGGTCACCGCGTTCGTCCAGTGCGCGGCTGCGCCAGGCTGGAGCAAGCTCTGGTTCATCGAGAAGCTGCGAGAGATCGCGCTCGGCTGCTTCGGGGCGTCCGGCAAGGAGGCGCGTCCGCGCGAGACTCACGACCAGGCCCGGGTCGCCGGGATCGAGCTCCAAGAGCTGGGTGTACAGGCTCTCTGCCACAGTAAATTGCTGCGCTTGCTGCGCGGTTTGAATTGCGGCGTTGATGCGAGCTTGCTCGTGAGCGCAGGGAATGGCAAAGACCGCCGGCGGACGGTAAAGACGCTCGGCACGCCGCATTTGCAGCGGGGTCAAGCGAACGGGATCCAGCCGCGCCTGTCGCCATTGCTGCACCAAGTCCCGCAGGTTCGCGCCATACGTGCGCTCGAAATCGCGACTCGACCACAGCCGGCGGAAATCATCCATCCCATGCGTCGTCACCAAAAAATGCACGAAGGATCCGGCCGCGGTGTAGGCCCGGGCGCCAGGTTGAGTCCAAAAACCAAAGGCGCCGAGGATCTTCTCGAGGTCGGGCAGGAGTCCGAGCGTGTCCATGGCCGCGCATGCTTCGTCGGGTGTGAGCCCCAATCGGCCACTTTCTTCGCCCCACTCCGCCGCCACCGCGATGCCCTCGTGGATGCCGATCTGCGGGCAGATCGGCCACCAGCGGTCGAAGTGGGCGGCGAAAATGTGGGCCATCTCATGGCGGAGCACAGGGTGCGGCCAGCTGGCAGCATTGAGATGGAACTCGTCGCTCAACGCATCTTCGAAGCTCGTGCCGGCGGCGCCCATGAGGCGCTTCTTCTTCTCCGCCGTGGCGTACACATAGCTTCCGATTCGCCCCGGCACATCGAACCCGAAGAAACGGCGCAGCTCGGAGTAATGGAACTCGTGCTCGCGTGCCAGCTCCTCGGCGCGCGGGCGTGTATAGGCCTGGACGTCGTAAAAGACATCACAGTGCGCGGTCGCGATATGGCCGCCGAGGGCGCGGCGAACGCTGTCGCGCGTGGGCCGGAAGCCGAGACGGTCGGCGTTGGCTATCAGGATGGCGAAGACCAAACCAAACGCGAGGAGCAGGGGGGCTGCGACCGCGCGCGCGCCGGACCAGGGGGTGCGCGCCGCGCGCAGTCCGAGTCCGCGACCGTTCCAAAGCACCACACCGGCGAGGGCGAAGATGCCCGCTTCGAGCAGGACGCAGATCCGCGCCAAGAGCAGCCTGGCCGACAGCTGCACGACTTGGTCATACAGCGGTCCCGGGAAGAAGCCGACGAAAGCATTGAAGGCGAAGATCGGGGGATCGGCGATCACGTTCCACAGCACGTAGGCGTAGGTCGCCAGGCTCCAAGCGATGAAAAGCCAACGTGCGCGGCGCACAGGGGCCCAGAGTCCCAGCGTGAATCCGAGCGTCGTGCCATAGAGAATCCCCGGGACGACGAAGAGCCCATAGAACAACAGGCCTTCGCCCCAGTTGCAGTTCGGAACGCGCAGCGAATTGGCGCTGATGATCCCGAGTGGAAGTAAGGCGAGCAGGAGGTTCTCGACGCCGGCGCGCAGCAGCATAGCGCCGGGAAAACCGACCGGTGCTGGCGGCTGGCGAACGCGGCCGGCGAACCCGCAGGCTCGCAAGCCGGCGAAGTAGGCCAGCACGGCCCCCATGCAGACCGAGAACTCGAACGCGAGCAGATTGAAGAGCGGGACGAACGCGAGCGCCGCAGCGACGACGGAGACACCCAGAGCGGCGACGAGCCAGGATGCCACGCATTCCCTCCATGAAGCAGCCAGCGGTCCTCGCGCGGGCGGGTCGATGCTAGACTGAAGTCTGCCCCGCCCCTAGCTGTCATCGCTTTGGCCCAGACCAAGGAGAAGTGACGATGCGGTATTCCGTCACGATTTCGCACGCGGCGGCCATTCTGGCCGGCGCGGTTCTCGCGTTGCAGACACAGGCCGACCCACCCGCGCCGTCGCGGATCGTGGGAGTCTACGGTGTCGGTGGCGTCATCGGCGAGGATGGAACGCTGTGGCAGTACCTTCCCGACCGCAAGGAGTGGCTGACCATCGACGCCGCTTTCAAGGGCGAAGCTCGCGAGACGCACATCCTGCCGCTGCCGGTTCCGGCCCAGGACATCCAGTTCATGCAGAGCTTCGGCTTCCTGGTGACCAAGAGCGGAAAGGTTTGGCATTACGACCTGAACGCCAATCGCTGGGACGAGATCGGGCCGCCGCCGGCGAAACGCTGAAGGGCCGGCGCCAGCGAAGCGTCAACAGGCCGGCGCCAGCGAGACCCTGGCAGGCCGGGTACTCCGCCCGGGTGCGAACGGCCTCTCCTATGGGAATCGGCGTGGCGAGCAGCCCGGCCCGGGACTTTCGGGCTTCCGAGGAGTATGCTTTGGCAAGTCACAGCGGAGCCCTCCCTCCGCGGTTGGGACAGGGGGTCCCTACCATGCGCAAGTTGGCGGTTTTCCTCGCGACTTTCTGTCTGCTCACGAGTCCCACCGCGTGGGCGCACGACGAAAAGGTACAAGCAGAGCTTCTCGACGAGATTCTTCGGCTCACACAAGCCGAAGTGCCGGACCACATTGTTCTCGAGCAGATCGAAGCCTGGGGATTCGCATTCGAGCTCACGGCTGATGACATCGTCGAGCTGCGCGCGCTCGGTGTGAGCGATGCGGTGCTGGAAGCACTCGTGCACACGGATAGCGCGCCGGAGTACATCGCAGATGACGGTCCGAACGTGTATTTCAGCGCCGGATACTATTCGCCGTGGTACTACTACCCCTACGCTTGGGGTGGTTACTGCGATCCGTTCCCGCGTCTGTACGCTTCCTACTACTATCCGTTCTATTACGGCGCGAGCTACTTCGGCTACTACGGCTGGTGCGGAAGCACGTACTACGCACACTACAACCCCAATTGCTATCGGCGCGAATCCTGGCATGCCGGACGTGGTGGCGCGACTGCGCCTTACACCGTGGCGGCGAATCTCCCGTCGCGGCGCGCGGCGGACGGTGTCGCGCCAGCGAGTACATCGACCCAGCGGGCTGCGGCGACCGCGCCGCGCGTGATTCGCGGCCGCTCGGGCGATCGCGATCGCGACATGATCCGGCGCGCGAACGTTCTCAGGACCACCGAAGCAGGACGCGGGTCACGCCGCTCCGCGGACGCGGGCGTAGCTCCGGCACGTGGATCCGGTGCATCGCAGTCGCTGCCCAGCAGGTTGCAACGCGACGTGCGGGGACGCACCAACGGTCAATCGCTGCGCGCGGCGAGACCGGGTTCGGCGTCGCGTTCTGCATCCCCCGTGCGGTCCTCACCCTCATGGTCCAACAGCAGCTCGCGCGGACGAAATCTGAGCATGCCGCGCAGTTCGACCATGCGCTCTCAACCATCGATGCGCGCCCAATCGGCACCACGCATGCAGGCACCCTCCTCGGTGGGAGCGCGCTTCGGTGCCGCGAGGTCGAGGTAGAATCTCCAGGACATGCATGAGACGGCGGCCTCCACAGAGGCCGCTTTTGCTTTCTCGCTGTTGAGTCGGCGCGAGCTAACGCGAATTGGATGAACGCCGCGTCTTGCTGCTGGTGGAATTCGGCCGCGATG
>Ga0075418_10004904_pt1 | contig 15180 bp, 13 predicted proteins | sample SoiMetdeltSBSDD2_FD_81776 | JGI IMG/M metagenome (GOLD analysis project Ga0075418, IMG submission 81776) | Bulk soil microbial communities from a Populus tree surrounding site in Tennessee, USA - Soil MetaG P. deltoides SBSDD2 | ecosystem: Environmental > Terrestrial > Soil > Tree plantation...
AATGTCGAGAACGTCGACCAGCATTTCGCGAAGGCGAAGGCGGCGGGTGCGGTCATTCTGAAAGAGCCGCAAGAGATGCCGTTCGGCGTCCGTCAATACACCGCGAAAGATATCGGCGGCCATTGGTGGACCTTCTCGCAGAACGTTCGAGATGTTGATCCTGCTGAGTGGGGTGCGAAGATACCGACGTAAACCACGGAGACACAGAGACACGGAGAAATCGTTTCTAAACGCCAGGTGCTGGTAAGCTCGATCCATGCATGATCGGAGATCTCGATCAAGGATTCCTTACTTACGACCGGGTACGGAACTCGCTTTCAGTTAGCCTCGCCCCCCGGTTAAAGGCCCTCGCGAAAACGGCCGATGAACACTTATAGCCGTTTCTCACAATAAGCGAGGCCGCATGGATCCGGTCACAAAGCAATATCTGATCGCGCTGGCGGCGATTGCCGTGGGTCTTTCGGGCTGGTTGTTGCCTGACAAGTACAACATCCTCAAGTTGAAGGCGAGCATCGCGAAGCACGTCTCGCCGGGCACGAACATCAAGATCGCGCGCGCGGTCGGGACGGTCTTGATCGTCGGTGGTGTCTTGATGGTGTTTGCGACCTGGCAGGTTGGCGAACTGAAGTGACGCGCTGGGCGAGTTCTGCTATACTCATCAACTCTCTGCGGCGCATGGTGCACCGCAGAGCAGTGTTAAGGCGATACATGGCCGGTAGTCACATTCGATTCGATATGCCGAGCCTCGCCGTCTTCGGGCACTAGCTCCTCGCTGGCCCGTAGCGGCCAGGCTCTCATCTCAATTCAATTCGTCTGCGCGTGGCGATGCCGCGCGTTTCGATATTGCTGCGCGCATGGCGCGGGAAAGAGGAGATCGTGTCGGTAATCACTATCGTGAAGAAGGACGGTGTCGTGGCAATCGCCGCTGACACGCTGACGTCGGCTGGTTGCAGAAAGGTGTCGGCCGTCCACAACAAGCTCGCAACGAAGATCACGCGGATCGGCGCTTCGTACTTCGGAGTGACCGGTGCGGCCGTTCACCAGCAGGTGATCGATCACCTGTTTGCGAACGTCAGCGACCCTCCCGCGTTCAGGAACCCGGCGGAGATCTTCGAAGTCTTTCTGAAGCTGCACCCGCGGCTGAAGCAGGAATACTTCCTGAACGGTCGTGCGGGGGACGGGGACGCGTATGAATCGAGCCAGATGACGCTGCTGATTGCCAATCAGCACGGCATCTTCGGTCTCTATTCGATGCGGACGGTGCTCGAGTACGAGCGGTTCTGGGCGTCCGGCTCAGGGAGCGACTACGCGCTCGGCGCCATGAACGCGATGTACGACTTGCACGTTGACGCCCTCTCGATTGCGGAAGCGGGTGTCAACGCCGGAATTGAATTCGATGACGGGTGCGGTGCACCGGTCGAATCCCATGCTGTGCCGCTCATCACGGCGCCTTCAAACGAATTGGACCTACTGCTGCAGGCGTAGGGCCAACCAGTTGTCCTCGCTCAGTCGCTGCCGTTCGGTGAACGGCGCGAATGATGCGAGGACTCGGTCAACCTCGGTGTGATCGAATCCGCTGAGGATCAATTGACCGTGCGGACGGACGAGCGCGGAGATGGCCACCGCGCTCGACGTCAGCATTCCACCGGTGAGATTCGCCAGCACGACGTCGGCAGGTGCTGGCGGATCTCGTCTGAAATCCGACACGACGAATTTGATGGTGTCGGGCAGTGTGTTTAATCGCGCGCTGGTCTCGGCGGAGTCGATCGCGTCCTGATCGATGTCGATGCCGATCACGCTGCGAGCGCCCATCAGCGCGGCGGCCATCGCCAACACACCCGACCCGGTTCCCAGATCGAGCACGGTCGCATCGACAACGTCAATCTCCGACACCAGCCGCAGGCACATTCTCGTCGTCGCGTGATGGCCGGTGCCGAATCCCATCGACGGCTCGATGATGATCACCGTCGCATCCACATCGTCCGGCGGAACATCCCACGGCGGCGCCACGATGAACTTGCCGGCGCGAACGGCCTTCAACGATTGTTGCGATCGTGCGGCCCAGTCTTCGTCGGGCAGATCGAGGCGTTCGATGGTGAGTTGCGGCAGCGCGGCGGCGATTGCGTCAGCGGCGCGATCGCGTTCGGTGGCATCGGAGAAGCAGACGTTCCAGTGCAATGGTGTTGGCGGTGGATCGGGAATGGGCGGGAAAGTGGGATCCCATAAACCGCCCGGCGGCAACGGACGATCGGCGAGATCCTGAATCGCGACGGGATTGAAATCCGCGAGGACCGCGGAGACCAGCTCTTCGGAATCGTCGACGGCACTCGCACGTAGTACGAATGCCGGCCACGATTTAGCCAAAGATGTCCTTGACCTTGCCGAAGATCCCGCGATCTTCGTCTTCGTCTTCGCGTGACGCCGGCTTGATCTTCGTTTCGGGCATCGTCTCGGCCAGCTGTTCGAGCAGCTTCTTCTGCTCCTTGGTCAGACGTTTCGGCGTCACGCCCTGAATCGTCACAAGCAGATCGCCGTGACCGCGGCCCGACACATCGGGCATGCCTTTGCCGCGCAGGCGGAACGTCGCTCCCGGCTGCGTGCCTTCGGGAATCTTGACGGTCTCGTCACCATCGAGGCCGGGCACTTTGATCTCAGAGCCGAGCGCGAGCGTGGTGAAGGGCAGCGGCACGGCGCAGTGGAGGTTGTTGCCGTCGCGCTGGAAGAACTTGTGTTCCTGCACGAAGATGACCACGTACAGATCGCCCGGCGGTCCACCGAGCGTTCCCGCTTCACCTTCGCCGGACAGACGCAAGCGCTGTCCGGTGGCGATGCCGGCGGGGATTTTCACCGTCAGCTTGCGCGTTTGTTCAACGGTGCCGCCGCCATGACATGTCTGACACGGCTTGGCGATCACCTTGCCCGTGCCACGGCACTGACTGCACGTGCGCGCGACCGTGAAGAATCCCTGTTGATAGCGAAGTTGTCCGGAGCCGCGGCACTGTGGGCACGTGGTCGGTGATGTGCCGGGCGCCGCGCCGTTGCCCTTGCAGGTCTCGCACTTTTCCTGTCGTGGAATCTGGATGTGCGTCTCGACGCCTTTCGCCGCCTGCTCGAACTTGATCTCGAGGTCGTAGCGAAGATCGGCGCCGCGCTGCGGGCCGGCGCGACGGCTGCTCGATCCGAATCCGAAAATATCGCCAAGGCCGCCGAAGATGTCCTCGAAGCCGGTGAACTGCGACGGATCGAACCCCTGCGCGCCGCCGCCGACGCCCGCATGACCGAAGCGGTCGTAGCGCGCGCGCTTGTCGCCGTCGCTGAGAATGGCGTAGGCTTCGGCCGCTTCCTTGAATTTCTCTTCGGCCTTCTTGTCGCCCTGGTTGCGATCGGGGTGGAACTTCAGGGCGAGCTTGCGATACGAGCTCTTGATTTCCGTGTCGGTGGCCGTGCGGGAAACCTCGAGGACCTCGTAATAATCGCGTTTGCTCACGATGCCTTGGCCACCTTCACCAGCGCCGGCCTGAGCAGCCGCTCGCCGAGCTTGTATCCCTTCGCCATCACGCCGACGACTTCACCTTCGCGCGCGCCAGGCACTTCTTCATAGGCGACGGCCTGGTGCAGGTGCGGATCGAAGTCGGCGCCGAGCGCCTCAATAGGAGTGACGCCGCGCTTCTTCAAAAGTTCCGCGAGCTGGCGCTGAATCAATTCGAGGCCGGATTTGTAGGCCTTCGCTTCCGGCGGGGCCTCCGCCGCCATCGCCCGATCGAAATCATCGACGATCGTGAGCAGGTCGCCGATCACGTCGGCGGCCGCCCAGTCGATCATGTCCTTGCGATCGCGCTCCACGCGCTTGCGGAAGTTGTCGAATTCGGCGCTCTTGCGGAGCAGGCGATCGTAGAGATCGTCGCGCTCTTTCTGAAGTGCGTCGTGATCCGCCGGTGCCGGATTCTCTTGCGGGGTGTCCTGCGCCGCTTCAGATGGCGCAGCGCTCTCGTCCTGCGGTTGGATGTCGTTTTCGTTCATTGTTCTCAAAGTCGGGCGAACTAAAGTTCGCCCCTACGTCTGGCTAGTTTACGTCGCGCAGCACCCTGGCGACGGCGATTGCGGCAATATCGACGGCGCTAATCGCCCTGGAATAGCGCATCCGCGTCGGACCGATGATGCCGACGGTGCCGGTGCTGCGGCCGTCGAAGTACGTCGCCGCGATCAAGCTGAACGGACGCAGCTCGGGATCGCTGTGCTCGGTGCCGATCACGACTGTCAGGCCCGGACCGTCGATGTATTCGGTCAGCATGCGCACGAGGCGCTGCTTTTCTTCGACCATGCGCCACAGCGTCTTCAGGGTATTCGCCGAAATTCCGCTCGCCTGCACGACCTCTTCAATGAGCGTCGAAGCGCCGTCGACGTACACGGCCGTTGGTTGATTCAGATTCTGGAACGACGTGCTGGCCAGCCGCAGCGCCAGGCCGAGCAGCTGATCGTACAGCGATCGTTCTTCCTTGAGGCGCTCGGTCACGCCTTCACGTACTTCATCAAGCTTGCGGCCGGCGAATTCCGCATTCAGGAAGTTCGCGGCCTGCACCAGCTCGCTGGCGCCGACGGACTCGCCAATGTCCACGGTCTTCTGCTGCACTTGATTGCCGCTGGTGACGAGGACGACGAGAATGCGCGTGCCGCTGATCGGCACGAACTCGATGTGCTGGAAGATCGCCTGCGCATTCGGCGGCGCGATCGCGAAGCCGACGCCTTTCGATGCCTCCGAGAGCACGTGCGACGTCGACGAGAGCAGGTCGTCCATCAACGGCGCGTCGCCGGCTTCCTGGCGCAGCCGTGCTTCAACCGCCGAAGCATCCTTCGACGATCGCCGGCTGTCGAGCAGCATGTCGACGTAGGCGCGATAGCCGGCATCGGTCGGCACGCGGCCCGCGGACGTGTGCGGCTGCCAGACATAGCCCATCTCTTCGAGTTGGGCGAGCACGTTGCGGATGGTCGCGGACGAGACGTTCAGCCCGGCCTTGGCCGCGAGAGAGGCCGACGCGACGGGTTCGCCGCTCTCGATGTACGAGCGGACGAGCGTCGCAAGGATGCGCCGGGTGCGATCGGATAAGGCCGGGCCAGACATGATGACGTTATTAGCAGTCGTTGAATGCGACTGCTAATAGTGTAACACGGCGACAATATTGCAGTGCCTCAACCGTGGAGGACGCGCGATGGCGAAATGCGACGTTTGCGGGAACGATTACGACAAGAGCTTCCAGATCACGACCGTTGATGGGCGGTCACATACGTTCGACAGCTTCGAATGTGCCATTCACGAGCTGGCCCCGGGCTGCGCGCATTGCCACTGCAGAATCATCGGCCATGGCATCGAGGCCGATGGCGAGATGTACTGCTGCGCTCATTGCGCCCATCATGCCGGCGTGAAAGAGGCCGTCGATCGAGTCGATCAACATCCTCACTAGCTAGTCGGCGCGAAGCACCGCCGCCGGGTTGTCGATCATCGCCCGGCGCGCCGGCAGGTACCCCGCCAGGATACTCACCGCCATCAGCAGCGCGCTCGTTGATGCGAGCACCATCGGATCGCGCGCGGGAACTTCATACAGCAGGCTGCCAAGGCCGCGCGTGACGCCGAGGCTCGCGGCGACGCCGATGACGACGCCGGCGCCAGCCGCCACCACCGCCTGACCGAGCACCAGCCGGAGCAGGGCGTGCGGGCGCGCGCCGACCGCGGCGCGAATCGCGATCTCCCGTGCCCGTGAGGCCGTGGCCGTGGCCACGATGCCGTAGAGTCCGACCATGGCGAGCAGGATGGCGAGCGCGGCCAGCGCGATCAGCATCCACGTGATCGCCCGCAGCCGCTCCGTCGATCCGCGCACGATCGCCTGCGTGGTCAGCACATCGCGCGCGGGACGATCCGGATCCACCGCCGTGACGACGCGCTGCACACTCGCGGCGACTGATGATGGATCGCCATCAACCAGAACGAAGAAGCTGAGGAACCCCCATGAGTTCTGCGCATACGGCACATACATTTGCGGCAGCGGCTGGTCGCGCATGTCATTCTGGCGGACGTCCTCGACGACGCCAACGATGTCGCGTGTCGGCGGCGGCGTGCCACCCGGCCGGTTCGCAAAGAACCGGATTTGTTTGCCGATTGGATCGTCATTCGGGAAGTTCGCGCGAGCGAACGCCTCGCTGATGATGATCACTGGGGGCTTGTCGGCGCCGTCGTTGACGTTGAAGGCGCGTCCGCGTCTGATCTCGATCCCCATGACCGAGAAATAGTCGGCGCCCACCGGCATATCGACCGCGACCGGTTCCTGACCGGTTTGCGGCAGCGGTTGATCCTGGCGTGCGAAGCGCCGCGTCGCGCGCATGTCGCCCATCGGCGCATAGCCGCCAAGCGTCGCGTTGCGAACGCCGGGCAATGCCTTCAGTCCGTCGACGACGCGAGTGCCGAACAACACGCGATCTTTCGGCTCGCGATACGTCGTGCCGGGCAGCACCACGCCGAAGGTGAGGACGTTCTCGGTCCTGAATCCCGGATCGACGGCGACGAGGCGCTGCGCGCTCTCCGCCATCAATCCGGCCGTGACGAGCAGCACCAGCGTTGCCGCAACTTCGGCGACGACCAGGCCCTGGCGCATTCTCACGAGACCGCGCGTTGCCGTTTGCCGGACAGATCCGGTCAGGGTCGTGGATGAAGCGGCCAGCGTGCCGCGACGAATCGCGATCCACGCCAGCGCGATGCCGATCAGCGCAACCAGGACCGCCAACGCTGCGAGCGATTCCCACCCGAGTGACGTCGCGGTTCGTGGCAGGTTCAACACGCGCTTGTCGACGATCGTGCGATGCAAGGCCAGGCCGAGAGGGATCGCCAGCACACCGCCGGCGGCGGCGAGCAGGAGATGCTCGACCATCAACTGTCGGCGCAACCGTCGTCCTGTCGCACCGAGCGCCGTGCGCACGGCCAGCTCGCTGCCGCGCGTCGATGCGCGCACGGTGAGCAGGCTCGCCACATTCAGGCACGCGATCAGCAGGACGGCGACGATGGCGGCCGTGAGAATCGCGATCAGCCGCGGCGCGTCGCCGTTGATCTGATCCTTCAACGAAAACACATCGATGCTCTTACCGGCATTCGTATCCGGATACTGCGCCGCGAGCCCGCGCGCGAGGCCGTTCATCACATCCTGGGCTTGCGCGATCGAGACGCCGGGCTTCAATCGAGCAGTGACGTTGAGAAGCTGTGTCGCGCGGGTACCGTTTGCAGGATCGAGCGTCATCGGCAGCCACGCGTTGTTCGAACTGATCGGAAAATCAAACACTTCCGGCAGCACGCCGACAATCGTCGTTGCCGCGCCATCGACGTGAACGGTCGAGCCAATGACATCGGCGCGGCCGCCGAATTCCGTTTTCCACAACGACTGGCCGAGCAGCATGACCGGCGGTGCGCCCGGGGCTTCGTCCTGCGGCTGCAGCGCGCGCCCGAGCATCGGGGAGATGCCGAGCACGCGATGCAGGTCCGATGACGTCTGGACGCCGGTGATTTGCCGCGGCGTGCCGCCGATCACGATCGCGACGCTGGTGCCGACGTGAGCGGCGAACGAGTCGAACACGGTTTGTTTCGCACGGAAATCCATGTAGTCGGGAATCGACAATGGCACGCGCTGCTGGTGGCGATCGAGCCGCGCGTTCCACAATCGCACGAGCTCGTCGGCGTTGTTGAAGGGCAACGGCGCCAGCACGATCTGATACAGGAAATTTGCGACGACGAGCGTCGGACCAAGGCCGACGGCCAGCGTCGCGATCGCGGCAACGGTGAAGGTCTTCGTCTGCCGCAGTGTGCGGATTGCGTAGCCGAGATCCTGCTTGAGTGCGTCGGCGTGCAGTCGAATCGCCAGCGCGATCACGTCGCGACCGTTGACGAGGAGCGAGCCGCGCGATGCCACGAACGTCTGCGTCATCTCGCGGCCGAATTCCTCGCGGAACCAGCCCGGCAACATCAAGAGCAGCAGGCGATAGATTCGTTGGGCCACGGTTACCCCCGTTCAGGCAGCAGCCGCACGCCGCGCGCCGCCGCGACCAGTTCTTCGAGCCGCTCCGCTTCCGCTCGCGCGACTTGCCGCCCGAAGGGCGTCAGCCGGTACGGCCGCCGCCGCTCGTGGCCGTCATCCTCAGCCGCCAGCTCGACGATCAATTCATCGTCGAGAAACCGCTTGATGAGCCCGTAGAGAGTGCCGGTGCTCAGCCGGACGTCGCCGTTGGTGCGCTCTTCGACCTCTTTCAGGATCGAATAGCCGTGTCGCGGCGTGTCAGCCAGGGCGAGCAGGACGTGAAAGGCCGCCGGCGTCAGCGGCAGGAAGGGCAGCGGGTCGCGTTTCATCATATGGCGTGGCTCGATATGTCGTGCCACGCCATAGTAGACGATCTCACATCAAAAAAGGTTTGCGCGGGAGGCGAGGGCCTTGGCTTCGGCGCGGGCGATGGCCGTGATCTCGTTGAAATCCCAGCGGGTTGGCTTGAATTCGTCGATCAGTACCTGGCCGTCGACGATCGTCGTGCGGACGTCGGCCCCGCGGCTCGCGTAGACGACGGTCGAGTACGGGTCGGGGCCATGGGCATCGACGAGGATCAGGTCGGCGCGCTTGCCGACCTCGATGCTGCCAATGTCCTTCTCCAGGCCAAGGGCCCTGGCGCCTTCACGCGTTGCCATCGCGATCACGTCGCGCGCGGTCAACGCGCCGGGCCTGTGACGAACCGCCTGCAGCACCGCCGCAAGACGCATCTCTTCGAACATGTCGAGATGGTTGTTGCAGGCCGCGCCGTCGGCGCCCAGCGAGACCGAGATGCCTTTCGCGCGCATCTCGACGACCGGTGCGAGTCCGGAGCCAAGCTTCAGGTTCGATCCCGGGCAGTGCAGCACCTTCACGCCGCGCTCCGCCATCAACGACTGCTCGGCCTCGTCGACCCACACACAATGCGCGAGGCACAGACGCGGTGATGCCAGGCCCGTATCCGCGAGGTAGTCGATGTTCTTCCGGCCGGTCCGCGATTTGATCAACGCGATCTCATCGCGGTTTTCCGATGCGTGCGTGTGAACGACGAGTTGACGGTCGTTGGCGAGCTGCGCAACGGCTTCGAGCAGTTCCCGGGAGCACGAAACGGCGAATCGCGGCGCAAACGCAGCACGAAGCCGCCCGTTGGCGCGTCCATGCCATCGCCTGGCGATCGCGATGCTCTCGTCGATTGACGCCTGCGTTTGTTCCATGAGCCGCGCCGGCACTGCGGAGTCGGCGTCCATCATGCATTTGCCGACGACCGCGCGCAGGCCCATCGGCTCGAGCGCTTCGAAGACCGCATCGGTATCGTGCACCGTCTCCATCGTCAGCACGGTCGTCGTGCCCGAGCGCAGCAGTTCTGCCGCGGCTTGTTGCGCGGCTGCGGCGAGCGATCGAGGAGTGTGTGCCGCTTCCATCGGCCACACACGCGTCTTCAGCCAGTCGAGCAGCGCGAGGTCATCCGCATATCCGCGAAACAGCGTTTGACAAAGATGGATGTGGGTTTGAATAAAACCGGGCAGTAGATAGGAACCGTGCGCGTCGATCACGCGATCGGCGGTTTCACTGGAGCTGCCGATCGACGCAATGCGCCCGTCGCGAATCACCACATCGCCTTCGATGATGTCGAAGGCGCGGTTCATCGTGATGATGGTTGCGTTGTGAATTTTTAGCGAAGCGCCTTGAGGTTGGGAAACCATCGCAGCGAAGCATTCTTGAGGGCGTCCGCCTTGCCGCGCCTCACGGCGATCAATTCAGCGGTGATGCTGACGGCAATTTCCTGCGGCGTCACGGCGCCGAGGTCGAGACCGATCGGGGCGTGGATCCGTTCAAGCAGTGCAGGATCGACGTTCGACTCGGCGAGCAGTTGATCGTAGAGGCGCGCGACTTTGGCGCGGCTGCCGATCAACCCGATGTAGCGCAGATCGCGCGGCGCCAGCGCGCGCAACGCATCAAGATCGTTGCGGTGACCGCGCGTGACGATCACGGCGTACGCGGTCGACGGTATCTGCGTGTTCGCGAGCCATTGCGGAATGTCGTCGACGACGACGGAGACCGCAAAGGGAAAGCGCTCCTGGTTGGCGAATGCGGCGCGATCGTCGATGACGTGCACGCCAAAGCCCGCCTCGTGCGCCATCTTGCCGAGGTAGAAACCAACGTGGCCGGCGCCAAAAATGTAGACGGCGGGTGATGCTTCGATCGGCTCGATGAAGACTTCCATCTGGCCGCCGCACACCAGGCCAGTCTCTTCCGCGAAGTCGTCGTTGAGATCGTATTTGACCGTCGTTGCCTTGCGCGTCTGCAGCACCTGGCGCGCCTTGCCGATGGCGTCGTGCTCGTAACAGCCGCCGCCGACGGTGCCGACGATGCGGCCGTCGCCGAAGACGAGCATCTTGGCGCCGACGCGCTGCGGCGTCGAGCCGTTCGACGACACGATCGTCACCAGCGCCGCCTCTTCACCGCGCGACAGCGCTTCGCCAAGCGCGGCAAACACTTCGTGATTCACTTCAGACAGTATCCAGTAGCCAGTAGCCAGTAGCCAGAAAAAATTTATTGAATCCTGTGAAGTTCGCAAGCGCCGGTAGGCTCGGTGCCGGCGAGGAATGCCTCGGTGGTGACACGCGGGCAAATCGGTGTAGCGATCTTGCCCGTATCGCGATCGATCTCGACGAAGGTCACACCCTCCGGCGCCTCAAAGGCGGGCGATTGCCGTCCGGCCAACGCGTTCTTCATGAACGAGGTCCAGATCGGCAGCGCGGCCTGCGCGCCGCTCAATCCGAGCGGCTGGTTGTCATCGAGGCCAACCCAGACGACGGTCAGCAGCTCGGGCGTGAAGCCAACGAACCACGCATCGCGGAGATCGTTGGTGGTGCCGGTCTTGCCGGCGGCGTCGGCGGTGAAGCCGCTGCCGCGCACGGCGGCGCCGGTGCCTTCGTTCAGGACGCTGCGCATCATGTGCGTCAGCAGAAACGCCGTTGACGATCGCGCGACCGCGGGTCCGGCTTCGACCTTTGGTCTCGCCACATCTTCACCGCTCGTGACGTTGATCAGCGCACGCAGCGGCTTCAGCGTGCCGCCGTTCGGAAAGAGCGTGTAGGCCTCAGCGACCTCGAGCGGCGTCAGTTCAGCGGTGCCCAGAGCCAGCGACGGATACGGCTTTACTTGGTCGGGGACGCCGAGCCTGGCTTTCTTCCAGAGCGACACGACGCGATCGTAGCCGGCCTGCTCGGCGACTTTCACCGCCGCGATATTGCGCGACATCGCCAGCGCGCGCCGCAGCGTGATCGCGCCGTCGTATTCACCGTCGTAGTTCCTCGGCGTCCACTCCTGGTTGTCGTAACTCCACGTCGTCGGTTCGTCCTGGATGATCGTCGCGGGCGTGAGATCCGTTCCTTCATCTGCGGACTTCTCGAACGCCGCCAGGTAGACGAACGGCTTGAAGGTCGATCCCATCTGCCGGCGCGCATTCGCGGCGCGATTGAATTGCGACTGGTTGTAGGAGCGGCCGCCGATGAACGCGAGGATTTCGCCGCTGCGCGGATCCACGCACACCAGCGCCGCCTGCGCGACGCGGCGTGGACCGCGCTTGCGCCGCGACAGGATCGCGTCGACGCTGGCGATGCCGTCGCGCACCGCATCCTGCGCGTAACGCTGCAGGTTCAAGTCGAGCGTCGTGTAGACGTCGAGCGCGCCCGGCTTCGAGACGATGCCTGGAAACGTGGTATCGAGCACGTCGCCGACGTAGTCGACGAAGTACGGCGCCTCGTTATCGACGGCGCGCGCGACGACGGCAATCGGCTCCTGCTGCGCGCGCGCGGCGGCATCGGCGGTGATGTAGCCGCCGTCGACCATGGCGCGCAGCACAATGTTGCGCCGCTCTTTCGCGCGCTCGGGATTGTTGAACGGCGAGTGGATCTGCGGGGACTGGATGATGCCGGCCAGCAGCGCCGACTCCGACAAGGTCAGGTTTCTGACGTCCTTGGCGAAATAGATCTTCGACGCTTCGGCGACGCCGTGCAGGGCGAACGAGCCGCGATGACCGAGATAGACGTCGTTGAGATAGAGCTCGAGGATCTCGTCCTTGGTGGCCCTGGTCTCGAGCACGAGCGACATGAACTGCTCGAGGATCTTGCGGCCGTACGAGCGTTGCCGCGACTGCTGCTCCTCGATCATCTGCTCGGTCAGGAAGAAGTTGCGCGCCAGCTGCTGGGTAATGGTGCTGCCGCCGACGAGGTACGGACGGTTGCCGAACACATTCGTGAACAGCGCGCCGACCATCCGGATCGGATCGACGCCGGGGTGGTAGTAGAAGCGGCGATCTTCGATCGCCAGCACCGCTTCCTGCATGCGCGCGGGGATCGCTTCGAGCGCGACGCGGCGGCGCTTTTCGCGCGACCCGGTCATCATCGCGGTCAGCAACGGCGCGTCGAGCGTAACGCGATCGACGCTCTTCGCCGCCGATTGCAGGCGGATGATGCGCTGCGGCGGCGGCGGCGGCGGCTTTGCGCCCTTGCGGCGCGGCAGCGGCGGTTCGGGAAATGACACGGTCACGACCTTGCCGGCCTGATCGCCGCCGCGCGAAAGAATCACGACGCTGCTGCGATCGATCGCGAAGTCGCCGGCGCGTTCGACGCGCGCGCGCTGCGCGTAGCCGACATCATTCAATCGCGCAATCAATTCCGACTGGCTCAGGTTCTGTCCGATGGTCAGCGTCAACGGCCGCGCGAACACGCGCGGGATGGTGCGATCGCGCTCGCCATGCAGGCGCGTGTCGATGATCCGGCCGTACGACACGTAGAGATAAACGACGGCGCCGAGCATGACCACACCGGCCACACCCAGGCCGATCGCGATCTTGCGCCGATACGGCGCCAGCAAAGCGGGCCAGCTGAGTCGGGGCAGGCGCACACGCCAGCCCGACTTCTTCTTTTGTCTTTTCAAATCTGACTTCTAACGTCTGACGTCCTAGATCGCCAAAACCCAGTGATGCCCCATGGCGAGCGGTAATTCGTCCATGAGCCGATCGACGAGCGCCGGCCCGTAGCGGTTGAGGAACCACACGAAGCCGACTTCACGTTCCTGCGGATGGCCCTGAGGGAAGGTGAGGGCCTGCGCGCGCTGGAACTGGCGGCGCAGCGTTTCATCACGCCGCTTCGCCGCCTGGATCACCTTGTTATGCAGCGAATGCACTTCATGCTGCATCTTGCCGAGCGTGGATTTCACCGCGCCTTCGAGTGTCGGATCGATCTGCGGCACCGCCGCGGCGACCGCGTTCATCCGCTCTTCCATCATCGAGGATACAGACGTCAGCGACTGCTCGACGGTTGGCGGCAGCTGGCTTTCGAGCAACTGGTTGAGCGTCGATTCGTCCTGGGCACGCAGCGCCGTGATCGGCAGATCGTATTTCGACAGGAAGCGCAGCGTCGCCGAATCGGCGAGCGTCGCGGTGCCGCGCTGATACATCAGCGGCATTGGAATGCCGAAGTGCGCGTAGATCTCCTTGAGCTGTCCCAGGTAGGCGAGCTCGTTCGGCCCCGCGACGTAACAGATCGTCGGGAACACCGTGTCCTGCACGAGCGGACGCAGCAGCACGTTCGGGCTGAAGTGGTCGGGCTGCGTGAGCGCTTCCTTCTTCAGTTGATCGAGCGGAACCGTTCGTTCCGCGATCTCAGCGTTCTCGCCGTCGATCTTGATCGCGGCGCGCTCGGCGTTGAGATGAAACACGCAGACCGTGCCGTCGGCGAGCTTCGCCTGCGCGTGATAGCCCTTGGCGACGAGCGCATCACCGGCCTTCGCCGCGATGCGCGCGGTCTGGCCCGGCTGCGAGAGCTCCTTGACGAAAACGTCGCGCGCCAGTGCCTTCGCCGCCGGGTCGGATGAGTCGTAGACGACCAGGCCGCGCGGACCGAGCACTTGCTCCATCCACATGCCGAACGCCGTGGCCATGCTGCGGCCCGGCGCGTAGGCGGCGCGAAGCCCGGACAAGATGTCCGACTTGAACTCGGTGTCGGGAAGCGCGGTGTTCAGTTGATCGAGGGCTGCGGTAATGGCGTCGGTGAGGTTGAGGCGGGCGATCGGCAGGGAACCGGCGCCCGGCAGGTCCGCGAGCCGCACCGTGGCCGGCGCCAGCTCGCTATCGAGGACCGTACAGCCGCTCACCTCCGGCCAATCATGATCTTCCGCATCGATCCAGAACACGGGCACGACCGGCACGCGATGCTCGCGCTCGACCTCCGCCGCCAGCTTCATCGTCGTGATCGCCTTGAGCAACGTGAAGAGCGGGCCGCCGAACAGTCCCGCCTGCTGGCCGGTGATGACGACGCGCGTCGCCGGATCGGCAAGGCGTGCCGCCGACTCGCGCGACTTCGCGGGCGCATTCCGATTCGCCTGCTGCGCCGCGATGACGCGCGCGGTTTCCGCCGGCTGTCGCGCCAAGCTCTGTGAACGCGCGATCGTGTCCGCCCACGCCGCCGGTGTTGCGGGATCACCGGCGTAAAACGGCGCGACTTTGCTGAATTCGAACGCGTAGTCGGACGCGAGCCGCCGGATCCACGGAAATGAACGGATATCGATTGCCAGCGATGAGGCGGAGGCGGGCGAGACGTCGGCTGGCACTGCGACGTACTGTCTCAAACGGTCGCTCAAGCTGTCAACCGTACTGGTATCATGGTTAGTCGAAGTTGAACGAAGACGGGGCACTGTTCGACGCAAGGTTCGATGATGGCGGACCTTTTCGGGATACACCCGAATCCGGCGGCATTTCCCTTGAAACCGCGCTCCGCGACTTTGGCCCTGCCGCTTTTGACGATCTAATCCCGCGCGTTCGCGCAGTGGCCCGGCAGCTCGATGCCGCGCACGACAGCGGCGCCGTTCACGGCGCGCTTCATCCCAGCAACATCATCGTCTTCGATGAGTCGACGTCTGTCATCAAGGGTGCGAAGGCCGTTTCGCCCTATGCCGCTCCCGAAGTGCTTGCCGGTAGTGCGCCGACGGCCGCTTCGGATCGGTATTCGTTGGCGGCAATCACCTACGAGTGGATGTTTGGCCGCACGATCACAGGCCCGGTGCATCGATCGATCGACGTGAAAGCGATGCCGGGCGTGAGTCGCGTCGCGTTATCGAAGGC
>Ga0075418_10004911_pt1 | contig 15165 bp, 15 predicted proteins | sample SoiMetdeltSBSDD2_FD_81776 | JGI IMG/M metagenome (GOLD analysis project Ga0075418, IMG submission 81776) | Bulk soil microbial communities from a Populus tree surrounding site in Tennessee, USA - Soil MetaG P. deltoides SBSDD2 | ecosystem: Environmental > Terrestrial > Soil > Tree plantation...
GTAGCCGCCCATCGAATGGCCCGCGAGCCCCCGGCCTTCGCGCGTGGGAATCGTGCGGTAGTTCTTGTCCAGGTACGCGACGAGATCCTCGGCGACGTAACCCTCCCAGTCGCCGGCCGTGATCGAGTTGGAGTACATGCTCCCGCCGTACGCGTTCATCGCGTTCGGCATGACGAGGATCATTTCCCGCGCGGCGCTGCTGCCGTAGACGCGCTCGGCAATCCCCGGCAGAAAGCGCGGCCCGCCGTTGTTGCCGAAGTAGCCGAGATCGGTGCCGGTGTAGCCGTGCAGCAGATACACCACGGGGTAGCGCCGGTTCCGATCGGTCGCGTAGCTCGGCGGCAGGTAGATCGAGACCTCGGGCTCCGGAGACTCGCCGAGCAGGTTGCCCTCGAGCGACTTGCCATGCACCTTGACGCGTTCGAGCTTGCCCTTGAGCGTCACCGGCGGTCCGGCCGGAGCCGCCTGACCGGCTCCCTGTGCGGCGCCCGCAGGCGCCTGCGAGAACAGCGTTCCCCGTGCGAACGTCACCGCGACGAACACAACTGAGGCCGTGATCGCCAACCGCGTAGTGCGGGCAGGTGTCATGTCCGTGACTCCTTGTGTGACGAGTGCCGGCGCCACTGACGGCGATGGGCGATGAGAGTCTACGTCAAGCTGGGCGGAAAGCACGACGTCGGGCCGTGGCAGCTGTGCCATACTCTGCGCGGCACGCCTGAAGCATCTGATGAACAAGCCGGTCTGGATTGCCACGCTGCTGATCGTCCTCGGACTGGTGTTCACCTACCTCGGACTCAACGCGACCCGGCACGATGCCGTCATCAGCGTCGGAGAGTTCAACGCCAGTGTCGACCGCAAGGAGATGAATCCCGTGACGACGGCGCTCAGCGTCGCTGCAGTCGCAGGCGGGATTTACCTCATGGTGCGCAGGCCCGGAGCATAGTCCCGCCTCGGGGCGGGTCCGCTACGGCGCGGTGATCTGCAGCGGAACCACGACGCGGCCCCAATGCAGCACCAGTTCGGCGGCCCGGCCGTCGACCACTGGAAAGTAGAAGGCCAGGGTCTCCATGTGCGGCCCCGGCCTCGGTGTGACGGTCAGCCGCAGCGCGTCCTGTCCCTCTGGATACGTCACGTTCGCCGCGTCGGCGCGCCGGCTGAAGATCACGGTCCAGGCATCCTCGCGGGGCTGCGCCCAGATGGAGTAGGAGCCCGAAGCCAGAGGCTGGCCGTTGATCTGCACGTCGGTCGAGAAGCGGATGATGACCGCGCGATCCACGCCCGGGTTCCACATCTGTCCCCACGCGACGACATCGCCAAACGGTTCCCGCCCGCGGGCGACGGGCCGGTTGTAGTCGATCGACACCTCGGTGCGCCCGATCTGCTGGGTCACCGTGCCGCGCTGATTGACCGGCGGTTCGCCTCGCCAGTACCACCAGTACCCGACCGCGGCGGCTGCGCCCACCACGAGGAGGAGGATTGCTGCGGTGAGCAGCTTCGTGCGAAGCGTCATGAGGGCAATATAATCGCTGACTCCTTGAGTGATATCCAAAAACGTTGGCTTCCGGGTCTCTACATCCAGGTACTGATCGGCATCGCGCTCGGCGCGCTGCTCGGCTTCCTGGCGCCGGAGTACGGCGCGGCCATGAAGCCGCTCGGCGACGGCTTCATCAAGCTGGTGCGCATGCTGATCGCGCCGATCATCTTCACGACGGTCGTCGTCGGGATGGCGCAGACCGGCGCCATGAAGGAGATCGGACGGATCGGCGTGCGTGCGCTGATCTACTTCGAGGTCGTCTCGACCGTGGCACTGGCGATCGGGCTCATCGTCGTACGCACGGTTCGTCCGGGTTCGGGGCTGGCGATCGATCCGGCGGCGATGGATCCGAGCGCCGTCGCTTCGTACACGACCGCGTCGAAGAACCTGTCGACGACGCAGTTCGTCCTCAACATCATTCCCGACGCGATGCTGGGGGCGTTCACGAGCGGCGAGATTCTGCAGGTCCTGCTGGTATCGGTGCTCTTTGGCCTGGCGATGCTCGGCCTGGGACAGACCGCGGCTCCGCTCCTCGATCTGTTCGCGTCGGCCTCGAAGGTACTGTTCCAGATCGTCGCCATCATCATGCGCCTGGCGCCGCTCGGCGCATTCGGCGCCATGGCGTTCACCGTCGGGCGCTACGGCATCGCCTCGCTGCTCACCCTCGGCAAGCTGATGGCGGCGGTCTATCTGACCTGCCTCCTCTTCGTGTTCGTGGTGCTCGGCGCGATCGCGGCCGCCACCGGCTTCAACCTGCTCAAGTTCCTCAGGTACATCGGCGAGGAAATCCTGATCGTGCTCGGAACCTCGTCGTCGGAGTCCGTGCTGCCGCGGATCATGGTGAAGCTCGAGCACCTCGGGTGCTCGCGGCCGGTCGTCGGCCTGGTGATTCCGACCGGCTATTCGTTCAACCTCGATGGCACCTCGATCTACATGACGATGGCGGCGATCTTCGTGGCGCAGGTCAGCGGCGTGGAGCTGTCGCTCGGACAGCAGATCGGCATGCTGATGCTGCTGATGCTGACGTCGAAAGGCGCCGCCGCCGTCACCGGCAGCGGCTTCATCACGCTCGCTGCCACGCTCTCGGCGTTTCCGGCGGTGCCGCTCGGCGGGCTCACGCTGCTGCTCGGCGTGGATCGCTTCATGTCCGAGGCGCGCGCGATTACCAATCTCATCGGCAACGCGGTCGCCACGATGGCGATCGCGCGATGGAACGGCGCGCTCGATCTCGCGCGCGCCCGCCGGATCCTGAACAGGGAAGACGAGGGGTAGACCGAGCTGAAGCTCGGTTCTGCGAAGTCCCGCTGCTACGAGCGCGGGCGCTTCCCGATCCGCAGCGAGACGGCAAACGTGGTGCGGCGCTCGCGCTGCACGTTGGCGCTCGTCGTATACACGGCACCGTCAACGCCGAAGCCGCCGAAGTTCACCCCGACGCCGCCGGCCGGCTGCCACAACTCGTTGACGTAGAACACTCCTCCGCGCGGCTCGAACATCAGGAATCGGTACTCCGCGCCGGCCCGGAACACGGTGCCGCTGAAGCGGCCTTCGTCGCCCGCATAGTCGGTGAAGCGCTTGCCCGCCTGGGTCATCACGGTCCAGTGATCGGCGTGGTAGCCGACGGCGCCCGTGTATTCGACCGGCTGCTTCAGCGTCACATCTGAAATCGACGTGGTGGGTGACTCGATGAACTCGGCGCCGGTGAACAGGTTGCCCAGGGAGTAGCTCACCGTTTCCACGTCCCGCCACTTGATCCGGTTGGCGATGCTGTTGACGCCGAACCCGAACTCCCAGCGGTTCATCAGGACAGCGGTTCCGAAGTCCATCGCGTACCCCGTTCCGCGGTCCGAGAGCGTGCGCGAGACCACGATCGACGACGGCAGGCCAGGATTCACGGTGAGCATTCCCGCGCCGTCCGTGTCGAGACGGATGCCGACGTTGCCTTCCTCGTACCGGAAGCCGCGGAGGTAGTGATAGTCGAACGCGACGTAGATGCCATCGTGCTCGCCTGACCCGACGCCATCCGGGAGCGCGTATCGGCCGCGGTACCCGCCGGTCAGCGCCAGGGCAGCCTCACCACGAACCTCGCTCGAGACGGGCAGCTGCGCATTGGGCAGATAGACGTTCGTCTCGCTCGAGAGCAGATCGACGAGTTGCTCGTCGACGGCGAGCCCGCCGCGGAACGCGAAGTAGGGTCCCGCGCCGAGATACACGCCGTGCTTCGTTTTGCCGGATTTGTAGACAGGAATCGTCCCGCCAAAGCTCGGGTTGCCGAGGCCGTACGCCACCGGCTGCGTCACCGGCACGAAGCCGCGATAGGTGTTCAGGTCGCGACTGAGCTCCGCGTTCCGGATGGCGTTGACAAAGAGCGCGGCCGGACCCTCGCCGTCGCGGCCAACGGTGTAATGGAGCGGCGACGCCGCATATTCGATGCTGCGGACGAGATCGAACTCGTCAGAGCTCGGGTTGAAGATGTCCGTGTCCTTCAGCACCTGGAAGAGACCGAACGGGAGCACGATGATGTGGTACCCACGCTCCTCCTCGATCATCTTCGAGGCGAGGTTCTGGTTCGTGCCAGCGCCTCCCATGGCGATCAGGCGGGCGTCGCCCGACCAGTTCTGGGCCATCGCCGGGGACGCGGCGGCGCTTATGCCGGCCAGCAATCCGAAAAGGCGAATCAACGACGAGGCATTCATACGCATCATTCTTACTCTTCGTCACCGGACGGCTAACCCTTCAGTTCGTGTGCTCATCCGGGAAACGCCGTGCAACCACGACACAGAGCAGGCCGGCCGCGCGTCGGCACGGAGTGCTGGCTACCGGCTTCTGAGATAGTCGAGCCGCTCGCGGGTGGGAGGGTGGGACGAGGTGTAGTCGAGCAGGTGCATGCCGTCGGAATCGCCAGCGCCAGATGTCACGCGGTCCTCGACTCCTTCGCCGGACCGATCGCGCGCATCGATGCGCTCGAGCAGGTCGGCGAGCACGGACGGCGGTATCCCGTGGGCACGGAGCGTGTCGGCGGCGATGGCGTCGGCCTCGCGCTCGAAATCCCTCGAGTACTTGGTCTGCAGCAGCACCGCGGGCGCCACCGCGATCAAGCTCGTGACGTCGCCGACGATCCAGCCGATGACCAACGTCAGGACCGAGTTCTGCAGCACGAGACGCAGACCGTGCCGCGCCCGGATGTGACCGGCTTCGTGTGCCAGCACGCCCATGATCTCGCGGTCGTCGCGGGCGAGCTCAACGAGCGCGTCGGTCACCACGATCGTGCCCGACGGGAGCGCCAGCGCGTTGGCGCCGAGATCCGGACTGTCGCGAAAGACCAGCCGGTAGCCGCCCCTGTCTCCTGGCGGCTCGAGATCGGCGAAGGCCGTGGCGAGCTGCTGCTGGCGCGCCGCCGTGAGCGTGCTCGGCTGCAGCACCGCGCCGTCCAGCGAGTCGAAGATCCGCTCGGAGATCGCCGTGGTCACCGCCGCCGGAATCCGGGAGGCGACGAACCTGGCGACAATCGGAATACCGTAGTGATAGCCGGCGGCGACGATCAGCACGAAAAGCGCGACGACGACGACGAGCGCTTTCGGCCTCGACTCCCACTGCGAGCGCATTCGGCCGCTGCTGGCTACCACCACATGCCGAATGCCGATCGCCGGCCGCCGACGAGCTGACCTGCCTCGCTATCTGTGACCGCGTTCGGCATTCAGCCTTCGGCGTTCGGGGATCGGCATCCGGACCCTCGATCGGCTGGCTAGTTCGTACCGGAGGCGGCCGGCGCGCCGCCGACGATGGCCTGCATCACGACGTTCTCGAAGTCGCCGGAGATGCCCTGCGCCGGCGTCTGAATCATGAGGACCGCCACGAGCTTCTCTTTCGGATCGATCCAGAAGTGCGTGCCGTAGGCGCCGCTCCATCCGAAGCTGCCCTCGGACAGGAACGTATTCCTGGCCACCGCATCCTTCACCACGCGAACGCTCAGCCCGAAGCCTTCACCAGCCGGCCGGCCCGGGAGCGTGTCCTGCGCGTACACCGAGCGCATCAGCTCCGCGACCCTGGGGCTGAGAATCCGGACGCCGTTCATCTGTCCGCCGTTGGCGAGCATCTGCGCGAACTGGAAGTAGTCCTCGGCGGTGCTCATCAGACCGCCGCCGCCCGAAAAGTAGATGCCGTTCATGAACGCCGGGTTCTGCACCTTCTCGAGGCCGGACTGCCCGCGCCGATAGTTGGTGACCATCCGGGGATTGCTGTCGTTCGGCTGGAATGTCGTGTCCTTCATACCGAGCGGATCGAACAACCGCTGTTTCAGAAAGCGATCCACCGGCATGCCCGACGCCACCTCGACGACGCGCGCGAGCGTATCGAAGCCGGCGGCCGCGCTGTAGGCCCAGCGGCTGCCCGGCTGGAAGTCGAGCGGAACCGCGCCGAGCCGGGGAATGTAGTCGGCCAGCGTCTCGGTGGGCTTGGCTGCCACCTTCGCCCCCTCGCTGCGGCTGGCTTCGCCGCCGCTCATCAGGCCCGAGGTGTGGGTCAGGAGATCGCGAATGGTGATCTCGCGGTCCGCCGGCACGGTGTAGAAGCGCGGCTCGGGCGGAGCCGTCCCGGCGCCCGCCGCCGGCGGTGCTCCGCGGCCGCCCGCCGGCTGCATCACCGCCACCTTCTGTCCGCGGAACTCCGGGATGAAGCGCGAGACGGGATCGTTCAGCCGGATCTTCCCCTCCTCCATCAGCATGAGGACGGCGGTGCCGATGACCGGCTTGGTCATCGACATGATGCGGAAGATCGTGTCCTTCTGCATCGCCTTCTTCGAGGCGATGTCCATCACTCCCTGCGCCTCGAAGTGCGCCACGCGTCCGTTCCTCGCCACGAGCGTCACGGCGCCGGAGATGTTGTTGGCGGTGATGTGGCGGTTGACCAGATCGGTGATCCTCTTCAGGCGTTCGGAGGACAGGCCCACGTCTTCGGGTTTCGCGGTCTGCGTGGCGGCGCCAATCGGCCCCGACAGTCCGGTCCCGAGGATCAGCGCGACGAAGAGGGCGACAGCAGCGACGGATCTCGGCGTACGCATAATGTCCTCCGAGCAGTTGTTTCGACGGGCAAATGATAGCCCAGCTGGAGAGTCTCCCTCCGTTCCACGTTCCAGGTTTGGGGTTCGGAGTTCTGAATTGGGTGTTCCAGGTTCGGGCAGGAAGTGGGACGTCGCTGCGTCGATCCCGGGTGCCCTGACGCACCCGGGATCTTCGTTGCTTCTACTTCTCGGTGGGGTCTTTGCCGTCCTTCGGCGCGCCCGTGCCCGACGATCCCATGAAGAGCCGGCGGCCGTCTGGAAGAATCAGGTCGCGGCCGTTCGCACGGTTCGCGCCGTTCTTGGCGCGGAAGCCTTCCACCTGGATCTCGGTTCCGTTCTTGAGCGAATCGCGCGTGAAGCCGCGCCGCACCAGCGTGTTCGGCGTGCCCCCTTCGATCATCCATTGGGTGACCGTGCCGTCAGGATTCTTGACATCCAGGTGAATCCAGGAGTGGGGATTGATCCACTCCATCTTCGTCACCACGCCCTTGAGCGACACCGGCTTGTTGGAGTCGAACTCTGCGGCAAACGAGTGGTGCGCGACGACGGGCACCGCACCAGCCAGCACGCTGACAGCTGCCAATACCATCAGATGGGTCCTTCGCATGGTCACTTCCCCTTCGCAGCCGGCGCAGCCGCCTTTTCCTCGTCCCGAGCGTTCTCGAGGATGTTGCGCAGACCGTAGTTGCCTTCGTGGCAGGCGTACTCGACGATCGGCCCCTCGCTCGTACGCATCATCAGCGCGACGGTCCACGGCGCGGTCCAGACGGTCGGGTCCTGCACCGTCAGGCGGAAATCGACGTTGTCGGGACCGATGCGGCGGAAGCGCTCGGTCAGGTGCAGGTTCGTCGTGGAACCGCGATAGCTCACACGACCGTTGAAGTTCTTCGTGTCGACGACCAGCGTGTCGCCTTCCCAGTGTGCGACCGAGTTGCCAAGCCAGGCGGGCAGCCGGGCAGCGGGCACGCCGCGGCCTTCGATCGGGATCACGCGCGTGTCGTGCACCATCTCGTGCGTGATGGTGACGAAGTTGGGCGACTGCACGATCTGGATGTTGTTGTTGTACAGCCCCGGCAGCGTTGCTGTCGGCAGCCCCCAGGTGATGCACCGCTCGAGGAGCGATCGATCGAGCCATGAATCCGCGCGCCCGCCCGGACGTCCGCCGCCTCCGCCCCGTCCGCCTCCCCGTCCCGCTCCGGCCGCTGCGCCAGGCGCTTCTTCGTCGCCGGTCGTTGGAGCCGGCGCGCCTCGGCGCCCGCCCACGGTCGGTGGAATCCGGCCGTTTGGCGGATCGATCACGAGCGACGTCCGGCGGGACTCGTCTACCAGTCGTCCCGGATCGGTCCAGTAGGCGGCATGAACGGTTCCACCCCGTTCATTGGCCGGCGGCGGCTCGTCCATGCGCTTGCCGGCGCGAGCTTCCATTTCCTTGATTTCCGCATCTGTATAGAACTGTCGATCGCCAAGGCTGGGATTACGCTCGAGAGGCGTAATCGATTTGTAGTCCCAGGTGCCTTGCACATCCGGATCGCCCCACGGCGTCATCGGCACTTTGTAAGTCTTGGTGGCGGCCGGGGCGGCATTCGCGCGAGCGGCCGGCGCCTGAGCCTGTTGCGCGACGAGGGTCGACGTCGCAGCGGCAAGGCCGGCGACCAGGCCGAGAACGACTCGCGTGCTCATGGTTCTCTCCTTTGCGACAGGGCGACGGTCAGGCAACGGTGCCTGTGAACTCCGGTGGATGATACCGCGCCTCAGGGCCGCCACGCGACCCCTTCCGGACGCCCCTGCGCGGCGCCGATCCGTCGGCCTCACCCCCCGACAATCATGAGCACAGCAGCCAGCGCGCAGACGATGCCAACGCCCTGCAGTCGGCTGAGCCGCTCACCGAGGACGGTTTTCGCCAGGATCACGGTGCTCGCCGGGTACAGCGACGCCAGCGTCACGACTTCGCTCAACGGGCCGAGTCGCGTGGCCACCAGGTAGAGCGCGTTTGCCGCCATGTCCATCGCACCGCCCGCCACCGACCACTCGACGACGCGTACCGGTACACGGCGCGCCTCGCCTCTCGCGATCGCCGCGGCGCAAAAGAACAAGGCCGACGCCGAGCGCGCCGCGACGAGCGGCCACAGCCCGGCGTCGCGCCCCGTGCGGGCCAGGGCGAGATAGAAGATCCCGATCGCCACGCCCGACAGCAGCGCCAGCCACAATCCCGCTGGCGCGCCGCTCCGCCTCCGCACGACGGGGCCGCTGTCATCGGACCTGCCCGGCGTCTGACTGATGAGCGCGATCGAGACCAGCGCCAGCGCAATACCTGCCACCGCCGTCGGGCGCGGCCAGCGGCCCGAGAGACACTCGGCGGCAACCGGGATCGTCACCGCGCACACGGCGGTGACCGGAGCGACGAGCGCCATCGTTCCCACGGCGAGCGCGCGGTACAGCCATGCCACGCCGACGCCGCCGGCGATTCCCGCCGTGGCGCCCCACCCGAGATCGACCGTCGTCGGCATCGCCGCCGGCAGCCAGAGCAGAAGGATCGTGAGCAGCACGAGCCCTGCCGTCTGTGACACGGCGACGACGGCAATCGTCGCGGCCTGACGCGACGCAATGCCCCCGACGAAGTCCGCTGCTCCATAGAGCGCCGCTGACGCGAGCGCTACGAGAGACGCCACACCCAAGCCTACTGCGTCATCCGCGGTCAACGCGCGCCGCTTCGCGCCGCCGCACGCAATCTGCGTGACGGACGGTTAAAGCGATCCTCGAGTGCTGCCGAACTCTCCAGTGACCCCCCTTGAAGCGAGCTTCCGCACACAGCCCAGGAGTGCCCATGCGTTCCCTCAGAGGTCTGCCCATCGTCGCCGCACGTCGAGGGATGCTGACAGCGCTTTCCGTCATGCTTGCCGCGATGCTGGCCTCGTCGGTCTCCGCGCAGCAGGAGCAGAGGGTGGCTGCGTCGACCAGGAGCGCTCCGACCGCCAGTTTCCGCTCGAGCGTCAACCTCGTCTCGATTTCGGCCGTGGTGCGGGATCGTCGCGGCAGGGTGATGCAGTCGTTGCGCGGCGACGACTTCCAGATCTTCGACGGCGGCGTTCGTCGTCAGGTGGTCGACGTACGCGCCGATTCGAATGCCCCGGCCAGCGTGGCGCTCCTCGTGGACGGCAGCGGCAGCATGCGCCTCGGCCTGGCGCAGGCCTTCTCGCGCCACATCTCGTCGGAGCTGCTGGCGGGGCTGAACCCGTCGCGCGACACAGCGGCGCTCCTCAGTTTCGATACCCGGCTGCTCACGCTCTGCGAGTTCACCCGCGACTTCGAGCAGGTCCGGCACCGGATGAGCACTGTCGAGTCGTTCGGATCGACATCGCTGTACGACGCGGTGGCCGGTTCGGCGGCGTTGGTCGCCGAGCGGGTGCAGAACCGCCGCGCGGTGATCGTCCTGACCGACGGTCTCGACAACTCCAGCGCGTACTCGCCCGAGAAGGTGGCGTGGATCGCCAGCACCATCGACGTGCCCGTGTACATCTTCGACGTGAGCGATCGCCCGGCCGACGACGCGACCCCCGAGCGAACGCCGCTCGCGGAGGTGGCGCGCGCCACCGGAGGCGACCTGTTCGTGGCCAACACCCCCGCGCTGGCGGCCAAGGCGGTGAAGCGCGTCACCGAGGAGCTGCGCCACCAGTACGTGATCGCGTTCGAGTCGCAGAACACGGGCCTGCGCCGTGTCGAGATTCGGATGCGCAAGCCCGACCTGAAGGTCCAGGCGCGCAACTGGTATCAGACCTCCGAGTAGCGCCGGGCCGGCTAGGGCACTTCCTTGATCACGCCGTCCAGCCCCATCTGGACGTGCAGGTCGGCCCACTTGAATTCCTTCCGCAGCATCTGCTCGATCTCTTCACGTGACTTCTTCTGCGTCTTCATCTCGCGCACGCGGCCGACCAGCGCCTGAGTGCTCGCGCGAAAACGCCGCATCTCCTCCTTCGTGGTGACCACGCCGTGTCCGGGCACCACGACGTCGAAGTCGAGCTGAAGGACCTTGTCGAGCGTGCCGGGCCACTCGATCGCGCTGCCGCCGCCGGCATAGTCGATGAGCTCCGGCGTGGCGTCGCCAAAGGCGAAGAGATCGCCGGCAGCGAGCACGCGATGCTGCGGGAAGTAGGCGACGATGTCGCCGTCGGTGTGGCCGCGGCCGCGATAGAAGAGGTCCACGCGCTTGCCGCCTAGACGGATGCGCATCCGTTCGTCGAACGTCAGATCGGCCGGACCGGACTGCTTGCCCGCGAGCAGCCGCTCGCGCGCCTTCTCCGATGACACCACGCGCGCGCCAAGCGCCTGCATCTTCGCGTTGCTGCCGCTGTGATCGCCGTGGTAGTGCGTGTTGACCACGTACTTGATCGGCTGCTTCGTCACCTTGCGGAGCTGCGCCACGACGTTGGCGTAGTCGACCTCGAACTTGTCGTCGACCAGGATCACGCCGTCGCTGGTGATGAGCGCGGTGGTGTTGCCCGGGACGAAGTCGTTGTGAATGACGTAGAGGTCGTCCTGAACCTTGACGAGATCGAGCTTGACCGGTTCCTTGCCGAACTGCCCGTAGACGAACGCGCCGGCGAGCGCCACGAGGAGCGTGGTTGCCAGGGTGTTGCGGTTGTTCATGCGCGGGAGTATACGCCGGAGAGTCGCTTGACGGCGCCGGCCACGTGATTGGTGATTTCGCGATCTGCGAAGTCTGATTCGTTGGCGATCACGCTGATCGCCGAACGAGCAGAACCGAGCTTCAGCTCGGTTCAATCCGAATCTGCAGAACCGAGCTTTGGCTCGGTTCAGTCTTCGAGGTCGGTTCTGTGAGGCGCGATCCAACCGAGCTGAAGCTCGGTTCTGCGAGTGCGGCTAATCGTCGTCCGGTTCGGCGACGGCGACCGAGCTCGTGCGCGGGGTCGGCAGCGGCCGGCGTGGAACCGGCCTCCAGGCATACGGGTCCCGCGAGCCTGGCGGCGGGTCGCCGGCCTCACGGATCATCGCCAGAACCCGGTCCACGGCGCGCTTCATGTTCTTCATCATGCGCACGTTCTCCTATCGGTGGACGAAAGAGGATCCTAGCACCACAAAGGTCGCTTCGCGACAGCCCGAGATCACGAAGTTCCAGGGATTCCTGATTCAATAAGTCTTCGTGTCCTTCGTGCGTGCCCGAACGGCCCGCCTTCGCCAAGGCTACGGCGGGGCAAGCCTTCGTGGTCTCGACTCACCCCAGGGGCGCTACCGATCCGCGCGATCGGCATTGAGCTCGATCACGTTGCCATCGGGATCGGTCACGTAGATCTGCGCCCACGGCGTCAGGTTGTCCGGACGGTTCAGCACCTCCACGCCGTGCGCGCGCAGATGGGCGAGGGCCTCGTCGTAGCTCGCCACCCGCAGCGCCAGGTGTCCGTCGCGACTGTCGATCGCGGTGGTGTGGCGCAGCGTGCGCGTCGGCGGATGCACGATCAGGTGCAGCTGCTGTCCACCGGCGTCGTACCAGGCGCCGCCGAAGTCGAAGGGAGGACGAGGGATCTCGCGCAGCCCGAGCACTTCACCGTAGAAGCGCTTCGCGCGCTCGAGGTCGGTGACGGTGACGGCCACGTGATGCAGCAACCGGATCGCGATCATGACGGGCGCGGCGCCGCATCACCGGCCCACATACGTCGCCAGCGCCTTCTGCACTTCGAGAATCGTGCTGCCGCGGGTGAACGTCTTCTCGATGGGCGTCGAATTGCCCGAGATCCAGATCTTCAGCTCCGCCTCGAGATCGAGATGCCCCGCGGTCTCCACCGAGAAGTTGCTGATCGCCCGATAGGGAATCGAATGGAAGGTCGACTTCTTGCCGGTCAGCCCCTGGCGATCCACGAGGATGAACCGCCGGTTGGTGAAGATCAGCAGATCGCGTACCAGCTTGAACGCCCGCTCGACCTTCTCGTCGTCGGCCAGGATCTTCTCGAGATTCTCCTCCACGTCGTCGACGTCGGCTTCCGAGGCATGTCCCAGCAGCGCTGACAGCAGTCCCATCGCGTCCTCATCTGATGCTCACGCACAATGTTTGTTCTTGCCCGCGCTGCGTGCCGGCGCGAGCGTCGTGCCCCGACTCTGCGCATCGATTACCGAGGTTCACTTGTGAATCTGGTCCAGTGTCAGGCGCTCTCCTGAAACACCGACACCGCGTAAGGGTGCACGACGTAGCGCGATCCTATCGGATCGGCGGCGCCAGCCGGCCAGCAGTTGCCGTCGGGCTCGGCCCACGCGGCGGTGTCGACGATGCGGGTCCAGTGGGTGCCGGGGCCTGGCGGCTGCAGCAGGAACTCGACGGGGGTCCAGGCCATGTTCACGCACAACAGGTAGTCGTGCTCCCCTACTTCGCTGGCGTCGATTCGCCACTGCAGGCTGCTTTCGCCATCGTGAATGGTCGCCTGTCCGTCATCGGCCGTGAACCAGTACGTCACGTCGTGGCCCGCGTCCAGCCGCAGATCCCCGAAACGGTCGACGCGGAGGCTCTCGTGCTCGTGGCGAATCGACAGCAGGTACCGCAGGAAGTGAAACAGGCCGTTCCGATGGTCACGGCTGTCGTCGCGTCCGTAGTTGTCGTGATACGCGCCGGAACCGCCCGTGGGCACCGTATTCGGCGCCGCCGTCGCCAGCATCTCGTAGTTGTTCCACATGCCGACGCTGTCGATCTTGTACGGGTTGTTGTTGCCGTTCTGAGTGCGTCCGAACTCGTCGCCGCTCAGCACCATCGGCGTGCCGCGCGAGAACACGAGCACGGTGAGGAAGTTCCGCAGGCGCTGGCGGCGCAGCGCGTGATCGCCGCCGGAATCCCACGAGAGGTTGGTGTCGTTGCCGCCGTCGGAGGGGCCGAACGGCCACGGGATCAGGTTGTTGCGGGCGTCGTAGCTCACCAGGTCCATCAGCGTGAAGCCGTCGTGAGCCGTGATGAAGTTGACCGACTTCTGCGGGCCGCCCTGATCGGCGAAGTCTCGATAGTCGCCGTTCACCGATGCGGCAAAGGCGTAGGTGTTGCCGTCGCCCTTCAGAAACCTGCGCACGGCGTCGCGGTAGGCCCCGTTCCATTCCGCCCACCCGGGCGGGAAGTCGCCGACGTTGTAGGCGCTCAGATCCCAGGCCTCGGCGATCACCTCCACGTCCTCACGCTCGGCGAAGTCGGCGATGTCGCGGAGCAGATCCGCACCGCGTTCGAAGCCGTGGCCGACGGCCGTTCGCCCAAGGACGGTGGCCAGGTCGAACCGGAAACCGTCTACGCCCATCTCGAGCGCCCAGTAGGCCAGCGAGTCCTTGATCAACCGCTGCGTCGCCGGCTTCGAGGCGTCAAGGTTGTTGCCGCAGCCTGTGCTGTCCCAGTAGTAGCGCTTGTCGTCGGTGAGCGCGTAATAGTCCGCGTTGTCGAGGCCGCGAAAACACATCAGCTCTGCGGTGTCGCCGCTGCCGTCCCACAATCCGCCCTCGCCGGTGTGGTTGTAGACGACGTCGAGGTAGACCTCCACGCCGGCATCGTGAAAGTCCTGCACCATCCGCTTGAACTCGCGCGTCGGTCCCCCGCGTGACTTGTCGAACGCATAGCGCAGATCTGGCGCGAAGAACCCGTACGTCATGTATCCCCAGTAATTGCCGTGCGGCGGATCGTCGACGCTGCGGTCCCAGCCCGGCGAGCCCTCGGGGTTCAGATCGTTCGCGAACTCGTGCACAGGGAGGAACTCCACGGCGTTGAACCCGAGGGCGCGCAGGTATCTCGCCATGCGGCCCGCGCCGGCGTACGTGCCGCGCAGTTCGTCGGGCACACCTTCTACGTCTTCGAAGCCGGGCGAGCCGCGAAGGATCTCGGCGAGCTTCATGGACGAGCGATGACGCGTCAGCCCACGCACGTGCGCCTCGTAGATGATCGCGTCCTTCTGCGGCACGCCGGGCTTGGGACCCATGGCGGTCGTATCGTGTATCACCACCGACTTGGGCGCCCAGCGTCCGGTATCGAACTCACGGCGGACGACGGGCGCCAGCTGCATCCCGGCTCCCGTGTACAGGTCGGACCCCGACCCATACATGCGGGCGTCGTGACCGTGCACCACCTTCATCTCCGGCGTCTCGCGATCGTGAGACAGCTCTCTGGCGTAGGGGTCGAACAGCAGCTTGTTGGGATTGAACCGGTTGCCGTTCGAATCGACGTCGGCGACGAAGCCGGCGGCGCTGTTGCCGCGATCCCACATCGGAGAGAACTGCCAGTTCGGTCCCCAGCAGCGGAACCCGTACAACGTGCCAACGGGAACGGCGGCGAGACGCGCCCGCCAGACGTCGTCCTGGCCCCTGCGCATCCAGTAGTCGAAGCGGCGCGATTCGCCGAGCGGATGCGTGTAGATCTCGAGGAGAACGTGCGTGGCATGGCGCGAGTACACCGCGAACGTCGTGCTCGCGCCGATGACGTGTGCCCCCAGCGGATCGGCGCGTGCCGCCCACTCCTCTTCGCCCACAGGGGCGAAGGCGCCATCAGCCGGATGAAAGGGAGTCAGAGCCATCGGTGAACTCTGTCTGGCACAATGTTACGTTGAGA
>Ga0075418_10004912_pt1 | contig 15164 bp, 9 predicted proteins | sample SoiMetdeltSBSDD2_FD_81776 | JGI IMG/M metagenome (GOLD analysis project Ga0075418, IMG submission 81776) | Bulk soil microbial communities from a Populus tree surrounding site in Tennessee, USA - Soil MetaG P. deltoides SBSDD2 | ecosystem: Environmental > Terrestrial > Soil > Tree plantation...
CCGTAAATGGCGTCACCGGGAAGCCGATCACGCCCTGCAGCGCGGATCGCAGAGTGTCTGGAGTCATGGTGTGCGTAGTTTACGCGAATCGCGGATCTTTGACGGGGACGCGAATCGCGGATCTTCCACGAGACGCGGATCCCGCGGATCTCTTTAAGGTTTACGGGACGCGGATCTTCCACGCGACGCGGATCCCGCGGATCTCTTTAAGGTTTACGCGACGCGGATCGTTCACGCGACGCGGATCCCGCGGATCTCTTTAGGGTTTACGGGACGCGGATCGTTCACGACGCGGATCCCGCGGATCTCTTTGGGGTTTACGGGACGCGGATCTGTCACGCGACACGGATCCCGCGGATCTCTTTAAGGCTTACGGGACGCGGGCAGCGGGCAGCGGATTGCGGGGCCGCGGAGCCGTTACTGGGCCGCCGATCGCATTATCGACGCCGGCCCTCGTTCAGTTCCCAGTTGAAGTCGTAGAACACACGCAGCTGATTGCCGTCCGGATCCGCGACCCTGAACTCACGCAGGTTCCACGGTTTGTCCTCTACGGCCTCGATGATTGTCGCGCCGGTCACTTTCCAGCGCTCGAACAGTTCGTCGACTTCCTGTTTGCTGTTGAGATTCAACCAGACGATCACTGGGGCTTTCGGCCCGTGGGCGGCGCGGAACGGCGCATTCGTGAGAAACATTCGGCAATCCCCCTGCGAGATGCCTCCAATCCCGTCGTCATCATTTCCCCAGTCAAAACTGAATCCGAGCACATTCACGTAGTACGCCGCGGCTTTGTCGACATCGTTCACTGGAATCTCGGGAACGGCTTGTGGAAAGTGGGTCAGCATTGGTCCTCCCGGGTTTGGAAATTCGCGCACGCTCTCGTGGCCTGGACCGGTGGCCGGGATCCGCGGCCCGCTGCTCGCTGCCCGCGATCCGCGGGATCCGCGCACCGTTAAACCTATTAGGGATCCGCGTGATCCCCGTCCCGTCAACCAAAGAGATCCGCGGGATCCGCGTCCCGGTAACCTAGTAGGAATCCGCGAGATCCGCGTCCCGTTAAACCTGCTAGGGATCCGCGGGATCCGCGCCCCGTTAAACCTATTAGGGATCCGCGTGATCCGCGTCCCGTCAACCAAAGAGATCCGCGAGATCCGCGTCCCGTCAACCAAAGAGATCCGTGAGATCCGCGTCCCGTTAACCTAGGAGAAATCCGCGTGATCCGCGTCTCGTAGATCCTAAAGAGATCCGCGTCGATCGGCGTCCCGTCAACCCTAAAGCAATCCGCGCGATTCGCGTCCCCTCGACCCCATCCGCGTTCCCGGTTTTACCGACGGCGTCTCCCTGTGCTACGGTGGCGCGCACCGTGCACGAGACGACCGCATCAGCGATTCAGCTAGACGAGCAAGGACGCGCAACCATCGCGCGCGTGATCCGCCGGCTGGTCCCGTTCATGTTCGTGTGCTACGTGATCGCCTACATCGACCGCGTCAATATCGGGTTCGCGGCGGTGGAGCTGCAGCGCGATCTCGGGTTGAGCGATGCCGCGTTTGGCCTTGGCGGCGGCCTGTTCTTCCTCGGCTACTGCCTGTTTGAAATCCCCAGCAACCTGATCCTCGAGCGGGTCGGCGCGCGCCGCTGGATCGCGCGGATCATGATCGGCTGGGGAATCGTGTCGATGGCGATGATGTTCGTGTCCGGCGTGTGGAGCTTCTTCGCGATGCGCGTGCTGCTCGGCATCGCGGAAGCAGGCTTCTTTCCCGGAATGGTGTTGTTCCTGACCTACTGGATCCCCGCGTCCGAACGGGCCAAGGCGGGAGCGCTGTTCATGACCGCCGCGCCGGTCGCCGTGATTGTCGGCGCACCGCTGTCGGCCGCGTTTCTGTCCCTTGACGGATGGCTCGGGCTCGCGGGATGGCAGTGGCTGTTTTTGGGTGAGGGATTTCCAGCGATCGTGCTCGGCGTGATGTCGCTCTGGTGGTTGACGGACCGGCCGGAGCACGCGACGTGGCTGCCCGAGCACGAGCGGCAGTGGCTGTCCCGGACCCTGGCCGAGGAACAGACGGTGCGCGCGGCCCATCATCGCGGATCCCATTTCACGGCGTTGCTCAGCGGACGCGTGCTGCTGATTTGCCTGATCTACTTCCTGAACACCGTGGTCACGTACGGCTTGTTCCTGTGGCTGCCGCGAATCCTGCGCGATGCGTCCGGCTTCTCGGAAGTAAAGCTGAGCCTGATCACCATGATCCCATTCATTGCCGCGTTGATCGGCATGGTGGTAATCGGCCGCCACTCGGATCGCACGGGCGAGCGAAAGTGGCACGTCGCGGTGTGCGCGTTAGCGGGTGCGGTGGGCCTGGCCATGGCGGCCGCGTTCCAGTACAGCGTTCCGCTGATCGTGCTGAGCTTTACGCTGTGCCAGATCGGACAGCGGTCGGTTCAGGGGGTGTTCTGGGCGATTCCGCCGATCTTTCTGGCGGGCACAGCTGCCGCGGCGGGCATCGCGCTGATCAATTCCATTGGCAACCTGGGAGGCTTCGTCGGTCCGACGATCATGGGCTGGCTGCGCGGGGCCAGCGGCACCTATGCCCCAGGCCTGTTCGTCCTCTCCGGCGCGCTCGTGGTGGAGGCGATCCTGGTGGCCGCACTTCGATTGCCCAAGGAGCGGATCAAGGTATGACCCATGCGCGGTTGTTTCTCTCGATGCTGGTGGTGTGCGCACTCGCGTCGCCGCTGCATGCGCAGTGGCCGCAGTTTCGCGGGCCGGAGGGGGTCGGAACGGCGCTAAAGGCGCAGTTGCCGGTGTCGTGGGCGGAGGGGAAGAACGTTCGCTGGAAGACTGCTATCCATGGCCGTGCGTGGTCATCGCCTGTGATTCTCGGCGATCAGATTTGGGTCACGACGGCAACCGAGGATGGCCGCGAGCTCTTTGCTCTCGCTGTCGACAAGAACAGCGGAAAGATCCTCTTCGATCTCAAACTCTTTCAGGTCGAGAAGCCGCAGTACGTGCATCCGTTCAACACCTACGCCTCGCCGACACCGGTCATCGAACCGGGACGCGTGTACGTCACGTTCGGTTCGCCGGGCACTGCCGCAATCGATACGAAGACCGGGAAAGTGATCTGGGAGCGACGCGATTTCGAGTGCAATCACTATCGCGGCGCGGGATCCTCGCCGATTCTGTACAGCGATCTTCTGATCATGCACTTCGACTGCAGCGATCATCAGTATCTCGTCGGGCTGGACAAGAAGACCGGCAAGACCGTGTGGCGCACCACGCGTTCGGTGGACTTCCAGGATCTCACCCCCGAGGGCACGCCCAAAGCGGAGGGTGACTTCCGAAAAGGGTTTGCGACGCCGCACGTCGTGAACGTGAATGGGCGCGACGTCCTCATCAGCATGGGTTCGAAGGCGATCTACGGCTACGACCCGCGGACGGGGCGCGAGTTGTGGACGGTCATCGTACGCGGCAGCCATTCGCCGAGCACGCGGCCGTTGGCTGGATACGGCCTCGTGTTCGTGCAAACCGGGTACGACGCCGCGCACCTCTTTGCCATCAAACCAGACGGCGCTGGAGACGTCAGCGCGACGAACGTCGTGTGGAAGGTGACGCGAAGTGTGCCGCAGAAGCCATCCATCCTGCTCGTGAACGACCTGCTCTTCATGGTCAACGACACCGGCATCACGACATGCCTCGAGCCAAAGACCGGCGAGGTCGTCTGGCGCGGACGAATCGACGGGACGTTCTCGGCGTCGCCGATCTCCGCCAGCGGCCGGATCTACGCGTTCAGCGAAGACGGAAAGGCAACGGTGCTCGACGCTGGCCGCGAGTTCAAAGTCCTCGCCGAGAATTTTCTCGAGGACGGCTTCATGGCGTCGCCAGCGATCGATGGGGATGGCCTCATCGTGCGGACGCATACGCATCTGTACCGGATTCAGGAAGCGCGCTGAGCGCTACTCGTAGCGCAGCGCCACGATCGGGTTGACCCGCAGCGCCCGCCGTGCCGGGAAGTAGCACGCCGCGACGCCGACCAGAATCATCACCAGGACGACGGTCGTGAGCGTCACGGGATCGTAAGGCGAGACCGTCCAGAGCTGCGTGGCGATCAGCCGCGTGGCCGCAAGGCTCAAGCCCACGCCGACAACGAGACCGATCACGAGCAGCCGCAAGCCCATGTTGGCCACCAGCCGGAGCACGTCGACCCGGCCGGCACCGAGTGCCATCCTGATGCCGATCTCGTGCGTCTGCCGCGAGACGGTATAGGCGATTACGGAGTAGACCCCGAGCGCCACGAGCAACAGGCCGACGGCGGAGGAGATGCCAAGCAGCACGACGCTGAATCGCGGTTCGGCGTACGAGAACCGAGTGAGGTACTCGTTGAGCGTGCCGGTCATCGTGATCGCGATGCCGCGATCGACCGCCCAGATCTCGCGACGCATCGAGTTGAGCATGGCGGCGGGGTTGCCCTCGGTGCGGATCAACAGGCCGCGCTCGAACGCCCCAGTCATCGTGTAAGGAATGAAGATCTCGGGGCCGGGTGGATCCTGGATGCCGCGATTCTTCGCGTCGCCAATGACGCCGATGACTTCGAACACCGGGTTATCGACGGCGCCGCCTTCGGGGAGCGACTCGAGCTGTTTCAAGCGGATCTGGCGGCCGATCGGATCTTCACTGCCGAAGTAGCGCGACACCAGCGTCTGGTTGACGACGGCCACGCGGCGCGCGCCGCGCACATCGGTATCCGACAGGGTCCGTCCGCGAATCGTCCGCAGCCGCAGGGTTTGGAAATAGCCCTCGCTGCACAATTGGAAGATCGCCTCCCACCGCTCGGTGTGGCTCTTGCCGAGAATGTCGATCTCGGTCCCGATCCCGCCGTACGGCGGCAGCGTCGACGTCTCCGCGGCGGCGACGACACCCGGTAGAGCGTGCAGCCTGCGCAGGAGTTCTTCGAAGAACTGATGCTTGGCCGCGGCCGTGCCGTATTGTCCGCGGGGGAGCGGCAGGCGCGCGAAGAGAATGTTGTCGGGATCGAGCCCGAGATCAACGGTCTGCAGGCGGACGAAGCTGCGCATCAGCAGTCCGGCGCCGACGAGCAACACCAACGAGAGCGCGACTTCCGTGACGACGATTGCGCCGCGGAGGCGGCCGCTGCGAAATCCACCGCTCACGCCCTTTCCTGAATCCTTCAAAGGCTCGACCATGTCGCGCTTCGCCGTCTGCAGCGCGGGGACGAGCCCGAAGATCAGTGCCGTCAGCATCGAGACGAGCAGGCTGAACGCCAGCACCTGGCCGTTCAGCCGGATCTCCGCCTCGCGTGGAATCAGGCCGTCGGGAATGAGCTGGACGAGGCCCAGCAGTCCCGCGTAGGCGAACAAGCACCCGAGGATCCCGCCGGCAATCGCGAGCAGCAGGCTTTCAATGAGGAGCTGCCGCACGAGGCGCGAACGGCTGGCGCCGAGCGACGTGCGGATGGCCATCTCCTTGCCGCGCGCGGCGGCGCGCGCGAGCAGCATGTTCGCGACGTTGCTGCAGGCGATCAGCAGGAGCAGCGCAACCGCGCCGGCAAGCGTGTACAGCGTGGCGCCGAACCGGCCCACGAGACTGTCGACCCAGGCCGTGATGCTGACCGCGAACTGCTTCGGGTAGTTGCGCGGATAGACCAGCGCGAGTCGCTTGGCGATGACCTCGACATCGGCCCTGGCCTGTTCCACGGTGATCCCTGGCTTGAGGCGGCCCTGGAACATGAAGAACTTTTCTTTGAGCTCCGGATCGGCCCGGTGCAGCTCCACCGGCATCCAGAGATCGGCGGCCAGCTTTGTGAAGCGCTTCGGCATGATGCCGACCAGTGTGTTCGGCTGGCCGTTGAGGATGAAGGTCTGACCAACGATGCTCGGGTCGAGGTTGTAGTACTTCAGCCACATCTTGTACGCCATGACGAACACCTTTGGCGCATCAGGCTTTGCGTCAGCGGGCGTCAGGCCGCGACCGATCGCGGCGGGCACGCCAAGGAACTGGAAGTTGTTGCCGGTTACGAGCCCGCCTGTCAGCAGCTCGGTTCCCTCACCAGTCGACAGCAGCACGTCCTCGAACGAACCGCCAATCACGTCTTCGAAGACGCGGCTTTGTTCCTTGTAGTCGAGAAACTCAGGCACCTGAAAGAAGTTGCGCCCGCCGGGCCCGGTGCGGTTGATGTCGCGGATCTGAATCGTGACCACGCGTCGGGCGTCCGTGTAGGGGAACGGATCGAGCAGGACGTTGTAGATGACGCTGAAGATTGTGGTCGCGGCGCCGATGCCAAGCGCGAGTGTCAGGATGGCCAGAAACGCAAATCCTGGACGGTGTCCGAGTCCGCGCAGCCCGTATCGAACGTCCTGCCACAGCGCATGCATGATGGCAGTTAGACGGAGCCGCGCGAATCTGGGTTTGGCCGGGTCGCCTGGCTAGCGGCCAGCGGGAAGCGGCCAGCAAAATAACGGCCGTAACGTTTACTTTACCGATCCAGTGTAGTATCACCATCGAAATTCGCTCACCGACCCGGAACGCACGCACATGGGGGAGGACATATGCGAGGCTTGGAACGACTGATTCGGTCGGCCGCATTGGTTGCTCTCGTTCTGTTACCGGCTGGCCCCGCCTTTTCGCAGGACTTCCGCGGAACAATCGCCGGACGCATTTCAGACTCGCAGGGCGGCCGCCTGCCCGGCGCGACAGTAACTGTCGTCAATACCGCCACGGGGGTCGAGTCGACGACCACCACCGATAGCGAAGGCCAGTACGCCGTTCCGTACCTCGCCTCGGGTGTCTATCGCGTCACCGTCGAACTGCAGGGCTTCAAGAAGGTCGTCAGGGACAAGGTCGAGGTGCGGATCGGCGACCGCCTCGAGATCGACCTGCCGCTCGAAGTCGGTCAGCTCGAAGAGACCATCACCGTCTCCACCGAGACGCCGCTGCTCGAGATGCGATCGGGATCGGCGGGGCAGGTGATCGATGAGAAGCGCATCGCGCTGATGCCGCTGTCGGACGGTAACCCCTTCGTGCTCTCCCGGCTCGCACCCGGCGTCGCGTATCACGGCGACCTGAAGTTCTCGCGGCCGTTCGACAACGGCGGGACGTCTGACTTTACGGCCGACGGCGGACCGGGGCGGAACGAGTTCACGCTCGACGGCTCACCGAATATGGCCCACGGCCGGCGCGTCGCGTTCGTGCCTCCCGCGAACGCGGTGCAGGAGTTCAAGGTCGAGACGGCCACGTTTGACGCCCAGCAGGGACACTCGGCTGGCGCGACCGTCAACGTCACGCTCAAGAGCGGCACGAATGCGCTGCGCGGCGACGGCTACTATCACTATCGAGACGAGGCGTTGTCGGGGAATGACTTCTTCCTCGAGCGCGCGGACCGCCCGAAGGACACGCTCGACTACAAGCGCTACGGGTTCTCGGTCGGCGGGCCGGCCATCAAGAACAAGACCTTTTTCTTCGGCGCGTTCGAGTGGCTGCCGGATCAATTCCCTGAGCCGGGGCAGTTCACCGTGCCAACCGTCGCACAGCGCAACGGCGACTTCTCAGCCCTGCTGTCGCAGGGGGTCGTGATTTACGATCCGTTGACCGCCGTGCGGCGCGCCGACGGGCGCGTCGAGCGCCAGCCGTTCCAAGGCAACATCATTCCGCCGCACCGCCTCAGCCCCATCGCGCTGGAGATCCTCAAGTACTATCCGCTGCCCAACCAGGCGGGCGACGCCCAGGGCCGCAACAACTACATCAGCAACAACGCGCGGGGCGACGACTTCTACTCGATGAACTACCGCGTCGATCACACGCTCACCGACAAGCAACGCTTTTTCGTTCGCTACTCACGAAACGATCGCCGCGAATTTCGTGGGAACTGGATCGGCGAGCTGAACGGCATCGCGCCGATTGGCAACTATCTGTTCCGCACCAACGACGCGGTCAACGTCGACCACGTGTGGACGATGTCGCCGTCGTCGCTGCTGAACGTGCGCGGCAGCTGGTCGCGCTTCCAGGAACCGAGCATCCGCCAGCATCAGGGCATCTTCGATCCCGCGAGCCTGGGCTTCCCGGGATCGACGACGCAGCACTTCGGGAGCAACAAATACTTCCCGCTGATTGATCTCGACCAGTACGCCGACATCGGCCAGAACTTCGCCGGGGCGCAGAACTCGCAGATCTACTCGTTCCAGCCAACGTGGACGCTGATGCGGGGCCGACACACATTCCGCAGCGGTTACGACTTTCGCTCGTATCTCAACGACCAGTCGCCCGACGTCCATTCGGCTGGTTCGTACGTCTTCAATCGCGCGAACGTGCTGACGCGGCAGCTCGATAACTCGCCGGCCGCCGCAATCGGCCAGGATCTCGCGGCGCTGCTGCTCGGATACCCAAGCGGCGGCACGATCGATCGAAGTGCAGATCGAATCAACAAAGTGACCTATCACGGCGTCTTCTTCCAGGACGACTGGAAAGTCAACAACAAGCTGACAGTCAACCTCGGCCTGCGCTACGAGTACGAGTCGGCGCCAATCGAGCGCGACGATCGCAACGTCCGCGGCTGGGATCCGAACGCCACGCTCAACATCACGGCGGCGGCGCAGGCCGCGTACGCCGCCAATCCGATTCCGGAGCTTCCGGCCAGCGCGTTCACAGTTCGCGGTGGCCTCGCGTTCGCTGGTGACGGCAATCGCGGTGTCTACGATGTCGACACCAACAACTTCCAGCCGCGCCTCGGGTTCGCTTACCAGTTGAACGGTCGCACCGTCGTCAGAGGCGGCTGGGCGATCTACACCGTCCCGGCGCTCTTTGACAGCGGCATCTATCAGCCAGGCTTCTCACAAGGCACGACCATCGTGCCGTCACTCGATAACGGCGTGACGATTCGTGCGACGCTTGCGAACCCGTTTCCGGATGGCGTGCTCGAGCCGCCAGGCAACAGTAATGGCCCGAATACCTTCGTCGGACGAGGCATCGGGCGGTTTACCGACGACCTGGTCTACGTGAACGGTCAGTCGATGCGATGGGTGGTGAGCCTGCAGCGTGAGTTGCCCGGTCAGTGGCTCGTCGAGGGTGCGTACGTGTCGACGCGCAGCTACGACCTGCAGACCGACTACAACCTGAACCCGGTGCCGCGACAGTATCTGTCGACGAGCCCCGTGCGCGACGACCAGACGATCAACTTCCTCGGCGCGAACGTAACCAATCCGTTCCGCGGCTTAGTCCCCGGCGAGGGCTTGAACGGGAACACGACGACGCGATCGCAATTGCTGCGGCCGTTCCCGCAGTTCACAGCGGTGGACGTGCGTCGTTACGACGGATCGAGCAGCTTTGATTCGGTGCAGGGCCGACTCACACGCCGCTTCAGCGGTGGCTACATGCTCGAGACCAGCTACACCTGGTCTGATTTCAAAGAGAAAGTCTCGCGATTGAACGACACCGATCCCGACTACGAGGAGCGCTTCCAGGATACCCACTTACCGCACCGTGTCGTCGTGAACGGCATCTGGGAACTGCCGTTCGGACGCGGTCGGAAGTTTGGCAGCGATGCGAATGCCCTTGTCCACGGCCTCATCGGCAACTGGAGCGCGTCGTTTATCTGGAACTGGCAGTCGGGGCGGCCCAACATGACGATGGGCAACGTCTATTACAACGGTGACATCACGCAGCTGAAGATGAAGTACACGGACGACCCCGACGCCACGGTGTTCGACGTCAGTGGGTTCTACTTCCATGACGCTGCGGTGCAGACCAACGGCGTGGACGATCCCGCGAAGCAGCGCGCAGACCAGCGCATCAGATTGGGCAGCAACATCCGCACGCTGCCATCGCGCTGGGACGGCCTGCGCGGACCGCGTTACTTCAATTGGGACATGTCGTTCGTGAAGGGCGTCGACATCGGCCGGGTCCGGGCGCAGGTGCACATCGAGCTGTACAACGCGTTCAACAACGTGTTCTACAACAACCCGAATCTGGATCCGACGAACTCGATCTTCGGCAAGGTCTCGAGCCAGAACAACGTGCCGAGGAACATTCAGATCGGGATGAAGATAGTGTTTTAGGTGTCGTTCCCGGGTTCCCTGGTTCCAGGTTCCCAGGTTCTTGGTTCTCTCGAGGCTGTAGTAGGCTCTTCGAACTGATGGACCTAGGAACCCGAGAACCTGGGAACCGGGGAACCCGGGCACCCGGGAACCTCCCGCCATTCACGATTCGCGATCTGCCCGCTCCCCCTCGCAACCTGTGGAAGATCGTCGGCCCTGGCATCGTTGCGGCCGGTGTTGGACTTTCTTCTGGCGAGTTCATCCTGTGGCCGTTCATCGCCTCCCAGGCGGGCCTGATATTCCTCTGGGGCGCGGTCCTCGGCGTCGTGACGCAGTTCTTTCTGAACATGGAGATCGAGCGGTACACGCTCGCGACGGGTGAGACTGCGCTGACTGGGTTCAACCGGTTCTGGCGGCACTGGGGTCTGGCCTTCGCGATCATGGTTTACTTCGCGAACCTGTGGCCCGGGTGGGCCTTGAGCTCGGCGACGCTGGCGACGTACATCTTCGGCGGCAGCGCACAGTTCATCGCGATCGCGTCGCTCATCGTGATCGGCGCGTCCCTGACGCTCGCGCCCGTCGTGTACGTCGCGTTGGAGCGACTGATTTTCGTGAAAGTCGCGGCCGTTGGGATCGTCGTCTTGCTGGCGATGGTGTTTGCGATTGATGCGCCGACGTGGCGCGCGCTACCCGCTGGCCTGGTGAGTGTAGGCCAGATGCCGCTCGAGCTTGGTTTTGCGCTGCTGCTTGGCGCGGTGGCGTTTGCGGGCGCTGGCGGCGGCCAGAATCTTTGCCAGAGCAACTGGATCCGCGATAAGGGTTTCGGGATGGGGCAGTACGTGCCCAGGCTGGTGAGCCCGCTCACCGGGCACGAAGAAGCCGCGCGCGGTGAGGTGGCGGCGTACATCTTCGAGCCGACCAGCGAGAATATGGCGCGGTGGAATCGCTGGTGGTGGTTCGCGAATACTGAACAGTTACTGACGTTCGTCCTCGTCACGGTGGTGACGATCTGCCTGACCTCGATGATGGCGCATTCGACGCTGTATGGCCGGCCAGACTTGCCGCAGACCGTGGCGTTTCTTCAGATCGAGGGGCAACGGCTCCAGGAGATCGTCGGGCCATGGTTCGGCGTGCTGTTCTGGGCGGTTGGCGCGTTCTCGCTGTTCGCCTCATCGATGGGGATCGCAGACTACACGAGCCGCCTGGCGGCCGACATCCTGAAATCAACCTATCTGCAGCGATCGCGGGTCTCGGAGAGTCAGTTGTACTTCCGGCTTGTCTGGGGTCTCGTCGCAATCGGGTCGTCGATCCTGCTAATCGGCATGGATCAACCGCTGGTCCTGCTCGTGATCTCGGCCTCGGTTGGTGGTGTGATGATGTGTATGTACTCCGCCATGCTGTTTGTGCTGAACAGACGCGGGTTGCCAGAGGCGATTAAGGTACGATCGTATAGGGTTGCGATATTAATCTGGGCGACCGCGTTTTTCGGCGTGATGAGCTTGCTTACGATCCGCCAGCAGCTCGCGCGCCTGTTTGGCTGATCCGACAGAAAGGAAGAACCTTGATACCCCAAATCCGGTGGAGAAGCACGGCGACGATTGTCGCCGTCGCCCTGGCGGCCGCCAGCGCCTACGCGCAAAAGCCTGCGCCGTCGAAGAGCGCAGACGTCATCAAGATTCCGTTCGAGACCTATACGCTGCCGAATGGTCTAACGGTGATCACGTCGCTGGATCGCACGACGCCGACCGTCGCGGTCAACGTCTGGTATCACGTTGGATCGAAGAACGAAACCGTCGGGCGGACCGGGTTCGCGCACCTCTTTGAGCACGTGATGTTCACGGGATCGGGCAACGTTCCGTATGGCACGCACGATCGCCTGACCGAAGGCGTCGGCGGCTCGAACAACGGGACCACCGACAACGATCGGACGACCTATTACGAGACGACTCCCTCGAACTACCTGGAATCGGCGCTGTGGATGGAAGCCGACCGGATGGGCTTCCTTCTCGACTCGCTCGATCTTGCCAAGCTCAACGCCCAGCGCGACATCGTCAAGAACGAGCGGCGCCAGGGCGTCGACAACCAGCCATACGGGCGCGCCTTCGAGATCCTCGCGGCGGCGACCTATCCCAAAGAGCATCCCTACTCGTGGCCGGTGATTGGAAGCATGGCGGATCTGTCGGCTGCAAGCGAAGAAGACGTCAAGAACTTCTTCCGCCTCTATTACGCTCCCAACAATGCCTACCTGGCCATCGTCGGCGATTTCGATCCTGCCCAGACCAAGGCGTGGGTGCAGAAATACTTTGGTGACATTCCACGCGGGAAGCCGATCACGCGTCCGACAATCTCGCCGGTCACGCTTCAAGCCGAGAAGCGACTGGTATTCGAGGACCGCGTGCAGATCCCCCGGCTCTACCTGACGTGGCCAACCGTTGGCCAGCGCAGTGACGATCGATACGCGCTTGACGTGCTTGGCGCGATCCTCGCCGGCCCCCGAACTGCGCGACTGACGAAAGCGCTCGTCTACGACAAGCAGTCCGCCGCGTCAGTGCAGGCATTCCAGGGTTCGAACGAAGACATTGGCGACTTCGGGATCATCGTGACGCCGCGTCCGGGCAACACCCTGACGGATCTTGAACAGGCGATCGACGCGATCGTGGAGAAGTTGAAGGCCGAAGGGCCGACCGCGGAAGAGATTCAGAAGGCGATTGCTGGAGAAGAGCTGTCGTTTGTCCGAGGCCTCGAGTCCAACCTGGGTAAGGCGATGCAGCTTTCAGATGGCGGCGGGTACCACAACGATCCCGGCTATTTCCGAACTGAGTACGCGAAGGGCCAGTCGGTCACGGCCGACGACGTGAAGCGCGTGGCGAACAAGTATCTGACGAAGGGACGTGTCGTGTTGAGTGTCGTGCCGCTCGGAAAACTGGATCAGGCTGCGAAGCCGGCCGAGAGCCAGAAAGTCACTGACAACGCTCCGGCTGGCGGAGCGGAGGTGGCGCAATGAGCGCGAACCCTTCACGCCGGCTGCTCGTGTCGTGCCTCACGTTGTGCCTTGCCCTGTCGGCGAGCGCAGGCGCGCGCCAGGCGTTCGATCGAAAGAAGATTCCTCCTCCGGATAAGACGCCCGAGCTGCGCGTCCCGACCTGGACGAAGACGACGCTGGCGAACGGCGCCGACCTCATCGTGGCGGAGAAGCACGATTTGCCGCTCGTCTCGTTCAGCATCACGTTTCTGGGCGGCGCGAACCAGTTCGAGCCTGCCGATCGGACCGGCGTCGCCAGCCTCACGGCGTCGATGATGAGCGAGGGTACGAAAACGCGGGACGGCGAGGCGCTGTCGAACGCGCTTCAGCTGCTCGGCACCAACGTGTCAACATCCGTCGGTAGCGAGAGCGGCTCGATTGGCTTTGTTTCGACGAGCGGAAAGTTTCCGCAGACCCTCGACATCCTTGCCGACATGTTGCTGAACTCGACGTTCCCGGCCGATGCGCTTGAACGGCTGCGCGCTCAGCGGCTGGTCGCGCTGACGCAGGGCCGCTCGCAGCCAGGCACCATTGCGAATCGTGTGTTCCCGAAGGTGCTCTACGGCGCGACACATCCGTACGGCCGCGTGTCGACTGAGGAATCCCTGAAGGCCATCACGCGCGACGACATCGCGAAGTTTCATGCCGAGTACTTCAAGCCTCGTCGCGCGCTGATTACCGTTGTTGGCGATGTCACGGCAGCGACTGCCAAGCCGGTGATAGAGAAGGCGTTGGCAGCGTGGTCCGCGTCCGGATCGAAGCCGGAGTTCTCGTATCCCACTGTTGCGGCACGTCAGAAGACGACGATCTATCTCGTGGATCGTCCCGGCGCCGCCCAGTCGACGATGGCAATCGGTCATCCCGGGCCTCCGCGCAACACTCCCGACTACTACGCGATGCAAGTGATGAACACGATGCTCGGCGGGATGTTCCAGTCGCGGCTCAATGCCAACATCCGCGAAGAGAAGGGCTACAGCTACGGCGTCAGCTCGGGGTTCGCCTACGGAAAAGGGCCAGGTGCGTTCCGGACCGGCGGTGACATCGTGGGCGACAAGACGGATGCAGCGCTCGTCGAGTTCATGAAGGAGTTGCGCGGCATCCTGGGCGCGAGACCCGTCACTGATGAAGAGCTGCAGACGGCAAAGGACTCGTTGATTCAGCGGCTGCCGGCGACGTTCGCATCCGTTTCGGCGATCAACGGCGCGCTGACAGGCTTGTGGACCCAAGGACTACCGGACGATTACTACCAGCAGTACACGAAGGCAATCGCCGCGGTTTCCAAGGACGACGTCCTGCGCGTCGCCAAGAAGTACATCGACATCGACCGCCTCGCCATCGTCATCGTCGGCGACCGCGCGTCGATCGAGGCGCCGCTCAAGGCCACGCAGCTTGCGCCCATCGAATATCTCGACATCGAGGGCGCGCCGAAGCAATAGCAATGGCGGCCACGTTCGATCGACTTGTCGCGGCGGTCAAACAAGGATCGGTTGACGAAACTCGCCGGATCCTCACAAACGACCCCGAGTCGCGCCGGCGGCTCGACGAGCCGCATCCGGATCTGCCTTTCGATTCGACCGTACTGCTCGCGGCCGTCCGCCAAAAGAACCGCGACCTCATCGACGTCCTTCTGGATGCGGGAGCGGACATCAACGTGCGCAGCCGGTGGTGGGCTGGCGGATTCGGCGTGCTCGATGGCGCCGACGAGAGCCTGGTGCCGTTCTTGATCGAGCGTGGCGCGAACGTCGACGCTCACGCAGCAGCCAGGCTAGGAAGGCTCGACGATTTGGAGCGGTTGTTGTCGGAGAAACCTGAGCTCGTGCACGCGCGTGGCGGCGACGGCCAGACGCCGCTGCATTTTGCGGCGAACGTCGAGATCGCGACCCTGCTCCTGGAGTGCGGTGCCGACATCGACGCGATCGATGTCGATCACGAAGGTACGTCGGCTCAATACATGGTGCGCGACCGCCAGGACGTTGCGCGCTATCTCGTCTCGCGTGGAGCACGGACGGATGTGCTGCTCACGGCTGCGCTCGGTGACCTGGAGCGGACGCGGCAGCACCTCGATCGCGATCCCGAGTCAATCAACATGACCGTTTCGGAAAGA
>Ga0075418_10004913_pt1 | contig 15162 bp, 11 predicted proteins | sample SoiMetdeltSBSDD2_FD_81776 | JGI IMG/M metagenome (GOLD analysis project Ga0075418, IMG submission 81776) | Bulk soil microbial communities from a Populus tree surrounding site in Tennessee, USA - Soil MetaG P. deltoides SBSDD2 | ecosystem: Environmental > Terrestrial > Soil > Tree plantation...
CGTTGTGTTGGTCGCGCTGTTAAACGAGAGAGAAGGGTAGCGATATCCTCCGCCATCTGACGCGGCGGTCGCGGGTGAGCTGACGCGGAGGCCATAGTACGAGGTGAACGACGTCACGTCCACCGCGGCGCCTGCGGCGCTGTTTCCTAAGACCTGGCCGTTCCCCGTGTAGGCGACCAGGAACCTGCCGGCACCGAAACTCACCGTCGGCGAATCGATGTAGCCGAGGGTTGGCAAATAGAAGGAATCGGCTCCCAGCGGCGCACCGGACGCGTCATCAATGTACCGGCCCCAGATGGCAGGAGGAGGGTTATTTCCGCCGTAGAAAGTGCCCCACGAGAATCCAACTACCAGGCAGTGCCGAGTAGCCGGGTCGCAAGCGATTTCCGGATCGGCCTGACCGTCATTTGGATTGGTAATCGGCGTCCCCCACCCGTTGAGCCCCGGGATCGCCGGACTCAGGATGGCACCCCCGGCATTGATGGCAGTGACGAAGGTCACAGGCTTCACGGTGGGACCGTAGTAGGTCCACCACGTCACCAGGTAGGTACGAGTTGGAACGGAGTAAGCGATTCCACTCTCGGTGCCTGGATGCCCGTATCCCGAAGCTATTTTGATCTCCCCGCTGAACAGGGGACCCCCGCTGGAGTAGGCAACGATGCGCGCGGCTTTTCCATGGACATTTGCCGCGAGAATCTTCGTGTAGCTAACGAGGAACCTTTGCTCTTGTGCGCTGTAAATGACTCGAGCCCACCCGGCCTGCAGGCTGCCGTCGGAGTGATCGGAGATCGCAAAGACGCCACTGATTGGCGCGCCCGCTTCGTTCAAAAAAATGCCGTTCACGGGTCCAGCAAATTGCGTGCCCCACACGGCAAGGTAGACTCGATTGATGCTGTCAAAGGCGGCATCGAACTTTACGAATACTTTCGGTTCGTAAACGATGTCGACCGGGCTGGCAACCCGGGTGATTGATGCTTGTGCCGCGGCTGCGATCAGCATCACGGCGGCGCTTGCAAGGAACGCAAGCCGCGCACGGAATTGGCCCATCATTACACTCCCGAGAGCGCGGAACCGACGTTCGCAGTTCGGACCTCGCTCATTTCTTTACTTTCGGCTGATCGGCGACACACAACAGGGGAGGTCGCTAGGGTACCGAGGGTGGTACGTGCTGTCAAGTGTTCTTGGGATCTCGTGCTACTTTCGGGTCCGTGCTACCCAGTCCAGAACCGCTTCTGCGGCACGGAGTTGCACGATTTCGATCGGGTCCAATAACAGTTTTCGCACCGTCGCCGAGGGAGCGCGTTTCAGGTGGCGCTCCGCGATGAGCGCTCGAGCGCGCACGTCAGGATCGGCGTCACCAAGCCCGGCGTCCACGACACGGGCGGCCAGCTCGGGGTCCAAGTCAGCGAGCCGGCGAGCGGCGTCCATTCGCGCGCCAGGGCTGCCCTCGCGCGCGACCCTCTGGAGCAGGTGGATCACCAGTTCGTTGCCCGTTGCGACCATGACATCGGCGGCATCCAGGAGCGCGTCGGGGGTCATCTCGTGACTGATGCCATTGATGGCGCCAACCGTGTCTGGTTCCTTCAGCTGCACACGCGCAAGGGTGCAGGCTTTCCAGACGGCGAGTCCAGGCGGCGCCTCCGTAACTGTCTTTTGCAGCGCCTGACGAACCGACGGTGAATCGAACGCGCCGAGCGCGCGGCAAGCGGCACTCTTGTCGCCTTCGACTGGGGATGCCAGCATTTTCAGTAGCACGCCTTCCGCCCGATCGCGCGGAAGTTGCCGCACGATGGGCACGAGCGGAATGAGGTCGGACGTGCTGAGATTGTTCAGGAGGGCTAAAACGGTACTTGAGGCCTTTGCATCGCCGTGTTTCATCAGCACGGCCCCTCCGGCGACGCGCATCGCGACTGGCTTCGTCGTGTCATCGAGAACACCGCGCAGCTTCGTATCGCATCCGGCCTTGTCGGTCACGAACGTGGACGCACATTCGTCCGACCAGACACGAAAGAGCTGCGAACGCGCAGTCTTGGCCATCACCAGCCGAGCGATTTTCCCAAGCGCTTCCGGATCAGGCGGGAGTGCCGCATCGCGTTTTTCGTACGCGGTCAACAGCGCTTTGATATCGGTCGCGCCGCCTTGCGGCGGCCGAGCAGGCGTGGCCGCCTGCGCGATACTGAGCGAAACAGACAAGCAAACGAGGCGTAGCATCAGGTCCCCAGTTTCTCCGCAGGGTGTGGATGCGAGAAGAAAAAGAACATCGTGGCGGGCACCACGAGTGGATACAACGGAGTGAAAATCCGGCTTTCGATGATACTTGAAAAGATGAACGCGACCGCGATGAAACACGGGACGACGAGCAGTGCGCGCCGCGCAAATACCGGCGCTCCCTTCGCTTTGACGGCCATGTAGATCATCGGCCCAAAAAGGATGACGACAAAATAGGCGTACGCGCGGTAGTACGGATCGTAATTCGACGGCAGCAGTCCAAGTTCCGCCCAGTTCCGCGCCGCTTGCCAGTAGTCGTAATGCTGAACACCGCGCATGATGCGCAGGCCGGCGTAGATCGCCAACCATTCAGCACCGAACAGCGTCGCGCGTAGGAGTCGCGGTCGGTTGAGAGGTTCACTCACGATGTAGAGAACCACCAGGAACACCGAGGTTTCCCGATTCAGCGCGGCACATGCCAGCACAACGGCGAAGAGCAAATCGAGTCGACGGGCAATCGCAAGCGCTCCGAGCGTGAACAACGCGAGTTCCGGGATGGAATCAGGGTGTGGCCAGGAATTGGTAAACGTCAGCGGCAGCGTGGCGGCAACCATCGACACGCCCGCCGCGGCAGCAGAGGACGCGAACCATGTCCGAAGATAAACGTGGAACACGCTGTAGGCCACGAATATCCATACCAGGCGTGTGACGTACCACGTCGTTTCCATCGAGGCGCCCGTGGTACGGGCAAGACCGTCGATCAAGAACGGCGCGAAGACGCGATATCTGCCCGGGGCATTTTCCGTTCCCGCGACGACGGCAGGGATGTAAGCGTTGTAGACATTGTCGGTGTGAGCCCGCATCCGTACGTCGGCAAAGCCCGTCGCGATGGTGAGCGTGACGTATAAGAGAAGACACCACCCATCCGGGCGAGTCATGCTGCCGCTCATTGTAGCGCCCGGTAGAATCGCTGCCCTGCAACGGTGCGGTCATATCGGTACGACTCGAGGATCGCGTCCCTGACCGACTCCGTCAGGTTCACGTTCGAATACCAGGCGTGACCTCCCGGTATCGCAGGATCCTGCTCGAGCAACACACATCTGAACTCGCGCCGGCGCAAGCGCTCGGTGAGATCGTTGCCGATATCGGGACGATTCATGGCGACGACGCGTAACGCGAATGGATCGAGGACCACTGGCCGCTGGCCGGCAAAGACAGGAATAAGCGGAGATTCAGAGACGATCGATCCTCCGCAATCATTCAGCGCCACCAGAAGTTCACGATGCGCGTCGATGCTTTTGCGGACGGTGTTCTGTTTCGTCAACTTGCTAACCACCACGATATTTTGCATGGCCGCCCAGAAAGTGAGCACGATGAGGGCGGCCTCGCCGGCGCGGCGGAGCCATCCGCGTTGCGCCGCGGTCACGCAAGTCACCAGCACAATCGCCGCGACGTAAGCATCCAATATGTGACTGGTCAGAATCGTTCCCGGACTGGTGAAAATGACGCCGGTGATCGCCGCGGCACTCAAAAGATAGAGGAGCGGCAACCGCATCCCCGTCTGCCACCCGCGCACGAGCGCGACGGCGGCCATGAGAAACACGACCGTGAGCAGGTGTGACGTCGCAATGAGCTCCAGCGGCCGCAAGATGGTGACTGGACTGACCAGCGACGACCAACTCGAACCGGCGAGGGCGCAGGCACGGAACGACTCGAGCGCGCGGCCGCCGCTTGTAAGATTGATCAACACGAGAGCGAGCACCGCGCCTGCCGCCGTCATCGCCGCCACTCGCAGCGCCGCCCGTGGTCGTCCGGAAAACAGGAGCGTGAGCGTCACCGCGGCTGGGGCGTAGACGCAAGTAATCTTCGTGAGGAACGCACAGATGAACAGGATGCCAGCCAGGAGTTCGCGCCGGATCGAATCAGGACGCGTCTCGACAGGCGCAAGAACCGCCAGGCCAGCGATTGCAAACGCTGCCGCGATCGGTTCGCATCGTACGGCGAACGCCGTTTGATGCACGAAATACGGAGCGGTCACGAGCGCGGCACCGAGGGTCGCGAGCGGCGGCGGGACCGCAGACGCCTCATCAGCACGAACACCGCCGCCACCAGTGCCGCGAGGCCTAGCATGCTCACCGTCACCCCTGCGGTGACGACCGGCAGGTCCGCACGAATCAGCGCCGCGATGGCAACGAACAGCATCGGGAAGTAGCGGGTGCCGCCGTACTCGACCCCGTCCCAGAGTGGCCGATAGAACACACCCTCGGCCGTATCGCGGGCGAGCGCGAGCCACACACCGCTCCCAAGATTCAAATACAGGCCGCTCGCGATGCTGACGGCCGCGTCGGCGACCAGCACACCTGCGGTCACCAGCACGGCGCAGACGATCAGGGGCCTCGACCATCGATTCATGAGGCGCGTGATATCGTATTTTTGTTGTTTGGCGCGCGAAGGCGCGGACACATCCACCACATTCAGGAGATCAATGCTGAGGGATTGGAATAGCGGACGCTTTAGTCTCGTTCAGGTGCTCCTCGCCTGCCTGCTCTGCATCGGTGTGGCTGGCGCAGCGGCCCGATATCGATATCGAGCAAAGGCGGCGCCGGTCATCGAGTATCCCGCACACCCGGAGTCCCAGGCGCTGAAGGAGAAGTACGGTCCCCATCGTAACTCATACAGCGAAGAGGAATGGTGCATCCGCGACTTTTTCAACGACAAGCGCGACGGCTTTTTTGTCGACGTCGGTGCCAACGATTACAAGGTGACGAGCAACACCTATTATCTCGACACCGTTCTCAACTGGCGAGGGCTGGCGATCGAGCCGCAGCGTCAGTTCGAAGCGGACTACGTCAAGTTCCGGCCGCGAACCAAATTTCTCTCCTTCTTTGTGTCTGACGCCTCAAATCAGCTGGCGAAGATGTACGTTCTCAAGAAGAACAGTCTGATCGCCTCGGCGGATCGTACGTTTACCGAACGGGAAGGGGAGAAGGCCAAGGAAATCGAGGTCCCGACGATTACGTTGAACGATCTCCTCGACGCCGAGGGCGTCAAGAAGATCGATTTTCTCTCCATCGACATCGAGCTGTGGGAACCGAAAGCGCTTGCTGGGTTCGACGTCGAACGGTTCCGCCCCGAGCTGGTGTGCATCGAGGCCCACCCGCAGGTGCGACAGCAGCTCCTCGACTACTTCGCGCGGCATCGCTACACGCTGGTTGGGAAGTATCTGCGGGCTGATGTCAACAATCTCTACTTCGCCCCGCTTTCCTGATCTCCGCGTCCGCGCCGTTGTGATCGCGGCAATCGCCGGCGCCGTCCTCGGAGCGACCGGCGTCGTCCTCACATATGTCTCGCGCCCGGCACTCACGCTCGAGATGGATCGGTCGCTCCCCCGGAGATTCGCGTCCGGCCTCTACGACGATGAACGCTCCGGCGATACGAGCTTCGCATGGACGTCGCAGCGAGCGGATATCAAGCTCGCAGATCTGAATCGACATGTCAGCTGGAGCTGTTCGGTCAGGTTCCGCGGCGGGCGATCGGATCCTGCGACACAGCCGTCAATCGATCTCGCAGCCGACGGTATCGTCGGCACGACGATGAAGGCGAGCAACGACTTTCAGGACGCGACGATTGTTTTGCCGCCACGATCGTCGAGCGGCGCGGTCGTGACCATCACGAGTTCCAGCACGCTTGTCCCGGGTCCCTCCGATCCGCGGCAACTCGGTGTGCAGCTCGATCGCCTCAGATGTGCCCCGGAAGAGGGACTGGCCTGGCCACCATTCCCAACTGTCCGCGACGCAGTGCTGACGGCGGCGATCTTCGGTGTCGCGTTTGTGCTGGCTGGCCTCGCGCTCCGAATCGCAGTCGGTGCGGTGACGGCAGTGGCCATCCTGCAGGCACTGCCGTTCTCGGCCGGGCCGGCGCCCTACACCCCGTTTTCCGAGACGATGGTTTGGTTTGCGATCTGGATCTGCGCCGCGATGGTGGCGCTATTGGCCGTTCTCGATCGCTCGCGACAGCGTGGCGTGGAGCAGTCCGCTCGTGTCGCGGTCGTCGTCTCGGCTGCCGTACTTTATCTAAAGCTGCTTGGACTTCTCCATCCGTCGAAGCTGCTGATTGATGCCGTCTTTCACGCGCATCGGTTCGAGTGGGTCCTCGCCGGGAACTACTACTTCACTCAAGGAATGCCTGGAGGCGTGACCTTCCCGTACGCCATCGGCCTGTATGTCTTCGCCGCTCCGTGGTCGATGTTCACGCACGATCACGTGACGCTGTTACGAGTTGTCGTCTGCGGTGCGCAGGCCATCGCTGGCGGCTTGTTATATGCCGTGATGATCAAGGCATTGGGTGATCGAATCGCGGCCGTATGGGCAGTCGTGTTGGTCAACGTCGTGCCGCTGCCCTTTGGCCTTCTCGGCAACGCAAATCTGACGAACATGTTTGGCGAGGCGTCCGCGCTTGCGACGGTGTTGACTGCTTCGCTGCTTCCCGGCGCGACTGTGTTGCCGCTCGTGCTGTTCTTCGTCCTGGCCGTTCTCGCATTTCTATCGCACGTCAGCACGTTCGCTCTTCTCGGTTTGACGCTCTCGGCGCTGGCCGTCGTGTATCGCGCGCTTGGCGACGCGACGCTTCGGCGGACCGCGTTCCTGGTCGCCGGGGTGACGATCAGTGCGGCCGTCCTCGCAATCGCTCTCTACTGGGGACATTTCGGAGATGTCTATAAAAACGCCCTCCGCGTTCGTGCGACGACCGCCGCATCGCAGGTGCACACTGAGCCGCCGTCCTCGGCCGAGACGGCTCGGGTGCAGAACGTCGGTCTCACGCGACGGCTCGCGAATGCGGTCACATTCGGCGTCAACGTGATCGGCTGGCCAATTGTCGCCTTGGCGCTCGTCGGCGCCTGGCGCTCTGTGGTCGACGGTGCACGCGATCGCGCCTCGCTCGCTGTACTCGCATGGGCGGTCGCATGTGTGGTGTTTCTCGGGGTGGCGGTCATGCGTGTCGATGCGCCGTTCCAGCGGTACGCGGCGGAGTTCTTCGGCCGGGTTCTGCTGGCGACGTTCCCCGCTGTCGTTATCCTCGCAGCACGAGCGACGGGTTGGGCGTGGAGGCAAGGGCTGCCAGTCCGACTCGCGTCTGTCTCTCTCTCCGGATGGGCGGTAATCCTGGGAATTCAGAACTGGATGACCTGGTTTCTTTAGTGAGAACCTATAATCCCCGCAATGCTGTCGCTGGTCATTCCCGTCTATAAGAACGAGGCAAATCTGCCTCGACTCTTCAGCGAGCTCGAAGCGCTCGCCGCGCGAGTGCCTGATCCGTTGGAAGTCGTGTTCGTGGTCGACGGAAGCCCTGACGCCTCTCTCGACATCCTGCGCAAACGTCTGCCTTCATGGCCGGTTCGCAGTCAGCTCGTCGAACTGAGTCGTAACTTCGGTTCGTTTGCCGCGATCGCCGCCGGCATGCGTTACGGACGCGGCGAGTACTTTGCGGCACTGGCCGCGGACCTTCAGGAGCCTCCAGAATTGATCCTCGAGTTCCACCGGCTTCTCAAGAGCGGCGCGGCGGATGTTGTCTTCGGGCACCGAGCGAGTCGCGCCGACGCCTGGTCGTCGCAGACAACGTCTGAGTGGTTCTGGCGTCTGTATCGCAAGTTTGTGGTCAAGGACATGCCGCGCGGCGGCATCGATGTGTTCGGATGCACGCGCCAGGTCCGCGACAGGCTCGTCGAGCTGAAGGAAGTCAACACCAACCTGATTGCCTTGTTGTTCTGGCTCGGGTTTCGGCGAGCGTTTGTTCCTTACGATCGCCTGGCGCGTCAAGAAGGACGCAGCGCCTGGACGATGCGCAAGAAGCTCCGCTACGCGTTCGACAGCGTCTTCAACTTCACCGATCTGCCGATCAAGGCGTTGCTGCTGCTTGGAATCGTTGGAACTACCGCCGCCGTTCTTGCTGGTGTCACTGTCTTCGTGGCATGGCTGATGGGTCACATTCCAGTGCTCGGTTACACGCCTTTGATGCTGGTGATTAGTTTCTTTGGCGGGCTGACAGCACTGGGTCTCGGGATTGTCGGTCAATATCTCTGGCTGTCGCTTCAGAATGCGCGCGGTCGTCCGCCGTTCGTGGTGAAGTCGATATGGAGCACGACCGGGGAATCGCGCCCGCTAGAGGAACATCACGCGCTCGCAGCACCGCCGATCGCCGACAGGAACTCATCGTAGTCGCGGATATAGTCGCCGGCATCGTACGGATCCGACGCGAACACGAGCAGCATTGCGTCGGCAGAATACCGATACTGCACGGCCCACACCATGGGCGGCAGGTAAAGCCCGATGCTTGGACGATCGAGCGCGATTTCCTCGCTCGATTTCCCATCGTCCACCACCACCGACAGCGATCCGCGCAGACATACCAGGAACTGGTGGCACCTTCGATGGGCGTGCTCGCCCCTGACGTCCTTTCCTGGTACGTCGTAGACAATGAAGTAGCGCTTGGGAACGAAGGGCACCTGCGCGGGGAACTCACCAACGGACAAGGTGCCGCGAAGATCCCAGAAGACGGGTAAGCGATGGACGGTGACGCCGCTGACCGATGTGTCTCGAATGTCCGATTCATCGGTGACCGTTGACGTCGCCGGCGGCGGCGCCGGCGCGCCGCGTTTGGTGTCGACGTAGCCAACAATTCGGGCGGGATTGCCGGAGACAACCGCACGGGCTGGGACATCGTGCGTCACGACCGCACCCGCTCCCACCATCGCCCGCGGGCCGATACGAAGACCGGGCAGAATCGATGCACCGCCGCCGATCGACGCGCCGCGCCCGATGTAGGTTTCTTCAACCTTTGCTTGATATTGCTTGCTCTTGGGATACTTGTCGTTCGAGAACGTGACGTTCGGACCGATGAACACGTCGTCGGCCACTCGCAGCCCGTCCCACAGCTGCACGCCGCACTTCACCGTGACGCGATCGCCGACGATGACGTCGTTCTCGATGAAGACGTGATCGCAGATGTTGCAGTCCTTGCCGATCGTCGCACCTGGCAGCACATGCGCGAACGCCCAGATTCGCGTGTTCTCGCCAACGGCCGTCGACTCGCACAGCGCGTGTGGATGGACGAAGATTTTTGGAGCGGCGACTTGATCTGTCATCAAGCGTGCATCGTAGCGCTCAACCGAGGTCGCCGGCAATATTCCGGAGTACGATGAGTTGCTTTTCTAACCAATGAAGGTCCGTTCAATACTGACGATGCTGGCTGCCGTCGCCATGGTGGCGGCATTTGCGCTGCGCGTCCCCTCGATAGCTGAACCGCTTGGCATCGATCAGAGTCTCTGGGCGTCAGCTGTCCGGGGGATGGCGCGACATCAACTCCTGTATCGCGACGTCTGGGAGCAACGTCCGCCAGGGATCTATTTCACCTATCTCACCGGCTTTCGTGTGTTCGGTTGGACGCCGGCGGCTGTCGCCTGGATGGATATCCTCGCATCGGGTGCGACGACGCTTCTGCTGTTCGCGATCGTTCGCCGTCTGACCGGCGTCACGACCGCGGCGGTCGCCGGAGCACTTTACGCAACGCTGACGATGCCGGGGTGGGTGTACCGGCACGATGGCTTTCTGGAACGCAGTGTTTGTGAAACGTTCATCGTCGTGTGTGTCGGACTGGCGGCGTGGTGTGCCGTGAGGTGGCGCGAGGCCGCACGTGGGGCAGAGTCCGCCGACCCTGCCCTACACCTTGGCGGCGACGTCTGGGCTCTCGGCGTCGGGTTTTTCGGTGGAGCCGCCGTCGTCTACAAGCCAAACGCGGGTCTCTACCTGCCGGCGCTTCTGGTGTGGATGTGGTTTTATCGCCCGGCATCCATCACGACGCGCGACGTCGTTCGCGCGTTCGTCGTTGCTGCTCTTGCTGCGACGCTAGCGCCGGCACTGACGCTTCTTTGGCTGTGGCGGCTCGATCTCCTTGGCGATGCCCGCGTCGCGGTTTTGGACTTCAACCGCTTCTATGTTTCCCAGGGCCTCACGCTAAAAGGCTACGCCCTCGATTTTTCGAAAGCGATCTGGCTGCGCATGAAGACCGATCCCCTCTGGGCGGCGGGCGGCATCGGGTCGCTTGTCGTCGCGTGGGAACTCGCGCGACGGCGCGCGGTCGACGCGCTTGCGGGGCTCGCGGTTCTCTGGGGCGCGGCCGCAGCGCTGGTGATCGTGGTCAACGGTGCGAGACTGTTCAACACGTATTTCATTCAGGCGTTGGCCCCCCTCGCCGTGCTGGCGGCGTGGCTGCTCGTGGACCGCGCGCGTGCATCGGTCGGTTGGCGCGTCGTGAGCCTGGCGGCCGCCGTCTTGATGCTGACGTTTCTCGTGCAGCGACACTACGTCGCGCGCGTGTACGAATTCGCGCAAGCTGATCTTGCCGTCATGCGAGGTACGATCGATCGTTCGACGTATCTCGATCGGTTTGGCGGTTATGGAAACGATCGCGGCTACTCGGCTCGCGCGAATGAAGAACTTGCAGGCTACGTTCGACAGCATACGGCGCCCGACGATCGGATTTTTCTGTTCGGGATAAATGGCGCGGGCGTGTACTTCCTCTCGGACCGCCTGACCGCGCATCGTTTCCTGCGCGTCAACTTCTTCGTGCCCTCCGAATTTCCCAACCCGGATTTCACGCTTGGCGCCGTCGTCTCCGACCTGGCTGCCCGGCGTCCGCGCTATCTCATTTTCGAAGAACTCCACTCGTCGTCCGAGATGGGGAGGCTGGTCGATTCGTTACAGTCTCGCGACGAGATCAAGCGGCTGCTGGAGTCGTATCGACTCGAAGCGACGATCGAAGATTTCTCGCTGTATCGTCTCAGCGATTCCGTGGTGAATGAAACGCGCTGACTTTGAAAAACCGCCCGCGTATCCACTTGGATGACAGAGGTTTCCGTGGATCCGTGTGGTAATCTTCTTGAACATGGCAAAGCGCGCAGTGATCACCGGAATTACCGGACAGGATGGCTCGTACCTGGCTGAGCTGCTGCTCGAAAAGGGGTACGAAGTCACAGGAATCGTTCGCCGGTCGAGCGCTCCGAACCTCTGGAGGATCGAGCATCTCCTCGACCGCATCGAGCTGCGGCCTGGCGATCTGCTCGATCAGCAGTCGCTGATGAGAGTGCTCGCCGAAGTCCGGCCGCACGAACTCTACAACCTGGCGGCGATGTCATTTGTCCCGGCGTCGTGGGATCAGCCGATGCTGACCGGCGAGTTCAATGCCCAGGGTGTGACGCGGCTGCTCGAAGCGATTCGTCAGGTCGATCCCGAGATTCGGGTGTATCAGGCCTCCTCGAGCGAAATGTACGGCAAGGTGCGCGAGGTGCCGCAGACCGAGCTCACGCCGTTCTATCCCCGCAGTCCCTACGGCGTGTCGAAGGTATTTGCGCACTACATCACCGTCAACTACCGTGAGAGCTACAACCTGTTTGCGGTGTCCGGCATTCTCTTCAATCACGAGTCGCCACGGCGTGGTCTCGAATTTGTCACGCGCAAAGTGAGTGACGGCGTCGCGCGGATCAAGCTTGGATTGGCCGAGTCGCTGGCGCTTGGCAATCTCGACGCGCAACGAGATTGGGGCTTCTCCGGCGATTACGTTCGCGCCATGTGGATGATGCTGCAGCAGAGTCAGCCGGATGACTACGTCATCGCGACCGGCGAAAGTCACTCGGTCCGCGAACTGGTCGAGGTCGCGTTCGACCATGTGAAGCTTGATTGGAAACGGTACGTGCGCCTCGATCCAAAATTCCTTCGCCCCGCTGAAGTCGATCATTTGATCGGTGATGCGTCGAAAGCGCGGTCGGCGCTCGGCTGGCGTGCAGAGGTCGATTTCGGTGGCCTCGTGCGGATGATGGTCGATGCCGATCTGGCGCGTCTCAGTCAGACGAACAGCTCCCGCGCGCAAGTCGAAATGCCGTAGCGCGCGCGTATGGATGCACCGCGTGCCCGATCGCTGTTCACTCCAAGGGTACCGGCTGCGGCGGACATCTCGCGAGGATTCTTCCCTACACGCCAGACCCGCCGATCCGTCCTGCATTTGAGGTTAGCCGTGTGACGCTGGTTGCCTGGTACGTCCTCGCTCTTGCCGTCTCTGCCGCGCTCGTCCCAGTCTGTCGCAAGATCGCCATAAAGAAGGGTGCTGTCGCTCGGCCTCACAAGGATCGATGGAACAGCCGGCCAACCGCGCTCTTCGGCGGAGTGGCGATCGCGGTCACTGTCATGGTTGTGGCGCTGGCTGGCGGCGATCTTCTCCAGCTCGCGTTGCCGCTGGTGGGCGGCCTCATCATCTTTATTGTCGGCGTGGTTGACGATGTGCTGTCACTGAAGCCGACGACGAAGCTGATCGCGGAAATCGCGGTCGCTGCGATGTTCGTCTTTTTTGGGGAACGCCTGCACTGGAGCGCGGTCGATGGTCTCGACATGCTCCTGACGATGGTGTGGCTGGTCGGGCTGACGAACGCATTCAACTTGCTCGACAACATGGACGGGTTGTGCGCCGGTACTGCGATCATCGCCGGCGCGGCGCTTCTCTTTGCCCTCGTCGGCCGCACTGATGTCGGACCCGAGCTCCGCTATCTGGCCATTGTGCTCGGCGCCACGAGTGGCTTCCTGATCTACAACGTGCACCCGGCGTCAATCTTCATGGGCGATGCCGGCAGTCTCTTTCTCGGTATCACCCTGGCTGCGTTGACCCTGAGTGCGGGCGGTGCGACTCACGACCGATCGGGAGTCCTGTCAGTCGTCATGGCTCCAGTGCTCGTGCTGCTGATTCCCATCTTCGACACGACGCTGGTGACCGTCTCGCGGCTGATTTCGGGCCGGTCCGTATCGCGCGGCGGGCGCGATCATTCGTCGCATCGGCTCGTCGTTCTTGGCCTTTCGGAGCGGCGGGCGGTCCACGTGTTGTGGGCCCTGGCCGCCACGGCCGGTGCGATTGGCTTCGCGATGCGCCGCTCCTCCGATGGAGATGTCTGGCTTGTCACCGCCCTGTTCATCATCGCCATGGTGGTGTTCGCGACCTACCTTGCGCAGGTCCGTGTGTACGAAGAGCCCGCGAGTATGCCACCTCGAGGCGCGACGGTTCTCCTGTTCGAGTTGATGTACAAGCGGCGACTCGCCGAAGTCTTCCTCGATGTCAGCCTCGTGCTCATTGCCTACTACGGCGCGTGGCGGCTCCGATTTGAAGGCCCGGAGTGGGACACGTTTTCCGGCAGCTTCGTGCAATCCATGCCGATCGCCCTGGCCATCCAGATGATCGCGCTGTTCATTTTTGGCGCGTATCGAGGAGCCTGGCGCTACTTCGGTCTCATGGACGGCGTTGCCTTCGCGAAGGCAATTGGGGCGGGCACGCTGACGCTGATTGTCGCACTTGTCTACCTCTACCGCTTCGAGCATTACTCTCGCGCGGTGTTTGTAATTTATGCCGCGCTGCTCATGTTGCTGTTATGCGGCTCGCGCGCGTCTTTTCGTCTCATCGGAGAGTACGCACGACGACGACGGGCGGGCGTGCGGCTCGCGATCTACGGCGCCGGCGAGGCGGGATCGCTCGTGCTCCGAGAACTCCTCGGACATCCGCACGAGCAGTTCCGCATGATCGGATTCATTGACGACGATCCAGCGTCCCATTCGCGGTTGCAGGGCTACCCGGTTCTCGGTGGCGAAGCGAAACTGCTCGAGCTCATTGCCGCCGGCAGGATAGACGTGGTTGTCATTGGCTCACTCCACTTCGATCCTGAGCGTCGAGCGCGGCTGGAGCGGGCCTGCAACGAAAACGACGTGAGGCTGATGAAGTTCACGTTTCGGCTCGACAGCCTCAATACCGCGTCCTAGCCGCGCTTCCTGAAAGTGACGTTCAGAGACTGTTGGATGTCGCCGCCAGGACGCGCACGTACCACAGTCTGACGCCGAGTCGCTCGTCCGCATCGCGGCCTGCGTACCTGGCACCGGCAGATCCAGCGGCCACCAGCGTGTCGGGAACGATCGTCAACGTGTTTATACCCGCGCGAACCTTGTCCGCCGGCAGCAGCAAGGGATACGAGCCAACGCGGTCAGGATTTGACGTCAGCAGCAGCGTCGCCAGCAGCTGATTGTTCAGCAACACGACAGCGCGATGTTGATGCTCCGGCGCAACAGGATCCAGTCGAAGCACGATCTGATAGGCGCGACGCGCCGGCAACGGAAGGCGGACCACAGCGCGATCGGCGTTAGATACGCGAAAGAGCACTCCGTCTGTATACGGTGAAGACCAGCCAGCTCCGAAGAACGGCGCATCGCGTTTGCCGACCTCGACGCTGACATCACTGCCGTGGCTGATTGTTTCTCGCACGACAAACCAGGGAAGCGCCAGGTATGCCACCCAGCCGGCCAGCATCAGCAGCGCTCCAACTGCGCACGCGATCAGCTGCCGTCGATCGAGCGGACGCGAGGGCCATGGCCGGTGGAGACGAGCGATTAATGCGAAGACGAGCGCGATGGCCGAGATCGACGCCACCAGGTAGACCGGATAGGCGGGCATCGTGAACCGCCACTCGCCGCCTCCGGCGACATTCCACGTCAGTGCGTAGGGAATCAACAGGCCGATGAGAATGATTAACAGCAGTCTACCGTTCGGTGTGAACGGCCATGAAAGCAATCCCACCAGCGCGAGCGACGAGAGCAGAGCACTAAGATGTGGAATCCATCCGTCGAACCCGTTCCACTTAGTTGTAAATGGCCACACGAAGAGTCCGTTCACGGCTGTGTCGAGCGCCGCGATGGGCTGCTCTCCGACCTTCGTGCGAATGTAGGCGGCGGCGCTCATCGGTTGTTGGAACGGGAGGCCCTCACCATGACGGTAATAGCCGGTGTGATAGTTGATGGCGTAGAAAGGATCGCCGGTCGCAATCGCGCAACTTATCAAATAGGGCCCGACGATGAGGGCGGCTACGACCGTGGCTGC
>Ga0075418_10004914_pt1 | contig 15162 bp, 13 predicted proteins | sample SoiMetdeltSBSDD2_FD_81776 | JGI IMG/M metagenome (GOLD analysis project Ga0075418, IMG submission 81776) | Bulk soil microbial communities from a Populus tree surrounding site in Tennessee, USA - Soil MetaG P. deltoides SBSDD2 | ecosystem: Environmental > Terrestrial > Soil > Tree plantation...
GGCCACCGGGTCTACAAGAACTTCGACCCGCGCGCCAAGATCATCAAACAGATCGCCGAGCAGGTGTTCGACGTCACGGGCAAGAACCCGCTCATCGATATCGCCGTCGAGCTGGAGCGGATCGCGCTGCAAGAGGAGTACTTCGTCACCCGCAAGCTCTATCCCAATGTCGATTTCTATTCGGGGATCATCTACGAGGCGATGAAGCTTCCGGTCACCATCTATCCGGTGCTGTTCGCGATTGGGCGCACGCCGGGCTGGCTCGCGCAGTGGCAGGAGATGTTGCTCGACAAGGAGCAGAAGATCGCCCGGCCGCGGCAGGTTTACATCGGGCCGGACAAGCGGGATTATGTCTCCATCGAGAAACGGAGCTAAGGCCGTCCCATGCCCACCTACATCCTGCTGTCGAACTTGACGGACGAAGGCGCGAAGTCGCTGAAGAGCAACCCGAAGCGGCTGCAGGAAGTCAACAAGGAGCTCGAGAAGTACGGGGCGAAAGTCACGGTGCAGTACGCCGTGCTTGGTCCCTATGACTTCGTCAGCATCGTGGAGTGCCCCGACAATGAGACCATTGCGCGCGTGTCGGTGGAACTGGCTTCCCGTGGCAGCATCCGGTTGCTGACGTTGGCTGCGACGCCGGTGGCGAACTTTATCAGAACACTGAAATCGAAAGACTGATACTGCCTAGCGTCGCTTTCCCCCTCTGCGCGGCCTCATCGAGCGCTCGGGTCTCGACGCTTCAACCGTCGGGGATCGAGGTTGCAGGGGCGCCACCGACGGCTCGAAACCCGGAATCACCTCGCGCGGAAAGCTCTGCCCGATCAGCCGTTCGACGTCGGCCATCAGCAGCCATTCATCGGGCGAGATCAGCGTAAGCGCGAGCCCACGCGCCCCGGCGCGCGCCGTCCGGCCCACGCGGTGCACGTACACTTCGGCATCCTGCGGCACGTCGAAGTTCACCACCATGCGAATGCCCTCGACGTCGATACCGCGCGCGGCGATATCCGTCGCAACCAGGATCTCGGCCGTGCCGTCGCGGAACTGATTCAGCGTCCGCGTGCGATGGCTCTGCGCCTTGTCGCCGTGGAGCGCGTTGGCCGCGATGCCTTCCCGCTTCAGAAACGTGACGAGCTTATCGGCACCATACTTGGTGCGCGTGAAGATCAGCGTCTGACCGGCGGGCTTCGCCTTGAGAATTGCCCCGAGCGCGCCGCGCTTCTGCAGCTTGTCGCACGCGACGATCACGTGCTCGATGCCCTCGGCGGCCTGCGCGCGCCGGCCAATCTCGACCGACGCATGCCCATTGAGCGCGCGCCGCGCGAGCGCGTCGACCTCGGGCGAGATCGTCGCTGAGAAGAGCATCGTCTGGCGCTCCTCCGGCAACGCGTTCAGGATGCGGCGCACGTCCGGCGCGAACCCCATGTCGAGCATGCGGTCGGCCTCGTCGAGCACCAGCACCTCGAGCTGCGCGAAGGTCACGTGCCCGCGTTCCATGTGATCGAGCAAACGGCCCGGCGTGGCGACGACAATGTCGGCGCCGTGTTTCAGGGCGCGGGTCTGCGGCTCCATCCCGACGCCGCCGTAAACGGCCGCGCCTTTGAGATGGGTGTGACGCCCATACGCCTTGATACTGGTGGCGACCTGCTCCGCCAGCTCACGTGTGGGGACGAGAATCAGCGCCCGCAGGATGCCGCGCTTCCCGGGCGAGAGCCGCTGCAGGATCGGCAGCACGAACGCGGCCGTCTTGCCGGTGCCGGTTTGGGCAGAACCAATCAGATCGCGGCCCGCGAGTGCGAGCGGAATCGCTTCCGACTGGATGGGGGTGGGTTGCGCGTAGCCTTCATCGGCGACCGCGCGAACGAGTTCGGGCGCAAGGCCCAGTGCTGCAAATGGCATACTACTCCTAGGTACACACACACTCGCTGCGAGATGACCCAATGTCGTCTCGACCTCAGCGACGCTTCAGTTTTGAACCTGAGGATGTGACCGTGCGTGTGTTCAGCGACGAGTCCCACCTGAGCGGGACTTTCCTACGGGAGGAGCCAGCTCGCGGTTCTTGCGCCCAACAAGGTAACCACGAAACGACGAGAAACAAAGAACTTGAAAGGCGCCCAAAGACGCCAAGACGCCTAAGTGGTTCACAGCTGGCCGCTTGCAGTCTGTTTGCCACTCAGGCGCCTTGGCGTCTTGGCGCCTTCTCACTTCGAATTGCTTGTCGCCTTGCTCGACGGCTCAGTGCCCCACCACCACATCTTCGGCAGCGTCCGCTGGCGCGGCCACACCTCGGCGAGCGTCTCGCCCTCATACAGTCGGCCGTTTTTCATCACATAGCGGACGGTGTTCGTGTTGTGGATGTCTTCGAGCGGGTTGGCATCGAGCACAATCAAGTCCGCCAGTTTGCCGGGCTCGAGTGAACCGAGGTCCTGCTCCATCCCGATGGCATTGGCGCCGTGAATGGTGGCTACGCGCAACACGTCGTGATTGGACATCCCGCCCGCGGCCATCGCCCACAGCTCCCAGTGATCGCCGAGCCCGTCGAGTTGGCCGTGACCCCCCAGACCGACCCGGCCCCCGCCTTTGAGAATTGCGTTGGCCGTGGCGGCGATGCGGGGAAATACGTGCTGGTTGTCGCGCACCCACGGCCGCCGCTCGGCACGCTGGTCGATCTCCTCGTGGGGGACGTAGCGGCGCACTTTGGCGTTGTCGTGGATGTCGAAATGCTGGTAAAAGTAGTTCTCCGCCCACGGGCCGCCGTAGGCAACCAGCAACGTCGGCGTATAGGTGATGCCCGACTGGGCGATCAGCTGCACGGCGTCCTTGTAGAGCGGCATGATCGGATAGCTGTGCTCATGGCCAGGATAGCCGTCGATCACCGCAGTGAGGTTCATCTTGAAGTCGAGGCCGCCTTCGATCGTGGGCATGAGGCCGAGCTCCTTGGCGGCCATGATCACCCACTGGCGCTGTTTGCGATTGCCGGTCATGTACATCTTGATCGTGTTGATTTTGTAGAACTCGCTGTAACGCCGCAGCGCTTGGCGCGCGTCCTCGAGGCTCTTGAAGTCCTCGTCCCAAAACACTCCGGGACCAGTGTGGAAGATGCGCGGGCCGAGGATCTCGCCGGTTTCGACCAGATCGGCATACGTGAGAACGTCGGTCGTCGCGGTCTGCGGGTCGCGCGTGGTCGTCACACCCCACGCCAGATTCGCGAGATACTTCCACACCTGCGTTTCGTGGATCCCCCAGGTGGGCCAGGGATGTGCGTGAACGTCGACGAAGCCGGGGATAATTGTCTTGCCCGCCACATCGATGACCCGTGCGGTGCCGGGGGCGCTCCCGCGGGGGCCGACCGTCACGATGCGATTGTCCGTGACGACGACGTCGCCGTTCTCGATCACCTCGTCACCTTTCATCGAAATGATCCGCGCCCCGCGCAGCACCACCGATCCTTTCGGCACGTCGCGAGGGACTCGAATCGTGACATCGGTGCGTTGCGGTTCGTACGCGGGCTGTTTGCCGAGTGAATCGGAGCGCGAGCGCAGCCGTTTCTGTACCGAGTCGGGCAGCGCCTTGAAGGCATCGGTCTTCAGTGAATCGGCGCGGATCGAGTCGGTGCGCTGCTTGATCTTGTCCATCGAATCCGCGACAGCGGGATCCCACCTGAGGAACGATCGGCCGATCGACCAGTAGGCCTGGCGTCCGTCGTTCGTCCAGCCGAGAAAGTCCCCTCCGATCATGGTCAGGCGCTTGACCGGAAATGCCGATGACGACGGATCGGAAACGTTTACCACCGGCGTCTGCCCGCCGATGAACGGCAGCGTGACTTGATAGACGTAGTTGCCGACCAGGGCGAGCACTCGCTCCGAATCGGGACTGATGATGATTTCACCGGCAAGATCGGGTTCGGCGCCGGGCCCGGGGTACGTATAGCCGGTGACCCGGAGATGGGCGCGCCGATCCGTGCCGTCGTAGCGCATCGAGACGAGCCCCTCGGGGCCTTCGTAGATGAAGATGCGATTGCCGTCGCGGCTGAAATGCGGCCGCCCCCAGGCGTTGATCGGAGAGATTCGAGTCAGCGCACCACCCGCCGACGGCACCCAGTCGATCTCGTAACCGGGAGCGAAGTGTTCCTGCGTACGCGGCGTGCGCGGCCCCTTTACGACGACGATGCGAGCGCCGTCCGGCGACCACACGGGCGTGTCGTAAAACGCGCTGTCCGCCGTCAGACGAACGGGCCGGCTGCGGCCGTCGGCCTTGATCTTGTTCAGCGTGCCGCCCTCATCAGTCCAGGTGACGTAGGCCAACCACTGACCGTCGGGTGACCACGCCGGCACCTGCTCCTTCACGGTGTCACTCGTGACACGACGCGGCGTCCCGTTCGGCAAGTCCATCACGTACAGCCGGTCCAGTGCGCTGAATGCGACCCGCTTGCCGTCGGGCGAGGGCGTCGCGTTGCGGATCTGGCGCACCAATACCATCCCCGTATCGATACGGATCGGGAGGTGCACCATCGGGCCGAGCTGCTGATCCACCTTTGCGGTGAACGGGATTTCGGTGACCTGCCCCGAGGGGACTGCGACACGATGAATCTTGCCGCCGTAGGAGACGACGACCGACTGATTGTCCGGTGTGAACGAGTAACCGGGATAGAGGTCGCGCGTGAAACGCGACTCCTGGTCGTCTCTGGTCACGGGGTAGGCCAACCACTTTTCGTCACCACTGGTCAAATCCCGCAGCCGCAGGCCCGTTTCCGCGTCATAGCGCGTCGCGTACACGAGCCACTTGCCGTCGGACGAGAGCGCGGGCCGCATGCCGCTGCCAAATACATCCGTCTGCGTAAACAAACGACCGTTCTGGCGGTCGTAGATGGCCAGCTGCCAAAGGGGATACTGGAGGTTGTAGCCGAATCCGCCGCGGTGACGTGACACCCAGATGTAACGCGGGTCTTTACCAAATGCCGCGCCGAGCGTGTTCATCGGAGGCGGCATGTTCGGGCCGGCCTGCACCCGCAGCATGGCCGCTCCTGATCCGCCATCCTTGTGAATGAGCCAAAGCTCGTAGACACTGCCGAGGACGCCCGTGCTGCGCGAGACGATGATGTACTTGCCGTCGGGCGTCCATTCGGGCGAAGCGTACAGATTGTTCGTGCCTTTGGTCAGCGCTTTGCCATTTGCCCCATCCGGGTCGGAGAGCCAGACGTTCTCGGCTCCGTTTCGATCGGACAGGAAGACAATCCGCTTCCCATCCGGCGACCAGCGAGGCTGGGAATCGAACCCCGGTCCGGAGGTGATCCGCGTCGCCGTGCCGCCGCTGATCGGCATCGTGTACAGGTCGCCAAGCAGCTCGAACACGATCGTTTTGCCGTCGGGCGAGACGTCGAGGGAAAGCCATGTGGCTTCGGACGTCTCGAAGTTCACGTTCCGGCTCATTTGCAATGGCAGGGAATCCAGCTTGACCTTTGTGGTGTCGCGTCTTGTTGTGTCTGGCGGTGGCGGAGGAGGTTGCTGAACTGCCAAAAGGGCTGTCATGACAAGGAAAAGCATGGATTCTCCGCAGGAGAGAACGACGGCGTGATGGAACGGCTTGAAACTAAAGACGACTGTAATGGACGGTAAGAGACGGCGAGGTGCGGCGGCGTGGTGAAGCGGCGGCGAAAGCAGCGGCGGCGAGGGGGTACGCCGACCCTCGCCGCCGAATTACCTCGCCGCCGAACTACCTCGCCGCCCTTAGATGCTCAACGCCCTCACCTGCCGCGGCGCCGGATCCTGCGATCGCAACACAATGCGCATGGCATGCGTGTCGAGATCGATCTCCCAACCGGCGATCCGGGGACGAACGAACTCGTCTGCATCGTCCGGTGTGAGGCCCTCGGGCGTCGCGTCGAGGAATTCCATCAGCTTCATACGCATCTGGAGGTAGGTGCAGCCGTCCCGGCTCGCCGCGATACGGATCCCCACATCGTCATCCAGCTGGCGACGCACAAACCCCTGCGCGACTTCCAGCAGGCGGCCGACGATCACCCGCTCCAGCATGACGCCGTCCTTGCGGCCCAGGCGTCGGGCCAGATTGCGGGCCCGAACGGGGTCGAGCGAAAGCGCCAAAAACTGCCGCCGGATGTCAGGATGGGGCCGGCGGCGGCTCTTCGTCTCTCCGTCCCGCTCCGCCTTGGCGCAGGTCGGGAGATCGTTGCGGTGGAGTTTGAGGAACTTGGTCATCGGAGCGTAGACGTCCATCCGCCCGGGAGCCGGGGGACGCCGCCGTCCGGCAACAAGGTCAGCGATATACACTTCGGACACCTGAACCGCATCCGCCAACTCGCGGGGGGTGCGCTTCAACTCGCGCAACCGGCGCCGCACGAGCTCGCCGACTCTGACGGGGCGCTTCAGGGGGAGGGCAGCCGCCATTGAAACACTCCTTGGGTTTCGGTATGAAACGCCCGCGGGTGCACCAGCGTGCACCCGCGGGCTGATGGACACACAATATCGCTAAATGCGGGCCAAAACGGTAGTTCCGAGGGTCCAATCCCCTAGTTGGGATGCCGCCCGCGCGGGGGATTCGTGCTCGGACCGTCCATCGCTGGCCACGCCCGCTTGCCGACTTGCCGGACTGGCCGGCGTATGATACAGTTGTATCAACAATGGATACAGCTGTGACATTGCTCCGGCGACGGCTCACTGCCCTCTGGTCGGTAGTCTCTGGAACGGGTCGCGCGGCACCAGCCGCGTCGTCGAATCCGCGTGTCCTTCCCGCCTACGCCGCCCTCGCCCGTTATCAGAGGGGCGCGAGCGACCTCGATCCGCGCCTCCGACTGCTCGCGACTCAATTCGCGGCTGAGCGCAGCCGGTGTCGCTGGTGCATCGACAAGGGACGCCATCTGTGGCGTGAAGCGCAGCTACCGCTGGACGCGTTGCGCGCGCTGCCGCACTACGAATCCTGTGCGCTCTTCTCGGAGCGCGAGCGTGTCGCGCTGCGCTTCGCCGACGCCCTCACGCGCTACACCGAATCCGACGGCGGCGATGACACAACGCTCGAACTGGCGGCCGCGCGCGAGCACTTCAGCGAATCCGAAATCGCGGCCCTCACGGCAGCGGTGGCAGAGATGCATTTCTTCAATCCGATCACCGGAGCGCTAGGGGCCGACGCCGAGCCGCGCGCAGTCCAAGCCCCTGACAGCTCTTGGGGCGCTCCCATCGCCACGTCGCTGCGGGGCTTCTGGCTGTGAAGAAACGAAGCTCCCATGCCGACCGCTGGTTGCTGCTCATCCACCAGTTGCCACCGAAACCCGACTACTTCCGGGTGAAGATCTGGCGGCGGCTGCAATCCATCGGTGCGGTCGCGATCAAGAACTCCGTCTATGTACTCCCATTCACTGATGAAGCCATGGAGGATTTCCAATGGTTGCGGCGGGAAATCACGGCCGGAGGAGGCGAAGCAACCGTGTGCCGCGCGTCCTTCGTCGACGGGATGTCAGACCAGCAAATGCGCGCGTTGTTTCGTCCCGATCACGCGCCGGCAGCACGGCCTGCCCCCGATGGGAAGGTCGCCATGAGTAAGCGCGGACGCACCTGGGTCACGCGACCGGATGTGCACGTCGACCGGATCGCGAGTGCATGGTTGATTCGTCGGTTTATCGACCCCAAAGCGCGATTTGCCTTCAGTGAACCGAAGGCCGGCATGGTTCGCTTCGATATGTACGAAGGCGATTACACGCACGAGGGCGATCGGTGCACGTTCGAGACGCTGCTAAAGCGGTTTGGACTCGACGCAGACACCTCGCTCCGCACGATCGGCGAAATGGTGCACGATCTCGACTGCAAAGAAGACAAGTTTGGCCGACCGGAAACGGCGGGGTTCGAGCGGATGATCAGTGGGGTCATCAAGCGCTTCGCCAATGACGACGCGCGCGTCGCCCGCGGTGCCGAGCTGCTCGACACCTTCTATGAGTCATTTCCGGCTGCGCAACAACGCAGCCGTACCCACTAAGGCAATCGCCGCGAAGCTGAACCACTGGATCGCATAGGACAGGTGCGACCCGTCATCCAGCGCCGGTAGCGGCCAGCGGCGCGGCAGGCCGCGCTCGACCGGCGGGTCTGGCGCCTCGAGCTGGATCACGAACGGCAAGTATCCCGTCGTATTCACGTCGCCCCGACCACGCGGAGGGATCACGGCCAGACCGACAACCGTCGCGGAGTCGGGCTCGCGATACAACGTCCCATCCACGTGATAGGCATCCGGCGATGGGACCCAGCCCCGATCGACGAGCACGGCGGAGCCATCTGCCAGACGCAGTGGTGTGACGAGCGCGACTCCGGGCGTGCCCTGGAAGCTCCGCCCCGGCCACGTCTGCTCGGCTGAGAAATCGTAGGCACCGTGGGCCGTGACGCCCCGCTGGCGGACCGAATCCATGGCGACGGCCCCCCCCCTCCCCAATTCCAGCCGGGGAAGCGCCCGCCGCGCGGCGATGAGCGCGTTGCGCGCCCGACGTTCGTCGAGCCGTCTGAGCTGCCAGATGCCGGCCCCCACGCACACCGTCGCGGCAACTACCGCCGCGACGGCGAGCATCAGATCGCGTCGTTGCACAGGGCGAGCTTCTCGGCGCGGGAGAGTCGCCGGATCGCCGCCTCGCGTTTCAGGGCGGCGCCGCGGTCGGGCTGCAACTCGCGATAGGCCAAAGTGAGCGGCCGGCGGGATCGGGTGTAGGCGCTCGCCTTGCCGGCCTCGTGCAGCATCAAGCGGCGACCCAGGTCGCTGGTGATCCCGGTATACAATGAGCCGTCTCGGCAGCGCAGGAGATAGACCATCCAGGGCACGCGTGCAAACTAGCGGGCCCCTCAGAGCGGCGCCATTTTGGCGCGCGTGACGCTCGAGCGACGCCGGATCCTCGTGTGGTGTCTCTTCGATTGGGCGAATTCGCCCTACACCACGCTCGTCGTCACGTTCGTCTACTCCGCTTACTTCGCGCAAAAGTTCGCTCCCGACGTGGTCACGGGCACCGCGTGGTGGTCACGCGGCGTCGCGATCGCCGGCATCGTCGTGGCACTTCTCGCGCCGCTGCTCGGCGCGATGGCAGACAAGAGCGGCCGGCGGCTCAGGCTTCTCTTGGTGACCACCACCGTCTGTGTGCTTGCGACCGGAACGCTGACCTTCGTCGCTCCCGGCGACCGGAGTGACGCCCTCCTCGCACTCGCGTTGTTCGTCCTGGCGGATATCGGATTCGAGCTGGGGATGCTGTTCTACAATGCCCTGCTGCCCACGGTCGCTTCGCCTGACAAGTTGGGCCGGGTATCCGGTTATGGCTGGGCGCTGGGTTATGCAGGCGGGCTGTTCGCACTTCTCGTGGCGCTTGTGGGATTCGTGCAGACCGAGCGTCCCTGGTTCGGCATAACGCGAGACGCGGAGTTCAACATTCGGGCCACCTGCATGCTTGCAGCCGTCTGGTTGGCGGTGTTTTCGCTGCCTCTCTTCCTCGCGATTCGGGAAGACCGACCTTCGGCGGCCCTCAGCCATCAGCCGTCTGCTTTCGGAAGGCTGATGGCTGAAGGCAGACGGCTGCTTCACTACCGCGACGCCGCGCTGTTTTTGTTGGCACGATTGATCTTTAACGATGGGTTGGTGACGGTGTTCGCGTTCGGGGGAATCTATGCCGCCGGCACGTTCGGCATGACGCTCGCGGAAGTCATCCAGTTCGGGATCGCGATCAATGTGGCCGCAGGGGCCGGTGCCTTTCTGTTTGGGTACGTGGACGACAAGATCGGCGGAAAGCGGACCGTGCTCGTGAGCTGCGGCGCGCTCGGGGCCGCGACGGCGCTCGCCGTCTGGGCGCCGACGCGTGAGTGGTTCTGGGTCTCGGGAATGCTGATCGGCGTCTTCGCGGGTCCGAACCAGTCAGCGAGCCGCTCCCTCATGGCGCGATTCGCGCCACGCGGCAATGAAAACGAATTCTTCGGCTTCTTCGCGTTCTCGGGACGGCTGACGGCGTTCGCCGGGCCGGCGCTACTGGGCGTGGCGACTCAAGTTTTCCACAGCCAGCGCGCCGGGGTTGCAACCATTCTGCTGTTCTTTGTCGTGGGTGGAGCGTTGTTGCTGCGTGTGGACGAACAGCGCGGCATCAGACAAGCTTCGCCTCCAGCGTGATGGCGACGTTGTTCTGAATTGCCTTCGAGATCGGGCAGTTCTTCGCCGCCCCTTGGGCCGCCTGGAGGAACGCCGCCTGATCGATGCCATCGACCTTGCCGCGCACATCGAGCTCGCTCTTCGTCACTTTGGGTGCGCCGTCCACCGTCTCGATCGTGACCGCGGCTCGCGTTTCGACGCGCGTGACCGGATGGCCCGCCTTCTCGAGCGCGGCGGAGAGCGCCATGCTGAAGCACCCTGCGTGCGCGGCGGCGAGCAGCTCCTCGGGATTGCTTCCTTTCTTTCCTTCGAACCGGGTCCCGAAGCTGAACGCGCCGTTGAATACACCACTCCGCGCCTTGAAAGTCCCCTTTCCCTCTTTGAGTGTGCCTTCCCACGTCGCGACGGCATTGCTGGTCGCCATGTTGAGTTTCCTCTAGTGGTTGCTGGAGTGTCTAGAATCTGGCGATGCGCACGCGCGTGCGCTACGCTTCATTGTCCCGATTCGGAGTAGACCGATGCCACCGAAAAAGGCGACACGCCGCTCCTCCCGGGCCCCGCGGGCGCGCCCGCCGGGGCGACGCCAACCGGAAACACTCCGTATCCGCAGCATCAGTCCCTCCTTCACCGCGACGGACCTGCAACGCAGCATCGCGTTTTATCGCGACGTGCTGGGGTTCGTGATCGGGGAGGAGTGGCGCGAAAACGGCGAGCTGGCGGGATGCGAAATCCGCGCGGGCGCCGTGACGTTCATGCTGGGTCAGGATGACTTCGCCAAGGGACGCGACCGCCAGAAGGGTGTCGGCACGCGGCTGCGGTGTCTCACCGCCCAGGACATCGACAGGCTGGCCACCGAGATCAAAGCGCGCGGCGGCGTGCTCGATCAGGAGCCGCAGGACATGCCTTGGGGCGAGCGCGTCTTCATGGTCTCCGACCCCGACGGCTTCAAACTGACATTCGTCCAGGCGCGGTGACCCTCTCGTCACGCGCGCAGGACGTGCTGCGCGTCGTGGCCGCCACGCTGGTGAAAGATGCCCCAGCCGACCTGAGCGTACGGGTCGCCGGCAAGATTGCGAGCCTGCCCCGCGCCGCCGATCGCGCCGAGCTCGATCTGTTGCTGCGGCTCTTCGAGAGCCGCGTCATCAACTTTCTGCTCGCCGGAATTCCTCAACCCTTCACCCGTATGTCCTCCGAGCGCCGCGAGCGCTACTTGCGGGGTTGGGCCACCAGCCGCATTCCGCAGCGTCGCAAAGCCTTCCAAGCGCTCAAGCGCCTGACGACGGCCACGCACTACACGACTGCGGGGGTGGGACGCACGATCGGCTACCCCGGTCCTCTCGGACCACCGCCATCCACACCCAAACCGATTCGCCCCCTGGCCATCACCCGCGATACGACACTCGACTGTGACGTCGTCATAATCGGGTCTGGCGCAGGAGGCGGCGTCGTCGCGGGTGAGCTCGCGACGCGCGGCAAGGACGTCATCGTTCTGGAGAAAGGCGGCTATCGCAACGAGGCGGACTTCACGCACGTCGAGGGAGAAGCGTTGGAGACGATGTACGACGCCGGCGGACTACTCGCGTCCCGCGATCTCGGATTCGTCGTGCTGCAAGGGTCCACGTTGGGCGGCGGGACCGTGATCAACTACACCACAAGCTTTCGTACTCCCGACGCGGTCCGAGACGAATGGGCACGCCAGCACGACCTGCCCCACTTCGCCAGCCCGGAGTTCACGGGCTCGCTCGACGCCGTGGCACAACGCACCGCGGTCAACACGGCGCACGCCACACCGTCGGGACGCGACCGAGTGTTGATCAGGGGGCTGGAGCGGCTGGGGTGGCACCACGGATCGCTCCCGCGCGACGTGCGCGGCTGCCCGCAGGACGATGGGTGCGGCTACTGCGGTTTTGGCTGCCGTCGCGGCGCCAAGCAATCGACGCTGATCACCTATCTCCAGGACGCCGCCTCCCGCGGCGCGCGCATCGTCGTGGACTGCGATGCACGGCGGATCGTGCTGGAGCATGGCCGCGCGACGGGGGTCGTCGCGCGCGTCACCCGGGAGGGACGGACCCACACCTTAACGGTCCGGACGAGCGCCGTCGTTGTGGCCGGTGGCTCGATTCATTCCCCGGCGCTGCTGTTGCGTTCGGGTGTAGCGCTCCCGGCCCTGGGGCGGCACCTGGCGCTGCATCCGGCTACCGCCGTGCTCGCCGAGATGGACGAAGAGGTGCGGCCGTGGACGGGGACCGTCCAGGCGCGATACTCCGATCAATTTGCCGACCTGAGCGACGGGTACGGCTTTAAATTCGAGACCGCGCCGCTGCACCCGTCTCTGCAGGCGCTGGCGGCGCCCTGGGAATCCGCCGCCCAGCACCATGCGTGCATGGCACAGCTGCCCCACACCGCGCTGGTCGGGATCCTGTTGCGCGACCGGTTTGGGGGGCGCGTCACGGTCGATCGTGACGGGTATCCCGTTGTCGATTACCGTCTCTCTCGGTATGATGCGCGCCACTTGCGGCTTGGGCTCGAAACGGCAGCGGAGCTGCTGGAAGCCGCTGGAGCCCGAGCAATCTGGGCACCGCTTGCGCGTTTCGTCGGCTACCGGCCAGGTGGCAGTCGGGCGCGTCAGGACTGGCTCGCGCGGGTGGACGCGGCGGGCTGGGGACCGAACGAACTGCTGCTCGTCACATTCCACCAGATGGCGTCGTGCCGCATGGGTTCCAGCGCGCGCAGCTCTGTGGTGGATGCCGAGAACCGGGTGTGGGGCATGCAAAATCTGTTCGTTGCCGACGCGAGCACCTTCCCTAGCGCGTCTGGCGTGAATCCCATGCTTACCGTCATGGCGATTGCACACCGCGCCGCGGGCATCATCGCGGCTCACTAGGAGAACTGGATGCTTGCGTTGCTCATCGCGCTTCAACAGCCGGTCGCGGATTCTTCCCCGTTTCGCCCGCTCCCCTTACCGCCCCCGACGCCGGTCCGTAGCGCGTCGGGAGCGCCCGGACCAGGGTACTGGCAGCAACGCGTCGATTACGTGCTAGAGGCCACTTTGGACACGGCGACCAACACGTTGCGGGGCCGCGGCCGCATCTACTACGTCAATCGTTCACCGCAGACGCTGTCCCACGTCTGGGTGCAGCTCGACCAAAACCTCTTCGCGAGCGGGTCGGCGTCCAAGACACCGCCGCCGCTCAAATTCGCGGGCGGGGTGGTGTTCGACTTCACTGGCAGGGGTTTTGTCGGTGGCATCAAGATCGATCGGTTCGCCGTTGGCTCCCGGCGGCTCAAGACCACCGTCCAAGGCACGATGATGCGCGTCGAGCTGCCGCGTCCGCTGGCCCCGAAACTCGGCATCACGTTCGACGTCGCGTGGCGTTTCCCCATCCCGCCCTATGGCGCGGGCCGCATGGGCCGCGTCGGCTCGCGATTTTACGAGCTCGCCCAGTGGTATCCGCGCATGGCGGTGTACGACGACGTGCACGGCTGGAACACCCTCCCCTACCTCGGCGCCGGCGAGTTCTACCTCGAGTTCGGCGACTTCGATGTGAGTCTGACGGTGCCGGCCGGATTTCAGGTCACCGCGACCGGGGCGCTCGCGAATCCGACGGTCATCCGGACGCGGCAGGAGCGCGCCCGGCTTGCCCGTGCGTTCGAAAAACCCGGCCAGGTTGTTTCGGTGATCACGCGGCAGGAAGCCACCGCCAACGCAACCCGCCGGGTGCCGGGCACGCGGACGTGGCGGTTCACCGCGAGCAACGTGCGAGATTTTGCGTGGGCCGCGGGGCCTGATTTGCGCTGGGACGTGAGCGTATGGAACGGAATCGTCGTGCAGACCTTCTACCACCCGGACGCAAAGCCGTGGGAGGAGGCGAACAACATGCTGCGGTTTGCCCTGCGCCATTTCTCGAGCGCATTGGGCCCATACCCGTGGCCGCAGATCTCGGCGGTTGAAGGACTGATCGAAGGGATGGAGTACCCGATGGTCATTTTCTGTCCAGCATTGCCGAAGCGCGAGGATCAGTTCTGGAACCTGATGCATGAGCTTGGACACCAATGGTTTCCTATGCAGGTGGGGTCGGACGAGCGGCGCTACCCCTGGATGGACGAGGGCTTCAACACCTTCGTGGACTACTCCGCAGCGGAGGCTTTCTTCAAGGGAACGCCGTATGCCGACACCGTGCGGCGCGAACTGCTGAGCGCCTACGCCGCCACCGCGCTTCCCGACAGCGAGCAGCCGATGATCACCCAACCCGACGAAGTCCGCGAGCTGTACTGGACCGCGTATCAGAAGCCGGCGCTGATGCTCACAATTCTGCGCGAGTCGGTGCTGGGCCGTGACGTGTTCGACCGCGCGTTTCGCGAGTACGTCCGGCGGTGGAAGGGCAAACACCCCCAGCCGGCGGATTTCTTCCGGACGATGGAGACCGAAACCAGGCGGGATTTGGACTGGTTCTGGCGCGACTGGATTTACACGACAGCTCGAATCGATCAGGCAGTGAATGAAGTTCAACGCCAGGGCGACAGCACGTTCATCACCATATCGAATCGCGGACAGATGGTTCTTCCCGTGCAGCTCGAGCTACGATTTGGCGATGGAACGACCGAACGTCGCGACTTGCCGGTGGAGATGTGGAAGCCCGGCAACGAATTCACCTACCGGATGGCGGGACCGAAGGAGCTGGTCGGCGTCGTGATCGATCCACGACGCATCTATCCTGATAGCGATCGCGACAATAACAGCTGGGAACGGTAGCGGTATCGGACCATCCGTGACCGACAACTAATGGATTCCACCACTTCCGAACTGCTTCACGAGATCCGCGAGCACGGCTTTCGCATCCCCGAATAGCATCCAGGTGTTGTCCCGGACGTACAGCTCGTTGTCGATGCCCGCGAACCCGGGATTCTTGCTCCGCTTCACCGCCAGCACCGTCTTGGCCTTATCCGCGTCGATGATCGGCATACCGTAGATCGGAGTGGCTTTGGCGTAACGCGCGGCGGGATTGACCACGTCGTTGGCGCCGAGCACGAGCGCCACGTCGGTCTGCGGCA
>Ga0075418_10004918_pt1 | contig 15160 bp, 12 predicted proteins | sample SoiMetdeltSBSDD2_FD_81776 | JGI IMG/M metagenome (GOLD analysis project Ga0075418, IMG submission 81776) | Bulk soil microbial communities from a Populus tree surrounding site in Tennessee, USA - Soil MetaG P. deltoides SBSDD2 | ecosystem: Environmental > Terrestrial > Soil > Tree plantation...
CCGGCGCATCCACTGCTGCCAGGCACCCCGAAGAACGCGCAGCGTGAACATCGACGACAAGTGCGGGCGATTGAGGCGATTGAGGAGGTAAGTTCCGGTGTGCAGCCGCACGACCAGCGGGATCTCCGGGCAGCACGCCGGAATGTCGCGTGAATCGGCCAGATAATCCGCCCCCTCCACCACATCAAAGCCGACCCGGGCATGGCGTTGCTGAAACGCGGCAGCAACAGGTCGGTGGAAGCGGGCTCGGCCGTCCGGGCAGGCGATCCTGTGGACGGTGATGCCGTCACCGTCGTCGAACGTCCCTTCCCGACCGCGCGCGCCGGCGAAGACCTCCACGTGATGGCCGCGGGCGCAAAGCATCCGCGCTGCCTGACGCAGGTAGGTGGCGATGCCGCCATCGGCAGTGTCGGGCGGGTACTCATAGAACACAAACGCGATTTTCATTTGTTCGTCTCCGGCTCGCGTCAACACGCGTGCATCGCGTACCGGTGACGTTCAGGTACGTTGCCCCGTGGCTGGCGGCGTCACGGAGCGCGCCCCGAACAGGCGCCGCCTCCATCGTTTCAGCCACGCCACGACGGGAGTTCGTTCCGAGAACAAGGCGCTGCGCAACAGATGCAACGCGGGCGGGGATCCTTGCGATTCGACCACTAACCAAAGGGCGTGCTTACGCGCCGTCCAGATACAGCCGGCCTGTAGCGCCTGCTCGATCCAGTAGTGCCGCACCTCCGGTCGTGTGGCGTCACGGACCTGTCTCCGTAGCCGCAGCGGCTCTTCGGCCGGCGGCAGCAATCCGCGGCGCCGGTAAGCGGCCTGTAGCCCGCGCCGCAACGCTTCGCCGTGCGTGGTCTGACACGTCGCGGTCACGCTCGCGAAATGGCGGCGGTAGCGCAACAACACGTCGGGCAGGTTCGCCAGCCGTCCCACTTCGGCGAGCCTGAGGTACAGGTCCACGTCCTCGGCCGGCTCGCAGTCCTTACAGTAGCCGCCCACAGACATCAGAGCGTCGCGGCGAAACATGGCCGCCGGGTGACACAGCGCCTCCCCGAGCCCTTCCAGCAGCGAAGCCTCGATCTCCTCGTGCGTCAGGGGGACGCGCAGCCGACCGATGGGCCAACCGGCGGCGTCCACCTGCATCGCGTCGGTGCCGACGACCACGCAAAAGGGGTGTTGGCGCAAGTAGGCCACCTGCTTCTCAAAGCGATGCGGCAGCGCCACATCGTCGGCGTCCATCCGCGCCAACAATGCGGCGCGCGCCTGGCGTAGCCCTTCGTTCAGCCACGTCACGTAACCCACGTGCTCGTTCAGGAACAGACGGATCCTCGCATCACGGCTGGCGTAGCGGCGGAGGATATCCCGCGTGCCATCGGTCGATCCGTCATCGAAGATCAGCAGTTCCCAATCGCGGAGGGTCTGCCAGCGGACGCTGCGGATTGCGCGCGCGACGTATCGGCGTGCATTGTACGTTGACATAACGACCGATACGGTCGGCATCGCGCCGCCGGTCGCGGACTGGTCGCGCGGAACATAGCCCGTACTCACAGGGAGATCTTAGTCCGCGCAACGGCGGCGTAGTTGAACCACAATTTCAGCAGCCATGATGGATGCAGACGTCGACCCTCGGATCGTCAAGTACCGGGTGACGGTGTATACGCCCGAATCGCCGCTGCGACACCCGAGCAAGTTCGCCCGCGACATGATATCGGACCTATGGAGTTCCCGCGAGCTCGCATGGCGCCTGTTCGTCCGTGATCTGCGCGCGCAATATCGAACGAGTCTGCTCGGCTACGTCTGGGTGTTCCTGCCACCGCTCGTCGCGAGTCTGCCGTTCGTCTATCTGAATTCAGCAGGCGTTATCAGGATCGGCAATATACCGATCCCCTACGCCGCGTATGCCATGGTCAGTGCGATCATCTGGCAGACATTCGTGGACGCCCTGAACAGTCCGCTGCGGAGCGTGAACGCCGCGCGCGCGATGCTGACGCGGATCAACTTCCCGCGCGAGGCGATTCTCCTTTCCGGATTGATGCAGGTTGGGTTCGCCTTCGTGGTGCGGCTCGTGCTTGTTATCGGCGTATTCGCCGCATTTGCGCTGAAACCTCCGGCGACGTCACCGCTGTTTTTGGTCGGGATGATCAGCATCGCGCTGACAGGGTTCATGATCGGGCTGGTCCTGACTCCAATTGGCGTTCTATACGGTGACGTACAACACAGTCTTCCGATCGCGAGCACGTTTCTGATGCTGATTACACCGGTTCTTTACCCCGTCCCCTCGTCAGGTCTAGGGGCGACGGTCGCCTCGCTCAACCCCTTGACGCCGCTCATCACCACGACACGCGACTGGCTGACGACTGGCGCCGCGGTTCAGCAGATTGCGTTCCTCGTGGTCAGCGGCGTGACCGTTACGCTGCTGCTCCTGGCATGGGTGCTTTACCGTCTGGCGCTGCCGCACGTGGTCGCCCGCCTCGGCAACTGACGCTCATGAGCAGTAACGAGCTGGTCCGCGTCGAGCGTGTTTCCAAGAAGTTCTGCCGGACTCTCAAACGTTCACTCTGGTACGGACTGAAGGATACGGCGTCAGAGATGTTTGGCGGGCGGTCGTCAGACCAACTGCGTACCGATGAATTCTGGGCCGTCGACAATGTATCGCTCGCACTCGCGCGCGGCGAGTGCCTGGGCCTAATCGGCCGCAATGGCGCCGGCAAAACGACGCTGTTGAAGATGCTGAACGGCCTCATCAAACCGGACATGGGACGCATTGAATTGGCTGGTCGCGTAGGCGCACTCATCTCACTCGGTGCTGGCTTCAATCCGATTTTGACCGGCCGCGAAAACATCTACGTCAACGGCTCGGTGCTCGGGCTGACCAAGAGGGAAATCGACAGCAAACTCACGGAGATAGTGGAGTTCGCCGAAATCGGCGATTTCATCGACACACCGGTTCAGAGCTACAGCGCCGGCATGCAGGTGCGGCTTGGCTTTGCAGTGGCGACGGCAATCAAGCCGGATGTCCTGTTGCTGGACGAGGTGCTGGCCGTAGGTGACGTCGCTTTCCGTGCCAAATGTTACGAGCGGTTAGCGCACATCCGAGACAGCGCGGCCTTTATTCTTGTCAGCCACGACACCGACCAAATCGCGCGTGTGTGCTCAAAGGTACTCGTGTTGAACGCGGGACGCGTGCGCTATCTCGGCGATGTGGGAGAGGGCATCCGCACCTATGAGGAGCTTGCGCGCCAGCGCATGTCGATGGCGCCGCACGAGCAGACCGCCGCCGGCGCGGTCGCGTCAATCGTCTCGTGCGATGAGACGATTGCCGATGGAGGTGCCCTCAACGTCTCCCTCTCCCTAGAAACCAACGACGCCGTCGCGGTCGCGGACGTCCGCGTCGTTCTTTGGGGCGACGATGGGCTGGCCGCGTTGGATTCCTACACCAGGACACAGGGATCGTCGTTACGTTTGCAGCCAGGTTGTAACGTCCTCAAGCTGACCGTAGGCCCGCTCCGACTCAAGCGAGGTCGTTACGCGATCAGCATCGCTGTCCTGGATCGATCGAACAATCGTCATCTGTATTGGGGAGAACGCATACGAACGGTCGACGTCGACGGCCCTCCTGCAGGTGCGGTTTCATACACGCCACCGCTGATGTGCGCTGCAGTCGGTAGCGAAAACGACCCGGGACCGCAGTCTAGTGCTCCGTCATCGACATGCGCGTGAAAGGCGTCGAATGCGACGTACGCAGGTGGGCCAGGCGCTTCATTCCGGAGCGGCTCCGCGCCGCATTGCGTCGGCTTCGGCGTGTTGTTGGCCGCCATAAAAGAGAAGAGGAACTCCAGATCGCTCGAAGGGCGCTGCTACTCTCTCACTCCCGGATGTCGGGCTTCGATTTGGTACTTGTACCTGGGGACCCGCATCGGCCCGATGAGAATTTGACTTCGGCGTTCTACGATCGCCAGCATGAGGACGCAGACTACCGCAGAAACAATTGGCTGCTCGATCAAGTGGCGACTGTCAAGAACATCGCGCCGCGTACGATCGTGGAAATCGGCTGTGGCAATGGACGTTTCCTGCGGGCGGTTGCACCCTACGCGACACAGGTTATCGGCGTTGATTGGGCGCACTCACCGGAATTGGTCGACCTGCCGGACAACGTCAGCGTGTTGCGCGTGAATGTCGTTACGGGCGCTGTTCCTGCCGGTGATGTGATTTGCTCGGCCGATGTTCTCGAGCACTTCGCCCCACGAGATATCGACGCGGTCGTATCGAAACTCGTCGGCGCCGGAAACATCACGTCATCGCCTGCTATGACGATGGCCACACCCACCTTTCAATTCTTCCCCCGACCGCGTGGCTGGCGATTTTTCGCAAATACTGTCCGACAACGCGTCTCGGCGCGGTCGACTACAGACGATGTGATCCAACGCAGATCGTTTGCATCGTTTCCAATCTGCCGGTAACGACCCAAGGTTTACATGTCGGATAGCAAGACGGTCTTATTCATCTGCGAGAAGTATTACCTCCGGTTCTATAGACCGCTTGCGGAACGTCTCGCTCAATTCGGGTTCAGTCCCGTCTGGGTCACTCTGGACGGCGCGGATCGGTGGGATTACGACTACCTCGATCCTGGTCCGGCAATCGAGCGGCTCACAGAACGGCCGGAGTTGCAGTGTCGCCCGTCCGTGGATGCGCTCTGCGCGCTCGAGCGCATCGTGTTTGAACGGCCTGACGTATTCAGACAAAGCTACCCCTATACGTTGAACGTCGTCCGCACGTTCGAACGCGCACGGCGGCTCGCTGAGGTCTGGTCGCAGGCCACGTTGGCTCTCGTGGCGCGCTTTCAGCCGAGGGCGATCTTCGTCTGGAACGGCCGGTATCTCCCGTACAGCGCCATATCGGCTGCCTGCGAGGCGGCGGGACAGCCCTTCTTCACGAGCGAAATAGGCTGGCTGCCTGGCACCATCTTTCTCGATCGCGGATGTTTGTCCGCCGATACGACCGATCTCTTCGGCCGTGGCGCTGAGGCCGCCACAACCGCAGACGACGGCAGGGTGGAGGCTTTCCTCACCGACTATACGGCCAAGAAAGCAACGATGGTGTCGCAACGACTGCTGTCCCCGTCCGAGACACGCCGCAATCTCCTCGGCGTTGAAGGGCGCTTCCTGCTTGTCTATGGCTGCCAGGTCGACTGGGATACGAACGTCGTCATCGGCGCACGGCGCTTCCATTCCAACGAATCTGCCGTCTCCTTTCTGCTCGAGTGTATGGCCGGTGTGCCGGGTGCTCGAATCGTCGTCAAGACGCACCCGCTGGATTCGAAGGACGCCGACACGGCACTGCGTGAGATCGTCGGCGGCCGCGGCACTGTGGTGTCGGACATTCACCCGCATACGCTGATCGAAGCAGCCGATTGCGTCTCGGTACGCAATTCAACGCTGGGGTTCGAAGCACTGTGTTACGCGAAGCCCCTTATCGCGCTCGAACACGCCAAATATCGCGATCCCAAGCTGACACTTGAGGTCGAGAATTCCATCGAGGGCGGCGCGGCTCTGCAGGCCATCGCTGCCAAGCAGTGCACCGTTCCCGATCGTCTGGCTCTCCGGCAATTCATGCTCCATGTGATCGATCACTATCTGGTTCCGGTTGGCTATCGCTACTTTTTCGAACCGGAGCAACTGGCGATCCTGACGCATCTGCAGCGAAACGATAGCTACCGACAGTTGCAGCAGGTCCTCTGCAACCTGAAACCAGCAACGGTCGATGCCGATCCAGACGTGGTCCGGGCAATTGGTCGCGGTGAATTCCACCGCGGTCGAAGGCGATCATTCCTTCGGCGGATCGCCAAAAAGCTTGTCGATTGGCGGTTCTAAGCTCAATTTGCCGTCGATGTCGAGTTGAGACCTCACCTGGTTCGGGCAACCCAGTGATTCAGCCATCGGTCGAAGGTCGGCGCATCCCAGTCGCCCACAACATTACGCGGAATCTGAAACGGGTAATCGGCCACGGATGCGAGGCCTCCGGTCGTAGTGCACGCCGATGTATAGCCGGCGTCACGAACCAGTTGGTGAGTCGCTTCGTCGAAAGCGTCGTAACCACCGTAGGGATAGGAAAACAGCCGTATCGGCTTTCCGACCACCTGTTCGAGCTGCTGTCGGCCTCCGTCGATCTCCTCCCACTGCTCATCGGCTGAAACGGCAGTGAGCACGGGGTGCGTCACTGTATGCGCACCCACGTCAACGCCAGTCGCGCCGGCGACTTCGCGGAGCTCCTCCCTCGTCATCCAGCGGTGCGTATCGCGTTCAACAGTCCAGATCCCAAGCTGTTCTTCGAGACGATCGAGGATAGATTCGATGGCTGCAGGGCGCATCCGACGTACTCGCCAGTAGAGCGCCATGTGCGCGCGGGCGCGCGCGCTGGGCGAGCGAACGTCGGCCCAGAAGCGTTTGCCGGCGACTTCGAGATCGAGATATCCACCAGCGGGGGCACATCGCATCACGAGTTGCTCCAACCGATCCCACCACACCTCCCGACGTTCGCCGATTCTGCCGATCGTAATGAAGAACGTGCCCGGCAGATCCGCCGCAGCGAGAATGGTTGCCGCTGTGCGATTGTCCGCGTAGCCGTCGTCGAAGGTAATTGCAACTTCGAAGCGCGACGCGTTGGCGTCGCGGAGCGGCACCACGTCATAGTGTTGGCGAAGAATCTCGCACTGTTTGGCAAAGCGGTCTGGACGCACTGCGAATCCGTACGGATCGTGATCGAGCTGAGCGACCCTGTGATACAGGAGCACGAGCGTACCGGCGTGGTTCACCGAGCGCGCTCTTTGGCGACGCGTGCCGCGACGATCAGAGGAAACTCACGGTCGAATACCTGCAGTTCTTCCGCGCGCAATTCCTCGGCTGCAATGCCGTAGAGAAACGCGACGCAGGAGAGGACGTTGCCGTACGTGGTCACATCCGCGGGTGCGTCTGTAATTCCCGCGAGAAGCCACTCCAAACCAGTTTTCGTGACGCGCCATCGGTCGTGATGAAAGCTCTTGCGGGCTTCATGGCGACCAATTGCGGGCACGGTGAGGAGCAGCACGCCGCCCGCAGCCAAGGCTCGCCAGATGTTGGCGACACCCGTGCGCATGTCCGGAACCAGATGCAACGTCTGCGTGAAGATGATGCAGTCGAACCGCCCAGCAGGGAGGGAATTCGGCTCGTCGAGATCGGCAAAGACGGTGGCCAATGGATTCGCCGTGTCAATGTCGAGCACGTCGCTGCTGGCGACGCGGCTGCCGCCAAACCGCTGCGTGTAGTCGGCGTTGAGTACCTCCAGACACGAGCCGCGCACGTCCGCGGCGTGCTTCGTGAGGAATTGTTCGATGTAAACACGATCGATGGGTGTTCCGCGATCGTACCCCCAAGAGCGACTGAATGGCGTCGTGCGCCGTAGGCTGCCCCAGTGAACAGTGCCCGGTGGGTAGTCCGGGTCACTGAGGGCGAAGAGTTGTCGCACCGCGACAGGCATTCGGTACGCATTCTGCCGGAGGCGGGCTTGAATAGGCGACGGCAGACGACGAAGCCAGATCCGCACGGCGTCGCGGAGTCGGCCGCCCTTGGACGACTCGCTCACCGGTTTCCTCGCATGGGGGAGTCTGTATTGCGCTCGCTGCAGGCCCGGGACCAACCGGCGCGCTTTGCCAGCCTGGCCAAGTGGCGATTGAGCTCGTTGCGATCGACCACGGCACCGTGGCGCCTTTCGATTTCGTCGGCCTCAGCGAACATTCCGCGATCAGAAGAACCTTTCGTTGACCACGATCGTGTCACCCGCCTTGACGGCGTTTTGCAGGTCGCCACTTACGGTCGTTTCTTTTCCGTCGACAACGCGAATGATCTGCACGCGACGGGCGGAACCGCGGTCCGTGATGCCGCCGGCCAGCGCGAGGGCCTGCCGCACAGTCATTCCAACGCGGAACACATATTCACCTGGCGTTCGGACTTGACCCGACACGAACACCGTCTCGGCGCGGGGAACAAAGATCGTGTCACCAGGCCGGAGCGTAACGTTCTGCGTTAATGTTCCGCTCTGCAGCTTCAGCAGGTCGACACGGATCGTGTCACCACGCGCCGTGTTTTCAGCCGTAGTCGGCGCGGGAGCAGCGGCGACGCCGGTCGCGGAACGGACAATCACGGCCTCCGCTCCCGCGTGGTCTGTAATTGATCCTGCACGGGCGAGTGCCTCGATCAAGGTCATCGACCCGGTGAACTGCAGCGCGCCCGGTTGCTTCACTTCGCCCATGACGAAAATCTGTTGACTGCGATACTGGTCCACCGTGACGGTGACCTGCGGGTCCTTCAAAAACCCGCCGGTGAGTCCCTGGCGAACCTTATCCTCCACGGCGCGAATGCTCAACCCGCCGGCCACCACTCGGCCGAGCAATGGATATGCAAACGTGCCATCCGCTTCGACGACGAATTTTCCAGACAGTGCCGGTTGATTGTAGACGGTGATGGTGAGTACATCGTTGGAACCTACTACGTACAACCGTGGATCGTCGTTTGCCGCTGGAGCCGCCTGCAGCGCGACCAGTAAGAGAACAGTGAGCATGTTCGCCCTCGCGAAGATCAGAACCTGTAAGTCAAAGACGAAGAGATCCGCATCTCCTCGTATTCGCGCCCTGCCGAGAAATCTGACGACCGTGTCTGCCGCACGACCTGAAACCCGACTCGCGACCGGAGCACGGTCCGGCCAACGTCCACACCGTAGTAGAGGACCCGTTCGGCTCGCGCGCTGCGATCGCTCAGTCCATAGAGCAGGTGATATCGGCCGACATTTCCCCCGACGTCCCATGCCGTCCCTAGGCGGTGGGTCACGAGTCCTTCGGTGCCGGTCTGTAGATAATCCCGCTCGCCCGCGCGGTACGAATACGAAAGATCACGCTGCGCTCTCAGCGTGAAGCGTGTGCGGCCAAGCAACGTATAACTCAGGTCGACACCCGTCACCATTCCCTGAAAGGGTGGTGCGCTGTGGTCGCTGAACGTGCGCGACCGTATCCCGATCCGCGCCTCCCCACTCACCAATGCGAGCGGTCGGAACTGCACGATCGACGACAGTCGTTTGCCGTCGGCATTGCGCTCCGGAGCGTGGGGTAAGCGTTCGTGATCTTGCTCGAACTCGACTCCCAGAGTGGTGAGAGGTGTGAGCGCGTAGCGCAGACTGATGCCCCGGACGGTAGCCGCGCCACCCAGCACACTCGCCAAGTCCGACTCGAGGTACACCGTTTCACCGGTGTACTCCACACGCGAACGCTGCATCATCACCCCAATGGACGTCTTTGCCGACACGTTGATGTCAACACCTGCATCCCACGACCGGTCTACGCGTCGCACAGGGAAGTCGATTTCGAAATTGCGATGGTGGCGCGCGTTCGTCCAACTCCCGCCCACATGGGGTCTCAGACGACCGACCGATACTGCGACCGCGGCGCGGCTGTCTGTGTCAATGGATCGAATTGCTTCGAGCCGTTGGAAGTAATTGAAGTCTACCTGGCTGGCGCCGCTAACCTGCATCCGCCACCACGGGATAACAGCCTGCACGGAAGGACTCACGGTGGCCGTGTAATCGCCAACGGGATCATCCGCGTCCCCTACGCGCAAAACATTGTCATCCCAGCCAAGGTTCGTGATTTGAATGGCAGGTGAGATAACCCTCGTCGCTTCGCCTGGTGCTGCGGTTTGTCCACACACCGGTCTCGCGGCGCAGCACACCGCGACAGCGATGCAGGCCGCGACGGCAATTCTCAAGAACCCACCTTCCATTCTGACGGAGCCACACGTTTACCACGTTGCCTGGCACCGTTTCCTCGGGTAGCTCCGCTCGTACGCACGCTCGGTGATGCACCGACGTCGCGCCGCGCCTCGGTACGGCTGAGCAGTTGCTCAGGTGCAATGGCCATTCCTCGCCCACACGTAAGCCCCCCGAGAAATCGGTTACTCTCTTGGGCCCGCGCGTACGGTCGCGAACTGAGGACCTTCGCAACGGACAAGAAGTCTTCCGGCAAGAAGACTTTTGTCGAGGCGTTGCACGACGAGCCAGAACGTAGCATCGTAAGTCCTGTACATGCACAGGTTTTTGCCGCGCCAACATGGCCCGGTTCCTGCTGAATTAGGCTCCTCGACGCACTGCGCTTGGCGACGGTTTCGACTTTATGCGCACAACCCCTGACGTCCATCCGCCCACTCACATGAATCCGCCAGCCGGAGAAGTGGCAGATATTGAATACGCGGTCACCGATGACGTGGTGGTCCGGGATTATTTTCGAATTCTTTCTCGTCGCCGATGGATGATTCTGAGCATCGTCGCGGTCGGAATCGCGGTCGCCGCTGTGCGCAACTGGAGAAGTACGCCCATCTATTATGCGCAGGCGACGCTTCAGTTCGATATCGACATGAACATTCTCGGCGTTGATCGTCCGCTGCTTCCTCTCGATCAGCGCGACTGGATGCACGAGTTCTTCCCGACCCAGATCGCCATCCTACAAAGCCGCGACGTCGCCGTACGCGCCCGCGAAGACCTGAAGCTTCCCGCGTCGGGAAAGGCGGCCGGCAGTGACGGACCCCTGGATGTCGCGCGCACAACGACGACGTCACCGTCCCCCTCCGAACAACCGGCGGTCCCAAGCGTCGAGGACATCATCGCCGGGTCCTCGGCCGAGCTCGTCAAGGACACCCGCCTCGTGACCGTCGGTTTCAGCGGACCGGATCCTCAAATGGCGGCACAGGTTGCCAACGCGCGCGCGCGCGCGTACCTGAAGCAGAACACCGAGCTAAAACTGCGCGCAAGTGGCGAGGCGTCCGATTGGCTTACAAACCAGGTGGAGCAGCAGCGTAAGCTCGTTGAGGACAGCGAGGCGGCCCTCCAACGCTATCGACAGCAACACGGAGCTGACGCGCTCGTCACCAACAACATGGGTGTCGAGCAGCAGAATATCGTCGTGCAGAAACTCGGAGAGTTGCAGGGAGCGGTGACGAAGGCGCATACCGACACGATCGAAAAAGAGGCGTTGTACCGACAAGTGAGTTCGGCCGAAAACAACCGCGAGGCGCTCGACACTGTCCCAACCATCGCCAACAATTCATATATCCAGCAACTTAAACGTGAACTGGGCGATCTGGAGCGGCAGCTGGCGCAGTCGTCAGAAGAACTCGGTGACCGTCACCCCGACATCCTGAAGCTGCAGGGCGCGATCCAAACGACGGAAGGAAAAATCCACAATGAAATCTCCAACACCGCCGCCGCGATTGCGAAGGACTACGAAGCGGCGCAGTCGCGCGAACGTGCCCTGACTGGCGCGCTGGAGCGACAGAAGTTGGAGGTCCAGGCTCTGAATGGGAAGGCGGTTGAATACACCGCGCTGCAACGCGAAGCCACCAGCAACCGTGACGTGCTCGACAAGCTGCTGCAGCGTTCGCGAGAAATCGCGCTTTCCCGGCAACTCGAAAGCACCGCCGTCAAGGTCCTGGATTTTGCCGAGGTTCCAGACACCCCTGTGCTGCCGCGCCGTATGCGTAATTATGCTATCGGTTTGGTGGGCAGCGGAGCGTTCGCGTTCGTCCTGGTCTTCGGATTGGAGATTTTGAACACTCGCGTCAGAACACCGGAAGACGTCAAGCGCCACTTGCGCATTCCGGTCCTTGGCGTTGTGCCGAATGTGAAGCCGCAGAGCGGGCAAGCGTCCGTGTTTCTCGGCGACGGCGCACCAGCGCAATTCTCCGAGCTCATTCAAGCGCTTCGAACAAATCTGCTGATGGCACCAGAACTCGTGGACGGCCGGACCTTGCTGGTGACGAGTGCGGAACCGGGCGAAGGCAAAACGGTGGCAGTCGCTAATATAGGTATATCGCTGGCGCGGCTGAAGCAGCGCGTGCTTCTCGTGGATGGCGATTTGCGGAAACCGCGCCTCCACGAGCTGTTCAGCGAAGATCAACAGCCTGGACTCGCGAACATACTGACCGGAAAAACGACCCAACGCGATGTTCGCAAAACGAAAGTTCCGGGCCTCTGGCTGATGCCGGCCGGAAGCCTGACCCAAAACCCTGCCGACCTGCTCGGATCGGAGCGCCTCGAAAAACTCATCGTCTATTTGCGGCAACATTTCGACTGGATCGTCATCGACTCGCCGCCCGCGCTGGCGGTTACCGACGCCTCCCTCATCTCACAGGTGGCATCTGGTGTCCTCGTCGTCGTCGACTGTGGCCGGACATCTCGCGAAGTGGCATCTGCTGCTGTAGAACGGCTCGAGGCTGTCCGCGCTCCGCTTGTCGGAGCGATGCTCAATCGCGTTGTGTTCGCCGATAACGACGGCGCATACTTACCGTATTACCATCACCAGAGCGGAACCTATTACCCCGAGCAGCACGATACCTTTTCGCTGCCTGAGGTACCGGGCACGGCGAACAGGAGCGAGACAGGGACGGACGCGACGGTTGGATAGGTGCTGACGTCCGTGCTTCGTCGCTAGTGTTCAACTCCGCTGCCGAGCGTATGCGGTCGCATGCTGGGCGTCCGCGGGGAACACGATGTATCAAGAGTTCTACGGCCTTCACTCCGCGCCTTTCGACCTGACGTCGGACCCAGAGCACTTTCTCCTCACGCCCACGCACCGCGAAGCATTGAACATGCTGCAATACGGGATCACCGCCCGAAAAGGAATCGTCCTTCTCGTTGGCGAAGCTGGAACCGGCAAGACGACACTCCTTCGCAAGTCTTTGTCACTGAACCGGCAGGGGTCCACGGCAGCTGGCGTCGACATGGCCTATTTGGTGAACCCGACGCTCTCGCGGACAGAGTTCTTTCAGCAGTTGACGGATGCGTTCGGTTTTGATTCGACTGTCGCGACCTCGACCACCACATTCTTCAAACACCTGAAGCAGATGCTGATCACGCGACGGGACGCGGGGTTGCACACTGCCCTGATTGTGGATGAAGCGCAGCGCCTCTCGGACGAGCTGATCGAGGAATTGCGACTGCTGGTGAACATCGAATTGGATGACGCGAAACTTCTCCCGTTAATCTTGGCGGGGCATCCTGAGCTGGCGGAGCGCCTCAACGCGCACCACTTGAGGCAATTCAAGCAGCGCATCGTGTTGCGGTACTGTCTTTCAGCGTTCGACTTGCAGGACACGGCCGCATACATCATTGGCCGAATGCGGCTCGCCGGCGGCGATGCGACTCGAGTCTTCTCGCGAGAAGCGCTCGTTGCCATATACCAGGCCTCGGGAGGCATCCCCCGCACGATCAGCGTTATCTGCGACAACGCTCTGCTCACCGGATTCGCGCTGCAGCGTTCACGGGTGGATAAAGAGATCATCGAGGAGGTGTGCCGCGATCTGCATCTGCGCGGCCTGGCCCCGCACAACGGTGCGGCACGATCCGGCGCAGAACAGCAGACGGCGAACCGAACGACAGGGCACGAGGGCGGTCCCCCAGGAGGGTTCCGAATCGGGAGCCGAACCTGGTGGTCGCGGAGAGCACAATGAGTCGCTTCGCCGAAGCAAGCGCACGCGCCGGGCGCGCTGTGCCCGATAACCCGCGTGTCGATTGGACGAAGGAACGCGAAGCCGCCGAACGTCTCCTCCGTGGCGCCGCGGCCGAGCACGCAGCACCACCCCCGCCCGCTCCACCAGCGGCCGCTCCACCAGCGCCCGCTCCAGCGCCGCTCGCGGTCGCTTCGCCTCCCGCATTGGATTCCGTTGAGCCCGCATTTTCATGGCCTGTGGACTTCGATCTCGACGAGATCGACCTCTCACGTGATCCCCATGCCCGTGACTTCCGCCGCCCCCGACCAATCACGCGGCGACGTGTCGACGTCGACGATCAGTCCCCTCTTCGCCACTCGCAGCGGCACCACGAGTCGGCTGCGTCACCGCCTTCTCCACGTGTCAGCGGTCACGCGATGCCGCCTCGACAAAACGCGGCATCCTCTCAACGTGGCACACACGGCAACCTCGGTCGTGCTGAAGCGAGTCTCGGCATACCGCGGTGGGTGGTGATCACCGTAGGATTGATCGTCCTCCTGGCTTCAGCGGCGCTGTTGACGTACTTCCTGCGACACCGTGACGTCGCCGGCGGGCCACCATATGTCCACCCATTTGAGTTTGCATGGAGGGTCCCGAACTATATCGACATGGTCGTCTCGCCAAGCGAAACGGAAGCCGGTTAAGCGCGTTGCGACTGGCAACCTGAGATCGCCGGTTGAATCCGAAATGTGAAACGGGATGCCGCGGATAATGCGAATCTCGTCCGCCACGGCGAGTCGCTGATCCGTAATGATTGACGACCGAGAGCCAGGAGCTAACCTCGCGCGAGAGTTTCGGTTTCAGCTTGCGTAGCCACGCTTGGCGTTTGCGGGATACAGCCAACTCCGGAGCACATATGTCAGTCCATCCCGACACGATACAAGCGGAGAAGGCCGATATCGTGGCCCGGTACGGGCCATGGACCGCGCATAACATTCACCTCATCGGAGACGTGTACACCATCCAGAGCGGCGTGACTGGAGACGAGTTCAGGTTGCGGCGCGTCATGCAGATCGTCAACGACCTGGCCTCTCGACCGGTGCACAAGTTGCGGGTTCTTGACCTGGCGTGTCTCGAAGGAATGTACTCGGTGGAGCTCGCCCGCATAGGCGCAAGCGTCCTTGCTATCGAAGGACGTGAGGCGAATCTAGCGAAGGCCGCTTTTGTGAAGCGGGTGCTGAATCTCGAACGGATGCACTTGATTCACGACGACGTACGGAACCTCTCTCGCGAGCAGCACGGCGAATTTGATATCGTCCTCTGCCTTGGCATCCTGTACCACCTCGACGCCCCTGACGTTTTCACGTTCTTGGAGCATGTCGCTGAAGTGTGTTCAGGATTCGCTATTATCGCGACGCACACGAGCCTGGCTCCTGTCGCGGCTGAGACCTACAAAGGGCGCAACTATTGGGGGTCTTGGACGCAAGAACATGCGCCAGACTCCTCGCGGGAGGAGCGCGAGCGAAACCTATGGAGTTCGCTCGACAATGTCAGGAGCTTCGTCCTCACGAAGCGCTCACTCTACAACCTCCTTGCGCATGCAGGATTCACTAGCGTCTTCCAGTGCCGCATTCCTCCCGAAACAATCTACGAGTACCCGG
>Ga0075418_10004919_pt1 | contig 15158 bp, 13 predicted proteins | sample SoiMetdeltSBSDD2_FD_81776 | JGI IMG/M metagenome (GOLD analysis project Ga0075418, IMG submission 81776) | Bulk soil microbial communities from a Populus tree surrounding site in Tennessee, USA - Soil MetaG P. deltoides SBSDD2 | ecosystem: Environmental > Terrestrial > Soil > Tree plantation...
AGCCTGCGCGGCGGCGACGGTATTCTTCAACAACATCGCGATCGTCAGCGGACCGACGCCTCCAGGCACCGGCGTGAGCGCGCCCGCGACTGCGGCGACCGAGGGATGCACGTCGCCAACGACGATGGATCCGCGTCGCTTGAAATCGGCAAGTCGGGCAGATCCCGAATCGAACAGTCTCTCGGCCGTCGCGAGATCGGTGATCGAACTGATGCCGACATCAATCACGGCCGCGCCAGGTTTGACGAACGCAGGCGTGACCAGGCCGGGACGCCCGATGGCCGCCACCAGAATGTCCGCCGTCCGCGCCACCGCCGGGAGATCGGGCGTTTTCGAGTGACAGATGGTCACCGTCGCATCGCGCTGCAGCAGCAGCATCGCCATCGGCTTGCCGACGATCTCGCTGCGGCCGATCACGACGGCATGTGTCCCGGCGATGCGGATCTCGCTGCGCTCGAGCATCTCGATGACGCCCGACGGCGTGCACGGCACGAGGTGCGGCCGTCCCTGCACGAGCCGGCCGACATTGGCCGGATGGAAGCCGTCGACGTCCTTCGATGGGTCGATCGTGTCGAAGACTTTCTGTGCCGCCCCCTTCCCCATGGCCGCCGGCAATGGGGACTGGACAAGGATGCCGTCGTGTACATCACTCGCATTCAGCCGCGCGACCAGCGAGATCAGCTCGTCCAGCGTCGCGTTGGCCACCAGCCGGTTGAGATCCACCCGCAAGCCGGACTCGGTGCCGGCCCGTACTTTGTTGCGCACGTAGATCTCCGACGACGGATCCTCACCGACGAGCACGATACCAAGTCCGGGTGGCCGGCCGGCGCGGGCGGTGAACGCGTGCACCTCGGGGAGCACTGATTCACGAATCGACGCCGCAATCGCGCGACCGTCGAGGAGACGAGCCGTCATGCAATCACCTCGCGGCACCCGCCTGTCGCGCCGCGGCTTCGAGGTCGCGCAGGTTCTTCGCCTGGCCGAGGACGACGAGATAGTCGCCGACACCCATGATGCTTTCTGGAGACGGATTGAACTCCATCGTCCCGCTCGCGCGCTGGATGCCGACGACGACAACGCCAAATCGCTGGCGGAGGTTCGCTTCGAGAATGCTGCGCCCCGCGAGCGGCGCGCCTTGCGCTATCTGTACTTGCTCCATGTTGAGATCGAGGTTGTCGGAGCTGGTCGCCAATTGAACGAAGTCGACGACCGCTGGCCTCAACGCCGTCTGCGCCAGTTGCAGGCCGCCGATCTGATATGGCGAAAGCACGCGGTCCGCCCCGGCCCTGACCAGCTTCGTTTTGGCATCCTCGGTTTCCGCGCGGCCGATGATGAACAGATCCGGTCGTAGCAGGCGGGCGGTGAGAATCGCGAAGACATTGTCGGCATCGGTGCTGACCGCGGCGATGAACCCGCGCGCGCGGCCGATGCCGAGCCGCCGCAGAACGTCTTCGCGGCTGGCATCGGCTTCGACCGCGAGATACCCCATGTCGATCGCCGACTGCATCCGTTCGAGGTCACGCTCGATGATGACGAACGGCACTTGCTGGCGCGCGAACTCTCGCGCCACGATTTGACCGATCCGTCCGAAGCCGCAAATGATGAAATGATTGGTGAGATTGTCGAGCATGCGTTCCCGGCGTCGCCGGGCCCAACGCGCCTGGAGGTCTCCCTCGACCAGACGCGCCATGAGAAACGAAAACGTGTACAGAACCGTTGCGGCACCAAGAATGATGACGCCGCTGTTGAAGGCGCGACCGACGCGCGACAGCGGGTGGATCTCGCCGTACCCGACTGTCGTGACGGTTGTAATCGTCATGTAGAAGGCATCGAATACATCCCACCCTTCGATGATGACGTAGCCCGCTGTGCCGATAGACACGACGCTGAGAAGCAGAACGACCGAGAGCCGCCATCCCGCCCACCAGGGGGACAGCTGGGCCATCTCACGTTGTGTGCTGCCCGTCCGTTGCCCGATTGCCACCCTCTTTCAATAGCCCCGCATCCGCCAATCGTCAACGCGCTATCGCTTCGCCGACGACCTGCCGAGCACGTGGCCGATCACCGTGATGATTGCGCCGAGCAGTAGAATCTTCCACCCGAAGGAGTCGGCAATTTCCGGGTTGACGTGCATGCCGACGTGCGCCAGGACGCCATCCAGTTCACCCCACTTCGCCAGCGTTTCGTTGGTGACATTCAGAATCGTCAGATACGCCAGCAGTGTGATGCAGAACCCGTTGAAGAGCAGCATGTAGCCGCCCATCCGCAAAAAGTTCGCAAGGTTCTCCATGCCGGAGCGGGCGGCCGCCTCGGTTTTGTTCACCAGCGGGCTGTGCGTCCGGCCGTAGAACCAGTAGATGATCATCCCGATATCCAGCCAGCCAAGAAAACGCACCCAGGTCATGACCGACAAGCTGACCATCAAATAGATGCAGGCGAGCACGCCAAGCGCTGGAATGAGATGGCCGCCTGGGACACGAAACGGTCGCCGGGCTTCAGGCCGTTTAATCCGAAGCACGATCACAGCAAGCGACACGACCACGAAGGCGAAGAGGGTCCCAATGCTGGTCATTTCACCGAGGACGGTGATCGGGACAAAGCCCGCGACCGCCGCCACGATGACGCAGGTAATGATTGTCGTGATGTAGGGTGTGCGGAATTTCGGGTGCACGCGGCTCACGCCGGCGGGCAGGAGTTGATCGCGGCTCATCGCGAAAAAAATCCTGGGCTGACTCATGAGCATGACGAGCAGCACGCTCGTGATGCCCGCGACCGCTCCGGCCGAGACGAGGCCGGCAGCCCAGTCCTTGTTGATGACCGCGAGCGCGTAACCGACCGGCGCATTCAGGAACTGCTGATCCGCTTTGAACTGCACGACCGGAACGATCCCGGTCAGGATTCCGGCGACGATGAGATAGAGAAGGGTGCAGATGACCAGCGACGCGATAATCCCAATCGGCAGATCGCGGCTGGGATTCTTGGCTTCTTCCGCCGTGGTCGAAACAGCATCAAACCCGATGTAGGCGAAGAACACGACGGCCGCACCGGTCATCACGCCCGAGAACCCATACGGCATGAAAGGTGACCAGTTCTCGGGCTTGACGTATGAGAAGCCGATCACGATGAAGAATGCGACTGCAGCAAGCTTGACCGCAACCATCGCGGCGTTGAACCGGGCGCTCTCGCGGACGCCGATGACCAGCAGCACCATGATACCGATCACGATCAGCATTGCCGGCAGATTGACCAGCGTGCCAGCAGCCGGATCAGGTGACGCGGACATCCACGCCGGCAGGTGCAACCCGAAGCCGGCGAGGATCCGCTGGAAGTAGCCGCTCCACCCGACCGCAACGGTCATCGAGCCGACCGCGTACTCGAGAATAAGGTCCCACCCGATCATCCACGCGAAGATCTCGCCAAGCGTCGCATAGGCGTAGGTGTAGGCACTGCCGGAGATCGGAATCATCGAGGAGAACTCGGCGTAGCAAAGGGCGGCGAACCCGCAGGCGAGGCCGGCGATGGTGTACGACAACACGATCGCAGGACCGGCTTGGTTCGCGGCGGCGGTGCCCGTCAGGACGAAAATGCCAGTGCCGATGATTGCGCCAATGCCCAGCAGCGTCAGGTCGAGGGCCGAGAGCGTCCGTCTCAGCGCCTTCCCGCCATGCTCGACGTCCCCCACCAGTTGCTCGATAGACTTCGTTCTCAATAAATTCGAATCCATTCACCCTCCGGTGACGAGGCCTGGCTCAAGTGGCGGCATTATTCCACAAAGTTCAGGAAACCAAAGATTCTGCAGGGTTCTACGAGGTCCTGCGGGGTTCTACGTGGTTCTTCGGGGTTCCACGAGGGGTTACCGGGTTTCAGCAAGTCGCGCGATGAAGTCGCGTGTGCGGGCCTCCGCATCGCCGTTGAGAAGATCGCTGATGACGGCAATCCCCAAGGCGCCGGCACGGACGACGTCGCGTACGTTATCAAGGGTCAAGCCGCCAATGGCGACGAGCGGGATACCGCGTCCAGCTGCGCAACGCACGAGATCCAGTCCCCGCGCGGCGTAGCCTGTGTCTTTCGTCGCGGTCTCGAAAACAGGCCCGACGGCGACATACGTGGGCTGCTGTTCGATCGCGCGGTCGATTTGACGTTCGTCGTGCGTAGAGAGGCCGACGATCGTTGGTGTCGGAAGAAGCTTCCGCACGTCGGCGACGGTCGGGTCATCCTGCCCGACGTGAACCCCGGCGGCGCCGCTCAGCCGCGCAATGTCGGCACGATCGTTGACGATGAGCAGCGCTCCCGCCTGGCGCGTACGCTCCACCAGAACGTCTGCAAGCTGTAGGAACTCGCCGCTCGATCGCTCCTTCTCACGCAGTTGCAGCACGCGCGCGCCACCAGCGAGGTACGCGTCGCAGAGCGCGACCGGATCAATCCCGCGGCTGCGACACAACCCGGTGTCGACGATTGGATAGAGAAATGGTTTCTTCGGGAGTTCAGGTATCAACTAGACGGCTTCAGCGAGTCCCGCCCCCGGAGCTTTTTTTTCGATCAGGAAGCGGTCCATGAATCCCGTGCCGAGCCGGCCGGCAACGAAATCGGGATCGGCCAGTATCTTCAGATGAAGAGGAATCGACGTCTTGATTCCTTCGATCACGCTCATCTCGAGAGTCCGGCGCATGCGCGCGATGGCCTCCTGCCGATCGCGGCCGTGCACGATGATCTTGGCAATCATCGAGTCGTAATACGGAGACACCGTGCATTCGGAATGCAGGAAGGTGTCGATCCGAACGCCCGGCCCCCCCGGAACGCTGAACGCGTGGACGGTACCCGGTGATGGGGCGAAGGTCTCCGGATCTTCCGCGTTGACTCGACACTCGATGGAATGGCCGTTGAACGTGACATCTCCCTGCTTGAACGAGAGCCGCTCTCCCGCAGCAATCCTGATCTGCTCCTTCACGATGTCGACGCCGGTGATGAATTCGGTCACCGGATGCTCGACCTGCACGCGTGTATTGACTTCGAGGAAATAAAAATTGCCCTTGTCATCGAGGAGAAACTCGAAGGTTCCCGCGTTGGTGTATTGAACCGCGCGCGCCGCATCAACGACGGTACTGCCAAGTTTGCGGCGCATTTTTTCGGTGACCGCGACCGATGGCCCTTCTTCGAGAAGCTTTTGATGACGCCTCTGGATGGAACACTCGCGCTCGCCGAGATGGACGACCGCGCCATGATGATCGCCGAGGACCTGGAACTCGATGTGACGAGGATTCTCGACGTACTTCTCGAGATACACGTCGCCAACGCCGAAGGCCGCTTCCGCCTCACGCTGAGCGGTCTTCAGCGACTTTGACATGTCGCCGGCAACGCGGATCACGCGCATTCCGCGGCCGCCGCCGCCGGCCACCGCTTTGATGATTACCGGGTATCCGAGATCCTTGGCAACCTTGTGAGCCTTCTCCTCGCTGTCGACGGGCCCATCACTGCCGGGAAGGACTGGCACACCGGCCTTTTTCATCGCACGTCGCGCCCGGGCTTTGTCGCCGAGCAGCCGAATCACGTTCGGAGCTGGCCCGATGAACTTGATATGGCAGGCTTCGCAGACTTCCGCCAGGTATGCGCTCTCGGAGAGAAACCCGTAGCCCGGGTGAATCGCATCCGCCCCAGTGATCTCCGCCGCGCTGATGACCGCCGGCACGCTGAGATAACTGTCGCTGCTGCGGGCCGGACCGATGCACACATCCTCGTCAGCAAACCGGACGTGGAGCGAATTCTCGTCCGCCTCCGAGTAGACCGCAACGGTTTTGATCCCCAGCTCGCGGCAGGCGCAAATCACGCGGAGAGCAATTTCGCCGCGGTTGGCGATGAGGATTTTCTTAAACATGAATGCTGGCCCGGTTCTGTCAGGTGTTTGTTTCAGGCGACACTAAAACCCGCTCGTCTTGATCGCAAACAACCGCTCGCCATACTGTACCGGCTTGCCATTCTCGACATATGCGCTGACGATCTCGCCGTCGTACTCCGACGTGATCTCGTTCATCAGTTTCATCGCCTCGATGATGCAGAGAACCTGGTCCTTCTTGACCCGCTGACCAACTTCGACGAATGCCGCAGCACCTGGCTCGGAGGATCGATAGAACGTTCCGACAATTGGAGACTTCACGACCGCAAGCTCCACCGACTCTTCATCCTCAATCGCCGCGGGCAACGCGGGCGCGGCCGTGACGGTGGTCGCCGATACCTGCGGAATCGACGGGGACGCAACCGGCAGCTGAGGTAGAGCCGGCGGCATAGGAAACGCCGCAGATGCCTTCCGAACCCGGAGCTTCATCCCGTCGCTCTCGACCTCGAATTCCGCGAGGTCGTGCTGCCGGACCAGCTCCAAGATCCGCTCGATATCCTCGAATTCCATCATCCTCCGGGGATAGGTCGTTCGCCTAACGGCGGAAGCTACGATGCTCACAATTGCACATCACTGCGATCAGCTACCGGCGTTTACAGTACACCTATCGGCACGTCCGTTAACACTTCGCAGCCGCTCTCGACCACCAGCACATCGTCCTCGATACGGACCCCACCTACCCCAGGGACGTAGGCTCCCGGCTCTATGGTGAACACCATCCCGGGCACGACCGGTTCGTCCGGCAGGGCTCCCGGAAGCTTGGAAATCCTTGGATCTTCATGCACTTCCAATCCAAGCCCGTGCCCAGTTCCATGTCCGAAGGCATCGGCCAACCCATGCCGCGCAAGCACATCCCTCGCCGCGTGATCGATTTCACTCGGTCGAACACCCGGCCTAACGGCCGCGATCGCTGCGTCGTGCGCCTCCCGCACGGCGGCACCAAGTCGCGCCAAATCCGACGGAACCGCGCCAACGGGCAGCGTTCGCGTCAGATCCACGGAGTATCCGTCGTAGACACCCCCGAAGTCCAGCACCACCCCATCACCGTGAAGTAGTCGTCGTCGACTTGGACGCGCGTGCGGGCGCGCACTGTTCTCGCCAGACGCCACGATCGTATCGAAGGCAGGCCGTTCAAAACCTTCCTCGCGGATCGCCGCATCGATGGCGGCCGCTATCTCCAGTTCCGTGCGGCCCTCACTGACGAACTCGGGAACTTTCCGCGCGACGCGCGACAACCGCCGCGCCGCTTCACGGAGAATTTCGATCTCCTCGGCATCCTTCACTGCGCGGCGTCGCTCGATCACCCGTTCGGTCGGGACGAGCACCGCCGTGGCACCGGAATCCGATGAGCCGCCAGGTGCGCTCAGACCCGCTGCCAGACGATTGAAACTTCCAACCGTCATCGAGGCGGCCTCGACTCCAATTCGCGCCGGGCACGGCAAGACCGCCAGCAACGCCGACAGCGTTTCGTCGTACGTGTGCTCGACCACCGAGATGTTAAAAGGCCGGCCGGCCGTGTCCTCGAGGACCCTTCTCGCAGCAGTCTGATACCGAAAATCGACGACGAGCGTGCAGCTATCCTGATGCAGCACGACGGCGCCGGCCGTTGCCGCCAGGCCGGTGAGGTAGCGCAGATTTGGAAGGTGTGTCACGACGAGCGCATTGAGATCCAAGGTCCGGAGATCGGCCTGCAAGATGGATATACGCCTGGCAGATGCCGAAACCGGCGCCGCAGTCATGAGATTAACGGGTTTAGCGGGCCGCAGTTCGCTGGGTTCGCGCGCGGATGATGGCGTTCAGGAACTCTTCTAGTCCTGCCAGGGCCGGATCAACAGGGCGAGGATACGTCGCCTGGACTTCGGCGCGAGCCACCTCCTCCACTGCGTGAGTGGCGACCGCCATCAGCACCGGAGTTGATCCTGATACTGGAGGTTCAGGCCTTTCTTCGGGTGGACTGACGGTCAGAGGTGCTGAAGGCTCTGCTTGGGGTGTTTCCGCCTCGGCCGTCAGATTCGCCGGCTGGACCTCTAGCTTGTCGTCGACGCGCATCTTCAGCGGAATCCGCGATATCGGTGCCGCCGCGGGCGGCGGTTCAACATGCTCGACGGGCGGAGCAGGTTGTGCGGACACTTCATCCGGTTCAGCATGCTCAACGTGCTCCTCACCGATCCGATGATGGATCTCCGCGAGCCCGCGAATCGCCGCGAGATTTTCCGGCGCGAGTTTCAGAACGTATTCCAGTTCGGTGCGAGCTTCCGGAAGGCGGCCGACCTCGATGAGCGCCCGGCCCAGTGTGACGTGAGCGGAAAGGTAGGACGGATGTCGAACGAGACCGGTCGTGCACGTCTCGATCGCTTCAGCGAATCTCCCGGCGCGGCGATATTCCTCGGCCAGCGCCGCAAAGGCAATCGACGCCGGGTCCGACTGGACCCGGCGTTTCAATTCCTCGATGCGTGGACTGTCAGCCACGGGCGAGCCTTACTGCACCTGCACCGTCTTGGTCACTCGTCCGACCTTCCCGGTGCTGTCGGTGACTGTGAGGGTGACGTTATAGCTGGCCGCTGCGCCGTACGCGTGCGTGGGTGAAGCCAACGTACTGCTGCCCCCATCGCCGAAGTCCCAGGAGTAAGACGCGATAGTGCGTCCCGGCGCCGCCTGCGATCCTGACGAATTGAACTGCATCGTATGCGTCGCGTTCGGCGGCAGCTGCGAGAACGTGAAGTCGGCCGTCGGCGCATCGGTGGTGACGGTGACCGAGGCGGTCGTCACGCCTTGCCGTCCGACGTCGTCAGTCACCACAAGGGTGACCGTGTAGACACCAGCTTTCACGAAGTCGTGGGTCGTGATCGCAGTCGTCGTCGTCTTCTGCGTGCCGTCGCCGAAGTCCCACGCATACGAGCGGATCGTCCGACCCGGCGCAGCCAGACTGGCCGATGCGTTGAAGTTGACAAAATCACCGACCAGCGGTGTTGACGGTGATGTCAGGAAGCTCGCCGTCGGCGCCGTCCCGCCGCCCACATCTATGGTCTGTGACGTCGACGCGCTTCGGTTGTACTGGTCGGTGACGGTCAGCGTCACTACGTAGGTGCCGGGCGCGTTGAACGCGTGCGTGGCCGTCCGGCCGCTGCCGGTCGCGCCGTCGCCGAAGTTCCACGAGAACGACACGATCGGATTGTTCGGCGCCGCGGTGCTCGTCGAGGCATCGAACAGCACGTTCTGGTGGTCGGTCGGTGAGCTCGGCGTGAAGGTGAATGCCGGCTGGAGACCATCCGGCGGGACGACGATTCCGGGCGGGATGAGCCGGATCGACGCGAACCGCGTCGTGCTGTTGCCAAAGCCGCCGGTCCCGTTCCTGTCGAGCGGCGTCACCCCGATCTCCACGATGGTGCCATTGTCGACCGCCGGTCCCGACGGAAGCGCTGGCGCCGTATACATCAACCGTGCTTCACCATTTGCATCGGTCACGAGGTTGCGCGCGGAGACTGAGCCGAAGTCGGCGCGGACGCCGTCGACAAAGATCCCGGTGATGACCGACACGTCCCTCTTCGGTGCTCCGTTCGAGTCGCGCGCTGTGATTGTGACCAGCGACTGAGAGGATCCGTCTTGCACCAGAATCTCGGGCTGGGTCCTCAAGGTGATCGAGACGCCAAGCTCAGACGGCCCGGTGAGCGCAGGCGTCTCCTGGCTCTTCATCGTACAGCCGAGCGAGGTCGCCGCGATCGCGGCCGCAAACGTGATTATCCACCGCATCAATGCTGGTTTCTTCATATCTGAATCACCGGCGACCGGCGACGCCCCGATCGGGAACTCGACAGGTCATTTGGGATCCCCAAAATTCGCGAAGGTGACGTCGACATTGCCTGTCACGCTGACTTCCCGGCCGGTCTGGTCGTGTCCGTAGAAGGTCACTCTGGCAATCGTCGAGAGAACGATCGGATTTGTTGCGAGTGCCGCGAGAGGCGCTTCCATCTTTGCCTGGTTGCGCACGAGCGTGAAGCCAAGGGTCGTGTCGCCCGACACCGTTCCTGCAAGGCCGCCGTCGAACGCGTAGGGGACGTCGATGCCTTCTATGTTGTGGCCGTCCGAACGCACATACTGGACGTGATACTGCGTCACAGTTATCCAATTGTTCTGCGTCGGCGTGACCGGCGATGAGGCCGGTCCGGGATCCTTGAGGCCAAGCTTGAACGTCACCCGGGCAGGATCATTGAAGATGGTCGCGACGTCGTCTTTGACCGTGATCACGTCGGACGCGAGCCCTGAGCCAAACGTAGTCGGGTCCGCGCCGGAGGCTGCTTCGATTCCTCCAATGATCAAGTAAGACGAGGCCGTGCCCTGCCGCGTCTGATCACCGCACGAGGAAACAGCTGCAGCAAGGGCGACAGCGCCGGCCAGGCGGATTCCAGAACCCCAGACCACTTTCGTCATCTCGTCAGCCTCTGATGATGCGAGGTGTGATGAAAATCAACAGCTCGCGGCTTTCATCCGACGTCGTGTCACGTTTGAAGAGCCATCCGAGAAGCGGCAGTCGGTACAACCCGGGCGTGCGCTCGTTGGAAACCTGTTCGCGGGTCACGAAGATTCCACCAATGATCGTGGTCGCGCCATCATCGACCTGCACCTGTGTGCGCGCGCGCTGGGTGTCGATCGGAGGAATACCGTTAACCTGGCGACTGAAGTCCGGTGTCGCGTTTTCCAGCGTGATCTGCATGATCACGGTGTTCGCTGACGTGATCTGCGGCGTCACCTGCAGCGTCAGCGCCGCATCCTTGAAGCTGACGGTGACCGTGTTATTGGCGACGGTCTGAATCGGAATCTGGAGACCCTGCGTCACCTCTGCGGCGACGTTGTTCTGAGTAGTCAGGCGTGGCGTCGAGAGTATACGTCCTTTACCACTGCGCTCGAGTGCGGAGAGCGCCACATCAATATTGAACGCGCCGTTCACGGCGCCGACCGCCAGACCGATTGCGGAGCTCGCACCTGGAACCGGCAGGTTCACGACGGTCCCGGTCGAATCGTTTGCCGTTGCGCGATTGTCGGCCGGAGAGTTGACAGCACCGGTCCGTCCATTGAGCGTGCCGTTGTTCGGGAAGGCGAGGCCCGTCGTATTTCCAATGCCTGGTGTGGCCCGGCCGTTTAATCCCCATTGCACGCCGATGGCCTTGGCAAACTCGCGCGTCGTCTGAACGACGCGGGCTTCAACCTCGACTTGCGGTTCAGGACGATCGAGGGCGCCGAGGAGTGCCGACACGGTCTGCAGACGATCCGGCAGATCAGTGACGATGATCGTGTTCGTGCGCGCGTCGACCTGAATCTGTCCGCGCTGCGACAGCGCCGACTTCACAAGCAGCGGCGACACGTCTCCGGCTTTCGCGTAGCTCAAAGAGAATGTCTGCACCCGAAGATCGCCGGCGAGCGCCTTCGCCTCCGCCAGCTTACGGCGATCACCCTCTTCTTCGGCGAGCACCGAGAGCGGCGCGATTCGGACAATGGTGCCCTCGGCCACATATCCCAGCTTGTGGGTCTTCAAGAGCGTCTCGAACGCTTGATCCCATGGAACGTCGCGCAACACCACGTCAATTGGTGTCGCCGGCACCGACGGATCGATGATGATGTTCAGACCACTGATCTCGTTGAAGTAACGAAGAACAGAACGGAGATCCGCACCAGAAAAGTCGAGTGTGATGGGGGTGCCTTTGTACTGTTTCTCGCCTGTGCCGGTGATCACCTGCTGCGTGGGCCGAGGCGCAGCCTGCGGCGGCACGCTGAGCGGTGGCGCACTTGGCGCTACCGGAGCCTGCGGGGTGACCGTCTGCGCCGCTACGGCCTGCGGCGGTGCAGGCGGCGGCGCTGCGGGCGCCGTTTGCTGACGCGCCGCAGCCGCCGCTGGTGGCGCCTGCGGACGGGCCGGACCCGACGCCTGCGGCGTCTGCACCTTCGCCGCGGCAGGAGCCGCGACCGGCGGCGTGCTGACCGGAGTATCTTTCGGAGTGATCGCTGCCGCGTTCGCAATCGCCTGCTCGAGAGGAATGTCTGGCTCGGGATCAGCAGTCTTCCCGCTTGACGCCGGCGTAGTCAGCAGCACCGTGCTCGATTTCTGCGGCGGCTCGAACACGATTGCGAGATCGCTACCTGTAATACCGGCTCGCTCGACGTGGTAAGTGGCGCCGTCGGCGACGTCCATGACAACGCGAGTGATGAGCGGAGTGCGGCTGTTGACCGACACGCGCACCCGCTTCACAAGCGGCCCCTCGACGTTCACCAGCGGAGGTGCATTCGACGTGACGTTTGGAAAGTCCAGCACAAGCCGGCGCGGTGCTCCCTCCGCTTCCGAAACATCCGCCGGAGTCAGCCGACCGTTGCCACCAAGCGTGATCGTCGTCCCTGCAGGCGTGTACCGGGAACGGACGCGATCGAGGATGGTCGCGGCCGGCGCCTCGACCGAAGCCTTGACCACATCGATCGCACCGCGTTTCGGCGCAAGAGCGATGGGTAATTGCGCCGCCGGCTCTGGCGCCGCAGCGCGAGTGGGTGCGGTCAGTTCAAGTCGAATGGTGTTCCGCGCGCTGCGAACGGCGTAATCGAGCGGCCGCGACAGCGCCAATCGGACGCGCGCCACGGTCTGACCGGTGTCATTGGTGCCCTCTTCGAGCGTGACGCTCGTGATGGCGTCGCGCGGGTCGGCCGCGACATTTGCGCGGGCGTTCGTATCAAGAGATACGTTGCGTAATTCCACGACAACAGTCAGCGCGTCCGGACGCTTCACAACATACGCGGCCGGTTCGGTTGACTCGATCACGACGGCGTTTCCCTGGGCCGATACGCCCATCAGACGAGCCGGTGTGGCGCCTGCCGAGAGCGACAGACTGCTGCCGAGCGCCAGCGATACGACAATCGCCAGATGCCACGCGCCGGCGCCCGAGAAAACGGTCGATCGCAACTGCTGCCTCATCCACGCCCCCCCTCGGCGGATCTCAGGACTTTCCGAATCTCTTTCTGCTTCACCAGAGAGAGCGGATCGTTGACATCCTGCGAGAACACCACCGCGTCCTGGACGATGGATTTCACCGAACCATCCATCAACCGGTCTCCCGCTTTCACGACGTACGTCTTGTTGTCCGGCCCCTGAATCAGCGCAACGAATCCAGTGCTGTTGCGCACGATGCCCTTCACGCTCACCTCATTAATGAGAAGTCCGGGGATGCCGGCCGGCCGCGCTCCCTGTGTCTTGGGATCGTTACCGCGTCCGATTAAGCTCACGAACGGATCGCGACGTCCCTCGGGGTTGTAGGTGAAGGGCGCTCCCGCTTCAGCCGGCTGCGCGTTCTGTTCCGCCGGCGCGGAGGCTGACGCGGGCACCCCGCTTGGTGGCGCCGGAGTCTGGCCAGGCTGCTGTGCGAACGCGCTGCCACACACCGTCGCACTCATCACGAGACTCACGAGCAGCACCGGCACGAAACCCATCCTCGGCCTCATTTCGTTGACGGCTGCTTCGGCACGATGCCGCGCCCACCGCGACCCGTTGCTGGAGCCTTGCTTTCCTGAAGCACAAACGTCGTCGCGACGCACTCGGCTTCAATGCTCGCCGTGGGATCCTGTGCCTGGCGCGGCTTGATCACGATTTCGCCGACGTTGATGATCCGTGGGAACTTGCTGATGCGATCGAAGAACAACCCGAGGTTGTGGTACGTGCCCTCGGCGCGCAGCTTGAACGGCAGCGCGGCGTACATCGCCTCCTGCTTGGGTTCCTGCGGTGTGAATCGCTGAATCGTCAGGCTTGATTGCGTGGCGAGTCCCTGGACGCGACGCAGAATGTCGGCGACGTCTTTCTGCTCCGGCAGCACGGCGCGCAGGTTCTCCAGACGCCGTTCGAGTTCGGCGACCTCTGATTGGAACTGCGGCAAACGTCGCGCGGTGGCGACGCCCTTTGCGATGTCCGCTTTCAGCGCCGTCAACCGCGTTTGTCGCGCGTTGATATCGGCCTGCATCTCCGATACGTAAAACTTCCAGAAGCCAAACACCGCGAGGCCCGACACGACGACGAATGCGCCGATCTGGGCGTACCACGGGAGTTTGCTGAGCGAAATATCCATGTAATCCCTGTTCGTATCGGAGGCGCCGAACTCTGCCTTTAGCTGCCTATTTCTTCAACGGCGGCACGCCGCGTCCACGGCCGGCCGGAGCCGGTGGTGGCGGCGGAGCCTCCGGATTGTTGAACACCGCTTTGATCGAAAACTTGAAAATGTCCCCCGACTTCGGGTCCGACATGACCTGGCTGTCGACGATGTCGACGGGCTTCTTGAACCACGTGCTGCCTTCGAGGCTCGCGACAAAATCGGAAAGGCCGGTCAGAGATGTCGTCATCCCGGCGAGCACGATGTTGTCCCCCTTCTGATTCATCTCGGTGAGCCACAGCCGCTCGGGCACCGCCTTACTGATCTCGTCGAGGATGTGGACGGGGCCGCTCTGACCGCGGCGAAGTTGCTCGATGAGCGTCACGCGCTGCTGGAGCTGCGCTTTGCTCGCTTCGAACTTCTGCACCTGCGCGAGAACGGATCGCAGCTGCTGCATCTCGCGCTCCCCCTTCGCTAGTTCCTGGTCGACTCTCGTCGAGGCGCGATGAAGCGACCAGAACCACCAGCCAACGAAGAGCGCCGTGCCAATCAGAATCAGACTCGCGGCAATCGTCACCCGCTGCGCCGCGGGAATCACCACACCGGTACTGCGTTTTCGCTCACGATCGACGGCGAGGAGGTTGATGCGGATCATCGATCGCCCACCCGACGCAAGGCGAGGCCAACCGCAACCGCCGCCGTCGGCGCAATCTCGGCCGCTGATTGAATCTGGAATTTCTTGGCATCGAACCCGACACGCTTGAATGGATCGAGCCCTTCCACCGGGGCGTCGAAGCGATCGCTCAGCATCTCGGTGAAGCCTTCGGCCCGCGACGCACCGCCGCTCAGCATGATGCGATCGATTCGGTCGGAGGAGGCGGTGGTCTTGAAGAAATCGAAGGTCTTCTGAATCTCGAGCATCACGTTTTCGGTGACGGCACGAAGGACCGGCTTCGCGTCCTCGTACGTGACGCCATCGACGGGCATCCCGCGCTTCAACTGGTCCGCCAGATCAAACGGCAGGTTGAGTTCTTTCTGGAGCGCCTCGGTGTAGGCGTTGCCGCCGATGGAAATATCGCGCGTGAATACCGACTGGTCGCCGTTGAGGATGTTGATGTTCGTGGCGCTGGCACCCGCATTCAAGAGCGCGACGA
>Ga0075418_10004923_pt1 | contig 15148 bp, 24 predicted proteins | sample SoiMetdeltSBSDD2_FD_81776 | JGI IMG/M metagenome (GOLD analysis project Ga0075418, IMG submission 81776) | Bulk soil microbial communities from a Populus tree surrounding site in Tennessee, USA - Soil MetaG P. deltoides SBSDD2 | ecosystem: Environmental > Terrestrial > Soil > Tree plantation...
AATGTATATCTCGTTACAGGGGCGCCGTGGTGAACAGGACGGCATATGGCTTAGTGCGGCGGATATAAACACCGATCTTTACGCCGAAGTAGTTCCCGATTCTTACCTGCCGCAGACGAACCGTGAGCGCCGTGAGCGCTGGGACGCGTTCTTGCAGCGTGTGGGCGGGTTGCCGGGGCTGAAAGCAGCGTTGCAGGAATTCCCGGATCAAGTCGAAGTGCTGGCGGAAATATTCGACGTTGATCTTGGTGGCGAGGACTACACGGCTGCTGCTGAGTTATGCCGCGAGCGGATAGAGCAGATGAAAGCTGCGCTTCCAATGCTGCAAGTAATGGCGCAGGGAATGCCGCAAATCCAAATGGCTGAAGACCCAATGACGGGCGAAATGATGGCAATGCCCGTTGATCCGATGGCGGAAGCGGCTAACTTCCTGTTGGGGATTCTGGAGTGTCCCGTTGAACCTGAGCAGTTAGGCCATATTGCGAGCATTCGTTACCTTCGCACATGGCGCACGACGGACGAGGGCAAGAAAGCACCACCGGAACTGTGGGCAGGCGTCAAGGGGATGATTTATCAGCATATCGAAGGCGTGATGGCTGAAGCGGCAATGATGGGTATGGTTGGTATGGCCAGTATGCCTATGGAAGGACAGACGGGTATGGATGCGGGCCAGGAATCGCCCAAGAGTGGGGAGAAGAACAAGAGTAAGCAGGCTCAAGGGCCGCCACAGGGTGAGCCGAAGCGGCAGGCGACAATGGCCGGAGTGGGGGCGTAATGAACTCTTTTAAAAAGCTGCTTGCGCATATTCAGGCGAATTCATTTTGCGTTTGGAGATTCTTTTGGTCACGGGAAGTTTGGCAAGTGGTAACGGTTGACCAGGCCGAATTCGGTTGTACCCATATTGCCGCAGCCTGCTCAAAGAATTCTCAGGTCAGGGTTTTTTGGCGGCATTCACGTTATACGGGTAGAGAGTTAGGGTCACAATGGAAGACTTGAGATTCTTAGACTTTGAAATATCGGCGCATGCTGGGAGTGACGACCTAGTGAATGCCCAACTTGTTCGCTTGCGCGAGCGGACAATAACGGAACGCAGGCAAGAGCATGGCGAAGAATTGGAATATCTAGGTATGGATATTCACCGCAGCTTAGACTACGCCCGCACGCGATCAATCAAAGGGTGCTTGAAATTTCGAGTAAAGGAGACTGTTTGAAAGATAGCAACGGCTTTGCCCCGCTGAAGCTAAACATAGGCAGTGGGGATCGGGTGATAATGAAAGGATACGTAAACGTTGACGCTCACTGGGGCGACGCGGCGTATCCGTTGGAATACGGCGACGGCACGGTAGACGAGGTTTACGCCAGCCACATTTTAGAGCATTTCCCACATGGCCAAGTTGCGAGCGTGCTGAGGGATTGGGCGCGCGCTCTGAAACCCGGCGGCGTTCTCAAGATAGCCGTGCCGGACTTCAAATGGATTGCGACTACATACCTAGACATTCAGGCGGGCCGCTGTGCGGGAGTTGGTGCGCCACCGGTTGCTGCCTATCTTATGGGCGGCCAGGTGGACGAACACGACTTCCACAAAGCTATCTTTGACGAGCCGACATTGCGCCATCTGCTGGCTGAAGCCGGGTTGACGAACATTGAACCGTGGGTGTCTGAAGTGAATGATTGCGCGTCAATGGCGGTAAGTCTGAACTTGATGGGCCGCAAGGCTTATTTATGCTCGAAATGCGGCGCGACGGATGGGCGGACGCTTGAGGGTGTCTGTTATCACTGCCACCCACGACGTGAGCAAGTTTGCGACGAATGGGACGAGCGCGTAAGCGCATTTCTTAAACACGCTAAGGGGCTTATTCGCTTTGGCGCGAACGACGGCGCGCAGAGAGAGACTTACGGGGGCTATGGAATCCCCGTGATCTGGGTTGAGGCATTGCCAGACGTTTACCAGCGGTTGAGTGAGAACGTTGCGGCTTACCCTAACCACCGGGCCTTGAATTATTTGCTCACCGATGAGGACGGAAAAGAATACGATTTCGGTGTAGCAACCAATGACGGAAAGTCGTCGTCAATCTTCGCCTTTGCCGATCACAAGAAACTTTGGCCAAAGATCGACTATACGCATTCGATTAAACTGTTCTCTACGACCTTCAAGGAAATGGTTCGGGAGGAGAGGATTGATCTTTCCCTGTACGATGCCTTGATAATGGATATTCAGGGCGCCGAGTTGAAGGCTCTGAAGGGCATGGGGGATTTGATAGACGGCTTTAACTGGATACTAGCAGAGGCGTGCGACTTCAATATGTACGAGGGCTGCTGCCAGTTGAAGGACTTGGACGAGTATCTTGGATCGCGGGGCTTTGTTCGAGTTGGGTTGTTCACGGCTACGGGTATGCGGGGCGTCGGGCAGGTGTACGACGCGTTGTATGGGCGGCCAGGTGTAGGCGGTGGGAGTGGAGTGGCAACCGAACAGCAGGCACCAGCCAACGGGAAGTATTTCGCAGCCGGCCAGTGGCGGGAGATTGGCCAAGAGCCGGGACAGGTGGCGCTTGAGGAAGTCAAAGTAGCGCCAATCGGCATAGCCACGTCTACCCCGCGCTACGGCTCATTGTTGGCGGCGGACAATATGTGGCAGGCGGCCATTGCATTAAGGGCGCAACCGGCGCGATCCGGGGGCGCTTGGTGGGAGCAGGGATTGACGCGGCAGATTGAGACGTTGTTACAGGAAGGAACCGAGGCTGGGCCGTTCGAGTTCATTATTGCCGTTGATTTCGATAGCTACATGAACCCGGAAGACGGACTGAATTTGATTAGGTTGATGTACGAGAATCCACACCTTGATTGCATTGCGCCAACACAGGTGCGTCGGGGAATGTTTCAAGAAATCCTTGCACAGACAGACGGCCCTGTAACGATTAGCGATCCGCTCATTCCGGTTGTTCACGCGCATTTTGGCTTCACTGTGTTTCGTCGGCGGGTATTTGAGCGAATGTCAAAGCCGTGGATGCTGAACGTTCCCGACAAGGAAGGCAGTTGGGGAGAGGGACGCACGGACGCCGATATTTATTTTTGGCACAAGTTCTGCGATGAGGGATTTAAGGCGGCAATGTCTACCCAAGTTGTCATTGGCCATGGCGACGAGGCCGTGTGCTGGCCTAAGTACGAGAACGGCAAGTGGGTGAAGGTGTGGCAGTCGGTGTTTGAGTGGATACAGACCCGAAAGCCGCCGGCAGGGATAATGCTTAACGGGAACGGGGCGCATAAATGAAAAGACGTAATTTTCTTAAATGGCTAGGGGTTAGTCCGGCTGGCATTGGTTTGCTGCGAAAGAAAGTTGAAGAGAGGCCGGAACCCGTCAAGAATCCTGAACCACCAAAGGTGGAAGTGGTGAATCCTATGCGTCAGACGTTAAGGCCGCAGTCTGGTGAGAACTTAACCGCGTGCAGTTTTGTCGTCACCTATCCCACGGACTGGTATCCAAAGCAATAGTCCAACCAATTCAACACAAGGAGTTCTTTCTACTTGAATAAAACGATTGCCCCGATAATTGCCCTAACCGTTACCCTAACACTCACAACAGACACTAAAGCACAGGACGCCCCCAAGTCGTATATCGGCGCAGGCGTCGGTGTAAGCAAATCAACCTCGGACTTCGATCCGAAACCCGTTGAGTTTTTTATTGTTGGCCAGAAAGAACTTGGCCGCTTCCGGTTGCGAGGGATAGCCGGTATCCGCACGCAGCCGCAGTTGCCCACGCTGTTTCAAGAAGGAATGGCGGGACACAGCCAGGACGGCTACGAGGTGTTTGCCCGTCCAGAAGTTGACTTTTCATTGCTCTACCTTGGCCCTGTGAAAGTTTTCGTTGGCGCTGGGGCTGACTACTTCCGCCAGTCGTTTCCGAAAGAACCGGGCGCGCATTATCACAGTGGCCTGAATCCGCTTGGAGCTGTGGGCGTGACATTCAAGGCGCTGGGCGGCTTGCATAGAGTCGCAGGGACGCGGATATTTCAGGAATTCAAGGTGCGCGACTTCGATTATGTAAGCGCGTACAAGTCTGGTGGGCGGCTGACTCAGTTGCAGCACAAAGGGACGCTGAATCCGTCATATCTCGAAGGCTGGCGCGCGCGATATGAGTATATGCGGCCAGTAAGCAGGCGCTTCTCGCTGTATTTCGCTGGGGAGGGCAGCTACTACAAGTACAAGAACTTCCCCACGCGGACATTCGGGGACTCTTACTACCAGCGCGACGGCGTGGGCGGCTTTCAAGTGGGAGGGGTGTTTTAATGGGCAAGATAACAATTCATGGACTGACTTCCCTGGTTCACTTCGAGTGCGAAACGGGCAAAGTCTCAGACGGCTACCACACATTCGACGAACTCTACGACCACAGGTGCTTGCTGTTCCTTGCGCTTCAGTCCGCCTTTGCCGCTATTGACGCGTGGAAGTCTAGGAAGCATAGCGACGGCTCAGCTTTTGAAGGGTGGTTTATTGCTGGCGTGTTTTTGCCGCAAGGCCAAATCTCCTACCACGTCCCAGAGAAATATTGGGATTTATGCAAAGCGCCTGAGCGCGAAACAGCGCCGGAATGGGACGGCCACACGTCGGCGGACGTTCTGCAACGGCTGGCTGACTGGCTAAAAGCACGAGCGAGTGGGAAGCGATAACTATTCAATGCCCATTCTGTGAAGCCCGTAGCATGATTGAGGGCTTGCGCGAGCGTATCTTGCGATGCGCGCAAGAAAAGGGAGTCGCATTGCCCGCCCGTCTTGAATCAATGTCCAACGATCAATTGGTCAAAATTGGCCACGAATTGACGTATCCGGGCAGCGTGAATCTACAAACGTTCCAATTGAAAGTATGAGCATGGAAGAACAAAAGCCCTGGTGGCAATCCAAAACAGTGCTGAGCGCAATAATCGCCATTATTGGTGTGGTTGCGCCTAAGTATTTACCGCTCGTCAATGAATACGCGGGCGACATTCTGGTGGTTGTCGGTATGGCTGGCGCGATTGTTGGCCGCATGGTGGCTAAGAAGGGTGTCACGCTGAGGAATCCGACGCAGGCAACTACAACGCCGGAAACGGAGCAATAAATGCCTAATCCGCAAATAAGACTTGAACAACACCCACACAGCAGTCAGTTCAGCCTAATCGCCACGTTCGATCAGTCTTCGTTTCTTGAGCGGGCCTTTATCGAAAAAGTCATATGCGAAGCCGCGCGCTTAATGGCTGAGCAAATCGTTGCCGATAAGTTTCAAGAGGTGATGGCAGCGATTGACGTGCAGGCTATTGCGAATCTAGCTGTGGCAGAGGCAGCGGCGGAAATCAGCAAGACGTTAAAGGCTGATATACCACGGAGGGTGGTTGAAATTGAGAGAACCAAGCGCGAGGTTTACCAGAGGGGCGTGTTCGGCGGTGTGAAGCGTATTTCTTAATGGACACACAGCGCTTGATACTTCGCATTTTGCGCGTCTTCTATCAGGGCTATAGGCTGATTGCCAGTGGCCTAAAGAAAGAGATTGACGCGCTTGAGGAAAACTTGAGTGAACCAACTGACGGAACCAAAACAGTTTCCAACGAGCCTAGATAGGGCCGAACTGGAAAAGATTGTAATGAATGGGGCGTCCGGTATTCACGAGTCATTGCTGCGTTCATATCAGGTTTTATTGCTGGTCAAAGAATTACTAAACAGGAAAGTCGATCACCAAGTAATCCTACAAATCATAGAACTTAATTACGACGAATAGCAGTCTTAAGTTAAATCCGCGTCCCGCTTAAGCAGTACGCGAACTTGATTACTTAGGCCCGTATTCGGAGCAAAACGCTCTGGGTACGGGCCTTTTTCTTTTTAAGGCACAGATGGACGAATCAACCGCGATTTCAGAAGGAACCGTATCGCCTTCTCCCACTGACGGGGCCACCGGCGCGAGTGGCATTGATACAACGCAGGGACAGCAACCAGCCGAACCGTCGCAACAGACTCAGACGCAAACCGCGCCTGAAGCCGGACAGGAAGAATTTTCCGCCGGGTGGAGTTTCGACGACGAGGGCGAAAAGCAGTCCGCAATACCCGAAGCCGACGACGATATACAGGGAATGCTGAACGATCCAGCGCTGGATCAGAAGCAGGTTCCTAAACTCGTCGAAGACCTACGGGGCGCAAGGGCAGAGGCAAGGCAGAGCAGATCGGAGATCAAACAACTCCGTGAACAACTTGCTAAGTTGGAGCAGTTGGGCGGACTTGAGACAGTCGAGCAAACAGCCGGACTTGTCAACGGTCTTATCCACAATCCCGAAGAAGGCACAATCCCATTCCTTACCGAATTGGCGCAGAAGGCAACGCCCGCGTACTGGCAGCTAGTAGATAGCCTCGTTCAGTACGAGTCCGACAACCTTATAGCCAAATTGCAGGAGGCGGGCAAGATACCGGAGGTGCAGCCACAAGCCGCAGCCGGGGCGCTTACCGCCGACGATTGGGCGCGCATTCCCAAGGAACTTCATGACGTGGCCAAACAGGTGCCTGTAAACCAGTTACTTCAATGGCTGGATAACGGAACCGACGAAAGCCTAGCCTTCAATCTCAATACCCATAAGGAATTGGGCGAACTGAAGGGGGCGCAGCGCCAGCAAGCTGAACAGCAATGGCGGCAGAGCGTCCAACAGGCCGAACAGCAGGCCGTGAAGTCAATCGAAGAACTTAGCAATAACTTCCAGAAAGCCCACCTTGCGCAATTGTCAAAATGGCAGCCATTCGGCCCGCAAGCCGATAGTGAGAATCAACGGCTCTACAAAATGGTGATGGAAGGCGCGTTTGCTGAACTGCTTCAAGACAAGCAGTGGGCAACCGTCCACCGCGACGCCGTGGCCAAACTCCAAAACGCTCCGCTTCGTCGGCTCAAAAACGAGCATATGGCGGCGGACGTGGACGAGCGAGACGCAAGAGGCGCGGCTTTCCGTTTTAACGCCAAACTTGGTCAGGTAATGAAAGAAATGACCAATAGCCTTGATTCTGCTTTCCGCGATGCGCGCGCTTGGCGTGAGTATCAACGTCAATCGGCCCCTGAACGCAAGGAAATCCCTGGCATGAACAACACCGCGAGCAATGGCGGGAGCAATGGAGTCCCGGCGCTGGACGAGAACGGCAATATCAGCGACGGATTCATGTCCCGGCTCACGGAACGCATGAAGGGATGGAGAGGCTAGGGGCGGGAGAGTAAGTAATGGGTATTCAAGTAAATCTTGCAACCATTGCGCCCGCAATCAAGCAGCTTGTCGCGGAAGGGATTCGCCCGCAGTTCGAGCAGGTGCCAACCACCTACAACATGTTCGGACGCGGCAAGGGCGAGTTTATCAACGGCAAGGGCTGGCGCATCGGTTCAGAACTTAGACCGGCCGTGGGTGTGAGCGGTATCGCTGAAGGCGGTTCGTTCAATCAGCCGGGCGCTGAGACGCTGGACGACATGTACGTGCATCGCGCGAATATGTCTATTGCGTGGGAGATCACCGGAAGCGTTTGGCGCAACGCCGAGAACGAATCGGTGATGATGAACGGCGTTAAGGATGTTATCCAGCGCCGCAACAAGGCTCTTATCAAAGAGGCTAATCGGCAGATGTTCGATTCCGGCGAGGGCGCGCGCGCTACGTACAAGTCGGGAACGACAACCATTCTCTGCTACAACGCCATTGACCACACGCCGCTTGCGGGATTGCATACGACCAAGGGCGCTCGTCACTTGCAGGTTGATGAGCGTTACGACATATACGATTCGACATTCGCCACGCTGAAAGCGTCCGGTGTTCGTATTTCGTCAAAGTCGAACAAGTCGGCAGTTATTCCCGCCGCGTGGGGAAGCCAAACGGACGGCGATAAGCTGGTACTCAGCAACTCGCTGTTTAAGATGCCGCGTGGCCTTCCGTACCACATCAACAACAGCGGCAACTATCAGCTTCAGAGCCGCACCACCTACCCCGATCTTAACGCGGTTGTGAAGGACAACAACAGCGCGAACCTGACTGTTGCGGACTTCACTTTCACGAAGAACCTGCTGATTTCGCGCGCCGGCACGGGAATGGCGAAAACCGTCATTGCCATTATGTCTCTGGCTCAAGACAACCAATTGCGCAACTTAGGGATGAATTTCAAGCGCTGGGACGGAGACGCCAAAGTGTTTGACCAGTCATTCGACAAGTTCCAGCACGGCGACACGGTTGAGCAGATTGATCCCGACTGCGGGGAGTCCGACGTGTGGCTGACTGTCAAGGATTCGATCAAGCGTTACGTGGAAAAGGAACTGGACACCTACAACGAGGACGGCAACGAGATGCGCATGCGCTCCGGCGTCGCGGGGTACGGTTCGGATTCTTTCACTGGCGCGCTCGGAACCTGGCAAAACTTCGGTTCGGAAACGCCTTACGTCAACGCTCTTATCAAGCGTTGCGGTGTGATCGGGCTGTCAACTCAAGTTGCGGATAACGCTGCGTAAGGAAAGGAGCATAGAACATGGCAACAAGAGCATTTACTAACGTTTCTACGGCTATCGCTCCGGGCGGCATGCTGCCTATCACCTTCGCAGATGACGGCTTGATTATTGCCGTCTTCCGCGTCCAGGGCGGAACCGTGGGCGATACTGTCACCATCACCGCTGCGAGCATTGGCTACACAGATGACATTCGCACCGTCTGGGGCGATATGCCAGCGGAGGACAGTTTGACGACTTCGGCCAATACCCAAGTCGTACTAACTCTAACCGCTTCAACTGCCTCCACATCAGTTACCCACATGGTGACGTTGCTGTGCAAGCGGCAGGCTACATAAGGAGGCTTCATGGCAACAAGAGCCTCAACAAAAGTCAGCATTAACGGTATTAACAACCCGATCCCGGTTGGGCCGCTCAGTATCCAGTTTTACAGGTGTCAGGGCGGCACGGTTGGGGACACGGTAACTATTACGGCAGCCGACGCGGGCGGCAGGCTCGTTGCGGCAGCCGTAGCGGGACAATGTTCCGAAACCTTATCAACCAACGGCGCAACGCAAGTTGTGTTCACTCTCAACGCGTCAACTGCGGACACTAATGCCACATTTAACGCGGTTCTCTGGGTTATCCCTTAACAATGGAAATTCGCAAGCTACATGCCTCACACCCGGTCTTCGACATTGAAGACGCCATTATCCGCACGGGCAACAGTCCGTCTCCCGTTGACTTGAAGCCGTGGCAGGATCGCGTAGATCAAATCACGGGAAAGACAGTCACGGGGTTAAGTCGTCTCCGCATTGAGTGGGGGCAGGACATACAAGGGGCTGGCGGCCAGTGGATATGTGGGGCGCGGCGGGCGAAGTATCCGTTTTATCGCTACGAGGAAGCTGGGGAGATTCGGGATATTGGAACTCCCCGCTTCTACGTAGCGGAACTTCATTCAAACGCCGAACTGCGCAAGGACAACAATTGGGAGAAGAACAGGTATTACTTCGATCCTCAATTGGGAATGCTTGACGTACTCGGCCCACTTCCTGAAGACGGGTTCTATTCCTGCGTCTTCACAATCGCGCTACACGACGAAGTTTGCTGTAACGGCTCAGGTGTTCGCAACAACGATATTTGCCTTGGGGCGTACAGGCCACCGTCCGACGTGGATTTAGACAGAATCCGCCGGATGAAGTGGCGGCGCGATCACGCTTCCAATCAAGACAACCACCCGTCTGAGTCCAGACTTGAGGAACTGACGGACGAACTTGAGCAGAAGCGTGATGAGAAGATCGACAAAGGCAGTCGTGAGTGCGTGGATGCTTTCTTTAAAACCCACGGCTGGAAAATCACAACTGACGACCCCTCGCGCCTGAACTGGGGCAAATTTATGTTTGTCCGAGAGGGCGCACATTCAAAATCTGGCGCTACGATCAAGGAAATTGAGAAGTGGCGCAGGGAGAAAGCAATAAATGCAAGCGACAGCGCCAACACCGGAGACACCGCGCAGTGCGCGGGAGACTCTACTAGCTGAACAAGGCGGCCTTGCGGGTTTCCTTCAGCCCGACGTTAATCTAAACGCGCCGCGCTATTTCGTCCAACTAGGCTTCAGCATGGCCAGTTTGGCTACTCATGCCATTCCCACCGCAAGACTGTGGCGCGGTGAGATTGCCCCGTGCCGCACAATCGCCGTGGTGGACAACATTCATGCCATACCGGAGACGGCACGTATTCCAGGCAGCGAGCGGGCAGGCGCAGACGGCAAAATTGCCACTGCGTCTTACCGCAGTTACGCCTATCACGAAGCTGAGCGAATCCTGAGTGACGAAGCCTCTACGTCGAAGAAAAGTACCATATTTGAAATCAAGTCGTTGCGCTCAGACTTGGGGGATAGGGTTTACCGGGAGTTGGACGTTACCAAACTCTTTTTCCCCGATTGGCCGAACATGCCGGAACGCAACGAGGACGTGGCGAAATTTCTAGCCGACCGACTAGAAGTAATCACGGCCAGTCCGCCGCGTGACATTCCGCCGGAAGTCCAGCCACAGGTGATGGAGATATTGCGGGGGGTTGGCGCTGAACTAATAGAGATTGCGCGCCGGACACAGGAAATACAGCGAGAAGAAATTGTATACACCCACCATTGCATGCGGATGGAGCCGAAAGAGGAACGGTACAAGCCTCGCTACGACAGCCGGGACTACGAAATACTGAAGCGTACCGGCTTGCCGCAGGTTGATGAGGCGGAATTGCAGACGGCGCAAAGTCTGAACATTTTGGCTAACCAAGCCACTGGTTCGAGCAGCGGCAATGAGGCGCTGTTGAAACTGGTTGAGAGTCAGCAGGAAGCAAACGCGCTGCTACGTTTGCAACTCGAACAGCAGGGGCAAGCGCTGCAAATTCTGCTTTCTGAGCGTCAGCCTTTACGGCCTGACGCTGCACCCGCCGAACAGCCGAAGAATCAGCCGCCGAAGGGTAAATAATGGATACTTTGGAATATAAACTTCTCACGAGAGAGCCACTGCACTATCCCGAAGAAGGTAAGGCCATTGAGCGTTTCGAGATTCGTGGACATGGCGACAAGGGAGATTCACTCAGGTTGCCGTCAACGCGACTCTACGACCTTGAAATCGAGGGCAGCATATACCCCTTTAAGTGGGAGCAGGACGGCCCAGACGGTGCCCTGCTAACCCTGGCCGAGAAATGGCTTGGATATATGCTGATACCTGTTATCGGTAGGCGTAACGGATAAATAAATGGCCACAAACGCCGAGAACCTAAGCGCTATTCGTCTGCGGCTAGGGGAGCCAGACCCGCAGCACCCCAGTGATCCGCAACTGCTCAATATCTTCATTGACCACGTTGCGAACCACTGCGCGGCGCTAGCGAACACTCGCTCTCATTGGGCCGTGGATCGTTGGTCACTGACGACCAACGCGGGCGCCGAAGATTACCTTGTGTCGGCGCAGGACTTCGGGCGTCCATTCCTAGTTTACACAACAGACGCAAGCAATACCCACCACGTGCGGCGGGAAGTCCCTTTTACTCTGCTTCAGGATGCCGACCAGCGCTATCAAGGGCCACAGCAGACGCAGCAACAGGGGCATTCGGCAGTTGAAATCAGTTTCTTCCGGCTCGGCGCCGCGTCGCCTCAGTGGCGGGCGCAATTGACGCCGATTGCGGGCGAGAGCGGGAAGACATACCAAGTCTTGTACGAAGCCGTCTACAACCTGCAATCGCTCGACGAGTCGCCGGGCTTGAGTCCTTTCCACCAATTGATACGCGTCCAGACGGCTCTTTCCGCTCTGCCGCTAACTTCGTGGGGCGATATATCAATCAGATCGAATCCCACCACGTGGCAGTTGCAAACTAAAGCCCTACGTGACGTGTTACTGCACGACGAGGAACTATTCCAGAAGCAGTTCGACAGTTACCGGGCGCAGGCCAGCCGGGAGGGTGTCAGCCGCAAGCGCGGTGAGGGCTGGTCCTATGTCGGCAATTGCGGCTACGGCGTCGGCATATTGGACGATCCCACCTATATCTAAATCATATGACTTACTCGAAATTTACACCGAACTCCGATGTAACGAAGAGTCTCAGCGCAGTTACCACTGGGACGGGCCGCGCGATACCGCTTAGCGATTGCCGCCAAATCAGTTGGTTTATCGAGATTTCCGGCACTGTGAGCGGTGGAACAATCATTATTGAGCATGCCGAGCAGATTGATTACGCCGAGACGTGGCAACAACTCGACAGCATTACAGCCGCGAATATCACGGCGGGCACGGAAGGATCGGGCACTTTCGCTGGGCCGGTGGGATTCGTGCGCGCGCGCATTTCGTCGAACATAACCGGCGGTGGAAATATCACGGCGCGTTTGAACGGCCTACTTGGATAAAATGAAAAACAGAATATTTACACTCTGCTTGTTCGCCGCTGTCCTGTTCCTGGCGGGAATGCAATCCGCCGTACCGTTGCGCGTCTGCGAAGCGGACGGAAGTCCTTGCAGGCTACCCGTGGGGACACTGACGGTTCCGAATGGCACTCTGTCCGTTGCTGGAACCCGTGCCACAGTCTTGCAAGGGCCGCGCTACGCGCTAGATAGTACGTCAACGACAACCATTCAGACGCTCACGGGCGCGAACGGTGAGACAGCCGAGTTAGCGACGCTGAGCGAAAACATTGCGCTTGCCACTGGTGGGGGAACCACAGATTCTACTATTGATTTACCGGCGAATAGTCTAATCCTTGGTATTGTTGGCAGGATTACAACCACGTTTGCGGGTATAAATAGTACAACTTTTACAATTGGCGATGCGACCACGGCAGCCAGATTCGGAACGATGACCACGTTCACGTCCGGCACAACCTTTTTCAGCACGACGCCAATGAATGGAAATATCACCACTACGGCGACAGGGCCAACGCAAGCGGCTGCCGCAAAAATTCGCATGGTTTTATCTGGGGGCGCAGACAACACGCCTTCGGCTGGCGCCATTCGGATGGTGATTATTTATATGCGTTTTACTGTTCCAACAAGCTAAGAGGGTAGCGTTATGATTATCACAGCGAGAATTCAACTGGGAACCGATGCGGTTTCACTTCTTGAGTATTTACGAAGCCAAGTGACCTCTCCTGAACAGAGATACGGGACACTAAAAGATAAATGTCGCTATGTGTCCATGTGTTTTAGTCACCATTATTCAAGATCAGGATTAACCTCAGCGGATAATGCGACCCACAGCGCTTGAATACGCCATTACGTCCTTTCGCTACCGCGAAGAAGTGATAAAGCGCCCCCTGCCACACGATCCCGACTGGGAGAAGGTGCTAAGGGAAGCAATCGAGCCTGCAATGGCGGGAAGGAAGGGCAACACGGATCAGCTTCAATGTGCATATGAGGCAATTCGGGTGACCGAATGGCAAAGGGGCGCTATCCCGTTGCCGTGGGGCAAGGCTTTCTTGCCTGCGGTTGTTCCACCCCTTGTTTGGTACAAACGCTGGTGGACCAAGGTTTCGTCTTGGGGCCGATCCGTTGTGAAGTATTTTGAATGAGCTACTATAAGTTCACGCCTGGCGACTCAGCTTCAATCAGCCTAAATGCAGTTAGTGCGGCTGGCGCGGGAAAGGCTATTGCCTTCAACGATACAAGCCAAGTTAATTGGCTGGTGCAGGGTGCGGGCACGATCAGCAGCGGTACAGTTGTGATCGAATCCGCCCATGCCCCCGACTATTCGGGCACATGGAAAGAGTTGGACAGTATAGATGCCTCAACGCTGAGCGGTGGCGCGCTCGACGGCAACACGTTTCCGGTGGTTCCTGGCGGCTTCGTAAGGGCCAGGGTAAGCGTCCAGATTCAAGGTGGTGGAACAGTTACGGCGCATCTAAACGGTTTAAGAATATGAGAACGGTAATTCTTGTTTTATTGTTCATTGGATTGCTAGCAAGTGTCGGTTTAGGCCAGGGCGCACCGCCTATTACCTTCAAGGAGATTGACGGCACCCCGAAGAAGACGGCCCCGACGACCATACGTGTAAGCAACGGCACTCTTACCTGTTCCGGCAGTGTTTGCACGATTACGACCGGGGGCGGCAGTGTTGGCGGGGCTAACACTCAAGTCCAATACAATAATAACGGCGTTCTTGGAGGCATCAACACTTTCACCTACGACGGAAACCGCGTCACGTTTGGCGCGAATCCGCTTTTTAACGTCGGTAGCACTGGAACGGACAACCTTATCTACGTCGGTTCGACGAGTAGCGGCCCCGTAAATGCTTCCTTCGGCTTCTTTGTTGCCGGCGTCGGCAGCCAACAGGCTTCAGACGGCCCGTACTTCCTCGGTCGTGGCAATAGTTTTTCCAATATCGGCAATCAGCACGGAATGCTTTATTTCGGCGCTGGCGATCCGGGGGTAAGCAACGGCAATGACGGTAACATTCTTTTTGCGACAGGCGCCGATATAGTGCGGGTAATCATTCGGCGGGATGGGTACTTGCAACTTGTCGCGTTCACGCTTAGCCAACTTGGCGGCCCGCCCGATGGCAGCATAGCATACTGCTCTGATTGCGCCGTCGGCACCGATCCCTGCACCGGAACCAGCACGGGCGCATTTGCTTATCGGCTTAATTCCCGCTGGTACTGCCCGTAATTCTATGGACTTTGCCCTACTTCAAGTCGGAATCAATTCATATCCGTCGGCCCCACTGAGGGGCTGTCTAAATGATTGCGAGAATCTGTTGCAGCACTTCACCGCAATCAATCGGCCGCCTCGGTTTCGGCTGTCGCTCTATGATGCCGACGCCACGCGGCAGAACATTATTGACAATCTGCACTGGTTATTCAGCAGTCAAGCGCCGCTTCTGATATTCCAATACTCAGGACACGGCGCGAGGGTCAGGGATCGGAATGGCGACGAAACGGACAAGTACGACAGCGCGATTTGCCCGGTTGACTTTTGGGACACGGGGTTGATTCTGGACGATGAATTAGGGGAACTATATTCGTCCGTGGATCAGTCCAAGCGACTCGTCGTCATTTCCGATTCCTGTCACAGCGGTAAGTCGCAGCGCGCGATTACGCTGAAGGCAAAGGCAATGTTCCGTATGGACATTCCGCGCTTTATACACGAAGACCAAATCCCCACGAAGGCCGCCGCGCTTGCTCGTCCACTTGCTGGGATTAAGCTCAC
>Ga0075418_10004925_pt1 | contig 15142 bp, 15 predicted proteins | sample SoiMetdeltSBSDD2_FD_81776 | JGI IMG/M metagenome (GOLD analysis project Ga0075418, IMG submission 81776) | Bulk soil microbial communities from a Populus tree surrounding site in Tennessee, USA - Soil MetaG P. deltoides SBSDD2 | ecosystem: Environmental > Terrestrial > Soil > Tree plantation...
GCGCGAAATTGTGCGCTGACGCCTACTCCGCAGGACAACGCGGCGTCGAGCTCGGCGTCGCTCCTCGCGCCAGCCGAACTCGTCCGTGGGTGAATTTCATGCATAACGGTTCGCAACCATGTGAGACGAATGCATCCTCGGCCGGCGGGCCCATCCGAATCCCCAGGAAGGCCGAGGCCAGGGGCGCTGAGGACACCGCGTAATGGATGTGGCAACGCTTGCAGTCAACGATCTCGGCAAACCCAGCGCCGGGCACGAGAAGCCGCCCCACGGCTTCTCTCCTGACCCGTGTGCCCGTGGCGGCGTGCCTGCCGTTCAGTGGTGGCAGGTACAGATAGCGGCCGTCCTGGTGGCTGTAGATGGCGCAAACCAGCGGATTACGGTCACCCTGAGCGCAATCGCAACGCTTCTCCCACAACAGACGCACCCGCGGGCCATGCTTGAGAATCAGGTCTAGGACGCTCATACCCGGTCTCCCCGGTTGAGTCGTTGCGCTGCCGCTTTGGCTCGGGCGTCGGCCGCGGACGCGTCGTAGCGCTCCAGCATGACGTCCGAGGACCAACCGGCCAACCGTTTCAGGTCGCGTTCCTGCCCGCCGGCCATCAGGAAGTCGTGGGCGAAGGTGTGGCGGAACTGATGCGGCCAGACGTGGTTGATGCCAGCAATCCGCGCTCTGACGTTCAGCCGCTCCCGAGCACCATCCGGTGACAGCGCACCTCGCTGTGTGAGGAAGAGCGCGTCGAGGTGAGCCCAGCGGTGCTGCGACCTCGCCCGTACGTACCGGTCGAGCGCGCGAGCAGTGCGTGCGCCGAAGTAGACCGGCCGGACTTTGCTGCCTTTGCCCTTGACGATCGCCATGCCTTGATCCAGGTCGAGCTGGTCGATGCGGAGCCCACAAGCTTCACTGACACGCAGCCCGCAGTCCAACAGCAACCTCAGCAACGCTTCGTCGCGACGATCGTTGAACTCCTTGCCGGCGCAGGCCCTGAGGAGCGCGGTGAGGTCGGTGTCGTTGATGATGGGCACCGGCTTCATCTCCAACGTGGGCGGCGACAAGGCGACCATCGGGTTGCTTAAGAGTTCGTCTTCGTCCACAAGCCACACACAGAACCGGAACAGGCCGCGGTACCGGATCTTGACGGTGCCGGGCTCGTGGGTGTCGCTTAACACCGCCAACCATTCGCGGATGGCTGCTCGGTTCAGTTCGTCAAGCGTGGCCTCGCGGCCCTCAGATTCGAGCCACCTTGAGAAGAAGGTCACCGCCTGCCCGTATAGCCGCAGGGTGTTCGGGCTGCGTCCTTCGGCGCGGAGATGACGCAGGAAACTCCGCTGCAGGTCTTGCAGGTGTGCGGTCACAGCGTGTTAAGTTATCAGGAGAGTAAGCGCTGTGCCACACCGCAACACTCAGGCAAGTCCCTCTTTTTCCTTTGTTTCATTGGTCATTCGGCTTGGTTGGACTCTCGCCGGCTCGCCGGGCATCTTGGGATAGTCGGGTGGATACGGCATCTCAGCACCGCCATATTTGCCAGTGCCAAGCTCCCGCTCATCGCGCGCGTACATCTCGAGCGCGCCTTCAAGGCTTCGCGACTCCATCTCGTAGAAGGATCGCCAGGCATCGCCAACGTCCGCGAATCGGGCGGGCATCGAGGAGATCGTGAAGTCATCAGGAACAACGTCGCTCAGTTCGTCCCAGGTCAGTGGCGCCGAAACGACAGCCTTCGGCGTCGGCCGGATGGAGTAGGCGGAGGCGATGGTACGGTCGCGAGCCATCTGGTTGAAGTCGACGAAGATGCGCGTTCCGCGCTCTTCTTTCCACCAGTTCACTGTGACGTGGTCGGGCATCCTACGGGAGAGCTCGCGGCCCAGCGCGATCACGGCATGCCGGGCTTCGACGAAGCCGTACACCGGCTTGATCGGAACGAACACGTGAACCCCGCGACCGCCGCTGGTTTTGGGAAAACCGACAAGATCAGCATCGGCCAGCACGCCGCGCAGCTCGTGCGCGGCACGTACGGCATCGGAGAAATCCGTGCCCGGTTGCGGATCGAGATCAATGCGCAGCTGGTCGACCTTCTCGGTGTTCGCCTTGGTCACGGGCCAGGGATGGTAGCGGAGCGTGCCGAGATTCGCCATCCAGGCGATGGTTGCCAACTCGGTCGCACAAACCTCGTCGGCAGTGCGGCCGGACGGAAAGGTGATGGTCACCGTCTCGACCCAGTCGGGCATGCCCTTGGATGGTGCACGCTTTTGATAGAACGCCTCGCCGTGCGAGTCGCTCCGCGTGCTCAGCTTGACGTCCGGCCGATAGCCGCCCGGCCAACGCTCCATGGTGACTGGCCGGTCTTTGAGTGCAGGGTAGATGCCATCACCGACAGCGACGACATAGGACACAACGTCGAGCTTGGTCAGCCCGACCTCCGGAAAGTAGATCTTGTCCGGACTGGTCACCCTTACGGTGCGGTTACCCACTTCGAGCTCGACCGCTGGCACCGGCATGGCGTCAGCATAAGTGAGTACTGTCGGGAACAGGCAGACTGTGCCGGCGGTTGACTGATGTGCCGATGCACACAGCTCAGAAAGAGCAAACATGACCAACACGCAAAACAATCCGGCCGCTCAGGTTGGCCCAGCCGCTAAGGTAGGCCGGGTCATCAAGTCCGAGGCCGAGTGGCGCGCGCAATTGACTCCGCAGGAATATCACGTCCTCCGCGAGGCAGGCACCGAGCGGCCTTTCACCGGCGAGTACACCGACACCAAGACCGAGGGCGTCTACCGCTGCAGAGCCTGTGGTGCGGAGCTGTTCCGAAGTGATCAGAAGTTCGAGTCACACTGCGGCTGGCCGTCCTTCTTTGCGCCATTGGCTGAGGACCGGGTGCGCTATATCGAGGACGGTTCCCTTTTCATGAAGCGAGTCGAGGTTCGCTGCGCGACCTGTGATTCACATCTGGGTCACGTCTTCGCCGGGGAGGGCTATGACACCCCGACCGATCTGCGGTATTGCATCAACTCGGTATCGCTCTCCCTGGAGCCCGCTCGTTCGTGAGGGACCGGCTTTCACCACAGGGCAAGGATCTTGTTCAGCTCACGTCGCCGACCGGTGTAGAAGGGAACTTCTTCGCGGGTATGGCGACGTGCTGCAGCCGCCCGCAAGGCTCGCATGAGGTCGACGATGCGATGCAGTTCGTCGGCCTCGAACGCGAGCATCCATTCGTAATCACCTAGCGCAAAAGAGGCGACGGTGTTGGCGCGTACGTCGGGGTAGGGCCGGGCCATCATGCCGTGCTCGGCGAGCATCGCACGCCGCTCCTCCTCGGGCAGCAGATACCACTCGTACGAGCGCACGAACGGATAGACGCTGAGGTACGCCTTGGGCTCCTCGTCTTGCATGAACGCGGGCACGTGGCCCTTGTTGAACTCCGCAGGACGATGCAGCGCAAGTTGTGACCAGACCGGCACGAGATGGACGCCGAGGTCGGAGCGACGCAGGGCGTGATACGCGTCTTGTAGCGTGTCCGAGTCCGGCGCGTGCCACCAGACCATCAGGTCGGCATCGGCACGCAGACCAGCGACGTCGTACCAGCCACGGATCACCAGGTCGTCGTCCCGGGTTGCGCGGTCGATCGCGCGTAGGGCTGCATCGGCGGTCTCCAACGGTGGATCGTCGACCTGTCCAACTTTCCTGAACACCGACCACATGGTGTAGCGAATCGTCGAGTTGATGTCGCGCGCCTTCATTTCCCGCTCTCCTTGAGTTGATCCTCACTCTTGGCGCTGTCATCACGGACGAGCCCGAAATCAGCCGCAATGACCTCAACCGCAAGCCGCGCCGAACCCAGGCAAGCCGCGATTCCCACTCCGTCCAACGCTGCACCCGCCACTGCCAACCCTGGCCTGCCCGCGACCTCGGAGCGCAGCTGCGCGACAAGATCTCGATGTCCGACCTGATACTGCGGCAATGCACCACCCCAGCGGTTCACGACACCGTGGACGAGTGTCGCCATCTCCCATCCCGGGATGGTCAAGGCCTCGCCGAAGGTGCGATCGATGAGATCTCGATCACTGAATTGGAGACTCGTAGGATCACCGTGCCGTCCGATACTCGCCCGGACGATCTCCACCCCGGAGCCCCACAGGCGACGGGCCTGGGAGGCGACCCACGGCCACTTGATCGAGGAGTAGGTCAGCGCCTTGATAGTTGGCAGTTCGCCGGGTGGCACCAGAAGTCCTGAGGCCTCCGATCGCACTCCCCGCACCACCAGCGTGATGACGGCCACGGACGCGTACGGCAGGCGAGCGAACTCCTGCGCCGAGTCCACCAGGCCAGAGAGAAGTCGCCCGGTCGCCGTGGCTGGTGCTGTGAGCAAGACTCCATCACTCATGATCATCTCTGGTGTGCCGGCGCCTCCGATGGTGAGCTGATATCCCCCAGCCAGGTGATCAAGCGCCCGAACGGCCGCACCCGGCCGCAACACCACGCCACGCCGACCAAGATCATCAACCAGTGCGTCGACCATCATCGACACTCCGCCGCGCAGCCCAGCGAACACCGGACCGTCCCGCCCCTCCTGGGCTACCGCTTGGGCGTGCCGCAGCAGTGAGCCACCACTCTTGGCACGCACGAACAGTTCATGGCTCACCGCAGCAAAGGAGAGACGGCGTGCGTATCCGGCGTAGACGCCTCCCAGTAGCGGCTCCAGCAGGCGATCCGTTACCTCTGTGCCAAACCGTTCCTCGACATAGCGTCCGATAGCTACGTCATGATCAAAGGCGGGCGCGGCGCGTTCTGGCTCCGAGGCCGCAGTCCGCCAGCCGTCGGCTGACAGCAGACCGGCCAGTTGGAGAACATCTGTCGGTATGCCGAGTACCGAGGCCGGCATCGCGTGCAGGTGACCGCCCACCAGCAGTTGGGGTTTGCTCTCGGTTGGGTGCACAACGCGAGAGCCCAGCGCGAGGTCGTTGATCAGCTGAAGACCCTCCGGGCGACGCGCCAGGATCGACTCCGCGCCGCCATCTAGCCGTACGCCCTTGATTGCAGCCGGAGCTAGCTTGCCGCCCCATCTGTTGCCGGCCTCGAGCACGATGACGTCTATACCTTGCATGGCGAGCAGGCGGGCGGCGGCGAGCCCGGTGATTCCCCCGCCGACGACAGCAACGCTGGTCATCGGCCGGCCGCCGCAGATGGCGCCAACTGTGCACGCGCCTCACGACGCAGCTCAGAACCCTCGGTGTGGACGAGCTCGACGATCCTGGACAGGACTGCCGGGTCGGCATCGGGGGGGACTCCATGCCCCAGGTTGAAAATATGGCCGGGCGCCACAGCGCCCGACGCAATCACTTCGCGTACCCGCTCGGACACCACCGGCCAGGAAGCCGACAGCAGCGCAGGATCGAGGTTGCCCTGGAGTGCATAGCGATGGCCGACGCGACGACTAGCCTCAGCGAGTGGCAGGCGCCAATCCACACCGATGACCTCTGCGCCGGCGGCGCCCATCAGGCCGAGGAACTCAGAGGTGCCAACGCCGAAGTGAATGCGCGGCACTCCGGTATCAGCCAGCGCCTGCAACACTCGGGCCGAGTAGGGCTGGGCATATCGACGGTAGTCCTCGGCACTGAGGCTGCCGGCCCAGGAGTCGAACAGCTGGACTACAGCGGCGCCGGCCGCCACCTGTGCCGTCAGGAACACAGTGGACAGATCGGCCAACTGAGTACACATCGCATGCCACAAGGACGGCTCGCTGATCATCAACGCCCTTGTCGCGGCGTAGTCGCGGCTCGCGCCACCCTCAACCAGATAGCTGGCGAGCGTAAAAGGCGCGCCGGCAAATCCGATCAGCGGAACCTTACCGAGCTGGTTAGTGATCAATCCGACGGCTTCAGTGACATACCACAATCTGCCCGGGTCGAGCGGCTGGAGCTGCTCCAGGTCGGCTGCCGTCCGGACGGGGCGAGCAATCACTGGGCCGCGGCCAGAGACTATGTCCAGCTCAACACCGGCCGCTTTCAGCGGCACCATGATGTCGGAGTAGAGGACTGCAGCGTCGACGCCATAGCGCCGTACTGGCTGAAGGGTGATCTCGGACACTAGCTCCGGACGCATGCAGCTCTCGAGCATGCCGACGCCTCGCCGGCTCGCTCGATACTCGGGCAGCGAACGCCCCGCCTGCCGCATGAACCACACCGGTACCCGATCGTTCGGGTGATTCTTGCGGCACGCGGACACGAGCAGAGGTTCATCGGGAGCCTGAGCAAGCACTCGTGAATCTTTTCATGGGACAGCAAAGTCGGCGCGTCGAATGAGCGGCCTATGGCGGAGTGAATACGCTCGTCGGATGACAGCGAAAAGCGACGCGGCTGGCGGAAGCGGCGAGGGCGCCCCCGCCGCATTCCGTCGAGCTGTTGAGGAGTTGATGTCAGCGCCTTGGCGCTCGGAGTTGCACGTCGAGGAACTCCCTGCGCCACAGCGGATCGCACCGTACTCCGCGGCGATCACGGCTGACGTGCTCGTAAACGATGAAGAGCTGGGCAGCGGTCGGTTCGTCCTGCTCCACGACCCGGCCGGAAACACCGCGTGGCAGGGTACATTTCGCTGCGTCACCTTCGCGCGCGCCGATATTGATCCCGAGATGGTGACAGACCCATTGCTTCCAAGAGTGGGCTGGTCGTGGCTGATCGAAGCACTCGACAACAATGCCGCCGATTACGATGCGCCGAGCGGAACGGTGACCTCGGTGTCCAGTGACTCCTTCGGGGGAATGGCGTCCGAGCCGTCACGGGCGGAGATCGAGATCCGCGCCTCGTGGACTCCGCAGCTCGTGGATGGCACCGGGTTGGCCCCGCATCTGGCTGGCTGGGCTGAACTACTCTGTACGCTAGCGGGTCTGCCACCGCTGCCCGCCGGGGTGGTGATGATGCCTTCTCGGCGTAAACCGCCGAGCCGAAGTTCCCGGAGACATTGACCGAAGTACCGCTCACCGCACCTGACCTCGATCAGGAAGCGGAGTTGCTCACCGCGCCTACCGAGGGTGTGCCACCGGTCGTCACGACCGAGGAAGCCTTGCGCAAGGCCATTGCCGCGCTTCGGGGCGGAAGTGGCCCCGTCGCTGCGGACGCTGAACGGGCGCACGGCTTCCGTTACAGTCAGCGCGCCTATCTCATTCAGCTGCGCCGTGCCGGATCGGGAACCCACTTGGTGGATCCCATCGCGTTCGGTCAGCCGGCCGACCTCTCCGTGCTCGGTGATGCAGTGTCGGACACAGAGTGGGTCATCCATGCGGCGAGTCAGGACCTGGCCTGTCTGTACGAGGTCGGGCTCGTCCCGACACGGCTGTTCGACACCGAGTTGGCTGCCCGACTACTCGGTTATCCCAGAGTGGCCCTGGGCACCATGATCGAGGAGCTGCTCGGAGTCCGGCTGCTCAAGGAGCACTCTGCATCGGACTGGTCGCGCAGGCCGTTGCCCGAAGAATGGCTGATCTACGCAGCCTTGGACGTCGAACTGCTGATCGAACTGCGCGATCGACTCGCCACCCGACTGGTCGAAGCCGGCAAGTGGCCGTGGGCTGAGCAGGAGTTTGCGGCTTTGGTGGCGAGTGCCGGGATCGCCCCGGAGCCGCGGCGTGATCCATGGCGGCGGACCTCGGGCATCCATCACATACACAGCCGCCGCGGGCTGGCGTACGTCGCACAGCTCTGGTACGCCCGTGATGCCATCGCACAGCAGCTGGACCGGGCGCCGAGCAAGATCCTGCCTGATGTCGCGATCACCGAGCTCGCCGCACACAAACATCCGGATCGCAGCACGCTGCGCCAGATCCCGGCGTTCTCACGTCGACAGGCACGGCGGGTCGAGGCCAGCTGGCTGGAAGCCATCGATGTCGTGGCGCGGATGCCAGAGAGTGCTCTTCCGCCGATGCACATTCCCAATGACGGGCCACCGCAGTCACGACTGTGGCCAGCCAAGAACCCCGGTGCGGCGTCGCGACTTGCCGCGGTGCGCGGCGCGCTGCAGGCCATCGCCGAACGATACGAGCTGCCGCTCGAGAACCTCATCACACCCGATCACCTACGCCGCTTGGCCTGGCGGCCGCCGTCTCCTGTGACCGAGGAATCCGTCGATCAGGCGCTGGCCGCGCTCGGTGCTCGGCCATGGCAACGGGAGCTCACTGTTGCGACCATCACTCCCCTGCTCGCCTCGCCGCGGGCCCCTTGATCATCACGGCTCTCTGCAGATCTCGATACGACTGACCCAACATGCTGATGCCCTGCTCGATCGTGCCTACGGGACTAGCGGCATAACCCAGTACCAGACCGGTCCGGTGTGGCTTTGGCAGTGCCAAGACAGTGGTTGCACCCACAGGCTGCGATGCGGCTGCGCCCGGAGCATTGGGCGGCCATCGGATACCTTGCCTTACTGGTCACCGCTGTCGCCTTTGTGTGCTGGTACACCAGCGTTGCAATCATCGGACCGGGCCGTGCGGGGTTGCTGACCGGTGTCGCACCGCTCGCCGCCGCGCTCGCGGGCGCCTTCACCATCGGCCAGCTTCCGACAGCACCCGTCTGGTTGGGCATCGGCGTCGTCTGTGCAGGTCTGGTAGTTGGCTTGGGACCTCAATCTCGTTCCGCAGTCCGGGTCGCAGGAGGGAGGCGAGATGAGGAAGCCAGGCGCCTCAGCCCTGCAGCGCCCGTGATTGTTACTGATGAGTAATATGCGGGTATGCCTCGCGAACTTCGAGATGTGGTCTTTGTCGACGGGGTGCGTACCCCCTTCGGCAAGGCCGGTTCCATGTATGCCGAGACGAGGGCGGATGACCTCGTCGTCGACTGCATACGAGAGCTCTTGAGGCGCCATCCGGAGCTGCCACCAGAACGCATCGACGATGTGGCTATCGCCGCAACCACCCAGACCGGCGACCAAGGCCTGACCATTGGGCGGTCAGCGGCGTTGCTTGCAGGGCTACCGCGATCGGTACCGGGCTTCGCGATCGACCGGATGTGCGCCGGGGCGATGACTGCGGTAACCACGACAGCCTCGGGAATCGCGTTCGGCGCTTATGACATCGCCATCGCGGGAGGCGTGGAGCACATGGGCCGGCATCCCATGGGTGAAGGCATGGACCCGAATCCCAGGATCATGACCGAGAAGCTGGTCGACCAGTCCGCACTGATCATGGGCTCCACAGCGGAGAATCTTCATGATCGTTTCCCGGCGATCACCAAGGACCGCGCCGATGCCTTCGCGGTGCTCAGTCAGCAGCGCGTACAGAGTGCCTATGACGCCGGGGTGATCCAGGAGTCGCTGGTCGCCGTCGCGACGCCGAGCTCGGAGCTTGGCTGGGGGCTGGCGGTTGCGGACGAGCAGCCACGACCAGGTACCACCGTGGAGGCGCTGGCTGCACTGCGGACCCCTTTCCGGCCACACGGGCGCGTCACGGCGGGCAACGCTGCAGGCCTCAACGATGGCGCTACCGCCTGCCTGCTGGCAGCTGAGTCCGTGGCCGCCGAGTTGGGTCTTCCGGTGGCGATGAGACTTGTCTCCTTCGCGTTTGCCGGCGTGGATCCCGAGGTCATGGGAGTCGGGCCGATTCCTGCGACGGAGAAGGCGCTGGCTAAGGCCGGGCTCTCGATCAACGACATCGGTGCCATTGAGATCAACGAAGCTTTCGCCGTGCAGGTGCTCGCTTTCTGTGATCATTTTGGACTCGCCGCAAATGATCAGCGGATCAATCCGTACGGTGGCGCGATCGCACTCGGCCACCCGCTCGCGAGCTCCGGCGTTCGACTGATGATCCACCTGGCGCGGGCTTTCCGGGAGCATCCGGAAGTCCGGTATGGGATCACCACCATGTGCGTCGGGCTCGGCATGGGCGGCACAGTCATCTGGGAGAACCCCGAGGGCGCGCAGTGAGAGCCGTGGAACTCGCCCAGTTGATCGCCGAAGCATCGGCCAGGAGCGACGGCGAGGTGGTGACCCGGGCATTGAGTCGAGACATCACACTGCCCCACTCAGCGGGAACGGCGGTGCTGATCACGCTGGACAACGGCCGTGGTCCCACTCGACCGAATACCCTGGGCGCCGTTGGTCTCGGCGAGCTGAACCGAGCCCTTGATACCGCACTGGCTCGCGACGACGTCGCAGCAATCGCGATCACCGGAAAGCCATTCATGCTGGCCGCGGGAGCTGACCTCACCGGATTTGCCAAGATCGTCAACCGCGACCAGGCCTTGGCCATCGCACGAATCGGCCATGCCGTCTTCGACAAGCTTTACGCGTCGCCGGTACCGACCTTCGCCTTCATCAACGGCCTCGCGCTGGGCGGTGGTCTGGAGCTCACGCTGCACTGCCAGTACCGCACTGTCTCTGCAGCGGCGGCCGGAATCGCTCTACCCGAGACCTCATTGAGCCTATTCCCGGGCTGGGGTGGCGCCTTCATCGTGCCCAACCTGATCGGTGCCCAGCGGGCCGTTGAGCTGATCATCGAGAATCCACTCAACCAGAACAGGATGCTGAGTGGCACTCAGGCGTACGAGCTGGGGCTGGCGGATGCGATATTCGACGGTGCCGATTTCCTGGCTCGCTCGCTTGACTGGGCAGCTCAGATCGCCGCCCGCTCGCTGACAGTGAGCCGGCCCGAGATCGACCGCGGTCCGGCCTGGGACGCAGCGATTGCAGAAGGTCGCAGCTTCGTTGACAGTAAAGTCTCCGGCGCCTCCCCAGGCCCGTATCGGGCACTTGAGTTGATGGCGGCCGCAAAGACCTCCGACCGGGCTGATGCGTACGCGGCCGAGGACCAAGCACTCGCGGATCTGATCATGAGCCCGGAACTACGTGCGAGCCTCTACGCGTTCGATCTCGTGCAGAAGCGGGCGCGGAAGCCGGCAGGTGCACCGGACCCAACGCTGGCGCGGCCAGTGACCAAGGTCGGGATCGTCGGTGCCGGGCTGATGGCCAGTCAGCTCGCCGTGCTGTTCTTGCGTCGCCTCCAGGTGCCGGTGGTGATCACCGATCTCGATCAAGAGCGGGTCGACAAGGGCCTGGGCTACGTGATGGCCGAGATCGACAGGCTGCTCGGCCGGCGGCGCATCTCCCGCGATGAGGCAAATCGGTTTCGGGCCTTGATCTCGGGTACCACCGAGCTGGTTGACTTCGCCGACTGCGACTTCGTGATCGAAGCGGTTTTCGAGGAGATGTCGATCAAGAGACAGGTATTTGCCGATCTGGAGAAGCACGTGTCCGACAGCTGCGTGCTGGCCACCAACACGTCCTCGCTGTCCGTCGCGCAGATGGCGGCAGATCTTGATCATCCTGAGCGGGTCGTGGGTTTCCATTTCTTCAATCCGGTAGCGGTTCTTCCGCTGGTCGAGATCGTTCGCGGTCCGGCAAGCGACGACGAGACGCTTGCCACGGCGTTCACGGTCGCGAAGACGCTGAAGAAGAACGCCGTGCTGGTCAAGGACTCGACCGGCTTTGTGGTGAACCGGTTGCTGCTCAGGCTGCTGGCGGAGATCTTCGCCGCGGTCGATGAAGGCACGCCGGTTCCAGTCGCCGATGGCGCGCTGCGACGGCTCGGATTGCCGATGACGCCGTACGCACTGCTCCAACTGGTCGGTCCGGCCGTCGCTTTCCACGTCCTGGAAAACCTCCATGCAGCGTTCGGCGACCGCTTCCCGATCTCGACCAGTCTGCGGGCGCTGGTGGTGGCTGGAAAGCCCGGCATCTACGAGTGGTCTCCCGACGGCGACCCGTACGTCAGTGAGGAGACCGCGAAGCTCCTCAGCGTTGACGACCGCCCGAGCACCGCGGAGCACGTGCGCGAGCGAGTGGTGAATGCCTTGGCCGAAGAGATCGGCTTGATGCTCGCGGAGGGTGTTGTGGCTGCGCCTATGGATGTCGATCTTTGCCTAATACTCGGTGCCGGTTGGCCGTTCCACCTTGGCGGCGTTACGCCCTACCTCGATCGAGAGGGTATTTCCGAGCGCGTCGTCGGCCGCCGCTTCCTTCCGCCAGGAGTGGCATCCGTGCCGGCTCCCTGAACGGGTCGTACACGTCTGACCCGACGTGTCAAAAACCGTGCGGCCTCCAGACTCAACTGGATCCCGATAAGTCGGCACGAGTCGGCTGCTCGATCATCTCGTCGGCGCGGACGACGGCCTCGACCGCGTACCGAGCAATGTTCTGCGGAGTCAGCCCAGCCTCCTCCAGTAGCTCGGCTCGGCCACCGTGTGGCAGGAACTCTTGCGGAAGTCCGAACTCGCGTACCGCAGTGGTCACTCCGGCGGAGCGCATTTCCTGGGCGACCCGAGCTCCGTAGCCACCCACAATGCCGTTGTCCTCGATGGTGATCACCAAATCATGATCAGCAGCCAGCGAAACCAGCCCGGCGTTGACCGGAAGCGCCCAGACCGGATCAAGGACCGTGACCCCGATCCCCTGGTCTGACAGCCGCTCGCCGACCGCGACTGCTGTGCGGGCGAGCGGGCCGAGGCCTACCACAAGCACGCGCGGCTGGTCGGTCTGCAGCAGGATGTCCATGCCGCTCAGCTGGCCGACGGGCGGCAGATCCGATGAGACCTGATCTTTCGGAAGACGGATCACACTCGGGCCGTCGGCGATGGCCAGGGATCGTCCCAGAGCTTCGCGTAACCGCGTACCATCGCGCGGCGCGGCCAGATGCAGACCGGGCACGACCTGCAAGATCGACATGTCCCACATGCCATGGTGGCTGGCTCCGTCGGGACCAGTGATGCCCGCTCTGTCGAGCACGAGGGTGACGCCGCACTCATGCAGCGCCACGTCCATCAAGATCTGATCGAAGGCGCGGTTGAGGAAGGTGGAATAAACGGCGACGACCGGGTGCAACCCACCCATGGCAAGACCGGCTGCCGATGTGACGGCATGCTGCTCAGCGATGCCGACATCGAAACAGCGGTCGGGAAACGCCTTGGCAAACCGGTGCAGGCCGGTCGGATACACCATTGCTGCCGTGATGGCGACGACTCGTTCGTCGCTGCTGCCGAGCCGGAGCAGCTCCTCGGAGAACAGATCCGTCCAGGTCTGCCCGGACGCACCGCCTAGCGCTTCGCCAGTTGCCGCGTTGATCTTGCCGACGGCGTGGAAGCGATCTTCCTCATGGTTCTCGGCCGCATGGTAGCCGTTGCCCTTGCGGGTCACGCAGTGCACCAAAACCGGGCCGCCGAACTGTTTGGCTTGCTGCAGGGCACGCTCGGTGGCCGCGATGTCGTGGCCGTCGATCGGGCCGACATACTTCAAACCAAGATCCGAAAACATACCCTGCGGCGCGAGCACATCTTTCAGTCCGATCTTGATGCCATGCAAGATGTCGTAGGCGACGTTGCCGACCAGCGGCGCGCGACTGACATTGCGCTTCACCAGGTCGAGGACCTGCTCGTAGCGGGGGTTGGTGCGCAGCCCGGTGAGGTACCGTGCTACGCCACCAACCGTCGGCGTATAGGACCGGCCATTGTCGTTCACGACGATCACCAGAGGCAGGTCATCGGAGGCAGCGATGTTGTTCAACGCCTCCCACGCCATGCCACCGGTGAGCGAACCGTCGCCGACGAACGCGACAACAGTGCTCGGCTTCCGTTGCAACCGAATGGCCTTGGCCAGCCCGTCAGCGTAGGAGAGTGCGGTCGACGCGTGCGAATTGGCTACCCAGTCGTGCTCGGATTCCGCGGGGCTTGGGTAGCCTGACAGGCCGTGGCGCTGCCGCAGCGTCGGGAATTGATCTTGCCGACCAGTCAAGATCTTGTGCACGTAGCTCTGGTGCCCGGTGTCGAAGATGATCGGATCGCGCGGCGAGTCGAAGACCCTGTGCACGGCGAGCGTCAGTTCGATAACTCCGAGGTTGGGTCCCAAGTGTCCACCGGTCTGACATACGTGCTCGATGAGGAACGAGCGGATCTCCAGGCTCAGCTCCGTGAGCTGATCTAAGGTCAGGTCCCGCAGGTCCTGTGGGCTACGGATAGAGCTCAACAGTCCGTTCGGGGCGGCTGACATGGGCTTGAGTTTACGTGTTCAGGGGCCGCTCTCCTCCCCAGTGTGGCCCAACGCACGTCACCCGCTCAGCCAGCTCACAGCTTCCGAACGAACACACGCCCACGCAGCGCATCGTCCAGCAGTGCCACAGCCCTTCGTACGCGGGCAAGCCGAGCGCCCTGTTCAAGCCAGGCCTGCGTGGCAGCCTCCACCACATCTGGCTCGGCGTACTCACTCAGACTGGTGCGGACCTCGGCGAGTCCTCGCTGCGACGCTTCGTGCTGGCCGTCGACAAACTGAGTCGCGAACTGCGCCAGCACAACAGGATGGTTGCGCAGCACGCGATAAGCACGAAAGTCGGCCGGGCAACAGTCCAGTAGATAGGCAATGGCGGTGGCCTCCCATCCAGGCGCTCCGGGTGGACGAACCTGGCTCGGCCAGCCGGGCGGGACGTACGCCGAGCTGCTCATAGGTGAGAGTATATTCGAACTGACGTTCGATAGCGATGGAGACTCTCCCGCTCCGATAGCACTAGTCTCATGCCAGTGAGCGATGTGATCTGCCAGATCGTGAGTGGCGAGTTGGATGCTGCAGTCGTCGCGCGTAATGACCAGGTGATCGCCTTCCTTGATCACCGTCCGGTGTTCAAGGGTCACGTGCTTGTCGCCCCGATCCGACACATCGAGACATTACTGAGCCTGCCGGACGAACTCATGGTTCCGCTCTTGACGATGACACAGCGGATCGCTGGTGCGATCGGGTCGGCGTTGGGCGCTCAAGGCACCTTCGTGGCGATCAACAACGTAGTCAGCCAGTCGATACCGCATCTCCACGTGCACGTTGTGCCTAGGACCAAGGGAGACGGGCTGAGGGGCTTCTTCTGGCCGAGGACTCGCTACGGCGCCGGCGAGATCGAGGAGTATGCGGACAAGATCAAGAGCGCGATCGGCGACTAAATCAGTCGGTGATGGCGAAGTCGGTGAAGTCGAACCGCTCCGGGTTGCCGTTCGTGTCAACAATTTCGACGCCGTAATCAACCTGCCAGGTCGTGGTGGCACGCCAGCCGCGGTTCTGAACATCCTTGAAGAACTCAGACAGCGGCATGTCGCCGGACACCTGTGGGGTGGTTGACAGGTAGGTGATCAC
>Ga0075418_10004926_pt1 | contig 15138 bp, 14 predicted proteins | sample SoiMetdeltSBSDD2_FD_81776 | JGI IMG/M metagenome (GOLD analysis project Ga0075418, IMG submission 81776) | Bulk soil microbial communities from a Populus tree surrounding site in Tennessee, USA - Soil MetaG P. deltoides SBSDD2 | ecosystem: Environmental > Terrestrial > Soil > Tree plantation...
AATTGTTTTACGAACGCGCCGTAAGGCAAAAAATAGAGGGTGGCGTACCTCTTGCAAGAGGTGCTGAATTGGCTGTTTTTTTGGCATCCACCAAAAGTGACGGCATTACAGGAAAACTCATCAGCGCGATTTGGGATCCGTGGGAGCATTTTCCCGAGCATCTGGAAGATTTGAAAAAAAGCGATGTTTATACTCTGCGCCGTATCGTCCCGAAGGACCGCGGCCAATCGTGGGGTGACTGATGAATAAAATTCCCGGAGTGGCCATTCTTGGCTGTGGCTTGATTGGCCAGAAACGTTCCAAATCATTGGCTGGCGCCCAGTTGGTGATTTGCGCCGATGTAGACGAAAAAAAGGCCCAATCACTAGCCGTTGATTTTCCCGGGTGCGTTGCAACAACTGACTGGCTTTCCGCGGTTCAGCGCCCTGATGTGGATATAGTGGTTGTCTCCACTACTAATGACGCCCTGGTTACAACCAGTCTCGCAGCAGTACAGGCTGACAAACACGTATTGGTTGAAAAACCCGCCGCTCGCGGCGTATCGGAGCTCGATCGATTGATCGATGCCGCGATTAGACACAATGTGCAAGTACGGGTAGGCTTTAATCACCGCTACCATCCGGCCCTGTTGAAAGCACGTGCATTGGTGGACGCAGGGGAATTGGGCGAATTAATGTTTCTGCGCGGCCGTTATGGGCACGGCGGGCGCAAAGGATACGACCGTGAGTGGCGCGCCGATCCATCTCTTTCTGGTGGCGGGGAATTGATTGACCAGGGGATGCATATGATTGACCTATCACACTTGTTCCTCGGTGATTTCACTGAAATCCAAGGATTTGCACACACCTATTTTTGGGATATGGCAGTGGACGACAATGCCTTTATGCTCTTGAAAACATCTAAAAAGCAAATTGCGTTCCTACACGTCAGTTGTACTGAGTGGAAAAACCTGTTTTCCCTCGAGATCTATGGCCGTGAAGCCAAGATTCACATAGAGGGTCTGGGGGGCAGCTATGGTGTTGAACGACTCTCTTTTTATAAAATGTTGCCTGAAATGGGTCCCCCCGATACCACCATTTGGGAATACCCACATGGGGATAATTCATGGCTACTGGAATTTGCCGAGTTTCTGGAAGATATTCGTCTCAGGCGAACACCGGCAGCCGATTTGAAGGATGCCCGTTTGGCACTTTCTGTGGTGGAAAAGATCTACAAGGAATCCGGCTATGATTATCACACGTAGTCCATTGCGCATCACACTGGGCGGTGGTGGCACTGATTTGCCTTCCTATTACCAGCAATTTAGCGGATTTCTCATAGCGGCCGCAATTGACAAGTACGTCTATGTCACTGTTATGCGTCCATTCACTCCAGGTATCTTCTTGAAGTATTCCCAACTTGAAAAGACAGGTACGGTGAATGAGATACAGCACCCCATCCTCCGTGAAGCCATCCGCTTGCTGGATTTTAAAACCCCACAAATCGAAATCACTACCTTGGCTGATATACCCGCCGGGACAGGACTTGGTTCGTCAGGAAGTTTTACTACCGCCTTGCTTAAGGCTTTATTTGCCCACCGGCGGCGATTGCTCCTGCCCGATGATTTGGCGCGTCTTGCCTGTGAAATTGAATTGGATATCCTGAGGGAGCCCATCGGCAAACAGGATCAGTATATCGCGGCGTATGGAGGCATTACGTGTTTTGAATTTAATTCCGACGATTCGGTTAATGCTTATCCATTGCAGATCAACATGGACACGCTCTTTGATCTGGAAGATAATGTATTGCTTTTTTTCACCGGATTTTCCCGCCGCGCCGCGGCCATTTTGAAGGATCAGGACAAGCGCAGCCGGAAAATGGATGAAGAAATGCTTACCAACCTGCATTATGTCAAGGAATTAGGATTGCGCAGCAAGGAATTATTGATGGCGGGAAAAACGTGTGAATTTGGCGCGTTGATGCACGAGCATTGGGAACACAAGCGCAAGCGTTCCAAAGGCATGAGCAATCCGCAAATTGACGAGTGGTACGAACTTGGAATGAGAAGCGGCGCACTGGGCGGCAAACTGGTTGGTGCTGGCGGCGGCGGCTTCCTGATGTTTTATGCCGAAGACCGTAACCGCCTGCGCCATGCAATGTCCAAAGCCGGCTTGGAAGAAGTGCGCTTCCGCTTTGATTTCGAAGGAACAAAGACTTTAATTGAATGAATCTTTACCCTGTCATGATCCTAGCAGGCGGGTTGGCTACCCGGCTGCGTCCAATCACAGAGAAGATACCGAAGGCCTTGGTTGAAGTGGGCGGACAACCCTTCATTGCACATCAACTAAATCTGCTAAAATCGCATGGCATTTGGTCAGTGGTCATTGCAGCCTGGTATAAGGGCGATATGATTCGCGAATTCGTTGGCGATGGAAGCCGCTTTGGCATGGAAGTACGATATAGCTTTGACGGTAAAATCCCGTTGGGAACCGCCGGAGCTGTCCGGAAGGCCTTACCTTTATTGAATGTGCCGTTTTTTTTGCTATACGGTGATTCTTACCTTCCATGCAATTACGCTGACATTCAGGCACAGTTTGACGCTCGTGGAAAACCCGGTCTAATGACGGTGTACCGCAACCAGGGTAAATGGGATGCTAGTAACGTCGAAATGGTCAGCGGGCAGGTTTGGCGTTACGACAAAAAGAATCATACATCGAGCATGGAATTCATTGACTATGGCTTGGGCCTGTTCAATCCCAAAGTATTTGCGTCCCTGCCCGAGAGTCAGCCCGTGGATCTCGCGTTGATCTATCAGAAACTAATAGCCGACCGCAAATTGCTAGCGTATGAAGTAAAACAGCGCTTTTATGAAATTGGCTCTCTAGATGGGCTACGGGAGTTGGATGAATTGCTTTCTATTGATCCCCATCAATTTTTGCGAAAGGAAGACCATGAATTTCACTGAATCATTTATTGAAGAGGTAACCGAGATCCTGAATAAACTGGATGTTTCTGCCATTGAGCGGACTGTCGAGGTGTTGGTACAGACTCGTGAGCAGGGCGGGCGGCTTTTTGTGCTAGGCGTAGGCGGGAGCGCGGCGAATGCCTCCCATGCCGTCAACGATTTTCGTAAGATTGTAGGGATCGAGGCGTATTCCCCCACTGACAATGTTTCCGAGCTTACGGCACGCACGAATGACGAGGGTTGGGCGTCGGTATTCAGGGCCTGGCTCGAAGGGAGTCATATAAATTCGAAAGATACGGTCCTGGTGTTTTCCGTCGGCGGTGGGAGCCTGGAAAACAATGTCAGCCCTAACCTGGTCCTGGCACTGCAACTGGCCAAGGATACACGCGCAAAAATTATTGGTATTGTGGGACGTGATGGCGGCTACACTGCCCAGGTGGCGGACGCCTGTGTCATTATTCCTGTTGTGCATCCGGAACATATTACTCCACACACAGAGGCTTTTCAGTCCATTGTGCACCATTTGCTGGTGACTCATCCGCGTTTGAAAGCCCGACAGACAATGTGGGAGTCCATTAAGTGATGGGTGGTTTGCCTGCGATCTTTCTGGACCGTGACGGTACTATCAATCGCGCGATTGTGCGCGATGGGAAACCGTATCCGCCTTCACGATTCGACGAACTAGAAATTCTTCCTGGATCCTTCACCGCATTCTCGCGATTGGCCGATTTCGGTTATGTTCTGATTGGGGTTACCAATCAGCCAGATGTGGCCCGGGGAACACAATCGCGTGAAATGGTGGAGTCGTTCAATGCCATGATTAAATCGAAGTTACCAGTACGTGAGATTTTTGTCTGCTACCATGACAATCTGGATAACTGCAATTGCCGTAAACCCAAACCAGGTTTGATTCTGCAGGCCGCAGACCAATATGGTTTGGATCTTTGGAGGAGTTGGATGGTTGGGGACCGCTGGAAGGACATAGCGGCTGGACATGCCGTTAGGCTAAAAACGATTTTTGTTGATTATCACTATGCAGAAACGTATCAAGGAGATCCGGCTGATTTCACAGTGGAGGACATTGCGTACCTCGCTGATATTATTTTGAAAGGGCAGAAATGAAAATAATCGAACAATTGAAGGTAAAGATATTCGCCGATGGCGCCGACTTGGATGGCATTTTGGAACTGTATCGCAATCCTCACATCAAAGGTTTTACCACCAATCCAACTCTCATGCGAAAAAGCGACATTTCTGATTACGAGAAATTCTCCTGCCAGGTCTTGGAACATATCACCGATCTACCGATTTCATTTGAGGTGTTTTCGGACGAATTTGACGAAATGGAACGCCAGGCACGAAAAATTGCATCCTGGGGTAAAAACGTGTATGTGAAGATCCCAGTGACCAACACCCGGCGCGAATCATCGGTGGATTTGGTGCGGCGACTGGCGTCGGATGGCGTTCAACTGAATATAACGGCATTAATGACATTGGATCAGGTGAGGGTCATATCGCAGGCACTGGCAAGCCATGTTCCATCATACATTTCGGTCTTTGCCGGGCGTATTGCAGATACCGGCCGTGACCCTATGCCGCTGATGAAGGAGGCTGTACAGATCATGTCGCCTTTTTCAACGCAGGAGCTGATCTGGGCAAGTCCGCGCGAATTATTGAATATCTTTCACGCTGATGAAATTGGTTGCCATATCATTACAGTCACGCATGATGTCCTTAAGAAACTTGCATTGATAGGTAAAGATTTGGATGATTATTCTCTTGATACTGTAAGGATGTTTCATGACGATGCTCTAAAGGCAGGGTATCGATTGTGACATAGGTTCTGGAACAGGGTTCGCGTATAATGATGCAGGCCAGCGCCGTAGGTTTTTCATGATTTTAGAAGGTCAGAACATTTAGCTATGACAGTTGGCAAAAACCAAATACAGCTCTCAAAACTCTATGCAGGATAAGTATGGACTCTCCGATAACCGACAAACTTGTGGATAGCATGGTAAGCTCACTTCTTCAAACCGCAATCCTCTCCTGTATGTGATCATCATCTGCACTATTCCAGTGCAGATTGTTTACAGTAATGTCTAGCTTTGCTTTCACCACAAAGATTCACAGGCTTCGAGGCATCCTTGTCGACAACGGTTCCAATGACGGCCCGCCGGGCAATGCTAAAGCAGCTACAGCATCCTATGAGGATTTGGTAGAACGAATTCGAATGTTACCCAACTATGGTTCGAAGGTTAAATATTATGAATCAGCTAATAAAAGGCTATAATTCGCGCTTGGATCTCATCCAAGCTGCTTGTCGTCGCACCATTGCAGGAGTCTGTTTGGAGGCTCTTGCTGAATCCCAGAATTGACTTTGCCACATATTCCCGATTGGTCCTGACCGATTTGGCATATATCTGCTATTCGACGTCCCAAGCGAGACGAGCTACGAAGGCAGCTCAAGGACAAAGGCGTGGATAGCCTCATTCATTATCCAGTACCTCCTCATCTCTCAAATGCTTATGCTGAAATAAGGCTCGTCCAAGGTACATTCCCGGTTTCCGAGGAAATTGCCGATACAGAGCTAAGCTTGCCGATAGGGCCTCACCTCACCATAGACGACGCGCACTACGTAGTTGAGACTATTCGCTCTTTTGGATAAGGCTGCAATGTCACAACCTCAAGTGTCAATTATCATCGTTTACTGGAATAGTGCAAAATATATACCGCGCTGTCTGGAAAGCCTTTCCCTGCAGACATTTCAGGATTTTGAAATCATTTTGGTAGATAATGGCTCGAGTGATAATGGTGTTGCAGGTTTGGAGAAGGCACAGCCCAAATTCAACCTGAAAGTTGAACATTTGACCTCAAATTTGGGCTTTGCTGCTGCCAACAACCTGGGTGCTCGTCTGGCATGTGGAAAATGGCTGGCATTACTCAATGCAGATGCGTTTCCTGAACCGGACTGGCTTGAAAAATTGTTGTATGCTGCGAAAGAAAATCCTGAATATTTGTTTTTCTCTTCCCGCCAAATCCAAGCGAACAAGCCTGAATTCCTGGATGGAACTGGAGATGTTTATCACATCAGCGGACTGGCCTGGAGACGTCATTATAGTTTGTCTTCCAACCAATTCGGACTTCAAGCAGAGGAGATTTTCAGCGCTTGCGGGGCCGCCGCACTTTATTCGCGTGAAGAATTTCTACACGTGGGTGGATTTGATGAGGATTATTTTTCGTATTTCGAAGATGTGGACCTGGGATTTCGTCTACGCTTGAAGGGCGCGCGATGTCTTTATGTACCAGAAGCGATCGTTCACCATGTAGGATCTGCAAGTACTGGGAAGCTTAGTGATTTCGTTGTTTACCATGGCCATCGCAATCTGGTGTGGACATATCTCAAAAACATGCCCACAGCTCTGATGTTGCTTTGTTTTCCACTATTTTTGGCAATGAATTCTTATTTTTTGATATCTTTTTCTCTGAAAGGTCGCGGATCAGTAATTTGGAGATCCAAACGAGATGCGTGGCGTGGCCTGAGCAATGTGATGAGGAAACGAAAAGAGATCCAGCATAACCGCCAGGTGCCACTGGCTTCACTGTGGCGTGTTATGGAGCGGAGTTTGCTTACACCGATCTATGTTTCCATACGACGTCGACGTATTTTGGGGTCATAAGTAACTGTGTCCACATCGGCGACCAATACGTCCATGCCGCTTGTAACTATTTCTATTGTCAGCCACGGCGATGCGAATAAAATTGAGCGATTACTTACTAGTTTACAAAGTCATGAACTGGACACAAAGCGTTTTCAAATCGTCCTGACCGATAATTTGGAAAAAGAACTGCCAGAATTTGACCCGTCCCCCTGGGCCTCCTTAAACATCCTTCGGAATAGTACACCCCTGGGTTTTGCCCAAAATCACAACAATGCCTTTCAACTCGCACAGGGCGAATGGTTTGCCATCATCAACCCCGATCTGGTTTTCGAGCAGTCTGTCTTTGGCAAACTGTTAGACAGACTTCAGGCTGACTGGAATATGATCCTTGCGCCTTACATCGTGGATAAGAGTGGACAAGTTCAAGACTCTTTTCGCCGACTGCCCACCCCACTTGAACTTATATGGCGCCGACTACCCGGGTACAAATTTGAAGCCCTGGAACCCGATCGCGATGGATTAGTCCACCCGGATTGGATCGCAGGCATGTTTTTGTTTATGAGCCATGAGACGTATCGCAAACTCGGCGGTATGGACGCAAGGTATCGTCTTTATTTTGAAGATGTTGATTTTTGCACTCGCGCCCGTCTGGCAGGGATAAAAGTATTGGTAGATACACACTTGCATATCAGACACGACGCGCAACGTTCCAGCCGCAAGAGATTTTATTATCTTTTATTGCATACCCAAAGTGCATGGCGGTTTTTTAGCTCGCCGGTATATCGACAAGCGCGAATGAGGATTTAGCATTTAGAAAAAACGATCATATCGAATATAGTGCTTTGGCTAGCTGCCACAAACCATATTGCCAGTAGACTCGCCCAGCATAGTACAATGGAATAAGCAAGCGCATCGTGGAGAAAACATGATCCTACAGTTTTTTGTACCGCTTTTCTGGGCGACCCTTATTACCTTGCTCATTGCTCCCGTAACCATAAAAATCGCCGTTCGTTACCATCTTGTCGATCAACCAAACACCGCGCCGCATAAAATCCACCAGGCGCCCGTACCGATAGGCGGAGGCATTGCCATTGCTCTGGTAGTATTCCTGCTTACTTTTATGAGCGGCAAACTGGCGATGGGTGAGGTACGCGCCATTTTGCTGGCCTCTGCGTTCATTCTTCTATTTGGTTTTCTAGATGATGTCAAAGGCCTGTCCGCACCCTGGAAGTTAACCGGACAGTTGCTTGCGACCATCATTTTAATTTCACAGGGAATCCAGATTAGGATGTTTGGCGATCATCCTGGTCTCAATATCAGTGTTACCTTGTTCTGGATCATTGGGATTACCAACGCTTTTAATTTTGTAGATAGCATGGATGGACTCGCCGTGGGCCTGGCTGCAATCGCTTCGACCTTCTTTCTATTCGTGACGATTGATGCCAATCAATTACACCTGACTTATATGAGTTCAGTCCTCCTGGGTAGTTGCATTGGCATGTTTTATTACAACACCACTCCTGCCCATACCTTTCTGGGTGATTCCGGAGCACAATTTTTGGGTTTTATGTTGGCGACCCTCGCCATGGCCTACACCCCTCCCGGTTTACCACAACCGTCTTCCTGGTTTGTTCCCATCCTGCTGCTTGGAGTACCAATCCTTGATACCACACTGGTTGTGGTATCAAGGCTACGGCATAGGACGCCCATATACAAGGCTGGTCAGGATCATGTTTATCATCAGTTAACCCAACTCGGTATGTCATCCGCGCAAGCCGTCGTTACAATGCATGTCGCAGCCCTGCTGGCTGGCTGCCTGGCGTTTGTTGCGTTGCCACTACCGCCACTACAAGCCAACCTGCTTTTCGGACTGGCTCTACTATTTGGGTTGATTTCATTAGTGATCTTGCAAAAGGGAAATTGACAGGACAAACCAAGCCTCCTGTCCTACCGTGCTACAATCGATATTGGTAACCCAATCCCTACATGCAAAACTTCAAGCGAACCCGGGGTATTCTTTTCATCTATAGCACGTTTATCGCTGTTAGTGCCAGCTTGATACTGGGTGGAATGTTATCCTCACCTTCTGAAGCGGAACGCGCAGTGGCTTTCGGGCTTTCCACGCCGCGACAGGCAATTGCTCTCAGTTTGTTGGCGGCTGCTATTTTATTTGCTTGGTTGGCTTTCAAGGCACTGACAGATCCGCTGTGGGCAAAACGATTTGTAGAAACATGGTTTAAGGCAGAAAGCCTCCACTCATGGGCTGGCTGGTTAAGCAGCATCAGCTTCGGACTGGGCTGGTTTGGTTCTTTCCTGCCAGCATACCGGTTGGGCATATGGTCAGCGTATTGGGTGCGCATCCAGCCCGCGATGTTATTCCTCTTGGCTGCCAGCCTGGCAACTTTGATGGTCTTCATCCTGGTACGCATCAAGAACCCGGATCTGGCGCCCATAAAGGTTGGCATCCCCATATTGATATTCAGCTTGCTCAGTATGGGCCTTCTGTTTTTCAGCGGATTTGGCGTTGCGTCTTCCGATTACTTTTGGTACGGCGCAGGAGTACCAATTCTGCTATCACAAGTAATCGCGGCAATTTTCAGCGGAGTCCTATTCCTGCACTTTGAACCACGATGGCAATCGAAACATAGGGATATTTTTGTTTGCATTGCAATTTATGTCGCCACCGCGATACTGTGGTCTCAAGCGCCGTTGACAAGAAGTTTCTTCTTCACGGAACCATCTGTGCCGGATGGCATGTTTTTTCCATTCGCGGATGCGGCGACCTTTGACACAGCCAGCCAGTTCTCATTAATCGGAGAGAAGCTTCGTCTCTATAACAGTGTGTTCTTCGAGCGTCCACTGTATTTGAGCTTTTTATCTTATTTACATGCTGTATTCGGCCAGAATTATGAAACTGTCATGGCAGCACAGGCAGTCATTTTTGCGATTCTGCCTGTATTGATTTTCTTGATCGGGAGAGCGTTGGATTTCCGCGCCGTGGCATTTGCTTCCGCGGTGGCGGTCATGTTACGAGGCATTAATTCGATTGCAGCCAGCAACCTCATCGACCTGGCAAATCCCAAGGTAATTCTGACAGATTTTCCAACTGCCATTGGCATTGCGCTCATTGTTCTTCTGACCAGCGAGTGGCTGAAAGAACCTACGAGAAAATGGCATTACCCATTATGGATCGGAGGTGCAATTGGTTTCACGGTGATGTTGCGAACGAACGCATTGATGCTGCTGGCGCTTCTTCCTTTTTACGCATTGATCCGATTCAGAACCAGATGGAAACAATGGCTGTTTAGTTCCTTGCTAATCTTGCTTGGAACGCTTTCGATCACTTTGCCATGGGAATTGCGAAATCTATCGCTCGGTGGGATGCTGTATGGTCCAATCGTGACGAAGTTTCAGGATGTTATTCGCACAAGATATGAAATCCCATTGGGGCCCAATAGTTCTTTGCCACAGGAAGAAAGTTCTGCCTGGATGGCGTTGAAGAACACACAACCGCTTCTCATGCTATATCGGAGTAACACAACCTTGCAGGACAATCCGGGCTGCGATACCGTTATCTGTTTTTCAGCGAATCATTTCATCCATAATATCGTAACATCCCTGCTGATCCTGCCGACCTCCCCGGTGATGGATGAATTGCGTTATCTTGTTCAGGAACGTTCTCCGTACTGGCAGATCAATTGGGACGGATCGCTGACGCGTCCGGCCATGTTCTTTCTGTCTCTTAATTTGTTCTTCGTGGTATCCGGAGTGACCCTGGCCTGGAAGAAACAAGGCCTGGCGGGCCTGACACCCCTGGCTATATTTATTTTTTATGACATTTCCAACAGCCTGGCACGCACTTCTGGTGGCCGCTACATTGTTCCAATTGATTGGATTGTTATCATCTATTACTTGTTGGGTGTTTTTTGGATCCTCATCTGGGTCGCAAACATGACTGGTGCACCATGGAAGATCTTCTCAACCCCGTTCGCACAGGATTTGCAAACACGTACTACACTCAATTCTGTATTTTCCAATTTCCTGAGTGTTCTCTCTATCTTATTCCTACTTGGAGCTCTCTTGCCGCTCTCAGAAAGCCTCTACCTTCCGCGCTATCAAAACTTTAAGCCCCTAGAAACTTTGTCAGACAATCAAGCTTTGCTTGAACAGACCGGCATGAAATTGCATGACTTGGAGACCTTCCTACAAAGACCCAATACAAACATTCTGGTTGGACGCGCATTATATCCAAGGTATTACAAGATGAATCAGGGAGACTTTCAAGGCGTCTTTTACCCATACCACACGTTAGGATTCCCGAGAACTGCCTTCAAATTGATCGGTCCTGGCGGGGAAGCCTCTATTGTTCTAGCAGGCAATCAACCAGCCGAGGTATCACACACCGACGATGTAGTTGTGTTGGGATGCAATGGAGCAGAGTATTTCGAAGCACTCGTGGTAATTGTGCTGGACGATAACAGCTCAGTCTACACACGTGAACCTGAAGTGCCACTGCAGTGCCCCTTTCAGGAGCCCGTCTGTAACAACAATTCGGTTTGTCAATAAAACGTGAACTGCGCGATCTCTACGCCTTCAACGAATCAGCCAGCAAACCATGCAAGAAGGAGCGGCCAAGGCTCATAAAGATGATGAGTATGGGCAGCGCTACGAATTGTTATCCTTTTAGTGCCCCAGCCATTAATCCGCGCAAGAAAAAGCGTCCCAGGAATATGTAAACCAGAAGAGTCGGTAAGGCGGCAAGAAAAGTGGCAGCCATAAGCACATTCCACAGCACGAGTTGACTTCCTGCAAGATTATTGAGTGCAACTGTCACAGGCCAGTTTGACTGATTGGTCAGAATCACTGCAAACAGGAATTCGTTCCAGGCTTGCGTAAATTGCCAGATGATCACAACAGCAAAACTCGGCGCGGAAAGAGGGAGAATAATATGGCGGTAGATTCCGAATAAACTCGCACCATCTATACGGGCGGCTTCGACAATTTCCGTCCCAATCCCCGCATAGTAATTGCGGAAGATCAGCGTTGTGATTGGAATACCATAGATAATGTGCACCAGGATTAAGCCAGGAAGATCCCCATACAGGTTGATGTATTGCATGAACTTCACTAATGGGATCAGGATGCTCTGATAAGGAATGAACATTCCGAAGAGGATCAAAGTAAAGATCACGTTGGAGCCGCGAAACTTCCACTTGGACAGCAAATATCCATTGAACGAGCCGAGCAGGGCGGAAAGCAGCGCCTCAGGAATCACCATCACCAGGCTATTCTTCAGGTTAGGGGCCAGTTGTTGATAGCCCGCAATAAAATTCTCGATACGCAGGCCGCTGGTTGGCAGGTTCCACATGGTTTTCAAGTCAACTTCATTTAATGGCTTTAGTCCCGTGAGCACCATCAAGTAAACGGGCAGCAAATAAAAAACGGCCAGCGCCAGTAGTGCCAGGTAAAACAGGGATCGTATTGTAAGGTGGCGGGTCATAGCTCGGACTCTGCCCTCATACTGCTGACCAGGTAGGGCACAACCAGGATCGCCACACTGATCAACATCAGTATGCCGATGGCCGCCCCCTGAGCGTAGTTCGTACCATCGAAGGTTGTTGTCCACATATAAATTCCGGGGACATCGAGACGCTGGTCTTTACGTCCAAGCGCAACGATCAGATCGAAAATCTTCAGCGACATATGCCCAAGGATAATGACTGCGCTCAATGTGACCGGACTGAGCATCGGCAGAATCACATACCGATAAATCTCTAATTCAGTCGCCCCATCCACTCGCGCAGCCTCGCGGATCTCCTCCGAAATGCTTCGAATGCCACCCAGATAGAGCGCCATGGCAAAGCCTGAGAGCTGCCAGACAGCGGGGATGACGGTATACGCCATGCCCCAGGGAGGCGGCGTGGCATGCCAGGTACTGATGAGAAAATCAAGCCCCAAATTCTGAAAAAGCAGATTGAGTCCGGTCGTCCGGCTGCCCGTTGCAGGATTCATCAGCCAGGCCCAGACAACACCGGAAGCAATGAATGAGATGGACATGGGAAACAGAAAAATACTTCGAAACAGACTTTCTCCCTTAAGTTTTTGGTCCAGCAACATCGCCAGCCCCAGTCCTATAATCAAACATCCTAGAATGAAGCCGATGGTAAAAACAGCTGTATTGCGGACATCGATCAGGAAGCGCTGATCATGAAAGATCAAGTCCGTATATTGCTTCAAACCCACCCAGGTGTAATCAGCATTCAAGCCCTTCCATTTGCTGAGGGATACTCGAACCGACCATGCAATAAAACCATAGACAAAAATTCCAACTGCCACAATCGAGGGGAACAATAGCGCAAACGACAGAAGCGTCTCATTCTCGAACATGGAAACAATCATCAGAACGCCCACATAGAATACGAGCCCGCTGATCAAAAGCCCAATGGAGGTCAGATTGTTTCCGGCAATTTCAAGCTCTGTCCTGGAAAGAATGCGAATAGAGACAATTCCCGCGAGTATTAATAAGATCGCCAGAATAAGCTGCGGCATGCGAAGAGAAAAATGTCGGGTCATGAACTACCTCTTTGTGGTTCGGAGTACGCCCTATGATACGTCATTTTAATTCAAACCGGTCAAAGCACATACACCCGCTGTGCTGATATGCCCAGTCTCAATAATTGCAAATGGGCGGCTCGATGCGGAGCCGCCCATCCTTCTACTCTTACAACAATCTACTTATTGGCACACGCCATCCGACGCACAGGCATCCGCCAAAGCCGTCTGGAAACTGGCGACATCGGTCGGATTCGCGAGAAACAATCCTAAGGCAGTGTCGATCTTACTCTTCCACGCATCATTAGCAACCACACCGTGAGTCAGGCTGCCAACGACCGTATCGGTGCTCCAATCACTGGCAGCCGATTGCAGATATTCGTTGAACAGGGATTGGTCGCAGTCTGTACGAGCACAAATGGAGCCCTTAACCGGGTTGAAGGCTTCCTGGCCCTCCTTGGAGGCGGCCACGGTCAACCAGGCGTTCGTGCCTTCGGGGTTCTTGGCATTCGCAGGCAGCACGAAGCTATCGGAGAGGAATACAAAGATTCCGTCGGTGCCCGGAGCGGGGGCCCAATCGAAGCCCTCATGAGCGGTTAGGCCAAGACCATCCGGAGCAGGATTCTCGAAATAACCATCCGCCCAATCACCCATGATATTAAACGCCGCGTCACCATTTGTAACGAGTTGAGCGGCAGGCTGCCAGTCAGCCAACTGTGCAGCATCACTATTGGTATAAGAGAGTGCTCTGGAGAAATTTTCCAGAGCCGCCGTAACATCGGCGCTGCTCCAGTCGGCGCCTTCGGTCCAAAGTGCGTTCCAGCCTTCAGCACCCAGAGAGCCAATCATTACATTCTCAAACAGATGCATGGCAGTCCACTGAGGACCAAGCGCAAGGCAGGTCTTATCGGCTGCCATGATGGCGTCACAGGCCGTGAAGAACTCATCCCAAGTCGTGGGAACTTCCACACCGGCATCGCTGAGAACAGTCGGGTTGTACCACATGACATTGGAGCGATGAATGTTCACAGGCACCGAGTACGGGTGTCCATCCTGTGAAATTAAAGGGATCAGAGTCTCCGGCAAAACATCGGCAAATCCGGTCGCTGAGAAGAAATCATCCAGCGGGGCAACCTGATCAGCTGCAACGTACGTGCCAATGATTTCCTGGCCGGCATGGGCTTGCCAAGAATCTGGCGGATCACCAGCCTGCAAGCGGGTCGCCAGAACGGCTCGAGCATTCGTGCCGGAACCACCAGCCACCGCGGCGTTCACGAATTCAATGTCCGGATATTGCTGAGCAAAGACCTCCGTCATAGCAGTCAAACCGGCGGCCTCACCACCACCAACCCACCACGAGAAAATTTCAACCTCACCAGCAGCCGGCGCCTGGGTCGCGGGTGCTTCGGTAGCGGGGGCCTCGGTCGCAGGAGCTTCTGTAGCAGGTGCCTCGGTCATCGCGGGAGGTTCAGTTGCTGCCGGTGGTTGGGTTGTAGCGCCGCCACAAGCTGAAAGTATCATCGAAGCAACCAGCATGACCGTCAGGCTATACCATATTTTTTTAGACATATCTTCTCTCCTTTTTAGAATTTAATACGGCGTGTATTCTAAGTAACACTTGATCTACGAATCACCTCCTTTCCATCCAATAGAAAAGAAAAACGGAGCATGCTCCCGCCACGCAAACGATGAGAGTGCTCCGTAGAAACAACCAAATTTATGTGCCAGTCAGCTGTTTTCATCATGTTCCCAATTTTTAATTCTATCGTCGGTCTCATGATTTTCTAAACTTTTGCAGCGAATTATGCGTGCTGTGCACTAATTTTTAGCTTTGGGTTTAGATAATTATGCTTTTGTAATAGATAAAGGGAACCAACGCGGTAGTGGTCTGGTCTGACGAATCAACTATATGATTATAGCAAACCTTGTCAATGTAACCTTACAATGCGATTAAAAAATGAAAATAGGACATTTTTCCACTTC